>Ga0164290_1000718_pt1 | contig 87889 bp, 93 predicted proteins | sample Micstemetagenome_FD_108782 | JGI IMG/M metagenome (GOLD analysis project Ga0164290, IMG submission 108782) | Contaminated culture microbial community from soil near Moab, Utah, USA - Microcoleus steenstrupii SON62 (Illumina Assembly) | ecosystem: Environmental > Terrestrial > Soil > Soil crust... | reverse complement strand
TCAGGATGACGGCGGGCGGCGTGGCGTTCAGGTTGATCGGGGTCGGCTCCTCGCCGCCCAGCATCTCGACCAGGCCGTCATAGACGATCTTGACCACCTGATCGGCCGGCTTGACCGAACGGATGACGTCCTCGCCGGTGGCGCGCTCGGTGGCGAAGGCGATGAAGTCCTTGACGACGGGCAGGGCGACGTCGGCCTCGAGCAGGGCCACGCGCACTTCGCGCATCGCCTCGGAGACGTCCTTTTCGGACAGGGCGCCGCGCCCGGTGATCCGGTCGAAGACGCCTGTCAGCCGCTCGTTCAGAGCCTCGAACATTCACAACCTCGTTTCGACGGGCGAGACGGTCTCCATAGCGAAATGGCCTCCGGCGACGATCACGTCGGCGGAGGGTTCTCGCCGGGCTCGTCCTGTCGAAACAGGGGTCGTCCCGGTGGAGACGCGAGGTTCACTTGCGTCGGAAGCGGCGGCTTATGGCGGAAAAGCGGGGCCAAGACAAGGCGGACGGCGGGGGCTGGCCGCCCGGGCCGCTACATGCCCTTCGACGGATCGTCGGACGGCGTATGCGGATCCGCCTCGCGGCTGGCCTTGCCGCTGCGCATCTTCGCCCAGACGAGGGCGATCAGGAGCAGCAGCGGCCCTCCGACGATCACGATACCCCAGGGAAAAGCTTCCATATCGATGTCTCCTTTCCCTGAATCCAACCCACGACCGCGGCATTGGCTCCCCGGGCCGGAGATACGAAAAAGGCCCGCGGATCGTTCCGCGGGCCCTTCCGGTTCAGTTGGTCGGGAAACCCCGGACCTTGAGCAGGGCGGTCACGTCCGGGTCGCGGCCGCGGAATCGGCGATAGGCCTCGGCCCGGTCGGTGGTGTTGCCCTCGGCCAGGATGATCGCCTTGTAACGGGCCGCGATGTCCGGATTGAAGACGTCGCCCGACTCCTCGAAATAGGCCCAGGTGTCGGCGTCCATGACCTCTGACCACAGGTAGCTGTAATAGCCGGCCGAATAGGCGTCCGAGGTGAACAGGTGATTGAACTGCGGCAGGCGGTGCCGCATCACGATCTCCTTCGGCATGCCGTAGCGCGCCAGGCTTTCGCGTTCGAAGGCGTCGATGTCGGTCGGCGGCGTGGCCCGGGTGTGCAGGTCCATGTCGACCAGGGCCGAGGACAGATAGCTGACCGTGTCGTAGCCCTGGTTGAAGGTGTTGGACGCCTCGATCTTGTCGACCAGCGACTGCGGCATCGGCTGGCCGGTCTCCACATGCTTCATGAAGCCGTCGAGGATCGGCCGGCTCAGCACCCAGTGCTCGTGCACCTGCGACGGATATTCGACATAGTCGCGCGGCGTGCCGCCCAGGGCCGGATAGGTGTAGGCGGCCGAGAGCGAATGCAGGGCGTGGCCGAACTCGTGGAACAGGGTCTGGGCGTCGTCGAGCGAGATCAGGATCGGCTCGCCGCCCTCGGCCTTGGTGAAGTTGTTGTTGTTCGACGACAGCACGTTCTTGACGCCGTCATAGGTCGAGTACGACCGGTAGGTCGTGGCCCAGGCCCCCGACCGCTTGCCCGCGCGCGAGAAGTCGTCGGAGTAGAACAGGCCGACGTGGCTGCCGTCGGACTTGTTGGTGACCTCGAACACCTCGACGTCCGGATGGAAGGTCGGGACGCTGCCGGCGGGCACGGGCTTGAAGTCGAAGCCGTACAGCCGTCCGGCCATGTGGAAGGCGCCGCGCTTGACGTTGTTGAGCTCGAAATAGGGCTTCAGCTCGTTCTGATCGAGGTCGTATTTCTGCTTCCGGACTTTCTCGGCGTAGTAGAGGTAGTCCCACGGCTCGATCTCATGGCCGGCGATGGCGCGCATATCGGCCACCTCTTCCACGACGCGGGCCTTGGCCGGCGCCCAGACCCGGTTCATCAGATCCATGGCGGCGGCCGGGGTCTTGGCCATGGTGTCCTGCATCCGCCATTCGGCGTGGTTGGCGAAGCCCAGCAGACGCGCCCGTTCGGCCCGCAGGCGGACGATCTCGGCGATGGTCGCATTGGTGTCGTTGGCGTCGCCGTTATCGCCGCGATTGACGAATTTGCGCCAGACCTGTTCGCGCAGGTCGCGGTTGTCGGCGAAGCTCAGGAACGGGTCGACGCTGGAGCGGGTGTTGACGATGGCCCAACCCTGCACATTGCGCGACCGCGCCGCGGCGGCGGCGGCGGCCTTGTTCGAGGCCGGCAGACCGGCGACGCCGGCTTCGCTGGAGATGACCGTCCAGGCGTTCTCGTCGGCCACGACCTTCTGGCCGAAGCTGGTGAAGGCGTTGGAAAGGGCGGTGTTGATCCGGCCCAGCTCGGCCTTGCCGGCAGCGTCCAGCGCGGCGCCGTTGCGGATGAAGGCGTCGCGGGCGCGTTCGGCCAGCCGGGTCTGTTCGGCCGTCAGGCCCGCTGCGGCGGCGCCGTCGGCGACGGCCTTGACCCGGGCGAACAGCCGTTCGTTGAAGGTGATCTCATCGCCCGCCGCCGACAGCAGCGGCGAGACCTCGCGGTCGACGGCCTGATACTCGGCCGAGCCGATATTGGAGGTCATCACGCCATACAGGGCCCCGGCGCGCTGCAGCGGCTGACCCGCCATCTGCTGGGCGACCATGGTGTTGGCGAAGGTCGGCGGCTCCGGATTGTCGGCAATGGCCGCGATCTCCGCCCGGCGCAGTTCGATCGCTTCCAGCAAGGCTTCCTTCAGTTTGGCCGGCGTGACGCGGTCCCACGGCGGCACCCCTTCATAAGGGCCCGTCCAGACCTGCAGCAGTTCGGCCCGGGGCGTCTGCACCGGCAGCAGGGCGCGCGCGACGGCGGCGTCGGCTTCCAGGGTCGCGGCGGGCGTTCCTCCGCCCATGCCCATGCCGTTGGAGGCGCAGGCGGACAGGGCGAACAGGCTGCCCCCGGCGATGAGAAGTTGGCGTCTGTGCATGGAGTGGCTCCGTCCGTTCAAGTCGTTGCGGGCAACCTAGGCCCTCCAGGGGCTGACTGTCACATGAACGGGCCGTAATCTTGGACATGGACGACAATGGGCCGCACGGCTAAAGCCCGCGCCATGGCGATTGGCGTATTCGACTCCGGTGTCGGCGGACTGACGGTTCACCGCGAACTCACGCGGCGGTTCCCCGACCGGGATTTCGTCTATCTGGCCGATCAGGCCAACGCCCCCTATGGCGGGCGCGGCGGCGAGGAGATCGTCGACCTGACCCGCGCCGGCTGCGAGCGGCTGTTCGAGGCCGGGGCCAATGTCATCGTCCTTGCCTGCAACACAGCCAGCGCCATCGCCCTCCGCCGCCTGCAGCAGAGCTGGGTGCCGGAAGCGCGGGCCCGGCACGGCCGTCCGATAAACGTGCTGGGCATCATCGTCCCGACCATCGAGGCGGCCACCGGCCTGCCCTGGACCTGGGAGGCCGAACGGCTAGGCGACAAGATCGAGGCGCTGGAGATCACCGGCGTCTTCTGCACCGCCGCCACGGCCATGAGCCGGGTCTATGAGATCGAGATCGACAAGCGGCGCGAGGATCTGGCGGTCTTCTCCGAGCCCTGCCCGGGCCTCGCCGGTCTGATCGAGCTGGGGGCCCCGGCGGAGGAGCTGAAGGTCGTCGTCAACGACCACGTCGACGCCCTGCGCCGCCGCATCGGCCGGCACCCGGACAAGGCCATCCTCGGCTGCACCCACTACGAGATCGTCGCCGACATCTTCGCCGCCGCCCTGCCCGATGGCACGCCGGTGATCCACCAGCCGACCGCCGTGGCCGACGCGCTGGACCGCTATTTCGCGCGTCATCCGGAGTATGCGCTGGGCGGCTCGGGCCGCCGAGACTTCCTGACCAGCGGCCGCCCCGGTCCGCAGTCGGAGCTGGTCGCCCAATTCTGGGGCGCGCCCCTGACCTTCGATCCGGCTTGACGAAGGCGGACGGCGGTCGCTCCATGGCGGCGGGAGGATATCCGATGCTCAGGTCCATGCTCATCGCGGCGGCGTTCGCCCTCGCCGCCTCACCCGCCTCCGCCGAAGTCGTTGAGCGCAGCGCCGACCATTTCGTCCTGCGCTACGACGTCGCCCTGGAAGCCAGTCCGGCGGACTTTATCGATGCGCTGGAGCACATCGGCGAATGGTGGAATCCGGCCCACACCTGGAGCGGCGACGCCCGCAATCTGAGCCTCGCGCTCGATGCATCAACCTGCTTCTGCGAGGCGCTGCCGGACGATGGGACGTTCGAGCATGGCTGGGTTTCTGAATATGATCCGGACACGGGCGTCTTGCTCGAGGCGCCGCTCGGACCGCTGAAAGGCCGGACCACGGTGGCCGACTGGAGCATCGGCTGGACCGGGGCCAATCGCGGCGCGGAGCTGATCATGTCCTATGTCGTGCGCGGCGAGGGCGTCGGCGCCCTCGCCGACAGCGTCGACGCGGTGATGGCCGACCAGTTCCGCCGCATGGTCCGCTTCATCGAATACGGCGAGGTCTAGCCCGCCAGCGCCGCTTCCGAGGCCACGATCCGGCTGGCGGCGTGGACCACCGCGCCGATGCGCAGGGCCGCCTGGACCTGGGTCGCCGGCACGCCGTGCTTGCGCAGTTCGCTCTCGTGGGCGTCGAGGCAGGCGCCGCAGCCGTTGATGGCCGACACGGCCGTCGACCACAGCTCGAAATCCATCTTGTCGACACCCGGGTTGGCGAGGACATTCATGCGCAGACGGGCCGGGATGGTCGTGTACTCGTTGTTCTTCATCAGGTGCAGCGAGCGGTAGTAGATGTTGTTCACGCCCATGATGGCGGCGGCGGACTTCGCCGCGTTCATGGCTTCGGGCGACAGCACCGTCGCCGCCTGGGCCTCGATCGCCCTGACGACCGGGGCGACGCCGACGGCGTGGGCCGAGGCGAGGAAACAGCCCCATTTCTGCTGGTCGTTCAGCACCGTCTCCGAGGCCAGCGACCCGAGGTTCAGCGAGATGTCCTTGGCGTAGGCGGGAATGAGGTCGCGGAGCGTATCGATCGACATGGGAGGTCCTCGGAAATCTGATCTGGAAACAAAACAGGCGGCGACCGGAGCCGCCGCCTGCTTGGGGTTCACGAAGCCGGAACGGCTTACGCCGCCAGCGTCTCGCCGCCCACCGGGCGGTTGCAGGCGCACAGTTCGTCGGTCTGCAGGGCGTCGACGACGCGCAGGGTGTCGGCCGGCGCGCGGCCCACGTTCAGGTTGGTGACATAGACGTGCTGCACGACGTTGTGCGGATCCACCACGAAGGTGGCGCGCAGGGCGACGCCCTCTTCCTCGTCGAGCACGCCGAGGGCGCGGGCCAGCTTGCCGCCGTTGTCGGCGAACTGCCAGATCGGCAGCTTCGACAGGTCGGCGTGGTCACGCCGCCAGGCCAGTTTGACGAACTCGTTGTCGGTCGAGCCGCCCAGCACGACGGTGTCGCGGTCGTCGAACTCGCGCGACAGCGAGGCGAACTCGGCGATCTCGGTCGGGCAGACGAAGGTGAAGTCCTTCGGGTAGAAGAAGATGACCTTCCACTTGCCCTCGAAGCTGTCCTGGGTGAGCGCCTCGAAGGCGGAGACGCCGTTTTCCTCGTGGCTGTTGAAGCCAGGCTTCACGCCCGTGATCTTGAAGTCCGGCAGTTTTTGACCGACGCCCAGCATGCGCTGTTCTCCTGATGGTTCTGGATAAGGGAAGCTCTGGAGCGCCGGGGGAGCGGCGCCGCAGCCGCGAATTGGCGTTTGCACTGCACAAAGTCAATGATTGGAAACGTAATTGTTCGATAGATTTTATCTATGGGAGCCATAGGCTGACGACCTCTGACGATCCGGGCCTCGACGGTTTACCCCGACCGTCCCCGCAGGCACGGTCGGGCCATAGAAGGAGTTCCCTATGAACCGACTGATCGCCGCCGGCCTGACCGCCGTCCTCGCCGCCCCCGCCTTCCCCCCGGCGGTCGCCCACGCCCAGACCCCGCCCGCCACCATCGGCGAGCGCTACGTCCCGGCGCCATGGTGGATGCGCGAGCCGGTGATCGCCTCGATCGGCCAGGTCCGCACCCAGGTCGCGGCCAACCGCTCGGGCTTCAACGCGACCTTCCTGTCGGTCGACCGCACCGCCGCCGACGCCTCGCGCAAGGCCGCCGACCAGGTCCGCGCCCTCAGCCAGGCCCTCGCCGCCTACGGCGCGGAGGTGGTCCGCGTCGAGACCACCGTGGCCACCCGGCCGCTCTACGACCAGTACCGCGACGAGAACGGCATCCTGCGCGACAATGTCCGCGCCGACCGGATCGAGCGCTATCAGGCCGAGGCCACCATCAGCGTCACGGTGCGTGACACGCGGGTGCTGGAGCGGGTCTACGCCACCGTCGTGGCCTCCCAGCCGACCTCGATCGGCCAGGTCTGGTTCAACCTCGAGCCGGACAACGCCCTCAAGACCTGGCTGCAGGGCGAGGCGGTCAAGGATGCCGCGCGCCGGGCTCGCGAGGCCGCCTCGAACGCCGGCGCGGCCCTCGGCGGGGTCAAGGTCATCGATCCGACCGGGCGAGCGTGCGAGACCGACGTGCTGGCCGGCTGGCCGTCCTACGGGTCCGGGGGCGTCTCCACGGACGTCGACGCCAGCGACATCGTCGTCACAGGCTCCCGCATGGCGGGGCCGCCGCCCCCGCCGCCGCCTTCGCCCGTGGGGCCCCGGGAGGCCGCCGCCCCCAGCGAACAGCAGATCGAGGCCGCCCGGCTCGCGCTCCAGCCTCCGTTGCGCGAACTGACCGACCGCGCCTGCGTGGTCTATGGACTGAACTGAGACGCCGCTGGTTGACGCGCCGCCCGGGCCGGGCGACCGAGGGGGTATGACGCCGCCTTTCAAAGCCGACCCCGCCTTCGATCCCGGCTCCGTCGCGGTCTGCGACTGGCCGCTGTGCCAGGTGCGGCTGCAGGACGACGCCCGCTTCCCGTGGCTGATCCTGATTCCGCGCCGGGCCGGCCTTCATGAACTCGAGGACCTGACCGCCTCCGAACGGATCCAGCTGATGGACGAGGTCGTGCGCGCCGGCGATGTGGTGCGGATGCTGGCCGAGGCGGCGCAGCGCCCGGTGCAGAAGCTCAACGTCGCCGCGCTCGGCAATGTCACCCCCCAGCTGCATGTGCACGTGGTGGGGCGGCGTCAGGACGACGGCTTGTGGCCCGATCCGGTCTGGGGCCGGGGCTCGTCCCTGCCCTACGGAGCCGGGGCCCTGCAGGCGGCGGCGTCGCGGATCCGTCTCAGTCAGGCCGGGTGATCGCCACCGTGCGGGTCCGTCCGTCCTGGGTCAGGCGTCCCCGCCAAACGGGTCCCGCGCGCTCCAGAATGATGACCCCGCCGCCGTCCTCCAGCGTCAATGTGTGTCCATCCGACACGGCGCCCCCCGCCTGCCGGGCGTTGCGCCAGCCGCCCTCGATGATCCCGACGCCCGGGTCCATCAGGACGAGGTCATAGAGGGTTCGCCCCTCCGCATCGCTGATCCGCCACGGGCCGTCCAGCGGGCCGGCGGTCTGGTCGGCGCGCAGCTCGGCCGAGGTCACGCCCTGTTGATAGGCGATCTCGATATCGGTCGGACTCGCCTCATAGGACCGGTCGTAGGCGTCCACCGTGACCGGCGCGACCAGCGGGCGACGGGAGGGCGGGCCGGCGGCGTCGCCCTCGGCGATCTCACGGCCGAAGTCCGAGCCCGGCTCGAACGGCCGGATCACCGGAGCCGTATAGGTCGACGTGTAGGCTTCCGGGCCTGATGGCGACGGCGCGGCCTGCGGCGTCAGCAGTCCGGCGAGCATGGCGATGGCGATCCCCGACATGGCCCCACTGTGCCAATTCCCGCCCGCCCTGGCAAAGCAGCCGCGCCCGCCGCGCGAATTCGTGATCGTCGGCGTCGCATGGGCCCGCCCTTCGTTGACCCCTGCGGCGCCGCTGGACTAAAGCCTGATCACCGATTTCGAGCGGCTGATTTCGCTCAGGTTTCTGAGAACCATTCGCATATGTCGATCTCCCCCCTGCCGGGCGACGCCTCCAACGATCCGACCGAAGACCAGACCGGCCGGTTCGTGGTTCAGCCCAACGGCCGTGTCCGTCCTCTTTCGCCCCATCTGCAGATCTGGCGCTGGCACGTCACCATGCTGGCCTCGATCCTCGTCCGCATCAGCGGCGGGGCGCTCGCCGTGGGCGCCCTGTTTGTCGTGGCCTGGCTGGCGGCCCTCGCCTTCGGCCCCGACGCCTATGCGACCTTCACAAACTGGATGGGCTCGCCCCTCGGTCTGCTGGTCTGGCTCGGTCTGACCGCCGCCCTCGCCTATCATTTCGCCGGCGGCGTGCGACATCTGGTCTGGGACGCGGGCGAGGGCCTGACGCCCAAGTCGGCCAATCTGCTGTCCACCCTGTCGATCGTCTTCGCGGTGGTGGTGACGATCGCCTTCTGGGCCGGGCTGTTCATGAGCGGAAGGGTCGTCCTTTGAGCCGGCAAGCGAAGAGCTACATCAAGGGCGTCAAGGTCTCCGAGCGCCACGGCGCGGGCGAATGGGTGCAGGAACGGCTTTCGTCGCTGATCCTCGTTCCGCTGACCCTTTGGGGTCTGTGGAGCGGCTGGACGATGTCCGGCGCGGGCTACGACGGCGCGCTGGAGTGGTTCCGCTCGCCGGTCAACGCGACCCTGCTGGTCGTCACCCTGCTGGTCAGCCTGTGGCACATGAACATGGGCCTCAAGGTCATCGTCGACGACTACATCCACAAGCCCGCTTCGCGGACCACGCTGCTCGGCCTCATCGGCCTCGTGTGCGTCGTGCTCGCCGCCGCGGGCGTCTTCTTTATCGTGCGGCTGGCGCTGGGTTCGGCGCCGCTGCCCGCCGGTTTCGGGATCTGACGACTGATGGCTGCTTATGAATTCGTCGATCATGCCTATGACGTCGTCGTCGTCGGGGCCGGCGGCTCCGGCCTCCGCGCCGCCCTCGGCGCCGCCCAGCAGGGGCTGAAGGTCGCCTGCGTCACCAAGGTCTTCCCGACCCGGTCCCATACCGTGGCGGCGCAAGGCGGCATCTCGGCCTCGCTCGGCAACATGGGCGAGGACAGCTGGCAGTGGCACATGTACGACACCGTCAAGGGGTCGGACTGGCTGGGCGACCAGGACGCCATCGAATACCTGGTCCGCAATGCGCCCAAGGCCGTCTATGAACTGGAGCACTGGGGCGTGCCCTTCTCGCGCACCGAGGAAGGCAAGATCTACCAACGCGCATTCGGCGGCATGACGCGCAATTTCGGCGAGGGCCCGGTGCAGCGCACCTGCGCCGCCGCCGACCGCACCGGCCACGCCATCCTGCACACCCTGTACGGCCAGTCGGTGCGCCGCGAGGTCGAGTTCTTCGTCGAATATTTCGCCCTCGACCTGATCATGCAGGACGGCGCCTGCACCGGCGTCACGGCGCTCAAGCTCGACGACGGCGTGATGCATCGCTTCCGCGCCAAGATGGTGATCCTGGCCACCGGCGGTTACGGCCGCGCCTATTTCAGCGCCACCTCGGCCCACACCTGCACCGGCGACGGCAACGCCATGGTGCTGCGCGCCGGCCTGCCGCTGCAGGACATGGAGTTCGTCCAGTTCCACCCGACCGGCATCTACGGCGCCGGCTGCCTGATCACCGAGGGCGCGCGCGGCGAGGGCGGATACCTGACTAATTCCGAAGGCGAGCGCTTCATGGAGCGCTATGCGCCGACCGTGAAGGACCTGGCCCCGCGCGACATGGTCAGCCGCTCCATGACCATCGAGATCCGTGAAGGCCGCGGCGTCGGCCCGAACAAGGACCACATCCACCTGCACCTCGACCACCTGGACCCGGCCGTGCTGCACGAGCGCCTGCCGGGCATTTCCGAGAGCGCCAAGATCTTCGCCGGCGTCGACGTTACGAAGCAGCCGATCCCGGTCCTGCCGACGGTCCATTACAATATGGGCGGCATCCCCACGAACTATCACGGCGAGGTCCTGACCAAGGTCGGCGACAACGCCGATGCGGTGGTGCCCGGCCTGATGGCCGTGGGCGAGGCGGCCTGCGTTTCCGTGCACGGGGCCAACCGCCTCGGCTCCAACAGCCTGACCGATCTCGTGGTGTTCGGCCGCGCCGCCGGCCTGCGCTGCGGCGAGGTGGTGGACAAGGTCTCGGCCGTGCCCGACGCCCCGGCCGCCGCCACCGACGGCCATCTGGCCCGGTTCGACCGCTTCCGCCACGCCAACGGATCGACCCCGACGGCGAAACTGCGCATCGACATGCAGCGCGCCATGCAGTCCGACGCCGCCGTCTTCCGCACCGGCAAGACGCTGGAGGAGGGGGTCGCCAAGCTGCGCGCCATCCACGCCGCCGGCGCCGACATCAAGACCACCGATCGCGGCCTGATCTGGAACACCGACCTGGTCGAGACCCTCGAATACGACAACCTCGTCGACCAGGCCCTCGTCACCATCGAGAGCGCCCTGAACCGGACCGAGAGCCGCGGCGCCCACGCCCGCGAGGACTATCCGGATCGCAATGACGCCGAGTGGATGAAACACACCCTCTCGTGGAAGGTCCCCGGCGAGGCGGTCAAGATCGACTACCGCCCGGTTCATAATTACACGATGTCGTCGGACATCGATTACATCGAGCCCAAGGCGCGGGTGTACTAATGGTCCAGCTGACTCTCCCCAAGGGCTCGAAGCCCACCTCCGGCAAGGTCCACAAGGCCCCCGCCGGCGCGAAGAACGTCAAGACCTACAAGGTCTATCGCTACGACCCCGAGGTCGACGCCGATCCGCGCTGGGATGTGTTCGAGGTCTCGGCCGACGATCACGGCCCGATGCTGCTGGACGCCCTGATCCACATCAAGAACGAGATCGACCCGACCCTGGCCTTCCGGCGCTCGTGCCGCGAGGGCATCTGCGGCTCCTGTTCGATGACCATCGACGGCCGCAACGCCCTGGCCTGCACAAAGGGCTGGGAGGAATGCTCCTCCTCGACCATCTCCATCGCCCCCCTGCCGCACCAGCCGGTGGTCAAGGACCTGGTCACCGACCTGACCCTGTTCTACGCCCAGTACGATTCGATCCAGCCCTACCTCCAGTCCGACGAGCCGGACCCGGAGAAGGAGCGCATCCAGTTGCCCGAGGACCGGGCCAAGCTGGACGGTCTCTACGAATGCATCCTGTGCGCCTGTTGCTCGACGTCCTGCCCGAGCTACTGGTGGAACCAGACGGACTACCTCGGCCCCGCGGCCCTGCTGCAGTCCTACCGCTGGATCGCCGACAGCCGCGACGACGCCACCGACAAGCGGCTGGATGACCTCGAGGACCCGTTCAAACTCTACCGCTGCCACACCATCATGAACTGCGCCCAGGTCTGCCCCAAGGGCCTGAACCCCGCCAAGGCCATCGCCGAGACCAAGAAGCTGATGATCGCCCCGTCGCGGAAGAAGACCGAGGCCGCCTGACTTGGCCAAGGTGACCTACATCGAGCATGACGGCCGCGAGCATGTCGTGGACGTCAAGACCGGCCTCTCCGTCATGGAGGGGGCGATCCGCAACAATGTGCCGGGCATCGACGCCGACTGCGGCGGGGCCTGCGCCTGCGCCACCTGCCATGTCTATGTCGACGAGAATTTCCAGGCCGAGACGGGCCGCGCCTCGGCCATGGAGGAGTCGATGCTGGACTTCGCCGAGAACGTCCAGCCCAACAGCCGCCTGTCCTGCCAGATCCGCGTCACCGACGATCTCGACGGCCTGATCGTCCGCCTGCCTGAATCCCAGCACTGAGCCGCCGGTGGGCCGCGCGCACCCGGACCTGGTCGACCTCGTCGGCGGGCTGATCGCGGATGGCCCGAACGACCGCCCGCCCATCATCGCCGTCGTCGGCGCCCAGGGCTCGGGCAAGACCACCCTCGCCCGCGCCGCCGCCGACCGCTTCGGCGCGGCGCAGATCTCCATCGACGACGTCTATCTGACCCGCGCCGAACGCGAGGCCATGGCGCGCGAGGTCCATCCCCTGTTCCTCACCCGCGGCCCGCCGGGGACCCACGATCTGACCCTGCTTCAACAGTTGATCGGCGACCTCTCCGCCGCGGGGCCGGGGACCGAAACCCTGACCCCCGACTTCGACAAGCGCGGCGACGACCGCCGGCCGCCGGACCGCTGGCGCCGCTTCACGGGCCGGCCGTCCGCCATCCTGATCGACGCTTGGTGCCTCGCCGCCCGGCCCGAGCCGGAGGCCGCCCTCGCCGCCCCGCTCAACGCCCTCGAGCGCGAGCGGGACCCCGACGGCGGGTGGCGCCGCGCCGTCAACGGCTTCGTGGCCGGACCCTATGCCGACTTCGCCGCCGGTTTCGACGCCGTCCTGTTCCTGCAGGCCCCGGGATTCGACGTCGTGCTGGACTGGCGCTGTCAGCAGGAAGCGGACCTGCTCGGCCTCGCCCCCGCCGACCTCCCGCCGGAGGAGCGCGCCCGCCTCGCCGGCTTCATCCAGTATTTCGAACGGATCACCCGGCGCATGCTGGCCGGCGGCGTGGCCGCCGCACTGACGGTGAAACTGGATCGAAACCGTCAACCGGTCACTGTCGCCTGATGGACCGTTCCGACGACCGCCGCCTGCATGCCCGTTCGCCCGCCAATACGCGAGGCGTCGTCATCGCGCCCGGTCTCGAACTGCCCTGCCTGATCGTCGACCAGTCGGCCTCGGGCGCGCGCCTGAGGATGGACCGCAATTTCGCCCTTCCGCGGCGGGTGGTGATCGTCGACATCGCCCAGGCCACGGCCGTCGAGGCCGAGGTTGTCTGGAGCAAGGGACAGGAGGCCGGGGTCAAACGCCTCGGCGCCGCCTCGTCCCTGCGCGGCCTTGTCCCTTCCCGCCTCGCCGCCGCCCGCGACGCCCTGCTCCGCGCCGGCGGGCGCTAGACTCCGTCCGGCATCGTCCCCGCGGTGATGGCGATGCGCCCGATCAGCCCCTTGACGATCAGGTCCAGCGCCGAACCCTCGCGATAGTCGGCGGCGGCGACGAAATTGACCCGGTCCTCCGAGATCAGGCCGTAGATCTTCTGCTGGTCGCGCTCGGAGTTGCGCGGATCGTAGACGGCGATCGAATAGCCGCCCTTGGTGTGCATCATCTTCATGGTCGGCACGTCGGTGTCGCCGTCGCCGAGGAAGATCATCCGGTCGAACGGCACCGGCCGGTCATCGTCAGCCATGAAGCGGTTGATCTTCTCGTGCTCCCAGTGGTTCAGCACCCCCTTGTTGATGCGGAACAAATACTGGGTCTTGGTGGTGTAGTTGACGCCGACCGCGGGCCAGATCGCCACCCCCTTGTCGTCGTAGACGAATTTCGAGGCGAACACGTGCCGGAACTCCGGCCGGATCGGGCAGCCCTCGATCATCTCCTCGAGGCCCGCCGAGATGATGTAGTGCTCGATGTCGAGGCCGTATTTCCGGCCCACGGCGTTGATCCGGTCGAACCAGCCCGTGCCGGTCAGGTCCGCCTTCAACCCGTCGAACAGCTTCACGTCCTCGCCGTGCTCGGCCAGCAGCCTGCGGGTGATCGGAGCGTCATTCTCCCGCGCCCGCTGCAGCATCAGCTGCATGTACATCAGGATGTTGTCGCCATCGGCCTCGCGCGTCAGCCGGTCGGCCTCGCCCCAGAAGTCACCGACCCCCATGCCCACCGAGGGGATGAAGGTGACCTCCTGCATGTTGCCGCGCGCCAGGGTGCCGTCGAAATCGTAGATCAGCGCGGTCTTGAGGGGTTTGGCCATGGGGCGGGTCCAGGAAGTGGCTAGTGGCTAGTGACTAGTGGCTAGTGGTTACGGATTCCAGCTTCACCGCCTGCGGAAGGGCGGCGCTGGCCGATCCGTCCCACCGCCGCCGGCCAGCCACTAGCCACTGGCCACTAGCCACTCCACTCACCCCAGCCTCAACTCCGGCGGCGCCGCCACCCCCGCCGCCTCCAGCGGCAGGTGCAGGATGAAGGCCGCGCCCTTGCCCGGCTCGCTCTCCACCTCGGCCCAGCCGCCGTGCAGTTCGACCAGAGCCTTGACCAGGGCCAGGCCGACGCCCGGCCCGCCCCGCTCGCGCTTGACGAAACGGTCAAAGACATGGGCCTGCAGGTGGTAGGGAATGCCGCGCCCGGTGTCCTCGACGCGGATGCGCACCTCGGCCGGCGCCGCCTCGGCGGTCAGGGTCACGGCTCCGCCCTCGGACACGGCCCGGGCGGCGTTGTCGAGCAGATACTCCAGCGCCTGTCCGACCCTCTGGGCGTCGGCCCGGATGGGCTTCAGCCCGGTCGGGCAGGTCACGGTCAGCACCGCACCGCGGCCCTCGATCCGCTCGCGCACCTTCGCCGCCGCCTCGTCCAGCAGGTCGCAGACCCGCACGTCGCCCAGCGCGAGCTCCATCTCGCCGGCGTCGATCTGGGCCATGTCCAGCACATCGTCGATCGATCCGGCCAGCTGGCTGGCGGCGATGCGGATGGCGCCGGCGTGCTGGCGGCTGCGCTCTGGCAGATCGGCCTGGGTCTCCAGCAGTTCGGAATAGCCGACGATGGTGGTCAGCGGGGTGCGCAATTCATAGGAGACGCTGCCGACGAACTCGCGCTTCAGCGCCGTGGATTCCTCCAGCGCCTGGGCCTTGGCGGCCAGAGCCTGCTCCAGTCCGCGCCGGGCGGTGATGTCGGAAAAGGCCACCAGGGTGGCGCCGTCGGGCAGGGGCCGCGTCTGCCATGAGGCGATACGTCCGTCCGCCGTTCGCCCCTCGCCCGAGATCGGCACCCGGCTTTCCGGATCGGGGTCGGCCACCCGCGCCTTCAGCCCCAGCCACAGGGCCGGATCGGGCATTGTGTCCTGGCACAGGGCGGCCACGGCGTCGAAATCCCCCGCGGCGTCCAGCGCCTCCCCGCCGACGCCCCAGAAGGTGTCGAAGGCCTCGTTGTGCAGCCGGATCCGGCCGTCGGATCCGAACACGGCGACGGCGTCGTTGAGCTTGTCCAGCGTCGCCTTCTGGACCTGGATCTGGGCGTTGAACCGGCTGCGCAGCTTCAGCTCGTCGGTGATGTCCGAGAACAGCAGCAGCACCCCGCCCAGCGGGTGCGGCTGGCGCACCACCCGCAGCGTCCGCCCGTCGGGCAGGGACCAGCTGTCGTCCGGCGCGGCTTCCGAGGCGCCGTAGAAGTCCAGCTCGTTGGCCTTCCAGCCGGCGTAGTCGATGACCTCGGGCAGCAGCCGGCGCTGGCGCAGCCGGTCCAGCAGTTCGGCATGGGTCGGCCGCTCGTCCAGCCAGGCCGGATCAATGTTGAACAGGGTCTGGAAGGCGGTGTTGTGGAAGGCCAGCCGCTTCGACGGGCCGAAGATGGCGACGGCGTCGGCGAGGTGGTTCAGCGTCTCGTCATGGGCCTCGACATGGCGGCGCAGGGTGTCGCGCGTTTCCTCGGCCTCGGTCATGTCGAGAGCGAAGGCCAGCACCGCTCCGGCGCCGCCGGGGGCCGGTTCGGCCACGATCCGCCACGCCCGCCGCCGTCCGCCGCCGGTGGTCCAGCGGAAGCCCTCCTGCCGCTGATGCAGCCGTCCGGCCTCGGCCACGATGGCGTCGGCCCCGCGGTCGAAGGTCAGCCCCTTTTCGCGCGCCGCATCGATGCTGTCCGCCTTCATCTCGGCCAGCCAGGCCTTGTTGGCCCAGGCCAGCCGCCCGGCCGCGTCGGTGATCCAGGTCGGGGCCGGATAGGCGTCGGCCAGCAGTCCGAGGCCGCTTTCCGCGGCCGTGCCGACCAGCCCCAGCCGCGACAGCCGCAGCCAGGCCGCGCCCGCCGACGACCGGCCTTCGACCGCCCAGGCGCCGCCCGGTCCGTCGATCACCGCGTCGAAGGCCTCGCCCTGGTCGATCAGGGCGTCCAGACGCGGCCCCGCCGCCGCCCGCACCGCGTCCAGCACGACCAGCGCCGGATCGACCTCGGGCCATTGTTTGCCGGCCAGTTCGCGGGTGATGGCGTCCCAGGCCGCCGGCGCCCCGAGCCGCCGGGTCTGGCCGTCGGGGGTCAGGGCCAGCCGGGCGTCCTCGAACGCCGCCAGGGCGCCGTCCCGATCGGCGAGAGCGACCCGCGCCTCCGACAGTTCGGCCTCGGCTGCGTGGGCCCGCTCAGCCAGCCGCCCGCGCAGCCGCGCCGCCCAGGCGCTGAGCGCCAGGGCCAGGCCCGCGGCGCCCGCGGTCGCGACATAGGCGATGTCGGCCTCGGCCATTTGGTGTGATCAGCTCCCGCGCCCTGATTCGGTAACCATACCGCATGGGGGGCGGGTGGCGAGGGGTTGGAGTGGCCAGTGGTTAGTGGCTAGTGGTTAGTGATTGCAGCTTCACGGCCTGCGGAAGGGCGACGCCGACCGCCCCGGCTCCGCCGGCGTCGGCCAGCCACTAGCCACTAACCACTAACCACTCAGGCCGGCCCCATGACCACCTGGACCAACCAGACAGCCCCCTCCCTCGACGACTTCGCCCGGTTGGCGCGCGAGGCCTTCGACGCCTTGCCCGAGCCGTTCCGCTCCCTGGCGGGCGACGTGGTCATCCGCGTCGACGACTTCGCCGAAGAGGAGGTGCTGGCGGGCTTCGGCATGGAGGACCCGTTCGAATTGACCGGCCTCTACCACGGCGTCGATGTCGGCCGCCGCGACGGCATGGGTCCGGCGCCCGAGGCGTCGCGCATCTTCCTCTACCGCCGCCCCATCCTCGACGAATGGTGCGAGCGCGGCGACGTCGGCCTGTCCGAGATCATCGCCCACGTCCTGATCCACGAGATCGGCCACCATTTCGGCCTCGACGACGACCAGATCCATCACATCGAGGACGCGGCGGAGTAACTTTCGTCATCCTCCGGCAAGCGGCGCAGCCGCGCAGACCGGGGGACCCAGCGGCGCGCGTGAGCGCGACCCTGTCGGGAGCGCTTCTGCTGAACCGGCCTGCCTGAACAGATCGCCTTCGGCGCCGCTGGGTCCCCCGGTCTCGCGGAGCCTGTCCTCCGGCCGAGCGAAGCTCGGACCCGGGGGCTCGCCGGAGGATGACGAAAGCAGGAAATGCTGCGCTGCAAATCCGCCGCCAGCCATCACAGTTTCAACGGCCAACCGGCTGTTTTTCCTGCACAACATCCCGGCGACAGCGTCATGAACCCGCCTGAGGAGCGGGCCGGCCTACAATGTCCGGGTTTCCGTTGCCGTGGTCTTTGACAATCAAATCCCCGACCGCCGCCGCAGGCGCTCGCGCTTCGAGAATGTAGACTCTGCCGACTCTGCCACACCAATTTCCGGCGCCGACCCTGCCGACTCCGCCACACCGTTTTTTGAGTCGGCGCCCGATCCTGCCCCCGCCTTAAAACCAGCCCGATCTGTGGTATAAGCCCCGCCTCCCTCGTTTTCAGGACGCCCCCTTGAGCCTCACGCTCGATCTTTCGCGCACGTCAGCGCCCGCTCCGGCGGCCCCCGTCAACCTGTCCGGTCTGACGCGCGCGGGCTTGCGTCAGGCGTTGATCGACGCGGACGTCTGCCCGCCCGAAAAGGCGAAGATGCGGGCCAGTCAGGTCTGGGGCTGGATCCACCACTACGGCGTCACCGACTTCTCGCTGATGACCAATGTGGCGAAGGAGACCCAGGCGAAACTGGCCGAACGCTTCACCCTCGCCCGCCCGGAGATCGTCGAGCGCCAGGTGTCGAACGACGGCACCCGCAAATGGCTGATCCGCACCGCCCCGGGCATCGAGATCGAGACCGTCTACATCCCCGACGTCGGCCGCGCCGGCGCCCTGTGCGTCTCGTCGCAGGTCGGCTGCACCCTGAACTGCACCTTCTGCCACACCGGGACCCAGAAGCTGGTCCGCAACCTGACCGCCGCCGAGATCGTGGCCCAGGTCCAGGTCGCCCGCGACGACCTCGGCGAATGGCCCTCGCCCAAGGAAGACCGCCGCCTGTCCAACATCGTCTTCATGGGCATGGGCGAGCCGCTGTATAATCTCGACCACGTCGCCGACGCGATCGACATCATCAGCGACAACGAGGGCATCGCCCTGTCGCGCCGCCGCATCACCGTCTCGACCTCCGGCGTCGTCCCGCAGCTGGACGCGCTCGGAACCCGCACCCAGGCCATGCTCGCCATCAGCCTGCACGCCACCAATGACGCCCTGCGCGACGTGCTGGTGCCGCTGAACAAGAAATACGACCTGGCCCAGCTGATGGCCGGCATCCGCGCCTATCCCGGCCTGTCCAACGCCCGCCGGGTGACCTTCGAATACGTCATGCTGAAGGGCGTCAATGACAGCCCCGAAGAAGCCCGCGCCCTGCTGAAGCTGATCGAGGGCATCCCGGCCAAGGTCAATCTGATCCCGTTCAACCCGTGGCCGGGCACGGACTACGAATGCTCGGACTGGAAGACGATCGAGCGGTTCGCGGCCATTCTCAACAAGGCCGGCTACGCCTCGCCGATCCGCACCCCGCGCGGCCGCGACATCCTCGCCGCCTGCGGCCAGCTCAAGTCCGAGAGCGAGAAGGTCCGCGCCTCGGCTGTGCGCAAGGCCGCCCAGGCGGCCTGAGCGGGCCGTCCGACACACACCGACACCAATCTTGACCGGGTGTGGCCCTGCCGCGCTTGCGGTTTGGGGCGGGAATGGGGCACAGCCTCGGCTGTGTAGCTGCCCGGACAACCATGGCCTCCTCGTCTCTCACCAGCGTGCTCGAAAGCCCCGAGGTCCAGGCCTTCGCCACGGGCTTCCCCACGACCGTGCTCCATCTCGGCGTGACGCTGGGCCTGCTGATCGCCGGGGCGGTGATCTACGCCCTGCTGACGCCGTGGAAGGAAATCTCCCTGATCCGCGAGGGCAACGCCGCCGCATCGGTGGCCTTCGCCGGGGTGCTGGTCGGCCTGGCGATTCCGCTGGCGGTCAGTCTCAGCGTCTCCACCTCGGTGCGGGACATCCTGATCTGGGGCGTCGCCACCCTGGTGCTCCAGCTGGCGGCCTTCCGGACCGTCGATCTGTTGCTGACCGGCCTGCCCCAGCGCATTCACGAGGGCGAGGTCTCGGCCGCCGTTCTGCTGGTCGGCGCCAAGCTGGCGACCGCGATCATCCTCGCCGCCGCCCTGACCGGCTGAGGCCATGGCGCGTCCGCCCGACTGGGTGATCTACACCCTCGTCCTCGCCGCCCTGATCGGCTTTTCGCTCGGACAGCGCGAGAACGCCGACGCCCCGCCGGCCCCGCCGCCGCCCGACGAGATGGAAGGCGCCCTGCTCGGCCCGGTCACCCCGTTCGACCCGGCCGTCACCGTCCATGCGCCGGATATTCCCTTCCAGCCCGCCGCCGGCACCGCCTTCTCGATCGCCAGCGAAGGCCGCTGGGTCACCGCCCGCCATGTGGTCGAGGGCTGCCGGCGCCCGGCCATCGTGGTCGGGGGCGGTCGCGCCGTCGCGGCCGACGTCCGCCTTGCGCCGCGCGCCGACATCGCCGTGCTGCAGACCGCCGGCGGCCCCGCGGCCCTGCCGCTCGCGGCGCACGAACCCCTGCGCAAGGGCCAGAGGGCCTTCCATCCGGGCTATCCGCAAGGCCGAGCCGGCGAGGTGACCTCCCGTCTGCTGGGTCGCGAGACCCTGAGGGTGCGGGGCCGCGGTCAGCGCGACGAGCCGGTCCTGGCCTGGGCCGAGGTGGGCCGCACCGACCGGCTGGGCGGCACCCTGTCCGGCCTGTCCGGCGCGCCGGCGCTGGACCGCCAGGGCCGCGCGGTCGGCGTCACCATCGCCGAGAGCCCGCGCCGCGGCCGTATCTACACCACCGCGCCCGACACCTTCGGGCCGGCCGTCCGCGGCCTGCAGAAGGCCGATGAACCCCTGACCGGCCGCACCGTCACCATCGACAACTACGGCCTCGTCGCCGACGACCTGCGCCGGGACCTGCGCGTCGCCCAGGTCGTCTGCCTGTCGACCTGAGACCTACCGCAGCGTCGGCGAGTCGATGTCGAGGTCCGTAAGCGGGATGACCTCGACGTTCGGATACTTCGCCCGCAACGCCTCGATGAATACCGAGGCGTCGCCGACAATGACGAGGCTGGCGTTCGACGCCGGGAGACGCGCCGCCGCGGCGGCCTGGATCTGCTCCGGGGTGACGCCGTTCACATCGTCGGCATAGGTCGCCAGTCCGGACAGCGGCAGGCCATAGAGGGCGAGGTTGGCGACGAGGCCGCCCAGGCCATCGACCGTCTCCAGCGAGCGGCCGAACGAGCCGACCAGGGTCGCCTTGCGCGGGGCCAATTCGTCCGCGGTCGCCTCGCTCGCCGAGAGGCGGGCGATCTCCGCCAGGATCAGTTCGGCCACCTGCGGCACGGCGTCATTGCGGGTCTGGGCCGTGGCCGACAGCAGGCCCTCGTCCTCGCGGGCGCTGAGGCTGGAATAGGCCCCGTAGCTGAGGCCGCGCTTGATGCGGATTTCCTGGCTCAGGCGGGCCGAGAAGCCGCCCCCCATGACGCCGTTGCCGACCAGCAGGGCGAAATAGTCCTCGTCGGTGCGGGCGACGCCGCGCATGGCCGCCACCACCGCCGCCTGACCCGCTCCCGGCTGGTCGATGACGATGACGCGGGGCGCGATCGGCGGGCCGGCGGGGTCGGCCACCGCCGCGGCGGCGGAACCGGCCCGCCAGTTCCCGAACGCCTGCTCGGCGAGGGCGTAGGCCGCGTCCGGGGTGATGTCGCCCGAAAACACCAGGGTGGCGTTCGACGGCTGGTACATGCCGCCGTGGAAGGCGACGAGGTGCTCGCGCCCGATCGAGGGGATCGATGTCGGCGTGCCGGAGCCGGGGACGGCGTAGGGGGCGTCGCCGAAGACCGCGCGGGCGGCGGCGAGGCCGGCGACGGGACCGGGCTGCGCCAGCTGCACGCGCAGGCCGTTCAGCGTCTGGGTCTTCTCGCGCTCGAGGTCCTCGACCGTGAAGGCCGGGTTGCGCACGATGTCGGCCATCAGCGCCATGGTCTGCGGGAAGACGTTGGCCGGCGAGGAGGCGTAGACATTGGTGAAGTCCACACCCGCGCCCGCGCCAATATTGGCGCCCAGACGCTCGATCTCGGTGGCGATCTCGGGAGCCGTGCGGGTCTGCGTGCCCTGGGTCAGCAGCGAGGCGGTGAAATTGGCCACTCCCGCCTTGCCGGCCGTAGCGTCGTCGGCCGTCCCCGCGCCGAAGCCCAGCCGCGCCGCGACCAGCGGCAGGCCCGGCTTGGCCGCGACCAGGACCCGCATGCCGTTGGCCAGCCGGCGCTCGACCACCTGCGGGGTGGCGGCTTCCACCGCCGCGCCCGGCGCGGGCAGCGGGATGCGCTGGGCCTCGGGCGCCAGGGTGACGGGCGCATCCGCCGGCGCCAGATCGGCCAGGGTCACCGGGGCGGTGAATACTTCCTGCACCTCGGAGGGCGGGTTTTCGTCGGTGGCCTGGAGGTAGCGCATGGCGATGGCGCGGTCGTCCGTCAGATACTGGCGGGCCACCCGCTGCACGTCCGCGGCCGTCACGGCCTGGATGTTCCGGATGTCCCGGTCGGCGCTGGTCGGGTCGCCGGTCATGATCAGGGCGTAGCCGAGCTGGAAGGCGCGGCCGTCGATGGTCTCCAGCCCGCGGAGGGCCTGGGCGGTCAACTCGGTCTTGGCTTCGGCCAGTTCAGCGGCCGTGACCGGCTCATCGCGCAGTCGGGCGACCTCGGCCCGCAGGGCCGCCAGCCCCTCGTCGGGGGTCTTGCCGTCGCTCATGATCGCCGAGGCGCTCAGCACCCCGACCTGCTGCTGCTGGCTGTTCGACGAACTGGCCTGGGTGGCGATCTGCTGGCGATAGACCAGCGACTGATAGAGCCGCGAGCTCTCGCCTGTCGAAAGAATGCCGTCCAGCACATCCAGCGCCGCCCGGTCGGGGTGGTCGTAGGCCACGGTCGGCCAGGTGACCTGCACCAGCGGCAGGGGCACGTTGGGGCCATAGAAGGTCGCTTCGCGCGCAGGGCCGAACGTCTCCGGCACGTCGTTCGCGGGCAGCGGCCGGTCGGGGTTCTCGATGCCGCCGAAATAGTGGTCGATCCAGCGGTCGAGCTGGGCCTGGTCGAAATTGCCGGCCACGATCAGATAGGCGTTGTCCGGCCGGTAGAAGGTCTCGTGGAAGCGCAGCACATCGTCCATCGTGGCCGCGTCGAGGTCGGCGATCGAGCCGATGCCCGGCCGGCGATAGGGGCTGGTCTGATAGATGAAGGCCTGGGAGTGCAGGCGCTGGAACCGGCCGTAGGGGGTGGACAGCACGCGCTGCCGGTACTCCTCCTTGACCACGTCGCGCTCGCTGGAGAACGAGGTCTCGTCCACGACCAGCGACCCCATCCGTTCCGCCTCGGCGAACAGCATCCGCTCCAGATGCTGGGCCGGAACGGTCTCGAAATAGTTGGTGAAGTCGAGTCCGGTCGAGGCGTTGTTGGTGCCGCCGACGTCCTCGGTCAGCCGGTCGAAGGTCTCCGGCGGCAGGTTCCGGGTGGCCTTGAACATCAGGTGTTCGAACATGTGGGCGAAGCCGGAGCGGCCTTCCGGATCGTCCTTGGCGCCGACCTTGTACCAGACCTGCACCGTGACGTTGGAAGTGGCCGTATCGCGCGCCGTATAGACCTTCAGCCCGTTCGGCAGGACCCGCTCGGCGAAGCCCAGCGGCGGCACCACGATCTCGTTCTGGACGGCGGCGGCAGGCGGGGCGGTCCGGGCGGCCGCCGGGCCGACGACGGGCAGGCCGACAAGCAGGGCCGAGGCGGCGACGGTCAGGATCAGGCGGGACTTCATGGGCTTGGGCTCCGGACGCCCGTCGCGTGCGGGCGAGGGCGACCCTATCAGGGCGAAAATCCGGCGCACCTTACGGAGTCGTAATGACCGGGCGTCAGTCCAGCCGCAGCGCCTCGGCCAGCAGCTTCGCCTCGGCCGCGCGGCTCGAACCCGTGCGCCAGGCCACGACGATCTCGCGTCGCGGCGCCCTGGCCGAGATGTGGCGGACCACCACGCCGGGCATGTCGGCCAGCCCGGCGCGTACGGCCATCTCGGGCAGGAAACTGACGCCCAGTCCCGAGGAGACCATCTGGACGAGGGTATGCAGCGAGGTCGCGGCGAAGACGTCATCGCCCTTCGGCGGATCGATGTCGAAGGCGGCCAGCGCCTGGTCGCGCAGGCAGTGTCCGTCTTCCAGCAGGATCAGATCCTCGGCCTTCAGCGAACCGGGCGGTATGGGGCCCGAGCCCGCGAGCGCATGGCCCACCGGCGCCGCCGCCAGGATCTCGTCGTCGCCGATGCGGGCGTGGTCGATGCCCTGGGCGGAATAGGGCAGGGCGATCACCGCCGCGTCCAGCTGCCCCGCCTTCAGTCCGGCCACCAGGCGCGGCGTCAGGTCCTCGCGAATGAACAGCCGCAGCGCGGGGTAGGCGTCCTTCAGCCCCGGCAGCTTGGCCGGCAGCAGGAAGGGCGCCACGGTCGGGATGACGCCCAGCCGGAACCGCCCGGACAGCGGCTTGCCGGCGTTTCTCGCGGCCTCGACCAGGTCCTCGGTCCGGGCCAGCACGTCTTCCGCCCGCCGCACAGCCTCCGCGCCCACCGCGGTCAGTTGAACATTGCCGCGCGTGCGCTCGACCACCGGCGCGCCGAGAATCTTCTCCAGTTCCTGCACCCCCGCTGACAGGGCGGGCTGGCTGACGTGGGCGGCCTCGGCCGCGCGGCTGAACGAGGCGTGTTCGGCGAGAAGCTTGAGGTAGTGGAGCTGGCGCAGGGTCGGGAGCATCCGCGCAGATAGGCCTTCATTATCCGGAAATCAAAGCCAATCGACTGAAGCTATTGAGCGGTGAGGCTCCGGCGTCAGGCTTCGGGCGGACCAAACCACCGCATCCGGCACGCCATCATCGCCGTCTCGCCGAGCCGCTCGACCAGCCGCCAGTTGACCACCGCCCCGATGGGCGCACCGACCACGGGGATCATCTGCGCCAGCTTGGCCAGATCGATATAGTCCCGATACTCGATCTGGAAGCGTCGCCAGTCGTATTCGGTGATCGCCTCCGGCTGGTCGACGCCGGCGATCCATCGCTCCAGTTCGGCCAGCGCCTCGCGCCGGCGCCGGGCGCTGGCGAAGGCGAGGTGGAAGATGTGCAGCAGGAACAGCCGCTCACGCACGGTGTCGCCGCCCCAGCCGTAGGCGCCGACCACGTCGCCCAGCATCCTCACCTTGATCGCCATCAGGGCCGGGAAGTCCGCCGCCGCCAGCACGAATCCGCCGGCCCCCGCGACCCCGCCCTCGACGCTGGCGGTGTTGCGGTACGTCCGGATCATCGCCCGCGCCCGCAGTTCCCGCGCCGCCAGCGATCCGTCGGTCCGGGGCCGGGTCTGGATCAGGTCCGAGCCGAACAGGATTCCCGTGGTCATCGCCTCGACGCCCGAGGTGACGATGGCGTGGACCTTCTCGGGAATGACCTTGTTGATGCGGTCCTGGGTCCCGCGTGTCGCCTTGTCCCACAGGCCGGGCGGTTTCAGCACCTTGTCCCGCCAGACCGCGACCTCTTTCCGCACCGTCGCCTCGTCGACGACCGTGATCAGATCCGACGGCGTGTCCCCCGGGGCGACGATTTCAGGCAGGCTGGCCATGTCGGCTCCGTTACGCGGCGTCACGGTTGCAGGCCCGCGCGCGCGGGTCTAGACCCCGGCCGACCGCGGTTCGCAACCGCAAACATCCATCCTCCCAAGATTCATCCTCCCGGAGACGACACCCATGGCTCGCGCGAAGATCGCCCTTATCGGCGCCGGCATGATCGGCGGCACCTTGGCCCATGTGGCGGCGCGCGAAGCGCTGGGCGACATCATCCTGTTCGACATCGCCGAGGGCACGCCCCAGGGCAAGGCGCTCGACATCGCCGAGGCCACCGCCGTCATCGGCACGGACGTCGCCCTCAAGGGCGCCAACGACTATGCCGACATCGCGGGCGCCGACGTCTGCATCGTCACCGCCGGCGTGCCGCGAAAGCCGGGCATGAGCCGCGACGACCTGATCGGCATCAATCTGAAGGTCATGAAGGCCGTCGGAGAGGGCATCAAACAGCACGCCCCCAACGCCTTCGTCATCTGCATCACCAACCCGCTCGACGCCATGGTCTGGGCGCTGCAGCAGTTCTCGGGCCTGCCGAAGGAGAAGGTCGTCGGCATGGCTGGCGTGCTCGACTCGGCCCGCTTCGCCTATTTCCTGGCCGAGAAGACCGGCGTTTCCATCCAGGACATCCACGCCTGGACGCTGGGCGGCCACGGCGACGACATGGTGCCGATGGTGCGCCACTCGACGGTCGGCGGCCTGCCCCTGCCCGACGCGGTCAAGGCCGGCTTCCTGAGCCAGGCCGAACTGGACGCCATCGTCGACCGCACCCGCAAGGGCGGTGGCGAGATCGTGGCCCTGCTCAAGACCGGCTCGGCCTTCTACGCCCCGGCCGAAAGCGCCATCGCGATGGCCCGCTCCTACCTGCTGGACCAGAAGCGCGTCCTGCCCTGCGCGGTGTGGCTGTCGGGCGAATACGGCCTCAAGGACCTCTATGTCGGCGTGCCCGCCCTGATCGGCGCCGGCGGCGTCGAGAAGGTGATCGAGTTCACCACCAACGACGACGAAAAGGCCATGTTCAAAAAGTCGGTCGAGTCGGTCCAGGGCCTGATCCAGGCTTGCAAGGACATCGACAGCTCCCTGTCCTGACGCCCTAAGGCGACGGCCTTCGGGTCGTCGCCGCCGCCGTCCTCGCCAGGCTCGCCGAGGTCGCTTCCCGGCTCCGCAACGGCGTCGGTTTCGCTCGCAATTCTCCCGGAAAATCCTATATCTTGCAGGTTCAGGCGCGGATCAGATTCGCCGTCTGGAAACCAGCGATTCCGGGCGGCCCCAGCGCCGCCCTTTCCGGCCCGAAACGGGCGATGATCCGACCGAATATATGACCGACCAGACTCCGACCGCGCGCAACGTCGACACCGCCGAAGAGGCCGCCTACGGCGCCGATTCCATCAAGGTCCTTAAGGGCCTGGACGCGGTGCGGAAACGCCCCGGCATGTATATCGGCGACACCGACGACGGCTCGGGCCTGCATCACATGGTCTATGAGGTGGTCGACAACGCCATCGACGAGGCCCTCGCCGGCCACGCCGACCTGGTCCAGGTCATTCTCAACGCCGACGGCTCGGTCACCGTCACCGACAACGGCCGCGGCATTCCCACCGACATCCACGAGGGCGAGGGCGTCTCGGCGGCCGAGGTCATCATGACCCAGCTGCACGCGGGCGGTAAGTTCGACCAGAATTCCTACAAGGTTTCCGGCGGCCTTCACGGCGTCGGCGTCTCGGTGGTCAATGCGCTCAGCGACTGGCTCAAGCTGGTCATCTACCGCAACGGCAAACGCCACGAGATGCGCTTCGAGCGCGGCGATACGGTCGAGAGCCTGCGCGTCACCGGCGATGCGCCGAGCCGCGACAACGGCAAGGTCCTGTCCGGCACCGAGGTGACCTTCTATCCGTCGGTGACGACCTTCTCGCACATCGATTTCGACCTGAAGACGCTGGAGCATCGCCTGCGCGAGCTCGCCTTCCTGAACTCGGGCGTGGTCATCAAACTGCGCGACGATCGCGGGGCCGAGCCTTTCGAGGAGATCCTGCACTACGAGGGCGGGGTCGAGGCCTTCGTCCGCCACCTCGACAAGTCCAAGACGCCGATCCTCAAGGACGTCATCGTCATTCGAGGCAAGAAGGAAGGGATCGAGATCGATCTCGCCCTGTGGTGGAACGACAGCTACCACGAGACCATGCTGTGCTTCACCAACAACATCCCCCAGCGGGATGGAGGCACTCACCTCTCGGCCTTCCGCGCCAGCCTGACGCGGGTGATGAGCAGCTACATCGACGCCGCCGGCGCGGCCCGCAAGGAGAAGGTTTCGGTCTCTGGCGAGGACGCGCGCGAGGGCCTGACCTGCGTGCTGTCGGTGAAGGTGCCGGATCCGAAATTCAGTTCCCAGACCAAGGACAAGCTGGTCTCGTCCGAGGTCCGTCCGGCGGTCGAGGGGCTGTGCTCGGAAGGCCTGTCGACCTGGTTCGAAGAACATCCTGTCGAGGCCAGACAGGTCGTCGCCAAGATCGTCGAGGCCGCCGCCGCCCGCGAGGCCGCCCGCAAGGCGCGCGACCTGACCCGGCGCAAGACGTCGATGGACATGGCCTCCCTGCCGGGCAAGCTGGCGGACTGTCAGGAACGCGATCCGGCCAAGGCCGAACTGTTCATCGTCGAGGGCGATTCCGCCGGCGGCTCGGCCAAACAGGCCCGCAATCGCGAGAACCAGGCCGTCCTGCCGCTGCGCGGCAAGATCCTCAATGTCGAACGGGCGCGCTTCGACCGCATGCTGTCGTCGGAACTGATCGGCACCCTGATCCTCGCGCTCGGCACCGGCATCGGCCGTGACGACTTCAACGCTGACAAGCTGCGCTATCACAAGATCATCCTGATGGCCGACGCCGACGTCGACGGCGCCCACATCCGGACCCTGCTGCTGACCTTCTTCTATCGCCAGATGCCCGAGCTGATCGAGCGCGGCCACGTCTACATCGCCCAGCCGCCGCTCTACAAAGTCTCCAAGGGCAAGCAGTCGCGCTACCTCAAGGACCAGGCGGAGATGGACTCCTACCTGATCGAGGAGGGCTCGGCCGAGGCCGAGCTGGACCTGCCCAACGGCGAGCGTCGCGTCGGTCTGGACCTGCAGGCGCTGGTGCGCGAGGCCAAGGCCTTCAAGGCCGGGGTCGATCGCCTGTCGCAACGGGCGCCGGCCTTCGCGGTGGAGCAGGCGGCGCTCGCCGGGCTGTTCGACGAGGAGAGCGCCGATCCAGCCAAGGCCGCCGCCCGGCTGAATCTCTACGCCGAGGAAGGCGACGGCGACTGGTCCGGGTCGCACGGCGCCCAGGGGGCCGTGGCCTTCGAACGCGTGCGCCGCGCCGTCACGGAGCGGGTCGTTCTGGAAGAGGCCCTGATCCGCTCGCTGGACGCGCGCCGGCTGGCCGAGCGCTCGGCGGCCTTCGAAGGCCTGTTCGACAAGCCCGCCGTCTACCGCCGCAAGGACAAGACGGTGACCGTCCGGGGTCCCCTCGACCTTCTGGAAGCGGTGCTTGAAGCCGGCAAGAAGGGCATCGCCATCCAGCGCTACAAGGGCCTGGGCGAGATGAACCCGGAACAGCTGTGGGAGACCACCCTGGACGCCAACGCCCGTACCCTGCTGAAGGTGTCGGTCGAGCACCAGGAGGACGCCTCGGACCTGTTCGCCAAGCTGATGGGCGATGTGGTCGAGCCGCGGCGCGAGTTCATCCAGGCCAACGCCCTGGACGCCGCCGTCGACGCCTGACGGTCGTCAGGGCCGGCCGGCCTCGATGAAGGCCTGGATCGAGGACCAGTGCGGCGGCGGGGCGCGAGCCCCGTCGCAGGCTATGTCCTTCAGATAGTTGGGCATGGTGTTGCGCCGGACCGGCTCCCAGGCGGAGTCTTCTTCCGGGAACTGACCGAACTCGCTTCCGTCCGCACCATATTCGGTCAGGCCGGCGGTTCGCCACTGCTCGACCCCGCAACGCAGCTCGTAGATTTCGATCGAGTGGCTCAGGTCGCCGGCCTCCGCCGTCCGGGGCACGGTGGCCACCTTGATCGAGGTGATCCCGTCTACGGTCACGATGCTGTCCGTATCGGCCATGAAGGCGTTGTTCGCGTTGCGCGAAAAGCCCTGCCAGGACTCGGCGGCGGCGGGCCCTGCCAGCGCAAAGACGACCAGACCCAGTAGTGTGGCGATTTTCATAGGCGACCTCCCCAGATCAGCATCGCCATGATGCGCCGAGCGGCGCGCTTGGCAAGAGGCCAACGTCGTCCGGGACGATCCTGAAGGAAGATAATGGCGCACCCGACAGGATTCGAACCTGTGACCCCTGCCTTCGGAGGGCAGTACTCTATCCAGCTGAGCTACGGGTGCGTCTGACGGCGAAACGCCGGACGAAGGGCCTTACAGCAGGACCGCCCGGCCCTCAATCCCGAATGCGCAACGGCTTGGCGCGCGCTTCACCTAAGCCTAGCCTGCCGTCTCTCGTCGATGGAGATATCCCGAATGCGCGCGATCCTGGTCAGTCTGCTGTGTCTCCTGGGCGCCTGCGCCACGACTCCGGCGGCCGCGCCTGACGCATCCGGCGACAGCCTGGACCGGATCGCCCGGGACTATGTGGCGCTGATCCTCGAGGTCGGCGAGCACGAGGACGGCTATGTCGACGCCTACTACGGTCCCGTCGAGTGGGCCGAGGCGGCGAAGGCGAACCCGCGCAGCGTGCCCCAGCTGATCCAGGGAGCCGCGAGCCTGACCGACCGGCTCAACGGGGTGGCGACCGCCGCCGCCGATCCGGCCGCGGTCCAGCGCAAGGCATACCTGCTGGCCCATGTGTCGGCGGCGGCCGCGCGGCTTCGCATGATCTCCGGCGAGACCATGAGCTTCGCCGACGAGGCCGAGGCCCTGTTCGGCGTCCGCCCGGAACTGGCCCCGCTGTCGTCCTACGATCCGGTGCTGGCCGAGATCGACGCCCTGCTGCCGGGACCGGGATCGCTGGCCGCGCGGGTGACCGAATTCCGGTCGCACTACGTCATTCCGAAGGACCGGCTGCAGGTGGTCATGGACGCCGCCATCGCCGAGTGCCGCCGCCGCACCGCCCGCCATATCGCCTTGCCTGACAACGAGAATTTCACCCTCGCCTTCGTCGGCGACAAGCCGTGGTCGGGGTATAACTACTACCAGGGGAATTCGCAGTCGAAGATCGAGATCAACGCCGACCTGCCGATCTACACCGAGCGGGCCATCGATCTGGGTTGCCACGAGGGTTATCCGGGCCACCACGTCTACAACGCCCTGCTGGAACAGACCTTTGTCCGCGAGCGTGGCTGGGTCGAGATGAGCGTCTATCCGCTGTTCTCCCCCATGTCGTTCGTCGCCGAGGGCAGCGCCAACTACGGCATCGACCTGGCCTTCCCCGGCTACGAGGCCACGGCCTATGAGCGCGATGTCCTGTTCCCGCTGGCCGGCCTCGATCCGTCGACGGCGGATAAGAAGGCGCAGCTGCAGGTGCTGATGCGACGACTGGCGCGGGCAGAATACACGGTTGCGGACGACTATCTCGCGGGCCGTATCGACCGCGACACGGCCATCGGTCAGCTGATGAAATACACCCTCGCCGACGAGGCGCGGGCGACACAGCGGCTGCGCTTCATCGACACCTATCGCAGCTACATCATCAACTACGGACTGGGCCGCGACGTGGTTCAGGCCTGGGTGGAGCGGCAGGGGCCCGATCGCTGGGCGGCGATGCAGACCCTGCTCAGCAGCCAGATCCTGCCGGCCGACATCGACTGACCGGCCGGCTCACTGGGCCAGCATGCCGCCGTCGATCTTGAATTCGGCGCCGGTGACGAATTTGCTCTCGTCCGAAGCGAGGTAGAGCACGCAATACGCCACGTCGTCGGGCTCGCCGATGCGTTTCAGCGGGATGCCGCGGGCCAGTTTCTCGTGCGCCAGCTCCTCGTCACCGCCGGCCATGGCCACGAAGGGGTCGAGGATCGGCGTCCTGATGAAGACCGGATGGACCGAGTTGCAGCGCACGTTCCAGCCGCCCTTGGCGGCCTCCAGGGCGACGGTCTTGGTGTACATCCAGACGGCCGCCTTGGTGGCGTTGTAGGCGCCCATGCCCGGCGCCGCGGCGAGGCCCGCGACCGAGCTGATGTTGACGATCGAGGCGGCCCCCGAGGCCCGCAGGTGCGGCATGGCGTGCTTGCAGCCGAGCATGATCGACTCGACATTGACCGCCTGCACCCGACGCCAGTTCTCCAGCGAGTCCTGCTCGGCCCAGAGCAGCTGCCCGCCGATGCCGGCGTTGTTGACCAGGATCGACAGCCCGCCCATCGCCGCCACGGCCTGATCGATGACCGAAACCCATTGGGCCTCGTCGGTGACGTCGTGGGCGAAGGCGAAGGCGGCGCCGGGATGGTCTGCGTTGATCGCCCCGGCCAGCGCCCGCGCGCCGTCGAGATTCATGTCCGTGACCGCCACCCGTGCGCCCTCCCGGGCCAGCATCCACGCCATGGCCTGGCCCAGCCCGCCGGCCGCGCCGGTGATCAGGGCCGTCTTGCCGGCGACGCGGCCGCTCACGCCTTCGCCCCCATGGCGGCGGCGGTCTCATCGATGAAGCGCGCCATGTCGAGATCGCGCCGGGTCACGCCGCCGGCGTCGTGGGTGGTCAGAACGATCTCGACCCGGTTGTAGACATTGAACCACTCGGGATGATGATCGACCTTGTCGGCCAGCAGGGCCACGCGCGTCATGAAGCCGAAGGCGGTGTTGAAGTCCGCGAACACCAGCTTGCGTCCGATGGCGGGCCGATCGCCCTCGTGCACATGCCAGGCCGGCAGGGACTTGAGGACCTCGTGCACGTCCAGTCGTTCGGTCATCTCGTCCATCCTTCGATCCGGCGCCGGTCCTTCCGGAGCCGTATCGCGCGTGCGCGGCGCCCACAAGACGTCGATTTCCGGAACGCAGTCGCAAGCTTGAGCGTTACCGGGCTTCGCCCTTCGAACGCGGAGACTGTGAGATGGACAATCTGTGGATCGCCGCGCTCGACGCCGCCGATCGAAAGCGAATCGAGCCGCACCTGCACGAAAAGCCGTTCATCCAGGGGCAGATGCTGTACGACGCGGGCGAGGCCGTTGAAGAGGTCTGGTTTCCGATGAGCGGGGTGGTCTCGCTGATGACCCTCCTCGACGACGACCGGATGATCGAGACCGCCGCCATCGGGCGAGAGGGTCTGGTCGGGGTCACCTGCGGTCCGACGAACGCCCGCGCGGCCAGCCGGGCGATCGCCCAGGTCGATGGCGTCTCGGCCTGCTGCCCCGCGGAGGTGTTCGCCGAGGCGCTCAGCGACAGTGAGAACATGCGGGCGGCCCTGGCGAAATTCACCGAGAGCCTGTTCGCCCAGGTCCAGCAGGCGGCGGCCTGCAACGCCCAGCACCGGCTGGACGAGCGGCTGGCGCGGTGGCTGCTGACCATCCACGACCGGGCCGACGCCGACCGCTTCGCCCTGACCCAGCTGGACATCGCCGGCATGCTCGGAGTCCGCCGCGCCACGGTCTCGGAAGTCGGCTCCGTGCTGGAGGACAAGGGGCTCATCCGGCGCGGGCGCGGCTGGGTCGAGGTGCTGGACCGCAAGGCGCTGGAGGGCGCCTCGTGCGGCTGTTACGCCCTGATGCGGGGGGTGATGAAGGACCTCGGCGTGCCGCGACCCAATGTCGGGCCTCACTGAGGTCCGCGTCCGGTGCGGCCAAGCGGACGGATGACGGGGCCGCGGGGACGCGCTAGACCGCCCGAATGACCGACACCGCCGCCTCCGACACCGGCAAGACCTCCTCCTTCGGCTTCCGCGACGTGGACGCGACAGAGAAGGTGCAGCTGGTGCGCGGCGTGTTCGACAGCGTGGCCTCGAACTACGACCTGATGAACGACCTGATGAGCGGGGGCGTACACCGGCTGTGGAAGGACGCGGCGGCGGCGAAGCTGAACCCGCGGCCGGGCGAGACCATTCTCGATGTGGCCGGCGGCACCGGCGACATGGCGCGACGCTATGCGAAGATGGCGCGGGCGGCGCAGCAGAGGCGGGGCGGGGACGACGCCTCGGTCATCGTGCTGGACTACAATGCCGAAATGATCATGGCCGGGGTCCACAAGGGCGGCGAGCCGGAGATGTCGTGGAGCGTCGGCGACGCCATGGCCCTGCCCATGCCCGACGCCTCGGTCGACGCCTATTCCATCAGCTTCGGCATTCGCAACGTGGCCGATGTCCCGCAGGCCCTGGCCGAGGCGCGACGGGTGCTGAAGCCGGGCGGCCGGTTCCTGTGTCTTGAGTTCTCGCGGCCGACGGCCTCGGCGATCCGCAAGGCCTATGACGCCTGGTCCTTCCACGCCATTCCGCGCATCGGCGGCTGGGTGGCGGGGGACCGGGACAGCTATCAGTATCTCGTCGAGAGCATCCGGCGGTTCCCGGACCAGCAGACCTTCAAGGGCATGATCGAGGCGGCGGGGTTCAGCCGGGTCACGGTGACCAACCTGTCCGGCGGCGTGGCGGCGATCCATCACGGGTGGGCGATCTGACGCGCCGGATCGATCCCGCCACCCCGCCGCCGCCACCCGCCACCGTGCCGGTGCGCCGGCCGGTGGAGGCGAGCCTGCGGCTGTTGAGCTGGGGCTGGGTGCTGGTCCGGCACGACGCCTTGGCGCCGCGCGAGATCACGCCCCTGCTGCCGGTGTGGATCCGCTGGCTGGCCCGTCTACTGCACGCCTTCTCCGGCAAGCAGGCCCGCGACGGCCGGCCGGGCCAGCGGCTGGGCAAGGCGTTCGAACATCTGGGGCCCGTGGCCATCAAGCTGGGTCAGGTGCTGGCGACCCGCGCCGACATCTTCGGGGTCGAGTTCGCGCGCGACCTCGGGCGGCTGAAGGACGCGCTGGAGCCCTTCCCGCTGGATCAGGCGCGGCGCGAGGTCGAGCGTTCGCTGGGCCGCCCGGTCGAGGCGCTGTTCACCGATTTCGGCCCGCCGGTGGCCGCGGCGTCCCTGGCCCAGGCGCATCCGGCCTGGCTGGCCGACGGGCGCAAGGTGGCGGTCAAGGTGCTGCGGCCGGGGGTCGAGCGACGCGTGGCCCAGGGACTGGACTCGATGCGACTGGCGGCGCGGCTGGCCGTCCGCTTCGTGCCCCCGGCCCGGCGGCTGGAGCCCTCGGCCTTCGTCGAGACCATCGCACGGGCGCTGCAGCTCGAACTGGACATGCGGCTGGAGGCGGCGGCGGCGTCGGAGCTGAAGGACATCATGGACAAGGCGAGGGCCGACGGGTCCTGCCACATGACCGCGCCGGCCGTGGTCTGGGACGGGGTCGGCAAGCGGGTGCTGACGCTGGAGTGGGCGCCCGGCGTGGCCATGACCGATCCGGCCGCCGTCGACCAGCCCGGGCTGGACCGTTTCGCCCTGGCCGACCACGTGGTGCAGGCGTTCCTGACCCAGGCGCTGGACCACGGGACCTTCCACGCCGACCTGCATGAGGGCAATCTGTTCTGCCATGCGCCGGCCGAGCTGACGGCGATCGATTTCGGCATCGTCGGACGACTGGGGCCGTCGGAGCGGCGCTATCTGGCCGAGATACTGTGGGGCTTCCTCAGCCGCGACTACGATCGCATCAGTCGGGTGCATTTCGAGGCGGGCTACGTGCCGCCCGAGCATTCGGTCGAGGCCTTCGCCCAGGCGCTGCGGGCGGTGGGCGAGCCGGTCATCGGCAAGGCCGCGTCGCAGGTCTCGATGGGCCGGCTGCTGGGCCAGCTGTTCGAGATCACCGCCCTGTTCGACATGCATCTGAGGCCGGAACTGATCCTCCTGCAGAAGACCATGGTCTCGGTCGAGGGCGTGGCCCGGCGGCTGAATCCGGACCACGACCTGTGGGCGGCGTCCCAGCCGGTGGTCGAGCGCTGGATCCGGCGCGAGCTGGGACCGCAGGCGCAGATCCGCGACGCCATCGAGGAGCTCCGGGGCACGCTGAAGGCCCTGTCGAAACTGGCGCAGAACCCGCCGGAGGCCCGCACGGTGATCATTCGCGAGAGCCGGGCCCCGGCCTGGATGATCGTCGGCGTGACCCTGGCCGCCGCCGCTTCGGCCGCCGCCCTTGTTCTGTCGCTTTGGCCCGCCATCGTCTGAGGCCAGTACCGGAGACGATCCCATGAAGCCGCTTCTGCTTGCCGCCGCCGTCTGTCTTCTCGCCCCTGCGGCCCATGCCCAGGTCGCCGCCGGCTCCCTGCCCAACACCTTTGACGGCCCCCGCGGCCAGACCGTCTCGGCGCCCGCCGCGGCCCCGACGGCGCCCCAGGCCGCCCCTCCGGCCGCCCCTGTCTCCGACGAGCCTGCGAACGCCGCCTCGGAGGAGACGCTGCGGACGATCATCGCCGAAATCCAGGCCGGCGAACTCGATTACGACCGGATGACCGACGACCTCGCCGTCCAGGTGCGCGAACAGGAGGCGCAGGTGACGCCGCTCGTCCAGGGCTATGGGTCGCTGGTGTCGGCGGTCTTCATCGGCAGCCAGGCCGGCCTGGATCATTTCAACGTCATCTTCGCCAACTCGGCGACCCTGTGGCGGATCGGCGTCAGTCCGGACGGCGAGGTTTCGGCCCTGCAGTTCAGGGAAGTCGACTAGGGTCGCCCCGGCCGCTTCATCCGGCGTTCATCGACCTGACGCCGTTGTAACGGGACAGCCAAGCTTGCCGGTGGGAATAGGGGGCTCCCCTTCCTCTCCCTCCGGAGCTCACCCATGAAACGTCTCCTTGTCCTCGCCGTCGTGTCCGCCGGCCTGATGGCTTCGGCCTGCGTCACCGTCATCGACGCCAGCGACAGCGCCGACCTCGCCTGGCATGGCGAGAACGCCCAGCCCTTCGACCAGGCCCGGGCCGACTGCCGCGCCTCGACCGGCAAGGGCCAGCACAGCGACGCCTTCCGCGCCTGCATGGCCGCCAAGGGCTGGACCCGCAGCTAGGGACTACAGGCGGCGGGTCATATATCGGGCGTCTGGCCCGTATCCGGCCAGCGTCTCCGCCATCTTCGGCCGATCCATGATCGTGAAGCCGTGTCCTTCCCAGAAGGGTGCAGCCTGGTTGACCGCCACCAGGGCCATTTCCGGCCAGCCGGCCGCCCTGGCGTCCCGGGCCAACCTCTCCACGATATCGCGGGACAGGCCTCGCCCCTGCACCTCCGGGCCGATGGCGAGGTCATGGAGATAGAGGACGTCGGCGTCGTCCGGGATCGCGGCGATCAGGGTGTTGAGCGCCGGCGCGCTTTCCCGCCGCCATGGATAGGCGATGAGATAGCCCTTCACCATCCCGGCCTCGTCGACCAGGGCGAAACAGCCGGACGGGTTCAGCGTCAGCCGGTTCCGGAAACAGTCGCGCCCCTCGAAATGGTCCGGGAAGGCGACGGCGGCGATCTCCGCCACGGCGTCCAGATCGGCGGCCGTCATCGGCCGCCAGTTCAGCCCGCTCCGGCCGGCAGGGGACAGCGGGTGTTCAGCGGGGCCGCCCTGAAATTCCATTCCATGCTCCGGGCCCGCCCGTCGATCTCGCCCTCGATCCGGGCCTTGAGGGCGTCGCCTTCGCGTTCATAGATGACGCGGGTCGGAAAGTCGTTTTCGGCGTTGGCGAACACGGCGCGGTTCGGGCCGGCTTCGATCAGGGCGAAGGCCGTCGGCGGCGCGCCGCCGGGCTGGGCGACGTAGGCGAATCCCCCGGGCGTCTGGCCGATATGCGAGACCTCGAAGGAGGCTCGCCCGTCGCGGCCCACGGTCACCGCATGGCCGACCATCAGGCCCGCGCGGGGGTCGCTCCAGGTTTCCGAAGCCTCGCGTCCGTTTGAACAGTCCAGCCAGTAACCGGCCATGAACGCGGCGTCGGGCTGAACGGATGGCGCGGCCTGCATCAGGACGGCGGCGAGAACGGCGGCGGTCGGCATGGTCAATCCCCTCTGGCGATGACCGGACCCTAGTGCGGCGACAGCGGTCCCGGCTTGTAGGATTGCGACGCCAGACTGCGCGCCAGCCCGACCTGTTCGCGAGCCCATTCCGTCGCCGTGCAGCCGAGAAAGCGGCGGAAGTCCCGGGCCATCTGCGGCTGGTCGAAATACCCCGCCTCGAGGCCCGCCTCCAGCCAGCCGACGGTCCACGCCGGCGGCGTGGTCGAACACCCGTCGGAATCTCAGGATCGAGCGCAGCAGGCGCGGCGGCACGCCGACCCGGTCGCGGAACCGCCGCTGCAGGGCGCGGTGTTCGGCGGACGGCCGGGCCGGGGACGCCCGGTCCTGCCCGGCCGCCTCGACCTCCCGCCGCACGGCCGGATCGATCGACCAGGCTGCCGCGCGCCGCTGCGCCTCCAGCCAGTCGGCCATGACCTCGACCTGGCCCGAGGGGTCGCCTGCGGGAGGACGCAGCGCCGCCGTTCGCGCCGTCATGTCCAGACGCCGGTCGGTGGCCTCGACCAGGGGCAGGCCCAGCCAGTCGCGCGCGCCGTCGGGCTCGAAACGCACGGCGACCAGCTCGACCGGACCCGCCGGCCTGAGGGCCAGAGGCCGCGTCATCTGACCGGCGAACAGCGCCCGCGGCTGGAGCCGGAAGAGTCCGTCCGGACCCTGCTCCTCATAGGGGTCGCCGATGTCGATGACGAGTTCGGGGCAGCCGTCGGGGGCGATGCGCTGGACGATCCGCTCCGGGGTCGGCGCCGAATAGGTCCAGATCGTCCGCACGAACGGACGCAGGGACGGCGGCGGCTCATGCTCCTGGTAGCGGTCCCCCTGGCCGGACATGGCGCTCAGTTCAGTTTGGCGGGATCGGGCGGCGCGGGCGGCAGGGGCGCGCAGGGCACGCCGTCCTCCTTCAGCTTGCGGACCTCGGCGGTGGTGGCCTCGCCGTAGATTTCGCGCTTCTCGGACCGGCCCTCGTGGATGTCGCGCGCCTCGCGGGCGAAGGCGTCGCCGACATAGTCGAAATTCTGCTCCACGTGGCTGCGGACCTCGCGGGCGACCTGCATCATCATGCCCTGCAGCTTCGCGGGGTCGGGCGCGGCCGCAGACTTGCGCGTCCCGGCCACGGCGGGCGCCATGATCTGTTTGCTGACCGCGTGCGAGCCGCAGACGGGGCATTCCACAAGGCCGCGCGCTGACTGGTCGTCATAGTCCGCCGAGGCGCCGAACCACGCCTCGAATTCGTGACCGCCGTCGCACTGGAGGGCGTAGCGGATCATGACGACAGGTTTGTCGGAGGAGCGAATTCGCGGTCGTGGGTCAGCTGCGGCACGGCGTTGCGCGCCCGCGTCACCGCATCGAGGTCGAGCGTCGCGAACAGCACGCCCGGCTCGTCATGGTCGAGCTTGGCCGCCACCTCGCCCCAGGGCGCGACGACCGTCGACCGGCCCCAGGTCCGCCGGCCGTCCTCGTGCGCGCCCGCCTGGGCCGGGGCGAGGATGAAGCAGCCGGTCTCGATCGCCCGGGCGCGCAGCAGGGTCTCCCAGTGGGCCTCTCCGGTCGGCACGGTGAAGGCGGCGGGCACGGCGATCATCACCGCTCCGGCCCTGGCCAAGGCCCGGTGCAGCTGGGGGAAGCGGATGTCGTAGCAGATGGTCAGCCCCAGCCCGCCCCACGGCGTGTCGGCGACCACGGCGCCGTCGCCGGGCCGGATCGCGGCGCTCTCGCGCCAGCGCTCGCCGGTCGGCAGGTCGACGTCATAGACGTGCAGCTTGTCGTAGGTCGCGGCCACCCCGCCGGCGTCGTCGATCAGCAGGGACCGGTTGGCGGCGCGGTCGTCGCCGTCATGGCCTGACCGGACGATGGCCGAGCCGATCAGCAGCCAGACGCCCAGCTCGGCGGCCAGAGCACGCAGCCCGGCGACGACCGCGTCCCGGTCCTCCGTCTCCAGCACCGCGTCGCGCGCCGCCCGGTCCTGGATCAGGAAATTGGTCGCCTCCGGCGTCAGGATCAGTTTCGCCCCGCCCGCCGCCGCCTCGCGGATCAGCGGCTCGACATGGGCGAGGGCCGCCGCCGGGCTGGCCGGGGTGCGGGTCTGGATCAGGACGATCGGAAGCGTTGCCATCAGGCCTCGAGCAATGCGTCCAGCTCGCCCTTCCGGTCAAGCGCGTGCAACTCGTCGGAGCCGCCGACATGTTTCCCGTCGATGAAAATCTGCGGGAAGGTCATGCGACCGCCGGACCGCTGGATCATCTCCTGCTTCTTCGCGGGATCGTGCGAGGCGACGATCTCGGTGTAGTCGGCGCCCTTTTCGTCCAGCAGGCCCTTGGCGGCGTGGCAGTAGCCGCAGCCCGGTTTGGTGTAGATGACGACGTCGGCCAAGGGGAACTCCAGTTTCTATAGCGGCTATGTAGGCGTTTCCCGCGCCGTCCGCACCCGGGCGACGACCGCCAGGTCGACGGCGCGGGCGCCGGCCCCGGTCAGCGCACGGGCGCAGGCCTCGGCGGTGGCGCCCGTGGTCAACACGTCGTCGACCAGAAGGATGCGCCGCCCCCGGATCCGGCGGCGGCCCTCCTCCGTCACGGCGAAGGCCTTGCGGACGTTCAGCCTCCGCCCGCGCGCCGACTTGCCGCCCTGGGTCGTGGTGTGGGTCTGGCGGACGAGGGCGTCGGGCAGATAGTCCAGTCCGGCGCTGCGGGCCAGCGGCCGGGCGATCTCGGCGGCTTGGTTGAAGCGGCGCGACAGCAGCCGGAAACGGTGCAACGGCACCGGCACGACGGCGTCCGCCTGGTCCAGCAGGGGCGCGGCCGAGCGGCTGAGCCAGCGGGCGAACAGGGGCGCGAACGGCTGGTGGTCGCCGTGCTTGAACTTCAGGATCAGCCCCCGCGACGCCTCGTCATAGACGCAGGCCGCCCGCGCCCGGGCGAAGGCGTAGGGCTGGGCCAGGCAGGCGGCGCATCGCGGCGAGGCGAAGACGCCGCCGTCCATCTCGAACGCCGCCCCGCAACCGTCGCAGACCGGGTCCTCGAGAAACACCACCCGTGTCCAGGCGTCCGGGGTCAGGCCCGCCGAGGCGGTCGCCTCGGGACTGTCATGGGCCAGCGGCGGCATCAGCAGGTCGGCCGCGCCGCGCCCCAGCGCGCGCAGCCCCAGCGACAACTGCGACCGGCCCGCTTCCAATCGCTCGCGCCAGCCCCCATCCTGATGAACCATGAGCGCCTCCCCCGGTCCCCCCGAGATCTTCGACAGCCGCCGCCGCGTCGCGAAACTGGCGCGGGGACAAAAGTCGTTCGCCGCCGCCGATTTCCTGCACGTGCGCGCCGCCGAGAACGCGGTGAACAGTCTGGAGGTCATCCTGCGCGACTTTCCCGACGTCGTCGACCTGTCGGCCCGGCCCGGCCCGTTCGCTCGCCTGCTGGCGGACAGCGCGGCCGCGGGGCGGGTCGGACCCGTCGGGACCCCCGGCGACGAGATCGCGCGCGCCGCGCCGGGCGCCGCGCCGCTGGGCCTGCCGGACCAGTCGCAAGACCTGATCGTTTCGCTGATGAGCCTGCACTGGGCCAACGACCTGCCCGGCGCCCTGAGCCAGATCCGCCGGGCGTTGCGGCCCGACGGCCTGTTTATCGGAACGCTGCTGGGGGCCGGGACGCTGAAGGAGCTGCGCGCGGTGCTGACCCAGGCCGAGCTCGAGGTCCGCGGCGGGGCCCAGGCGCGGGTCTCGCCCTTCGCCGACGGCTACGACGGCGCGGCCCTCCTGCAGCGGGCCGGTTTCGCCCTGCCCGTGGCCGATGTCGACCGGCTGACGGTGCGCTATCCCGACCTCTACGCCCTGATCCGCGACCTGCGCGCCATGGGCGAGACCAACGCCCTGGCCGGGTCGATCCGGCCGATGAGCCGGGCCATGCTGGCGCGGGCGGCGGAGCTCTACGCCGAACGCCATGGCGAAGCCGACGGGCGACTGCCCGCGACCTTCGAGATCATCCATCTGGCCGGCTGGGCGCCGCACGAGAGTCAGCAGAAGCCCCTGCCGAGGGGGTCGGCCAAGGTTCGGCTGGCGGATGCTCTGGGCGTCAGGGAATGGACCGGGGACGAGGGCTGAGCAGCGTCAGTTGACCCCGATCGCCGCCGCCAGCTTGCCCATCGCGGCGTTGAACGTGCCCGTTCCGGCGCCGGCGAAGGCGGTGATGCCGCCCAGGGCGACGAGGAACACCAGGGCGATGATCAGCCCGTATTCCAGCGCCGTGGCGCCGCGTTCATCGGTCAGGAACCGGGAGAGCAGAGCACGCATGGCCCCCTCCTTCGGCGGCTAGAGCAGGTCGCGCAACCAGGCGACCAGGGGTTCGTCGGCCGGAGGCATCGGATAGTCGGCCAACTGGTTCGGCCGCACCCATTTCAGAGCCGCATGCTCGCGGTTCCGAACCACCCCCGACCAGCGTCGGCACAGATACAGTGGCATCAACAGGTGAAACGAATCGTAAGCGTGGCTGGCGAAAACGAACGGGGCCAGGCAGGCCTCGGTCACATCGATGTCCAGCTCTTCCTTCAGTTCGCGGATCAGGGCGGCCTCGGGTCGCTCGCCGGGGTCCACCTTGCCGCCCGGAAACTCCCACAGGCCGGCGAGTTGCTTGCCCTCCGGCCGCTGGGCGATCAGCACCCGCCCATCGGCGTCAATGAGGGCCACGGCGACGACGAGGACGGTGGGGAGACTGATCATCAGAGACTTCGGCCCAGGTAGCGGATGGCCGAAATCCGGAGTGTCCGGTCATCGAAGCCATAGAAGATGGAGACGCGACGATCATAATCGAGCCGGTAAAGCCCCTCGTCGAGCGGCCGCCCCAGACGGGGGAAGTAGGGCAGTTGCTCGCAGCGCCGTCCGATGCCGGTGATGTAGTCGAACGCAGCGCGCGGCGACTCTGCGGCGATCAGGTCATAGATCGCGGCCAGATCGAACTCTGCCCCAGGCAGGTAGACGAGTTGCCGGCTCAATCCTGGTCCCGCTTCAATCGGGCCTGATTTCGGTGCCAGAGATTGGCCCTCAGCTGGTCGGGGGTCAGCGGGGGCCGGGGATCGGTCATCGCCATATCGTCTTGCCGGCGGGCCCAGGCGATGGCGTCTGCGGACGGGGCCTTGCTCTGAAGATCGTCCCACAGCGCCTTCCCGATAAAAGGGCCGGACTCCCGGGCGTAGGGATCAGCGACTCTCGGCGTGGCGCTCATGCCCCCGAACCTACCACAATCAGCTGCGGTAATCGCCGTTGATCTCGACGTACCGCTTGGTCAGGTCGCAGGTCCACACCGTGGCCGAGGCCCGTCCGGAGCCGACGTCGACGGTGATGTCGATCTCGGCGTTCTTCATATAGGCGCTCATCGCCGCCTCGTCGTAGTGGGGCGACGGGGCGCCCTCGATGGCGGCGACGTGGGGCCCGAAGCGGATGGCCAGCCGGTCGCGGTCGACCGGCTCCTCGGTCTTGCCGACGGCCATCACCACCCGGCCCCAGTTGGCGTCCTCGCCGGCGAGGGCGGTCTTGACCAGAGGACTGTCGGCGATCGACTTGGCCAGTTTGCGGGCCGAGGCGGGGCTGGCCGCGCCGTCGACGGTGACCTTGACGAATTTGGTCGCCCCCTCGCCGTCGCGGACCAGCTGATGGGCGAGGTCCAGCATGACCCTGTCGAGGGCGCGGGAAAAGTCAGCCAGCCTGCGATCGCCGACTCGGCCGATGCGCGGCGCGCCCGACGCCCCCGTCGCGAACAGCAGGCAGGTGTCATTGGTCGAGGTGTCGCCGTCGACGGTGACGCTGTTGAACGTCGTCCGCACGTGCAGGCCCAGCATGGCGCGCAGCACGTTCGGATGGATGTCGGCGTCGGTGACGATGAAGGCCAGCATGGTCGCCATGTCCGGCGCGATCATGCCCGAGCCCTTGGCGATGCCGGCGATGCGGACCGTATGGCCCTCGATCCGGCACTCGGCGAACGACCCTTTGGGGAAGGTGTCGGTGGTCATGATGCCCTGACCGGCCTTCAACCAGGCGTCGCCGGTCAGGCCGGCTTCGAGGTCGTTCAGGCGGGCGGCGATCCTGCGGTCGTCCAGCACCACGCCGATCACCCCGGTCGAGGCCAGCATGACGTCACGCTGGCGGCAGCCGAACCGCTTGGCCACCTCTGACGCCGTGCGCCGGGCCGCGTCGGCGCCGGCCTTGCCGGTGAAGGCGTTGGCGCAGCCGGCGTTGACCACCAGGGCCCGAACGTCCGAACCGCCGCCCTCGGCGTCGAGTTGCCGCCGGCACCAGTCCACCGGCGCGGAGCCGACCTTGTGCCGGGTGAACACCCCGGCGCAGGACGTCCCGCGGGCGAAGCGGAACACCACCAGATCGTCGCGCTCGTGTTTGTAGAAGCCCGCGCGGGCCGTGGCGATCTCCACCCCGGCGATGGCGGGAATGGCGGGAAAGGGCACGGCCAGCGGCGACACCTGCAGGCCGGGCTTGCCGGGCGTCGTCGGGGCGGCGCGCGTCGGCGTCGTGGCCCGCTTCAGGGCCGTGGCGAGCGGGTCGAGCGCCTTTTCCAGCGCCTGTTCGATCTTCTGGCCGGCCGAGCCCCGGCCGGCCTCGGGCGCGCGGCTCATGAAGCCTTCGCGGGCGCGGCGGGGGTCGCCGCCGGGCGGGCGGGAGCGGCGGCGGGCGGCGCGGCCGGCGCCGAGGCCGGTTCACGCGATGTGGGGGCGCCCTCCAGCAGCACCTCGACATCGGCCTTGCCGCGAAGCTGCTCCAGCAGCTGGCGGACCCCGTCATAGGTCAGGTAGCGGACGATCTGCGGTCGCGCCTGCTCCAGGGTCGGGGGCGTCTCCTTGCGGCGGTCCTCGACCCGCAGCACGGCCCAGCCGCCCTCGGTCTGGAACGGCCCGACCGTCGATCCCGCCGGCTGGCCGCGCAGGGCGTCGGCGTAGGCCTGGGGCAGGACGTCCAGCGTCGCATAGCCGAGATCGCCGCCCGAGAACCGGGTCGCCTCGTCGATCGACCGTTGCTGGGCCACAGCCTCGAAGGCCGCCCCCTGGGCCAGCAGCCCGATCACGGCGTCGGCCTCCTCACGGGTCCTGGACAGGATCAGGCGGCTGCGGATTTCCTCGGACGTCTCGGCCAGGCGGACCTGGTCCCGATAGATCGTCTCCACCGCCTTGTCGTCGATCTCGCTGTTGACCACCGTCTCGACCAGCATGTCGCCGAGGATGCGTTCGCGCGTCGCCGCCAGCCGGCGCTGGGCCAGGGCTGAATTGTCCAGCCCCCGCCGCTCCGCCTCGCGCGCCAGCAGCTTCTGGTCGATGACCTCGTCGAGCACCCGGCGGAACAGGTCCGAGGTCACATCCAGCGGCTCGCCCTCTCCGACCAGGCCCTGGGCGACGGCCTCGCGCTTGACGTCGGACGCCCAGATGGTCTCGTTCTGCACCTCGGCCACGGCCCGGTCGCCCGGTTCCGGCGGCCGGTCGGCCCCGCCGCCCCGGTCGCAGGCGGCGACGCCCAGAAGGGCCGCCAGCACCACCGGGAGCAGGGCTCGGGCCAGATTCCGGGGCTGGGGGAGGCTCATTTCGGGGCAAGCTCCGTCACGGGCGGCAAAGGCCCTCGCGTTGACAGGGATAAGGCCGGTGCTTAAGTCCCGCCTGCGCCCAAGTCGAGGGGTTTTCGATCGTTCGCGCGGCCCTTGCGCGCGCCTGAGACAGGCGCGCCGGGCCGCCGACGCCGAAGCCTTCGCCCGTCGGACGTCGCCGCCGCTCCTTCGGGACCGTTCCAGTACCAGAGCTCCAACCGCTCGCCCGCCTTCGGATCATTCATGCTCGGCATCGCCAAGAAGATTTTCGGCTCCTCCAATGACCGCAAGGTCAAGGACTTCATGAGCCGGGTGCAGAAGATCAATGCGCTCGAGGACAAGTTCGCCGCCCTGTCCGACGACGAACTGCGCATGATGACCGACGCCTTCCGCGACCGGATCGCGGGCGGCGAGACCCTCGACAAGGTCATGAACGAGGCCTTCGCCGTCGTCCGCGAAGCCTCCAAGCGGGTACTGGGCCAGCGCCAGTACGACGTGCAGCTGACCGGCGGCATGATCCTGCACGACGGCGGCATCGCCGAAATGCGCACCGGCGAGGGCAAGACCCTGGTCGCCGTGGCCCCCGTCTATCTGAACGCCCTCAGCGGCAAGGGCGTCCACGTCATCACCGTCAACGACTATCTGGCCCGCCGCGACGCGGAATGGATGGGCCGCGTCTACCGCTTCCTCGGCATGGGGGTCGGGGTCATCGTCAACGGCCTGTCCTCGGGCCAGCGCCAGGCGGCCTACGCGGCCGACATCACCTACGGCACCAACAACGAGTTCGGCTTCGACTATCTGCGCGACAACCTGGTCTATGACCGGCGCGAGATGGTCCAGCGTCCGCACCATTTCGCCATCGTCGACGAGGTCGACTCCATCCTGATCGACGAGGCCCGCACCCCGCTGATCATCTCGGGCCCGACCGAGGACCGTTCGGACCTGTATCTGACCGTCGACGAGATCATCAAGGACCTGATCCAGGACAAGTCGACCTATGACCTCGACGAGAAGCAGCGCCAGGCCCTGCTGACCGAAGAGGGCTCCGAGAAGATCGAGGAGATCATGGAGTCCCGCGGCCTGTTCGCCGCCGACACCACCGGCCTCTACGACGCCGCCAACATCAGCCTGGTGCACCACATCAACCAGGCGCTGCGCGCCAACACCCTGTATCAAAAGGATAAGGATTACATCATCCGGGCCGGCGAGGTGATGCTCATCGACGAGTTCACCGGCCGCATGATGCAGGGCCGCCGCCTGTCCGAGGGCCTGCACCAAGCCATCGAGGCCAAGGAAGGCGTCAAGATCCAGCCCGAGAACCAGACCCTGGCCTCGGTCACCATCCAGAATTATTTCCGCCTCTACGAAAAGCTGTCCGGCATGACCGGCACGGCGGCGACCGAGGCCCAGGAATTCCTCGACATCTACAAGATGGATGTCCTCGAGGTGCCGACCAACCGGCCCGTGAAACGGATCGACCACGACGACGAGATCTTCCGGACCACGGCCGAGAAGAACCAGGCCATCGCCGCCCTGATCGCGGAATGCCACGTCAAGGGACAGCCCATCCTCGTCGGCACCGTCTCGATCGAAAAGTCCGAGACCCTGTCCGAACTGCTCAAGACCTTTGAGTACGAGGTCCCGGTCAAGACGCTGAAGCCGCAACACCAGCACCTGCTGGAAAAGGTCGCCAGCGACGACGAGAAGGTCCGCCGCGAGGCCAGGAAGGCCTATGCCGCGCTGAAGGACGAGGACTTCGACACCGACGTCAGTCGCGGCAAGGGCATCCCCCACAGCGTGCTGAACGCCCGTCAGCACGAACAGGAAGCCTTCATCGTCGCCGACGCGGGCCTGCCCGGCGTGGTGACCATCGCCACCAACATGGCCGGCCGCGGCACCGACATCCAGCTGGGCGGCAACCTCGAGATGAAGCTGCAGAAGTGGCGCCAGGAGCAGCGCAACCTCGGCGTCGAGGTCACGCCCGAAACCGAAGCCGCCATCGAGACCGAGTTCAAGGCGGAGATCGCCGTCCAGAGGGCGAAGTCGCTCGCCGCCGGCGGCCTGTTCGTGCTCGGCACCGAACGCCACGAAAGCCGCCGCATCGACAACCAGCTGCGCGGCCGCACCGGCCGTCAGGGCGACCCCGGCACCTCGAAATTCTTCCTCTCCTGCGAGGACGATCTGCTGCGCATCTTCGCCGGCGATCGTCTGGACGGCATCATGCGCAGCTTCGGCGTGGCCGAGGGCGAAGCCATCAGCCACCCGTGGCTGAACCGCGCCGTGGAAACCGCCCAGAAGCGGGTCGAGACCCGCAACTACGACATCCGCAAGAATCTGCTGAAGTACGACGACGTCGTGAACGACCAGCGCAAGGCCGTGTTCGAGCAGCGCCAGGAGTTCATGGACGCCACCGACCTGTCCGAGATGGTGGCCGAGTTCCGCAACGACGTCATCACCGACCTGATCGACCGGCATATGCCGCCCAAGGCCTATGCCGAGCAGTGGGACATCGACGGCCTCGACGAGAAGGTGAAGTCGACCCTCGGCCTGGAGCTGCCGCTGCACGACTGGGCCGCCGAGGAGGGGGTCTCCAACGAGGAGATCGAGGAACGGCTGGTCGCCGCCGCCGACGCCCGCGCGGCGGAACGGCTGGAACTGATCGGAGCCGACCAGACCCGCGGTCTGGAGAAGCAGTTCATGCTCCAGATGATCGACATGAGCTGGCGCGAGCATCTCGTGCACCTCGACCACCTGCGCGGCGTCATCGGACTGCGCGGCTACGGCCAGCGCGATCCGCTGAACGAGTACAAGACCGAGGCCTTCAACCTGTTCGAGACGCTGCTCTACGAACTGCGCCACAACGTCACCCGCTGGCTGATGACGGTCGAATTCCGCTTCGAGGCCCCGCCGCCGATGGATCTGCCGGAATTCCAGGAAATCCACCTGAACCCCGGCACCGGCGAGAACGAAATGGCCAACCCCGCCGCGCAGTCTCCCGAAGGGATGCTGCAGGGCGACGACCGCGCCCGGCTCCCGGTCGAGATGCTGCCGGCCGGCTGGGAGCGGACCCCGCGCAACGCCAACTGCCCCTGCGGTTCGGGCCGCAAGTTCAAACACTGCCACGGCAGCCTGATCTAGGCGCCGTCCAGACAGCAAACCGCCCCGCCGCTGGAAGCGACGGGGCGGTTCTGCATTTCAGCCCTGCGAAGTCCGGCTATTCGCCGTAGACCGCCCATGCTCCGTAGGTGTGATAGTTCGAGCGGCGCAGGGACAGGTTATTCAGGCCCAGCACCTCGGCGACGGCCAAGGTCTCGCCCGGGAAGTCGCCGCTGCTCAGTTCGTCGAACACCAGCACCGAGCCCTTGGTCAGGCGCGGTTTGATCAGCTCCAGCACGTCGCGGGTGGCCCGGTAGACGTCCATGTCGAGGATGGCCATCGAGATGATGGCGTGGGGATTGCGCTCCAGCCACTCGGCCGTGGTCTTCGACGCGTCGCCCTTGACCAGTTCGAATTTCTTGATGTGCGACAGGGGGTTGAAGCCCTCCTGCAGCGTCAGGATGCGGTCAAGCGTCGCCTCGTAGCCGTCCTCGGTCGAATAGTCGCCGGGCGACCAGCGGCCGCCGTCCTGCTCGTCGACGTCGACGAAGCCCTGGAAGGTGTCGAAGCCGATGATGCGGCGGCTGTGATTGTAGGGCTCGTGGATGCCGCGCAGGCTGATCAGCTGCGACAGGGTCGCGCCCCACTGGACGCCGAACTCGCAGATCACCCCCGGCACCGGCAGCATCTGCCGGTACAGCAGGTCGTAGTGCAGGAAGCGGCTCAGCGACTGGCGGCGGATGGTGACCAAGCTGTGCGAGTTCCAGCCGTCGCCGTAGCGTGGCATCAGCGATGTCGCCAGGTCGAACAGTTCCTGCTGCATGGCCATTTCGCCGCCGGCCTGCAGGGTGAATTCGACTGACGGCTCCCCGGCCGCCGGATTGGTAGTGACGCTCATGAAGACTCCCTCAGCCCCCGGGTTGGACCCGCTCCGTATCACAAAGAGCCGGAAAGAATGCCAGCGTCCGCGTGATTTTCTCGGGTGACCCACACAGCGCGCCGTATTATCGCCTGTCCATGAGCCGCGACATCAAGCCCCTTTTCTCCCGCGCCCTGTCGCTCGACCCCGAGCGGCTGCATTTCGCCGCCCACAGCCACCACCTGTGGCCCGACGCCTCGTTCGACGGCCAGGTCCGCGCCTGGGTCGAGGCCAACAAATTCGCCGACCGCAAATGGGACCTGATCTTCGGCGACGTCGTGCCCGAGGCCCAGGGTCATGTGGCCCGCGAGCTGAACCTGCCTTCGCCGGACACGGTGGTGTTTGCGCCCAACACCCACGATTTCCTGCTGCGGATCTTCTCGGGCTTCGGGAACAAGCCGGTCCGCATCCTGTCCACCGACGGCGAATTCCACTCGTTCCGCCGCCAGGGCGAGCGCTGGGAGGAAGCCGGCGAGGCGGTGGTGACCCGCATTCCCCTGCACCCCTTCGAGACCTTCGACGAGCGCTTCGTCGAGGCGGCTCGCACGGGCGGTTTCGACTGGATCGTGGTCAGCCAGATATTCTTCAAGACCGGGCAGGCGTTCGGCCGGATGGAGGACCTGGCGGCCCTTGCAGACCCCGCCGGGCCCTGGGTGCTGGTCGACGGCTATCATGGCTTCATGGCTGCGCCGACCGACCTGTCGGCGGTCGCGGACCGGATCTTCTACGTCACCGGCGGCTATAAATACGCCATGTCCGGCGAGGGCGCCGGGATTTTGCACGCGCCGGACGGCTTCTGCCCGCGGCCCGTGGCCACGGGCTGGTTCGCGGAGTTCGGCGATCTGATGGGCCGGCCCGAGGACGTCCAGTACCGGGCCGACGCCGGCCGGTTCTGGGGCGCCACCTTCGACGCCACGCCGCTGTACCGCTTCAACGGCGTGCGACGGATGCTGGACGAGGCCGGCCTGACCACCGCCGCCATCGCCGATCACGCACGGACCCTGATGCGCCGCTTTCAGGACGCCGTCGCGGCCGGGGAGGCCGGGCGGCTGGACCGGGCCGAACTGATCAATCCGGTGGCCGATGAGGCCGTGCGCGCCCGTTTCCTGGCCTTCCGCCACTCCGAGGCCCAAGCGTGGCGGGCGCGGCTGCTGGACGCGGATGTGGTCACCGACGTGCGCGACGACACCATCCGCTTCGGTTTCGGCCTGTATCAGGACGAGTCCGACGTCGAACGCCTGATCGAGGTCTGCAAGCGGGTGCTCTGACGGCGGTTATCCACAGCCTGTCCACAGAGACATTCGGCCGGTACATCCGCGACTCCGCGGCCGATACATCGGCGACAAAAACCGGGACAAGCGGGACAGCCGCGACATCGCCGCGAAGCCTCAGAAGAAGGTCGTGTCGTCCTGCTTCTTCGGCTCCGGCGCCTTGCGCGGCGCCGGGGGCGTGGCCGGGCGAGCGGGAGCCGGCGTGGGCGCGGCGCCGGGGGCGGGGGCGGGGGCAGGCGCTCCTTCGGCCGGCGCGATCGGCGGCAGGGTGGGATAGGGCAGGCTCTCCGGCCCGCCATCGCCGGGATACGCCGCCGGCGGTTGATCCTCCCCCATGTCCGGGCCGGGGGCGCCGATCCGGTCCGGGGCGTTGAGGTCGTCGCGGACGAAGGCCCATGAACGGCTGTCGGAACAGGCGCAGGCCTTCATGAAGCCCTCCCGATCCCGCCAGATGACCACAGGATAGCTGGTCCGCAGCCCTTCGCCGCCGAGGGCCTCGCCGAGCTCGGTGGCGAAGGTCCGGCCGATGTCGACCACGGCGCCGCGCGCCAGATTGCCGTCGGCGGCGGGAATGCCCGCCGCGCTCCAGTTGTTCGACGGGGTGGCGGTCCAGCGCTGGTACAGGGTCCAGTCGCGCGTCAGCCACAGCTCGGCCACCGTCGCCCGTTCCGCCGCCGTCGACTGGGCCAGCCCCTCCCGGTCCGGGCGCGCGAAGACGATGATCCGCACCTCTACGCCGGCGGTGCGCAGCTTGGGCGCCTCCTCGCGCTCGTAGCGCTGCATGGCCGCCGAGTCGCGATAGCCGATGATGTACAGGGGATCCCCGCCGCCGCCCGAGGACAGCCACGAGGCCTCGTCCAGCATCTGCTGGATGACCGTCTGGTTGCGGGTCACCGTCACCGGCTGGAAGCGGGCGTAGAAATGCTGATAGGCCCAGAATCCGCCGACCGCGAGGATCAGGCCGATCAGGGCCGCGAGGGCCGACCAGACGAAAAAGCGACGCATGCGGGGGAGCGCTCCAGCTTCACTGCTGTCGGCAGGTTAGCCCCTGCTGACGGATTGCGCACCCCCGGACGCCGGAGAGGCGAGATCAACGCCCCTGGCGTTCGACCACATCCACTTCCTGGCTGACCAGGGCCTGGAAGCGCTGCTCGAAGGCGGTGACCCGCTCGGCGTACTTCATGAGCGACTCGAGGCTGTCGCCCCGGACGACCGCCCTGCGCGCCTCATCCAGCAGTGCGGCGGCGCCCTCGAGTTCCTTGAACATCGACCGGTGCACGGGCGCCAGCCCGTCGCGGATGTCGTTCAGGCGGACATCGTGATGGTCGACCGCGGCCTCCCGCTCGAGGGCCGCGGCCCCTCGTACGTTTTCTCCGGTCATGCAGCCCAGGGCCCGCTCCATGCCCGCCCCGGCCTCCTGGGGGCGGGCCAGGCGGAGCGCGCCGCGCTGGAAGTTGGCGAATCCCTCGTAGAAACAGGCCAGGCTGGTCACGTGGGAGAAGCTGGAACCGTCTGACGGAATCATCGGCAGTCGGGCCCGCAGCATCAGGGACTGGGCCTCGATCACCGCCACCGAACCCCTCATCAGCGAACCGGCCAGTTGCTGGATACGGGCCTGGTCCCCGGCCGCCAGCGCATCGCCGAGACCTTCCACGCTCGCCAGAAGATCATCGACCTCGGTCGAGAAGGCGGCGATGTCCCCCACGACCCGATCAACCAGTTGAAGCTCCGCCGGATCGCCCGCGCCCGCGATCCTCGGCAGGGCGTTCAGCCTCGCCACGATGGCCTTTATCTCGCGACGCGAGGCGGCGATGTCTCCGCGCATGGCCAGGATCGCGGCGTGGAGTTCGTCCGGCGTCCTGGCTCCGGCGTATGCAGGGTCGGCTGAGACCTTGATCAACAGGTTCGTGACCCGTTCCGCCGCCTCCGTCGCCTGCCGCATATGGTCGACCGCCGCATCGCCCTGGGCCTGCGGAACGATTACCTGCGCCGCAGCGGCGGACGGAACGGCGAGCGCCGTGGCGAGCGGGACGAACCCCACGGTCAGCGCGGCCAGGGCCGGCAACAGTCCACGCATGATCTTCCCCCCGAGAACCGTCACAACCAGAACGCGCGGAGCGCGGCTGTCAAGGCCCCGCCGTCACCCCATGGTCGGGATGACGAAGCTGGAATCCGCGTGCTCCAGTTCGCTGTCGGGCCAGCGGGCGGTGACGGTCTTGACCTTGGTCCAGAATTTCACCCCCTCCATGCCGTGCTGGTTGGTGTCGCCGAAGGCCGAACGCTTCCAGCCGCCGAAGGTGTGATAGGCGACCGGCACCGGGATCGGGACGTTGATCCCGACCATGCCGACATTGACCCGGGCCGCGAAGTCGCGGGCCGCGCGGCCGTTCTGGGTGAAGATGGCGACGCCGTTGCCGTACTGGTGCTTGCTGGGCAGGCTCAGCGCCTCCTCGAAGCTGGCGGCGCGGACGATCTGCAGCACGGGGCCGAAGATCTCCTCCTTGTAGGACTCCATGTCCGGCGTGACGTGGTCGAACAGCGACGGGCCGATGAAATAGCCCTTCTCGTGGCCCTGCAGGCTGAAGCCGCGGCCGTCGACGACCAGTTCAGCGCCTTCCTGGACGCCCTTCTCGATCCAGCCCTCGACGCGGGCCTTGTGCTGGGCGGTGACGACCGGGCCGTAATGGGCGCCGACGTCGGTCGAGACGCCGACCCGCATGGTCGGGATCTCGGCGACCATCCGCTCGCGCAGTTCGTCGGCGGTCTTCTTGCCGACCGGCACCACGACGGGCAGGGCCATGCAGCGTTCGCCGGCCGAGCCATAGGCTGCGCCCGAAAGGTCCTTGATCACCTGGTCCATGTCGGCGTCGGGCAGGACGATGCCGTGGTTCTTGGCCCCGCCCATGGCCTGGACGCGTTTCCCGTGGGTCGCGCCGGTCTGGTAGACATAGTTGGCGATGTCGGACGAGCCGACGAAGCTGATGGCGTGCACCTGCGGATGGGTCAGGATGGCGTCAACCGCCGCCTTGTCGCCGTGCACGACGTTGAGCACGCCGGCGGGGGCGCCCGCCTCCATCATCAGCTCGGCCAGACGCACCGGGACCGATGGATCGCGCTCGCTGGGCTTGAGGATGAAGGTGTTGCCGACGGCGATGGCCACGCCGAACATCCACATCGGGATCATGGCCGGGAAGTTGAACGGGGTGATGCCCGCCACCACGCCCAGCGGCTGACGCATCGAATAGACGTCGATGCCGGGGCCGGCGCCCCAGGTGTATTCGCCCTTCAGCGCATGCGGGATGCCGCAGGCGAATTCGATGACCTCCAGCCCGCGCTGGATGTCGCCCTTCGAGTCGGCGACGACCTTGCCGTGCTCGGCCGACAGCAGTTCGGCCAGTTCGTTGACGTTGGCCTCGACCAGACGTTTGAATTCGAACATCACCCGCGCGCGGCGCTGGGGGTTGGTCGAGGACCAGCCGTCGAAGGCGTTCTGGGCGGCCTGGACGGCGCGATCCATCTCGGCGACCGAGGCCAGCTGCACCCGGGCCTGGACCTCGCCGGTGTTCGGATCGAAGACGTCGGAGAAGCGGCCCGAGGCGCCCGTGAACGCGGCGCCGTCGATGAAGTGGTTGATGTCGCGCATGACTGGGCGGTTCCCTGGAGTGTCGGCTTGTTCTGGTTGGCGGCGGTTTAGCCCGCCGGGCGGGCGGGCGCCAGTGCCGGCCCGGCGTCAGACCGCCGCGTCGAACAGGGCGTCGCGGGCGACGTCGGCCTTCAGCATGGGGAAGAAATGGGTGCCGCCGTGCACCGTCTCGACGGTGATGTAGGGCAGGCCGCGCGGGTTCTCCGGCACATGGCAGGTCGATCCGGCCTCGGCCTTGAGGATGCGCACCGGCCGGTCCAGCCGCTTCATCGCCTTCCACGGATCGTGGCTCTGGGAGGCGTAGTTCGAGGCCTCCCACTCCGGCGGGCAGGCGAGGATGAAACCATCGTCCGTCTCGATCAGCCCGTCGGCCAGATAGTCGGCCAGCATGATCTCGGGCCAGCCGCGAAAGGCGCCGCGACCGAGATAGGCGTCCATGGCCTGCTCGCGGCTGTCGAACACCGCCCGGCGGCGCAGCGCGCTCTTCACCAGCGGGATGCGCGAGGCCAGCCGGTCCAGCAGCGGCAGATGAAAGGCCGCGACCACCCAGCGCCGCCAGATCACCGGATCGAGCAGCACCAGCTCCGAGACCCGCTCCGGCCGTTCCGCCGCCGCCAGCAGGGCCGTCGTCGCCCCCATCGAATGACCGGCCAGCACCGCCGGCGGGCCGTCCAGGGCGTCCAGCAGGGCGATCAGGTCGTCCCGGTGATCGCTCCAGCCGCGCCGCCCGCCCGGCTCGGTCGGCAGCGTCGTGCGGCCGTGGCCGCGCAGGTCCGGGGCCCAGATCCGCAGGCTGCCCGACAGAGGCGCCAGCAGGCTGCGATAGGTCATGGCGTTGAAGCCGTTGGCGTGGAGGAAGACCAGATCGACCGGCCGGTTGGCGTCGCCGAAATCCAGCACATTCATCTCGCCTGCGCCCCAGCGGTTGGCCACCGGCAGGGTCAGGCGACGGGGCGGGGAGAGCCGGATCGCGTCCATGGCTTCCAGATAGGCCTTGGCGCCCGGCGGCGCCAGCGGCGGGCCGTCAGCCGGCGACGCGGCAGGCGGGGCAGCGCCCGTGGGCCTCGATCGTGGTGCGCTCGATGGCGTAGCCGGCGGCGTCGGCGGCCCGGCCGAGGTCGCCCGCGACCGGCGAGGACACCTCCTGCGTCGCGCCGCAGCAGTCGCAGATCAGGAAGGCGGCGGCGTGATCGCGGCCCTCCGAGGTGCAGGCGACATAGGCGCTGATCGAGGCGATGCGGTGGGCCAGTCCCTTGCGCTCGAGGAATTCCAGGGCGCGATAGACGGTCGGCGGTTTGGCCGGCTGCCCGTCCTCGCCGAAACGGGCGATCAGGTCATAGGCCTTGACCGGCTCGCCGGCGCCCAGCAGCAGCGCCAGCACCCGGCTGCGGGACGCGGTCATGCGCTCGCCCTCGGCGACCAGACGGGCGCCGGCGGCGCTGACGGCGCGTTCGACCTCGGCCTCGCCCGGCGGGCCGTCGTCGTGATGATGTTGGCAGGCGTCGCCCATGGGCCACACAGCTAGTCGCTCGGACGCCTGGCCGCAACGACGGGGCTTGACGGCTTGTGATGTTATTTCATAACACATCCGCATGATCTCACACCGCGCCCTCCTCCTCGCCCTCGCCGGCTACACCGTCGTCAGTGGAACCGCCGCCGCCCAGACACCGCCGCCGCGGGAGGTCGTCGTCGATGACGTCATCGTCACCGGCGCGCCGTTCGGCGTCACGGACCGGGCCAGCCTTCTGGCCGTCACCGTGCTGGATGAAGAGGATCTGGCGGTCGCTCCGGTCGCCACGCTCGGCGACCTGGTCAACGGCCTGCCCGGCGTGCGCAGCACCAATTTCGCCCCGGGCGCCAGCCGCCCGGTGATCCGCGGCCTGTCCGGACCCCGGGTGCAGGTGCTGACCAACGGATTGGGCCTGATCGACGCCAGTTCGGTGTCGCCCGACCACCAGGTCGCGGTGGATCCGGCCGAGGCGCGGCGCATCGAGATCGTCCGCGGCCCCTCCACTCTCGTCTTCGGCGGCTCGGCCATCGGCGGCGTGGTCAATATCATCGACGACCGCATCCCCACCGAACGGCCCGAAGGCGGGCTGGAGGGCCATCTCAGCGCCCAGGCCTCAACGGTCGACGACGGGACCAGCTTCGGGGGCCGGCTGAAGGCGGACGCGGGGCCGCTGGTGTTCACCCTCGACGGCTTCACCCGGTCTGCGTCCGACTATGACGTTCCGGTCTTCCCGGAATCCGGGCGTCTGCTTGAAGAGGAAGGCGAGGAGGCCGGCGACGAACGCACGGTCGAAAACACCTTCGTCGATCTCGACCAGTATGGCGCCGGCGTCAGCTGGATCGGCTCGCGGGGCTATCTGGGTCTGTCGGTCAAGCGCGTCGAGACGACCTATGGCGTGCCCGGCCACGAGCACGCCCATGAGGAAGAGGAAGAAGACGAGGATCACGACGAACACGGGGAGGAGGGCGTCTCGATCGGCCTGGAGCAGACCCGCTATGATCTGCGCGGCGAACTGCGCTTCGACTCCGGCCCGTTCAGCGCCGCCCGGCTCTCGGCCGGTTGGGCCGACTATGAGCACACCGAGTTCGAGGGCGACGAGGTCGGGACGCAGTTCTTTTCGGACGGCTATGAGGGCCGGTTCGAACTGATCCAGCGCGAACGCGACGGCTGGCAAGGCGTGGTCGGCGTCCAGATTCTGGATCGCACCTTCGACGCGGTCGGCGATGAGGCCTATGTGCCGCGCACCGACATCAAAGAGCAGGGCGTTTATACGGTGCAACGCTTCGATCGCGGCGGCCTCGGCTTCGAAGGCGGCCTCCGCCTCGACAACCGTTCGCTGGACAGCGTCGCCGGCGACCGCGACTTCTCGAATGTCTCGGCCTCGGCCGGCCTGTTCGTGCGTCCCTCCGCTCCCCTGTTCATCGGCCTTAGCGTGGCCCGCAATGAGCGCGCTCCCAGCGAGGTCGAACTGTTCGCCGAGGGCGCCCACGTCGCCACCGGCACGTTCGAGGTCGGAAACATCGACCTCGACTCGGAGGTCGCGACCTCGATCGAGGCGACCCTGCACTACGCATCCGGTCCGCTCGAGTTCGATCTTCACGCCTACCACGCCGACTACGACGGTTTTATCGACCTGCGGCCGACCGGCCTCGAGGATCCGGACTCCGAACTGCCCATCTTCGAGTACGTCCAGACTGACGCCACCTTCCGGGGCTTTGAGGCCGAGGTCGAATACCGACTGTGGGAAAGCGGCCAGCGCAGCCTCGCCCTGACCGGTGCCGCCGACTGGGTTCGCGCCTCCACCGACCTCGGCCCGGCCGCCCGCATCCCGCCGTGGTCGGTGACCGCCGGGCTGGAGTGGAAGTCGAGCCGCTTCGACGCGGGCGTGGAGGTCCGCCATGTCGGCGAGCAGGACCGGACCACCGAGTTTGAGCTGCCGACCGACAGCTACACCCTCATCAGCCTGAAGGGTGCGGTCCGGCCGTTCGCGGACCGCAATGTCACTGTCTTCGCCGAGGCGTCCAATCTCACCGACGAGGAAGCCCGCGAACACGCCAGCTTCCAGAAGGACATCGCACCGCTTCCCGGGCGCAGCCTGCGCGCCGGAGTGACCTGGCGATTCTGACGATCGCGCGCCGGAAAGGGGAACCGCGTTTGCCGCCCGGCGCCGTCTGGGCTAGAAGCGCGCTTCCCTTTTCTCATCCAGAGCTCGTTTCGCGTCCATGACCGACACCACCGCCGCCAACGCCGCCAACACCAGCCCGCTTTCGGGCAATGTCCTGTTCTACGGCAAGCCGGAGCCGCTCTCGACCGAGGCGCACAGCGGCCTGGGCGTCGACCCGGTCGACCAGCCCTTCGGCTTCGCGGCCTCGGCCAACATCGTGCCGCTGACCGTCACGGAATTCGCCCCTGCGGCCCTGACCTATCCGGTGATCTTCGTGGGCGACGCCCGCCAGCCGGTCGCCGTCATGGGCCTGCGCGCGGGCGAGAACCTGTTCATCAGCGAGGCGGGCGCCTTCAAGCCGGAGGCCTATATCCCGGCCTATGTGCGCCGCTACCCCTTCGTCTTCGCCAACGACGAGGTTCAGAAGCGCCTGATCCTCTGCGTCGACCGTGACGCGCCCTTCATCAAGGAGGGCGGCGCCACGCCGCTGTTCGTCGACGGCAAGCCTTCGCCCTACGTCGAGCAGGCGATGGAGTTCTGCAACAATTTCGAGCAGGAGCGCCTGCGCACCGAGGCCTTCGTCGCGCTTCTCAACGAGCTCGACCTGCTTGAGACCCGCGAGGCCCTGTTCACCCCGCGCAATCCGGACGGGACCAACGGCGCGCCGCAGAAGATCGCGGAGTATTTCGCCGTCTCGGAAGACAAGCTGAAGGCCCTGCCGACCGAAAAGCTCGTCGAGCTTCGCGACAACGGCGCCCTCGGCCAGATCTACGCCCACCTGATCTCGCTGCTGGGTTGGGATCGTCTGATCGCCATCGCCTTCCAGAAGGCCGCTGCGGCCCAGCCGGTCGCCGGCAACGCCTAGGAGGCGGCAGGCAACAGCCAGCCGGCAGCAGGGCGGCCCGTTTCGGCGGGCCGCCCTTTCGCCATGCGCCGTCTTCCTGCTGCCTGCGCCCTACCGGCGGGCCAGCAGCGCCCGGGTCAGACAGGAGAAGATCAGCCGCCCCGCTTCGTCGAGCAGGTCGTGCTGGGCGATGACGATGCCCTTCTCGTCGCCGACGGGATCCTTGCCCATCACCGTCATCCGGCCGCGCATCAGCTCTCCTGACGGCGGATTGCGCATGTAGCGCAGTCCGTCGATCGCCAGCACCTTCGACTGGGCCCAGCCGGAGACCTTGTCGGCGAACAGTCGGCTCCACAGCGCATAGACCATGGCGTCCGGCGCGCCGTAGGAGACGTCCCAGCCGGGCGAGAAGCGTTCGACGAACACCTCCATCGCGGCCTCGTCGACCATGCAGGCGCCGAGCGGGATCACCTCGCCCACGGCCAGATCCTCGAAATGGACGTGGAGCGGTTCGCTCATCAGTGGACCCTCAGCCGGCGGGCTCTTCGGAGACCCGCACCAGAAGCTTGCCGTCGTGATCGCCGGTGAACAAGCGGTTCAGGGAATCCAGCGCCCCTTCGAGGCCGTCGTCGACGTGGACCTTCCACTTGACCTCGCCGCTGTGCAGCCACGGCCCCATCTCTCCGACCATCTCGCGGGCGCGGTGGGCGTAGTCCAGCACCAGGAAGCCCTGCACGGTCAGGCGATGGGTGATGATCCGGGAGAAGTTCGGAGACGGCGGCATCTTCGTCGCATTGTAGGCCGAGATCAGCCCGCACACCGCCATCCGGCCGTGGGTCTTCAGCCGGTTGAACACGGCGATCATGATGTCGCCGCCGACGTTCTCGAAATTCATCTCGACGCCGTCCGGGGCCAGCCGGTCCAGCGCCTCGCCGACGTCCTCGTTCTTGTAGTCGATGGCGGCGTCGAACCCGAGCTCCTCGGTCAGCCAGCGGCATTTGTCCGGACCGCCGGCGATGCCGATGACCCGTGCGCCCCGGGCCCGGGCCACCTGTCCCGCGATCGAGCCGACGGCCCCGGCCGCGGCCGAGACCACCATCGTCTCGCCGGCCTGCGGCTTGAGCACGTCGGTGACGCCGAAATAGGCTGTCAGGCCCGTCATGCCGAGCACCGAGAGGTTGGCCGTCAGCGGCATTCCGGGCGCGCGGTGGACCTGACGCAGCTCCATCTCCGGCACGACGGCGTAGTCGGCCCAGCCGCCGGACAGCGGGGTGACGATGTCGCCGACCCGGAAGCGGTTCGAACGGCTTTCCTCGACCACGCCGAGGGTCAGACCCCGCATCACGCCGCCCAGCGGCACCGGCGGCAGATAGCCCTCGGCGTCGTTCATCCAGGTGCGGTTGGTCGGATCCAGCGACAGATAGACGGTCCGGACCAGAACCTCCGACTCCTTCAGCGCCGGCAGCGGCGCTTCGATCAGTTCCAGGTCGCCGGGCTTGACCAGTCCTTTCGGGCGCTGGCGCAGCACCCACTGACGGTTGATCCGGGCCATGGTCGTCTCCCTCTCTGACGCGCGTCGTCGCTCGGACGGCCGGGCGCAGGTTTTCTTTCAGGACGGGCATCATGACCAGGCCGCGCGACCTGTCCAGCGCGGCGGGCAAAGAAAAAGACGGACCACGCGGGTCCGCCTTGAGTGGCATCATCGAGAATGAGGCGCGGAGGCGACAGACCGGCTTTCGCCAGTCTCAAGTCGGGGGGGCGTCGCCGCCTCCGCAACCCGATAACGGCGACCCCCCGCCCGCGGTTCCCCGGAGGCGGAACTTTTTTCGCCCGGCGCGCGAGCCCGGAACGGCTCCGCTGGCCGGGGCGTTGACCCCTCATAGCGCAATCGCCGTCCGAGGCCCCTCAATGACCCATGAATCGCCCCCCCAAACGCCCCCGAAGTCTCCGCATGAGGAGGTAGCCGACGCGGTCCACGCGGGCCGGCCTGTCGAGGCCCAGTATGTGCGCGGAGGCCGGGGCGGCGTCCGCATCCTGACCCTGTTGCTCGTTTCGCTGGCGGCGGTCGCCATCCTGCTGCTGGGCATGTGGTTCGTCAGCCAGGGCGGCTTCGCCCAGACCAACGCCAACGACGGCGACCAGGCCGTCGACGCCGCGGCCTTCCAGGGTGATCGGGTGGCGGTCCCGGCGGCCGACGCGCCGACCACAGCCACCGGCCAGCCGACCAATCCGTCCACCGGCGAGGCCCCGAACGTCAACGCCCCCGTCGTCTCCGCCGAGCCTGCGCCCGTCCAATAGACCGCGGGCGCCGCCCATGAAAAAAGCCCCGGTCCTGCGACCGGGGCTTTTCCGTATGCGATGGGCGTGGTTCAGGCCGCTTCGCGTTGCCGCGACGGGTGGAAGAACAGCGCCTGGCTGATCGCCGCCTTCACCGTTTCCGGCTGGAACGGCTTGGTGATCAGGAAGGTCGGCTCCGGCCGCTCCCCGGTCAGCAGCCGCTCGGGGAAGGCGGTGATGAAGATCACCGGCACGTCGATCCGCTTGAGGATGTCCTTGACCGCGTCGATGCCCGACGAGCCGTCGGCCAGCTGGATGTCGGCCAGCACCAGGCCCGGACGGTTGCGGGCGACGGCGTCGACCGCCTCGTCGTGGGTGGTGGCGGTGCCGGTGACGCGGTGGCCCAGCTCCTTCACCAGGCTTTCGATGTCGGCCGAGATGATGGCCTCGTCCTCGATGATCAGCACGTCCGTGGCCAGTTCGGCGTCGATGTCCGACTGGGCCTCGGCGATCAGCCGCTCGACGTCCATGGCGTCGGCGTCGAGGATCTGGGCGGCTTCCGACGGGGTGAAGCCTTCCAGGGCGGTCAACAGGAAGGCCTGGCGCGAACGCGGGGCGATCTGCATCAGGCGGCGCGAGGCGTCGTCGCGCCCGTCCATGCCGCTCTTGTCCTCCAGCTGGGCGCCGGTCGAGGCCCAGATGGCGTGGAACACGTGATAGAGGGCGACGCGCGGCGTCATCTCGGGCGGCAGCTGGCGTTCGCCGGCGGCCAGCGCCTCAAGCGCCACCCGAACATAGTTGTCGCCGGTGGTCTGATCGCCGGTCAACGCACGGGCGTAGCGGCGCACATAGGGCAGATGCGGCGCAAGGCGGGCCAGCAGGCTCATGAAATTATCCCCGACAAGAAACGGTTCCGCTCACAATCTGGAACCCAGGCAGGTCCGGTCAACGTATCAAATCGGCCACGGTTCCGCCCAAGGAACGAAAGCTTGAGCATTAAACCAGCGTAACATAGGAACCGTCCCAGGGCGCTGGCGTTCTCGGCAATCGCAGCAACAGCGCTCAGGGTGGCGGCCGTTCATTCGATGACAGATAATTCGAACCCTTCCCGCAAGGCGGCGACCCCGAGCGGTCCCGCGCTTGAGGAGGCGCGCCTCCGTCAGCAGGCGATCGGGGTCAAGCTTCGGCATATGTTCGACGAGGTCGTGAACGAGCCGGTTCCCGACGAATTTCTCGACATCCTGCGCCGGGCCGACGAGCGGTCGGACAGGGGTGACGCATGAGCGGCGCCTCGTCTCCGCCGCCCAAGCCGCCCTCCTCCGACGACAACGCCTTCAAGAGGGAGCTGGTCGCGTTGATCCCGCATCTGCGGGCGTTCGCGCGCACCCTGACCGGCGACCCGACGGCGGCCGACGACCTGGCGCAGGACGCCATGATGAAGGCCTGGGACGCCCGGGCCAGCTATCAGATGGGCACCAATATGAAGGCCTGGACCTTCATGATCCTGCGCAACCAGTTCTATTCCGAGAAGCGCCGCTCGTGGCGTCAGTCGCAGCTGGACCAGGAGGCGGCCGAGCGCACCCTGGTGGCCGTCGACGATCCGGAATCTCCCGTCGCCCTCGACGAACTGCGTCTGGCGCTCGCCACCCTGCCCGAAGAGCAGCGCGAGGCCCTGATCCTGGTCGGGGCGGGCGGCTTCGCCTATGAGGAGGCCGCCGAGATCTGCCAGTGCGCCGTCGGCACCGTGAAGAGCCGCGTCTCCCGCGCCCGCAAGGCGCTGCAGGCCACGCTGGAACGCGGCGGCTACGCCCGCGACGGCCGCGCCGCCGGCGACGCCATGCGCTCCATCCTCGCCGACGCCGATCGCCTGAGCAGCGTCCGGGGCTGAGGTGGTCCGGCTCGGGCGAGCGCTCGGTCGGGGCCTGGCTCCGCCACAGTTCCACGGCATCCGCTTCCGCCTCGGCGCCGCGCTGGCGCTCGCCCTGCTTCCCGTTCTGGCGCTCGGCGCCTTCCAGGCCAACGCCCAGTTCCGGCTCCAGGACGTCGAACGTCGCGAAGACCTCCAGCTGGCTGCGGAGCGGACCGCCGCCAACGTCAAGAGCCGCCTCGACAGCACCACCGTCCTGCTGCAGGCCCTCCGCCCGGAGGCGCTGGAGCTGTTTTGCGAGCCCCGCCTCAGCGCCCTCGTCCAGCGCATCGAGGGACTGGACGGTCTCGCCCGCCTGGCGCCCACCGGCGAAACCGCCTGCGCCTCGAGGACCCTGAGCGCTACGACGCCGGCCTGGATGGGCCAGGCCCGTACATCCCCCTGGTTCGAGCGTCTGAGGAGCGGCGAGGACACCGTCCTGGCGCGCGCCCCGGTCAACGGGCGAGAGGCGCCCGGACTGATCGTCGCCATCCGTCTGGAACGGCCGCTCGGGACCTTCGACGGCGCCATGGTCGCGGTGATTCCCCTGTCCGCCCTGCAACCCGACATCGCCGACCGGGCCCTGCCCGAGGGCTCCCAGGCGGCCCTGACCGACGGCCAGGGCCAGATCCTCACCGCCACCGACCCCGCGGCCTTTTCGCTGGCGCGCGGCCGCAGCGTGACGGGCTGGGTCGATCGGGCCCGCCGCGACGCCTCGGCCATTTTCGAGGCCGAGGACGCTGACGGGCGGCGGCGCGTCTACGCCGGCGCGGCCCTCGCCGGGCGCGACGTCTACGCCCTCCTTTCAGCCCCGGCGCCCGGCCTCGTCTCATGGGCCCGGCTGAACCCGGTCGGGGCCTTTCTGGTCCCGCTGCTGGCCTGGCTGATCGCCTTCCTGTCGGTGATGTGGGTGTCCGAGCGGATCGTGGTCCGCTGGCTGGTCTATCTGGAGCGCGTGGCCGCCATCTATGCGCGCGGCCGGTTCTCGGTGCGCCCGGTCCAGGCCATGAACGCGCCCGCCGAGATCCGCGTCCTGGCCCGCACCCTCGACGAGCTGGCCGACACCATCACCACCCGCGACGCCGCCCTGAACGCCTCCATCGAGGAGAAGGACGCGCTGATGCGCGAGATCCATCACCGGGTGAAGAACAATCTCCAGATCATCTCGTCCCTGCTGTCGATGCAGCAGCGCGCCCTGTCCGACCCCCAGGCCAAGGCCGCCGTGGGCGACACCCGCCAGCGCATCTCGGCGCTCGCCCTGATCTACCGCACCCTCTACCAGAGCGCCGATCTGCGCTACGCCGACGCCCGCATCTTCCTGACCGAACTGGTCGGCCAGCTGGTGGCCAGCGAGTCTGGGCGCGGCCCGGTGGTGACCTCCTCCGTCGAGGCGGATTCCCTCGTCGTCGATCCGGACAAGCTGGCGCCCCTGGCCCTGTGGCTGGTCGAGGCCGTGACCAACGCCCAGAAGCACGCCTTCGCGGGCCGCGGCGGCGCGCTCAAGGTCCGCTTCCGTGTCGAGGGCGAGAAGAGCGTGCTGGAGGTCGAGGACGACGGGCCGGGGGTCAGCGAAACCTTCCGCGCCGGCGTCGGCCGCACCCTGATGGGGGCCTTCGCCAAACAGCTGCGGGGCGAGGTCGAACTGGTCCCGGCGCCGGGCGGCGGCACGATCGCCCGCATGACCTTCGCGACGCCGGAAGCCGTCACGCCCATCGACCCGTCCGACCTCGGAACCGGGGCGGCCCCGCGACGTTCCTGATGCAGACGCCGCCTCCCACGGCGAAAGGAGATTTCACCATGCGGAAGATTTTCGTTCTGTTCGCCGCCGCCGCCGCCCTGACCACGGCCGCCTGCAACACTGTTTCGGGCGTGGGTCGCGACGCCTCGGCCGCCGGCACCGCCGTGGCGGACTGCGCCGAAGGCCGGACCTGCTAGTCTGACCCGGCCCTGAGTTCCCGGCCGCGGATCTCCCCCGACCCGCGGTTCGGTTGAAGAAGGCCCGTCTGGCGTTTCGCCGGCGGGCCTTTGTCTGTCCGGTGGTCTGCTCGCCGGCTTGCACGCGCCGACGGCCGCGCTAGCATTGCGTTCGGGAGCGTCCGCAAGACGACGTCGGGGGGACGACACGCATGACCGATGCGACTCCGATCGCGCCCGGGGCCCGTCAGGGCCCGGGCCTGAAGACCGTGGTGACCGCCTCGGCGGCCGGCACGGCGTTCGAATGGTACGACTTCTTCATCTTCGGCTCGCTGGCGGGGGTCATCGCCCAGCATTTCTACGCCGAGGTCAGCGAGGCCACCGGCTACATCCTGGCGCTGCTGACCTTCGGGGTCGGCTTCGTGGTCCGGCCCCTCGGCGCCCTGGTGTTCGGCTGGTTCGGAGACCGCACCGGGCGCAAGACCACCTTCCTCGTCACCATCACCCTGATGGGGGTCGCCACCGTCGCGATCGGCCTGCTTCCGGACTATGGCGACATCGGCGTCGCCGCGCCGATCCTGCTGATCCTGATGCGGGTGCTGCAGGGCTTCGCCCTCGGAGGAGAGTACGGCGGCGCCGCCATCTACGTCGCCGAGCACGCGCCGGCGAAGAAGCGCGGCTTCCTGACCGGCTGGATCCAGACCACCGCCGCGCTGGGCCTGATCGGGGCCCTGAGCGTCATCCTGATCACCCGCAACATCGTCGGCGCCGAGGCCTTCGACGAATGGGGCTGGCGCATCCCCTTCCTGTTGTCCGCCTTCCTGCTGGGCATCTCGCTGTGGATCCGCATGCGGCTGGACGAGAGCCCGGCCTATCGCCGCATGGAGGAAGAAGGCGGCGAACGACGCGCGCCCTACCGCGAGGCCTTCCTGCAGTGGAACAACGGGCGCTTCGTCCTGCTGGCCCTGTTCGGCATCATGATCGCCCAGGGCGCGGTCTGGTACTGCGGCTATTTCTACAGCCGCTTCTTCATGGAGCGCATCCTCAAGGTCGAGGTCGCCACGGTCGACATGATCATGCTGTGGCTGACGGTGGCCTCGGCGGGCCTCTACGTCTTCTTCGGCTGGCTGTCGGACAAGGTCGGGCGCAAGCCCGTGATGCTGTTCGGGATGATCCTGGCCCTGGTCGCCTTCTTCCCCGGCTTCCACGCCCTGACGAAGGCCGCCAACCCCGCCCTCGCCGAGGCCCAGGCCTCCGCCCCGGTGACCGTGGTCGCCGATCCGGCCGCCTGCGCCCTGCAGTTCGATCCGGTCGGCAAGGCGGCCTTCGCCAGCTCCTGCGACATCGCCAAGAGCGTGCTGTCCAACGCCGGGGTGTCCTACGTCAACGTCGAGGCCCTGCCCGGCAGTGTCGCGATGGTGCGGGTCGGGGCGGCGGAAGTGACCTCCGTCGAGGGCGGGGCGCTGTCTCCCGCCGCGCTCAAGTCGGCCCGGGCCGATGTCGAGACCCGTCTCAAGGCGGCCCTGACCGCCGCCGGCTATCCCGACCGGGCCGACCCGGCGCGTATGAACCTGCCGCTGATGTTCGCCATCCTGATGGTCTTCATCGTCGCCGCCACCGCCCTGTACGGTCCGCAGGCCGCGGCCCTGGTCGAGCTGTTCCCGACGCGGGTGCGCTATACGGCCATGAGCCTGCCCTACAATATCGGCACCGGCTGGGTCGGCGGCCTGTTGCCTGCGGCCAGCTTCGCCCTGGTGGCGGCTTCGGGGAATATCTATTTCGGCCTGTGGTATTCAGTGGCCTTCACCCTGATCGCCGTCGTCGTCAGCCTGATCTGGTTGCCGGAAACGCGGGGCCGCGACCTGAACACGATCGAGACCTGAGGCGTTATCGCCCCGGAACGCACGGAGACGATCATGACCGACAAGACGGGCCGCGAGGCCGGCCTCGCCCTGCTGCGTGAACACGCCCTGATCGCCGGCGAACCGGTGACGTCGAAGAAGCGTATAGCCGTCGACGATCCGGCCACCGGCGAGGTCATCGGCCATGTCCCCGACCTCGGCGCCGAAGAGACCGAACGCGCCGTCCAGGCCGCCCACGACGCCTTCCCCGCCTGGTCGCGAACCGACCCGCACAAGCGCGCCTCCGTCCTGCGCGAATGGGCCCGGCTGATCGACGAAAACGCCGAGGGTCTCGGCGCCCTGATGGCGCTCGAAAACGGCAAGCCGTTCGAGGAGGCCAAGGGCGAGGTCGCCTACGCCAACAGCTTCATCAAATGGTTCGCCGGCGAGGCCGAACGCCTGATCGGCGAGACCCAGGACAGCCCGCTGGGCCATGTCATCCTGACCTTCCGCGAGGCGGTCGGGCCGTGCGCCTTCATCACCCCGTGGAATTTCCCGGCCGCCATGCTGACCCGCAAGCTGGGGCCCGCCCTCGCCGCCGGCTGCACCGCCGTGGTCAAGCCGGCCAGCCAGACGCCGTTCACCGCCATCGCCCTGGTCGAACTGGCGGACCGGGCGGGTCTGCCGAAAGGCGTGCTCAGCGTCGTCACCGGCGACGCCGCGACCATCGGCGGGGTGCTGACCGCCTCGCCCCTGATCCGCAAGCTCAGCTTCACCGGCTCGACCCCCATCGGCCGCCTGCTGGCCGAACAGTGCGCCCCGACGCTGAAACGGGTGTCGATGGAGCTGGGCGGCGCCGCCCCCCTGATCGTCTTCGCCGACGCCGACCTCGACCTCGCCGTGGCCGAGACAATCAAGGGCAAATTCCGCAACTCGGGCCAGACCTGCGTCTGCCCCAACCGCGTCTATGTCGAGCGTTCGGTGGCCGACGACTACGCCCGCAAGCTGGCCGAAGCGGTGTCGAAAATCCCCGTCGGCGGCGCCTTCGAGCCGGGGGTCAAGGTCGGCCCGCTCATTGAGGACAAGGCCATCCGCAAGGTTCTGGACCATCTCGCCCTGACCAAGGCCTCGGGCGGCGAGGTGCTGACCGGCGGCGAACCGCATGCGCTGGGCGGACGGTTCTTCCAGCCGACCGTGACCTTCGGCGGCGACGACGGCCTGTTCCGCCGCGAGGAGACCTTCGGTCCGCTGATCCCGGTCTTCCCCTTCGACACCGAGGCGGAGGTGCTGGAGAAGGCCAACGACAGCGAGTTCGGCCTCGCCTCCTATGTCTTCACCCGCGACCTCGACCGGGCCATGCGCATGGGCCGGCGCATCGAGGCCGGCATGTGCGGGATCAACACCGGCATCATCTCCACCGCCGTCGCCCCCTTCGGCGGGGTCAAACAGTCCGGCTACGGCCGCGAGGGTTCGATCCACGGCATCGACGAATACGTCGACATCAAACAGGTCACCCTGGCGCTGAAGTGACTCAGCTCGCGGCCGTCACCGGCCACAGGGCGTCGACCGGCCGCTCCAGCACCTTCGCCGCCGCCGCATGGAAGACCTCCGGCGCGAACCGCCCGCGCTCTGCCGCGTCCAGCACCCAGGCCTCGATCGAGCCGCCGCGCGGCAGCCACTGGTCCTGCCGCAGAAGGCCGTAGAAGCCGGCCGCCATCACATGGATGCCGTCATCGGCCATCCGCCAGCGGTCGGCCGGATTGCGCGCCACGCCCAGCACCTCGCTGATCATCTGGTCCAGCGCCTGGCACAGGTCCTCGTTGAACAGCCCGTCCAGCGTCGTATAGCCCCAGCGCGGATCGTGCTCGCTGACGACGCGCGGGATCAGCGGGTCGCGCCCGAACACCGCCAGCGCCGCCAGCGCCGCGGGCCCGTCCATCGGGATCGGCGGATGCAGGAGCTCATGCGCCGCGATCCGCACCGTGGTGGCGACGTCATAGTCCGCCGCCTGCAGGAAGCGCTGGCCCCGCACCTTGATGCCGTGCGGCTTGGAGAAATACAGCACGGTGATGTCGATCTCCGGCTCGAAGGTCCGGCCCGTGATCCGCTCCTCGACCCGGATGACGTCGAAGGCGGGCAGGGCCGCGCGCAGCATGGCGAGGCCCGCCTCCACCGCCGCCCCGGCCCGCTCCTGCCGGAAGGCCGCGAAACCCGCCGCTTTCAGATCGGCGAACACGGCCCGGATCTCGCCCGCCTTGCCAGCGAACCATGCCCAGCCGGCCTCGTCCCAGTACGTCCCCGCCTCATACGCGGGGCGGATGTTCGCTTCCGGGTCCGCCAGCGCGTCCAGCAGGTCGTCGATCGTGGCGTCGCGGTCGGCATGCGACAGGAGCAGGGCGAGATTGGGCGAGAACAGCCCGACCCCCGCGTCCTCCGCCTCCCGCCACAGCGTCGGCACGGCCGCGCGCGTCGCTTCGCTGAGCCGCGGCGCGAACAGGGCGACGTCCTCCGCATAGTAGCCGGTGTAGAGCTCGCGCCCCGACAGCGGCGCCAGGAAGGCGATGGCGTCCTGCCCCTCCGACGGATGGACGCGCCAGACCGTGCGCGGCGCCGGGCGCGCCTGGGCGGCGGCGACGGCGGGAAGCGCGGCGGCGAGCGGCGCGGCGAGGGCGGACATGAGCAGGGAGCGACGGTTCATCGCCCCTGACTAGCCGACGCCGACGGCCCCGGATTGCATCCACTTGACCCTCAACCGGCCCGGCGTCAGCCCGGTCAGGGCCGCCACCGCCCGCGTCATATGGGCCTGGTCGAAGAATCCCAGTTCGGCCGCCAGCGCCGCCGGCGGGTCGTCGCCCCGCAGCAGCAGAAGCCGGGCCGCCTTCAGCGCCCTCTGCTCGGCCCGGTACCGTCGCGGACTGGCCCCGAAGGCCTGCCGGAATCCCCGGCTGACCGTCGCCGGCGCGAGGCCCTCCTCGCCGGCCCAGGCCTCCAGCACCGTGTCCGGATCGCGCCTCAGCGCCTCCGCCAGCCGGTCCGGCCATTCGCCGGGCGCGGGGGCCAGCGGCCGGGTCGTCTCGCCCAGCAGGACGGCGGCCTCGACCCTGTCCCGCTGCGCCGCCCGCGCCACCGCATCGGGATCGGCCACGACCCCGACGCCGAAGGCCATGTCCGCGGCCAGCGGCAGGTTCAGCACCACGGCGCCGGTGCGCGCCACGGCGTCCATATGCGACTCCCAGGGCCCGTGGATCAGCACCTGGCCCGGCGCCGCCCGGAACCGTCCCCGGTCGCCCGCCTCGACATAGCCGCCCGCCAGCACCAGGGCCGCATAGCCGTACCCATGCCGGTGCCGGTCCATGCGGCCGCCGGCGGTCAGGGTCTGGAACAGCGAATGGGACACGGCCGGAAACTGGGGCCGGAACGGCCGGGGGTCCAGTGTCAAACCGGTAATGCGCCCCGCTTGACCACCGTCCGCATGGCCACGCTGGACGACACCCGGGTCACCCCCGGTATCCGCGTCAGTTCGCGCGAGTGGACCCGCTCCAGATCGTCGACGTCGCGCACCACCAGCCGCAGCAGATAGTCCGACCCCCCGGTCATCAGATAGCATTCGACCACCTCGGGCACGGTGGCGATGGCGGTCTCGAACGCCGTCAGCGAGGCCTCGGCCTGTGACGACAGGGTCACGGTCACGAAGACGCTGATCGGCAGGCCCACGGCCCGCTCGTTGATGATGGCGGTGTAGCGGCTGATCACCTCCGCCGCCTCCAGCGCCCGCAGCCGGCGCAGGCAGGCGCTCTCCGACAGGTTCACCGCCTTGGCCAGATCGGCGTTGGTCATCCGCCCGTCCCCCTGCAGGGCGCGGATCATCTTGCGATCGGTGTCATCAAGGGCGACGGCGGAAACAGTCTTCAATTCGCGGGCTCCTTCGCAGATTCTGCGACTTTACGCTGTTCACCCGGTGAAAAGAACAGGAACCTGCGCGCGCACCCTCGCTAGATTGCCGCGCGAACGAGGCCGCCGCAGAGCGCGCCCGCCCCCCGTCGAAAGAGGAACTCCCATGCGCGTCGGCGTCCCCACCGAGATCAAGAAGAACGAGCACCGCATCGGCCTGACCCCGACCGCCGTGCGCGAATACGTGGCCCACGGCCACACCGTCTCGGTCCAGCAGGGCGCCGGCCTCGGCGCCGGCTTCACCGACGCGGACTACAAGAAGGCCGGGGCGAAGATCGTCGCCGACGCGAAGACCATCTTCGCCGACAACGACATGATCGTGAAGGTCAAGGAGCCCCAGAAGGTCGAGTGGGAAATGCTCCGCGAGGACCAGATCCTGTTCACCTACCTGCACCTGGCCCCCGACCCGGAACAGACGAAGGGCCTGCTGGCCTCGAAATGCGCCGCCATCGCCTATGAGACCGTCACCGACGACCGCAAGGGCCTGCCGCTGCTGGCCCCGATGTCCGAGGTCGCCGGCCGCATCGCCGTCTTCTCGGCCGCCGAGACCCTGCTCAAGCACAACGGCGGCATGGGCCTGCTGTTCTGCGGCGTCCCCGGCGTGGCTCCGGCCCGCGTTCTGGTGCTGGGCGGCGGCGTGGTCGGCTTCAACGCCGCCCGCATGGCCATGGGCCTCGGCGCCGAGGTGGTCATCCTCGAACGCTCGATCCCGCGCATGGCCTATATCGACGAGGTCACCAACGGCCGCGTCATCACCCGCTATTCCTCGATCGGCGCGATCGAAGAGGAGCTGGTCAAGGCCGATGTCATCATCGGCGCCGTCCTGGTCCCCGGCGCCGAGGCGCCCAAGCTGATCAAGCGCGAACACCTTAAGCAGATGAAGCCCGGCTCGGTGCTGGTCGACGTCGCCATCGACCAGGGCGGCTGTTTCGAGACCTCGAAGGCCACCACCCACGAGGACCCGACCTACGTCATCGACGACGTGGTCCACTACTGCGTCGCCAACATGCCCGGCGCCGCCCCGCGTACCTCGTCCGAAGCCCTGAACAACGCTACCCTGCCGTTCGGCCTGGCCCTCGCCGACAAGGGTCTCGAGGCGCTGAAGCAGAACCCGCACCTGGCCCGCGGCCTCAATGTGCTGAAGGGCGAGATCACCTATCCGGCGGTGGCCGAGGCGCTGGATATGCCCTGGAGCGATCCGTTCGGCGTGTGGGCCAAGGGCTGAAGCGCGGCGCGCTCACACCCGCTGGAGGCTCCGCGCGAAGTCGCTGACGTCCGCAATCAGCATCGTCTCGCCCTCAAACCAGAAGCGCGTGAGCGCCTCATGGTTCAGCGCGACCCACTCCAGCGCCTTGGGTGCGATCCGGTTCAGGTCGCGCCCGTCGAGGCTGCTCGCCAGCACCCGGGGCCGGGGCCCGATGGAGATCGAGGCGCTCGGCTGGTCGCGGCCGGGCTTCAGGTAAAGCTTCACCCGCGGACCGTGCTGTCCCATCGCAGTCGAGATGAAGATCGTCGCGAGGACGCCGGTCCAGTCGGGCGGCAGATTGGCCATTTCGAACACCCCGTCCTCGCCGAGCGCCGTCAGTTCCTCACCGAGGGTCGCCTCGCGATCTGTCCAGACGGCAATGGTCTCCTGCAGGCTCATGCTTCGATCATCCGACCGCGACACACTTGAGTCAAACGCCCGGCGCGCCTGTAAATCGCCGCTCTCTTGGGGCATAAGCCGCGCTCAAGCAGCGCGCGACCGCGTCGCGAGCGTTAGCGCCCACTTAGAAATCCCGCGATGAAGTTCCTCGACCAGGCCAAGATCTACATTCGCTCCGGCAACGGCGGCGCCGGCGCCGTCTCGTTCCGGCGTGAAAAGTTCATCCCGAACGGCGGCCCGGACGGCGGCGACGGCGGCAACGGCGGCAACGTCTGGATCACCGCCGTCGAGGGTCTGAACACCCTGATCGACTACCGCTACCAGCAGCATTTCAAGGCCCAGACCGGCATCCACGGCATGGGCCGGCAGATGCACGGGGCCAAGGGCGAGGACGTCATCCTCAAGGTCCCCGTCGGCACCCAGGTGCTGGACGACGACAAGGAGACCGTGCTGCTCGACATGGACGTCGCCGGCAAGACCGAACTGCTGCTCAAGGGCGGCAACGGCGGCTGGGGCAATGTCCGCTTCAAGGGCCCGCAGAACCAGGCGCCGACCTACGCCAACCCCGGCCAGGAAGGTCAGGAGCGCTGGATCTGGCTGCGGCTGAAACTGATCGCCGACGTCGGCCTCGCCGGCCTGCCCAACGCCGGCAAATCGACCTTCCTCGCCGCCGCTTCGGCGGCGCGGCCCAAGATCGCCGACTATCCGTTCACCACCCTGGTGCCCAACCTCGGCGTGGTCGACCTGTCCACCACCGAGCGCTTCGTCATCGCCGACATCCCCGGCCTGATCGAGGGCGCCCATGAGGGCGCCGGCATCGGCACCCGCTTCCTCGGCCACGTCGAGCGGTCGGGCTGCCTGATCCACCTGATCGACGGCACCCACGAAGATGTGGTCAAGGCCTACCGCATCATCCGCCACGAGCTCGAGGCCTATGGCGCCGGCCTCGCCGACAAGCCCGAGGTCCTGGCCCTGAACAAGATCGACGCCCTTGATCCTGAGACGCGCGAGGCGAAGGCCGCCGAGCTCGAGGCCGTCGCCGGCCGCCGCCCGATGCTCGTCTCCGGGGTTTCCGGCGAGGGCGTCACCGAACTGCTCCGCGCCGCATGGACCGAGGTGCGCCGGGACCGCGGCGAGGTCGCCCCCGCCGAGACCGATGAGACGGTGGTGGAGACGCCGGGAGGCTGGGCCCCGTGACTCTCTCCGGCCCGCCCCTGGCGGCGACGGCCATCGCCGCCGCCGAAAGGATCGTGATCAAGATCGGCTCTTCCCTGCTGGTGGACAGCAAGACCCATGCGGTCGATCTGGTCTGGCTGCGCAGCCTCGCCGCCGACGTGGCCGGCTTCCAGGCGGCCGGCAAACAGGTCCTCATCGTATCCTCCGGCGCGGTCGCGCTCGGCCGCCGCCGTCTGGGCGGGCGGGCGCGCGGCCCCGGGCTGGAAAAGAAACAGGCCGCCGCCGCCACCGGCCAGTCGATGCTCATGCACGCCTGGGAGTCGGTGTTCGACCCGCACCACATCATCGTCGCCCAGATCCTGCTGACCCGTGACGACACCGAGACGCGGCGCCGCTGGCTCAACGCCCGCGCCACGGTCGGCGCCCTGCTCGACATGGGGGCGGTGCCGATCGTCAACGAGAACGACACCATCGTCACCGACCAGATCAAATACGGCGACAACGACCGGCTGGCCGCGCGCGTGGCGCAGATGATCAGCGCGGACCTGCTGATCCTGCTGTCCGATGTCGACGGCCTCTACACGGCCGACCCGCGGGTCGATCCCGCGGCCGAACACATCCCGTGGATCGAGACCCTGACGCCCGAGATCGAGGCCATGGCCACCGGCGCCAACGCCGAGGCGGGAGTCGGCACCGGCGGCATGGCCACCAAGCTGATGGCGGCGCGCATCGCCGCCGAGGCCGGCTGCGCCACCCTGATCGCCCAGGGCCGCACCCGGATGCGCACCGTCCCGACGCTGGAGGAAGGCCGCCGCTGCACCCTGATCGCCCCCGCCACCACGGTGAAGGCGGCCTACAAACAGTGGATCGGCGGCTCCCTGGCCACCCGCGGCCGGCTGATCATCGACAAGGGCTGCGCCCGCGCCCTGGCCGACGGCAAATCCCTGCTGGCCGTCGGAATCACCGCCAGCGACGGCGACTTCGGCAAGGGCGACCCGGTCGAGATCTTCGACGAGACCGGCGTCGAGATCGCCCGGGGCCTGTCGCGCTACGACGCCCGGGACGTGTCGAAGATCATGGGCGTGCGCTCCGCCGGGCTGAAGGCGGCGCTGGGTTATGCGGGCGGTCCGGTCGTCATCCACGCCGACGATCTGGCCCTGCGCGAAACCGCCGGCCCTTGAAACGCGGCGCGGGGACGCGACCTTAGGAGGATGACCATGACCCAGGACGCCGCCGCCCCGACCGCCGATCCCGCCCTCGAAGCCGACATGTCGGCCATGGGCCGCCGCGCCCGCGCCGCCGCCCGCGCCCTCGCTCTCGCCGGGCCCGGGACCCGGACGAAGGCCATCGCCGGCATGGCCAAGGCCCTGCGCGCCCGCTCGGACAAGGTGCTCGCCGCCAACGCCGCCGACCTCGACGACGCCCGCGCCAAGGGCATGGCCGCGGCCATGATGGACCGCCTCGCCCTCGACCCGAAAAGGCTGGCGGGCGTCATCGCCGCCCTCGAATCCATCGCCGCCATCCCCGACCCGGTCGGGGTCGAGACGGCGCGCTGGACGCCGGAGAACGGCCTCGACATCGCCCGCGTGCGCACCCCCATCGGCGTCCTCGCCATCATCTATGAGAGTCGGCCCAACGTCACCGCCGACGCCGCCGCCCTCGCCGTGCGCGCCGGCAACGCCGTCATCCTGCGCGGCGGTTCGGAATGCCTGCGCTCCAACCTCGCCATTCACGAGGCCCTGGTCGAAGGCCTCGCTTCGGCCGGCCTGTCGCCCGACACGGTGCAGATGGTCGGGACCCGCGACCGCGCCGCCGTCGGCCACATCCTCACCGGTCTGGACGGCTCCATCGACCTGCTGATCCCGCGCGGCGGCCGCTCGCTGGTCGAGCGGGTCAAGACCGAGGCCCGCGTCGCGGTCCTCGGCCACCTCGAGGGGGTCAATCACGTCTATGTCCACGCCAGCGCCGATGCCGACATGGCCCGCGCCGTGGTGCTGAACGCCAAGATGCGCCGCGTCTCGGTCTGCGGCGCGGCCGAGACCCTGCTGATCGACCGCGCCGTCGCCGACGCCCTGCTGCCCCTCATCGCCCGCGACCTGACCGGGGCCGGCTGCGAGATGCGCGCCGACCCCGCCGCCCGCGCCCTGATTCCCGCCGCGACCGCCGCCAATGACGACGACTGGGCGACCGAATATCTGCAGCCGATCCTCGCGGTGAAGGTGGTCGACGGCCTCGACGCCGCCCTCGATCACGTCGCCCGCTACGGCTCCGGCCATACCGAGTCGATCGTCGCCGCCGACGAGGCCGCCATCGAACGCTTCCTCGCCGAGGCCGACGCCGGCATCGTCCTCGCCAACGCCTCGACCCAGTTCGCGGACGGCGGCGAGTTCGGCTTCGGCGGCGAGATCGGCATCTCCACCGACCGTCTCCACGCCCGCGGCCCGGTCGGCGCCGAACAGCTGACCAGCTTCAAATACGTCATCCGCGGCAAGGGCCAGACCCGGCCTTGATTTGGGCGCGAAGCGGGGATGATCTGCCCGCTCAACGGGAGGGTCGATCATGTTTCGCTTCGTCAGAACGCTCGCCGCCGGTCTCGCCGCCCTGGCGATAGCCGGGTTTCAGGCCGCCCCGGTCGAATTGCCCCCCCGGCTCGCCGCCCTGGCGGAAGACGCCGCCGCGGCCCGCGCCTTCGACTATATGGCGCTCAAGGCCGAGGGCGCGGACCTGAAGGCCCTGTCCGCCGCGGTCTACAGGCGCACCCGGGTCGACGGCGACCACCCCCGGGCGCTGACCGAAGCCGAGACCGTCCTGCAGATGGAGCTCGCCGCCGCGGCCGAGGCCCCGGACGCCGAAACCTTCGCCGCCGACCGCGCCGCCGCCGCCGCCGCCTGGGATCGCTGGATCGCCTTCGGGGAGGCGGTGATGGCGGGCCGACCGGTCGCCGAGCCGCCCTTCAGCCATGTCGCGGATCGTGTGCGGACGGCCGAAGAAGCGACTGATCCCCGGATCCGCGAACTGCTGCGGCGGGCGGCCCGGGACCAGCTGCTGCGGTGCGGCTGGGACGCCGGCGACGAAGTCTGGCTGGACGCGCCGACCCCCGGCGCCCGGAGCCGCTTCGACAACCTCCTTGGGCTCCAGGTGTGGAAGGTCGACCACGACAATACCGAATGGCTCAAGGCCGATGTCGCCGCCAACGGCTGGTATCGGATCTCCGTCCATGGCGAGGCGGCCTCCAGCGCCGCATGGCTGATGGCCCAGCACGCCGACCAGGACCGGCCGTTCCAGCGACATGTCCTCACCCTGCTGGAACCGCTGGCGGCGACGGGAGAGACGAGCCGCTCGAACTACGCCTATCTGTATGACCGCATCGCCGTCGGCGAGAACCGCCCCCAGCGCTACGGCAGCCAGGGTCGTTGCATGGCCCGGGGGGTCTGGGCCCCGAACGACCTGGAGGACCCGGACGGGGTGCAGGCGCTGCGCGACGCGTACGACCTCGGCTCGCTGGCCGAGTACACCGCCCACATGCACCGGTACTGCGCCGACTTCTCCGGCTGACGGGAACGGATCGCGGGGCCCGCTCCTTTCCCTCGAAAGGAGGGTCCCATGAGCGACGACAGGAACCAGACCAAAGGCCGCGACGACAACGGCGCCATCCCCCTCGGCAAGCCCGACGCCTCGACCTCCGACGCCGCCGTGAAGCGCAACGGCGAGCACGAAAGGCGCAGTGCGGGCCCCGACGGTCCGGACGCGACCGAAGTCGGCGATACGTTCAAGAACTCCCCCGGCTGATCGTCCGCGACAGGGGGCCGTCGCCGTGTTAGGGCGCTCGTGAGCATAAGTCGCCAGCGCCCGCCCCGAGCCCGCCTTGCCCCTCTCCCACGCCGGTCCCGCGCCGCGAGCCTCCGGCCCCCGTCCAGGGGGATTGCGCGACGGCCTCGCCCTCCAGCCCGGCATGAAGGTCGGGTTGTTCGGCGGCTCGTTCAATCCGGCCCACGACGGCCACGCCCATGTCGCCGAGACGGCGCTCCGCCGGCTCGATCTCGACCGTGTCGTCTGGCTGGTCTCCCCCCAGAATCCGCTGAAGGACGCCCGGGACAGCGCCCCCCTGGCTGACCGCATGGCCTCGGCCCGCGCCGCCGCCGCCCGGGCCGCCGCCGGTCCGGCCATGGTCGTCTCCGACTTCGAAAGCCGCGTCGGCACGCAATGGACGGTCGACACCCTGCGCGCCCTGACCGCCCGCTATCCCGGCGTCCGCTTCGTCTGGCTGATGGGGTCGGACAATCTGGCCGGCTTCCATCGCTGGCGCGGCTGGACCGACATCATGCGGCTGATGCCCGTGGCGGTCATCGCCCGGCCGGGCACGGAACTGGGCAGCCGCACCGCCCCCGCCGCCGCCCGTTTCGCCTCCGCCCGCGTGCCGGCCGCGAAGGCGCGGCTGCTGCCGCACCTGGAAGCCCCCGCCTGGACTCTGCTGAACGCCCCGCTGAACCACCTCTCGTCGACGGCCCTCAGGGCTGCGGCCAGGGCGGAAAAGCCCGCCCCGGGGCGCAACGGGTGACGCCCCGGCCCGTTCGTGCTAGACTGCCGCTTTAGTAATCTCCCTGGAGCCCTCCGCTGACCCCCTCGCCCGCGCACGATGCGCAAGACAGCGCCGTCTCGAACACGGCGCATGAGATGGACCCCATCGAGGCCATCCATTCCGAAGACGGTCCCCAGAGCGGTCATGAGGCTCCCCTTCCCGTCGGCTCGACTCCGCTGGAACAGGCCGTCCTGTCGCGCCTCGACGACGACAAGGCCCAGGACATCGTCCTCATCGACCTGAAGGGCAAAAGCCCCATGGCCGACACCATGATCATCGCCTCCGGGCGCTCGCACCGTCACGTCGGCGCCCTCGCCGATCACCTGCAGCGCACGCTGAAGGAACAGGGTCTCGGCAAGGTCAAGGTCTCGGGCCTGCCGCACTGCGACTGGGTCCTGCTCGACGCCGGCGACGTCATCGTCCACCTGTTCCGCCCGGAGGTCCGCGCCTTCTACAACATCGAGAAGATCTGGTCGGTCGAGAGCGGCCACCGCGTCGACGCCCGCGCCTGATCTGACCGCATGAAGCTGGCCGTCATCGCCATCGGCAAGCCGGGGCGCGGCCCCGAGGCGACCCTCGCCGCAGACTACGCCGACCGCGCCACGCTCGCCGGACGCGTCCTCGGTCTCGGCCCGCTCGAACTGGTCGATCTCGAGGCCCGCAAGCCGGGCAGGGCGGCCGAGGCCGAACTGATCCTCAAGGCCGCGGAGGGCGCCCACCTCATCGCCTGCGACGAGCGCGGCAAGACCTTCTCCAGCCGCGCCTTCGCCGACCACATCGCCATGCTCCGCGACCGCGGCGAGCGCCGCCTGGCCTTCGCCATCGGCGGAGCCGACGGGCTGGAGGACAGCGTGCGAGCCGCCGCCGCCTCGACCCTCGCCTTCGGCCCCCAGACCTGGCCCCACGCCCTGGCCCGGGCCATGCTGGCCGAACAGCTGTATCGCGCCGTGACCATCCTGGCCGGATCGCCCTATCATCGCGACTGATGCGTCGCGCCCCCCTCATCCTGCTGTTCGTCCTGACCGCCCTGCCGGTGGCCGCCGCCGCGCCCCAGAGCGCGCCCCCTCAGGCCGAGATCGACCGCCTGCAAGCCGAGTTCCGCGACGAGCGCGCCCGCGCCCTGCGGCTGCGCGCCGAGGCCGCCGAGGCCGCGACCGAAATCGCCCGGCTGGAACGCGAGATGGCGGCGCTCGGGGCCGACGTCGCCGCCGGCGACGCCACCATCGCCGCCCAGCGCGCCCGCCTGCGCGCCCTCAGCGACCGTGAGGCCGCCCTCGTGGCGCAGCTGTCGCAGGCGCGCGGTCGCCAGGCCCGCCTGCTCTCAGCCCTGCAGATGATGAGCCGCCGCCCGCCGCCGCCGCTGCTGACGCCCGCCGACAAGGCCGTCGACACGGTCCGCGCCGCCATACTGATGAAGGCCGTCGCGCCCGACCTGCAGGCGCGGGCCAGGGTGCTGGCCGATCGCCAGGCCGGGATCGTCCGCGTGCGCCGGCTGGCCGCCCTCAACAGCGAGGCCCTGTTCACCGCCGAGAGCGAACAGGGCGACCGCCGCGCCCGCGCCGAGGCCCTGAGCGCCCGCCAGACCCGTCTCCGCGCCGTGCTGCGGGCCGAGGCCGAGACCGCCGAACGCGCCGCCCGCGCGCTGGAGGCCCGGCTGCGCGCCCTCGGCGGCGCCGTGCCGGGTCCCGACGCCGACGCCGCCCCCGCCACGGCCCGCCGTCCCGCCGGCCGCGACCGCCTGACCCCGCCCGTCGACGGCGTCCCCTCGGTCCGCTTCGGCCAGGGCTCCAGCGGCTGGCGCTGGCGCGGCGACGACATGGCGGCGCGCGCCCCCGCCGCCGGCGAAGTGGCCTGGACCGGTCCGCTCAGCGGCTGGGGTCAGGTGGTCATCCTCGACCTCGGCCCCGGCTGGCGCGCGGTGATCTCCGGCCTCGAGGAGACCACGGTCCGCACCGGCGACCGCGTCGCCGACGGCCAGTCGCTGGGCCGGACCGGCCCGGACGGCGAGATCGGCTTCGACCTCCGCCGCGAGGAACGCCCGGTCGATCCTGCGCCGTGGCTGGGGGGTGGTTAGTGGTTAGTGGCTAGTGGCTAGTGGCTAGTGGCTAGCTGGTGAGGAGCCTGCGCCGCTTTATTGCCTGCGGAAAGGCGACGCCGACCGCACCGTCCCACAGGCGCTGGCCAATCACTAACCACTAGCCACTAGCCACTAGCCACTCAGCCTCCCAGCCACTCCTCCGCCCCCGAGCGAATCCGCTTCCCATCCCCCGATGACGCTGATTTTATCGGCCAAACGGCGCTCGGTCACGATTTGGGCGCCGCCGACCTCTTAACCTCCGACATTCGGACCGCCGCCGCGGCCCGCTGGAACAAGACCGTATGCGCAAGTTTCTGATGATCGGCGCCGTCGCCGCCACCGTGGTCGGCCTGGGCGCCGCCACCACGGCCGGCCAGACGCCGCGCAACGAGGCCTTCCGCCTGATCGGCCTGTTCGGCGACGCCCTCGCCACGGTCGAGCGCGACTACGTCGTGCCGGTCGACGACAAGAAGCTGATCGAGGCCGCCCTGCAGGGCATGATGGGCGCGCTGGACCCGCACTCCTCCTATCTGCCGCTCAAGGGCTACACCGAACTGCGCGAGCGCACCGAGGGCCAGTATTCAGGCGTCGGTCTGACCATCTCCTCCGAGGGCGGGCTGGTGAAGATCATCTCGCCGATGGACGGCGGCCCCGCCGCCCGCGCCGGCGTCCAGGCCGGCGACGTCATCTCGGCCATCGAGGGCCAGAACTCCAGCGGCCTGACCGTCAGCCAGGTCTCCGAAAAGCTGCGCGGCGCCGCCGGCACTTCGATCAAGGTGACCTTCCTGCGCGACGGCGAGGAGCCCCGCGAGGTCACCCTGACCCGCGAGATCATCAAGATCGACTCCGTCACCGGCCGGATCGAGAACGATTTCGCCGTCATCCGCGTCTCGACCTTTAACGAGAACACCGGCCGCGAACTGGACGAGACCTTCGCCCGGCTCAAGCGCGAGAACCCGGCCATCAAGGGCTATGTGCTCGACCTGCGCAACAATGGCGGCGGCCTGCTGGACGCCGCCATCGCGGTGACCGACGCCTTCCTCGAGCGCGGCGAGATCGTCAGCCAGCGCGGCCGTCGGCCGGAACAGATCGTGCGCTACGCCGCCCGCCCGGGCGACCTGGCCGGGGGCCTGCCGGTCGTGGTCCTGATCAACTACGGTTCGGCCTCGGCCTCCGAGATCGTCGCCGGGGCGCTGAAGGACCACCAGCGCGCCACCATCGTGGGCCTGACCAGCTTCGGCAAGGGTTCGGTGCAGAGCGTCATCCCGCTGCGCGGCGGGGCCGACGGCGCCCTGTCGATCACCACGGCGCGCTACTACACCCCGTCCGGCGCCTCGATCCAGAAGATCGGCATCGAGCCGGACCTCGAGGTGGCCCGCTCCGAGGCCGAGGCCCGCATCGTCTCCCGCTCGAACTTCATCTATTCCGAGGCCGCCTACGCCACCGCTCTCGACGCCTCCATCGGCGCCGAGCGCAAGGGCCCCCACACGCCGCACGAGGCGCCCGGCGAGTCCTGGGACGAGGACAAGGACTATCAGCTGGAGCGGGCCTTCGACGTGCTCCGCGCCGGCGGAAACCTGACGCAGCTGGCCGCCGCTCCGGAAGGCATCATCGTCACCGCCCCGGGCACAGCCATGGCCGCCGTGGCCCCGGAGGCGGATGAGACACCCTGAGTGAGGCAGCAGGCGGCAGGCAGCAGGCAGCAGGTTGATTGCAGGGGCTGAATAGATAGTCGACGCGTACGGAGAACCTCATGTCCGAAGTGCGTAGTTATCGGGATCTGCAGGTCTGGCAACGCGCGATGGACGTGGCCGTCGGCACCTACGAATTGACTCGGGCCTTTCCTCCGGACGAGCTCTTCGGCCTGACCTCGCAAAGTCGCCGGGCCGCCGCCTCGATTGCAGCCAACATCGCCGAAGGATATGGGCGGGCGAGCAAACCGAGCTACCTTAACTTCCTGAGGATTGCTCGCGGCTCCCTGAAGGAACTCGAAACCCATCTGATCCTCGCCGAGAGGGTCGGTCTGCTTGCTTCTGGCGCCACCGCGCCCCTGCTCGATCAGACGGATGAAGTCGGGCGCATGCTCCACGGCTTGATCACCCGCGTAGAGGCCCAGCCCTCCCGCTGACCTGCTGCCTGCTGCCTGATCCCTCCTCCCCCCACATGCCTAACACCCCGTTAGGCTTTCTTAACCGACGCACGGTCAAAGTGCGCCCCGAAGGAGTCCGTCCCGCGGACCCCGTTGAGCGCCCAGTTCCTTGCCCATGTTCGCCAAGCGCCAGTCCGTCCTCGCCGCCACCGCGGGCGCTCCGCCCGCCCGCCGCTCCGTGGCCGCCGCCTTCGCCCCCGTGGTCCGCCTGCTGAAGAAGCCGCCGGTCGCGGTCGCCGCCGCCGGCGTGCTGCTGCTCGGGGCCGCCGCCCTGTTCGTCACCGTGCTCGGCGATCCCCGCGCCGGGGCGCCCTCGGCCCGGGTGGCCCTGAACCGGCCCGCCGCCGCCCCCGCCCCCGTGCCGACCGGGCTGGAAGCCTTCTCGCTCGACGGCTCGGGCCTGTATCAGGACCTCACCGCCGACGGCGCCGACGCCAGCCTGTTCGGGGAGGCGGTGATCACCCTGCCGGACGGCGCCACCGTCTCGGGCTCCGGAACCGCGGTCACCGCGCCGCGCATCGCCGCCCAGCCCCTGCCGGAAGCGCCCATCGCCGGTCTCAGCCAGCCCGGTCCCGAGGGTCCGCTGCCGCGCATCGCGCCCGACGGCCGCGTGCCCGCTACGGCCTACGCCCGCCCCTTCGTCTCCAACGGCAATCCGCGCGTCGCCCTGATCGTCGGCGGCCTCGGCCTCAACGCCGCCACCACCCGCGCCGCCATCGAACGCCTGCCGCCCGAGGTCACCCTCAGCTTCGTGCCCTATGCCGAGGGCCTGCAGGGCTGGATCGACCTGGCCCGCGCCCAGGGCCATGAGGTGATGCTCGAGATGCCGATGGAGCCGACCGGCTATCCCGACAACGACCCCGGCCCCTACACCCTGCTGCACAACGCCGACGCCGCCGATATCCAGGCGAAGATGAACTGGCTGCTCGGCCGCGCCACGGGCTATTTCGGCGTCACCAACTATCTCGGCGACCGGTTCGCGACCTCCGACGCCGGCATGACCGCCTTCATGCAGGTGCTGCGCCAGCGCGGCGTCGCCTTCCTCGACGACGGCTCGATGAGCCGCCGCCCGGGGGCCTGGGCCCGCGCCAGCGCCAACCGCATCATCGACGAGCAGCAGTCGCCGGCCGCCATCATGGGCCAGCTCAACGCCCTCGAGGCTCTCGCCAAGGCCCGCGGCCAGGCCCTCGGCACCGGCTTCAGCTACCCCGTCACGGTCGAGGCCGCCGCCCGCTGGACCGCCGGCCTCGAGGCCCGCGGCCTGCAACTGGCCCCCGCCTCCGCCCTGGCGAACCGGCCGGGACGGTAGCGCCGGGCCAGTGATTAGTGGTTAGTGGTTAGCGATTGCCGCTTCACTGGCGGCGGAAGGGCGGCGCAGACTGCGCCGTCGTACGACCGTCGGCCAGCCACTAACCACTAGCCACTAGTCACTCCCTCCCCATGACCGATCTCTCCCGCTACCGCCCCAACGTCGGCGTCGTGCTGTTCCATCCGGACGGCCGCGTCTGGTACGGGCGGCGCGCCAATACGCCGGGGCCGTATCACTGGCAGTTCCCGCAAGGCGGGGTCGACGACGGCGAGGACTATGAGGCCGCCGCCCGCCGCGAACTGTTCGAGGAGACCGGAGTCACCTCGGCCGAACTGCTCGCCAAATCCATCGAATGGATCGCCTACGCCTTTCCGGCCGACTACGGCGGGACCAAACAGGCGCGCGGCTGGGCCGGCCAGAAGCAGAAATGGTTCGCCTTCCGCTTCACCGGCGACGAAGGCGAGATCGACCTCGACGCCCATGGCGAGATCGAGTTCGACGCCTGGCGCTGGGGCTCGCTGCACGAGGCGCCCGACCTCGTCGTGCCGTTCAAGCGCGAGGCCTACGAACAGGTCGTCGCCCTGTTCGCGCCGCTGGTGGTGTAGGGCGCTCTCTTTTCTTTCGTCATTCCGGGGGCGCGCAGCGCAACCCGGAACCCAGCGGCGCCGCGACGGCGGCGAAACACCGCCGCTTGTGATTTCAGTCGGCCGCGTCCGTGCTCCGAAAGCTTCGCGCTCTCGCGCGCCGCTGGGTACCGGGTCTTCGGACCGCTGCGCGGCCCTTCGCCCGGAATGACGAAAGGAATGAAACCGCTGCGATAGTCAGGCCGCCCCGCACCCCTCCGGCTTCAACACCCGCTGCGTCGAGGCCGGATATTTCGCCAGCAGCCCCGCGGGCCGGATCGGCCGCGCTGTGAAGCCGCCGCCGCAATTGGGACAGACCCCCTTCAGCACCCCGTCCACGCACCCGGCGCAGAAGGTGCATTCAAAGGTGCAGATCCTCGCCTCGGCGCTGTCGAACGGCAGGTCGCGGTCGCAGCATTCGCAGTTGGGTCTGAGTTCCAGCATCCCGGCTCTCCGGCAGAAGTGGCTAGTGGCTAGTGGCTAGTGGCTGGTGGCGTGGCTAGTGATTCCACCCCGACAGCCAGCGGAAGGGCGACGCCGGCGGTCCGGCTCCACAGGCCCCGGCCAGCCACTAGCCACTAACCACTAGCCACTACCCACCCGCCGTTCCATCCGGCGCCAGCCGGAACATCACCAGCCCGGCCAGAACCAGCAGCGCCGCCGCCACCCGCATCGGGCTCAGATGCTCCTGCAGGAACACCACCCCGACCACGAAGGCGCCCACGGCCCCGATCCCGGTCCACACCACATAGGCCGTGCCCATCGGCATCGACTTCATGGCCAGCGACAACAGGCCGAAACTCACCGCCATGAAGCCCAGGGTGGCCACGCTCGGCCACAGCCGGGTGAACCCCACGGATTGCTTCATGAAATACGCCCAGACGATTTCCAGCAGTCCGGCGATGATCAGATAGGTCCAGGCCATCGGTCGGCCCTCCTCGCAAAGGGCCGGGCCGTCCCGGACTTGGTCCCCCCGACACTGGATCGAAACGGGAGCGAGGACGTGGCCTCGTCTTGCAGGGGCTATCTAGGACCTCAGGCCGGCGGGTCAAGGGAGGGCGCCGGCCCCGTTCTCAGACGGGTTCGAGAAGAATCTCGATACGAGCCTCCACAGTCGCGGCGTCCTCGAGCCGTTGCGCCAGTCGCTCGAGCCTGACGACCGTCGCCTGTTCGTCGGCGGACGGCGCCAGCGGGGTGTCGCCGGTCCCGCCGCCGGCGATGGCGGCCAGGGTCCGTTGCTGCATCTGCCTCATGAACAGGATCATCATCGCCGCCTTCAACGTCACCGCCTGGCCCACGGCGTTCGAAGCCGCCAGGCTGGCGTTGAGCGCAGGGCCGTAGAGGGTCGGATCAAGCGGGTGTTGTTCAAGAAGGCGGGAGGCGGCCCCCCGAACCTCGCGCGCGACGACCTCGAGACGGGCGGTTACGAGCGTGATCCGGTCCTGCCATTCGCCCAGACTGTCTTCCGATGTCATCCGCGCCTCCAACCCAGGGGTCGGTCAGATAACAACGATTTTCCGACGGGATCAACCGCCGGTCAGGCTGCGGCGACTTCCGAGGCCTGTTCGGCCAGGATGGTCAGGCCCGCCGGGGTCACGTCGGCGAAACCGCCGTGCACCTCGAACTGGCGGCGCGAGCCGCCGTCGATGACCGTGACCACGCCTTCGCGCAGGGCGGTCATGAACGGCGCGTGGTCGGCCAGCACGCCGAAATCGCCCTCGACGCCGGGCGCATCGACCTGATCGACGAGGCCCGCGAAGACCTCGCGCTCGGGCGACACCAGCGAGAAGCTGAGCTTGCCGGCCATTATCAGGCCGCCTCGGCCAGCTTCTGGGCCTTCTCGACGGCTTCCTCGATGGCGCCGACCATGTAGAAGGCCGCTTCCGGCAGGTGGTCGTATTCGCCGGCGACGATGCCCTTGAACGAGCGGATGGTGTCTTCCAGCGACACGAACTTGCCCGGGGCGTTGGTGAACTGCTCGGCCACGAAGAAGGGCTGCGACAGGAAGCGCTGGATCTTGCGGGCGCGCGAGACGACCAGCTTGTCCTCTTCCGACAGCTCGTCCATGCCGAGGATGGCGATGATGTCCTTCAGCGCCTTGTACTGCTGCAGCACTTCCTGGACCGAACGGGCCACCTGGTAGTGTTCGTCGCCGATGACCAGCGGGTCCATGATCCGCGAGGTCGAGTCCAGCGGGTCCACGGCCGGGAAGATGGCCTGGGCGGCGATGTCGCGGCTCAGCACGGTGGTGGCGTCCAGGTGGGCGAACGAGGCGGCGGGGGCCGGGTCGGTCAGGTCGTCGGCGGGCACGTAGATGGCCTGGACCGAGGTGATCGAGCCCTTCTTGGTCGAGGTGATGCGCTCCTGCAGGTTGCCCATCTCGGTGGCCAGCGTCGGCTGATAGCCAACCGCCGACGGGATGCGGCCCAGCAGCGCCGACACTTCCGAACCGGCCTGGGTGAAGCGGAAGATGTTGTCGACGAACAGCAGGACGTCCTTGCCCTCTTCGTCGCGGAAATATTCGGCCTGCGCCAGGCCGGTCAGGGCGACGCGGGCGCGGGCGCCGGGAGGCTCGTTCATCTGGCCGTAGACGAGGGCGCATTTCGAACCCTCGGTCGAGCCGCCGTTCTTGGCCGGGTCAACGTTGACGTTCGACTCGATCATCTCGTGATACAGGTCGTTGCCCTCGCGGGTGCGCTCGCCCACGCCGGCCAGGACGGAGTAACCGCCATAGGCCTTGGCGATGTTGTTGATCAGCTCCTGCATGGTCACGGTCTTGCCCACGCCGGCGCCGCCGAACAGGCCGATCTTGCCGCCCTTGGTGTAGGGGCACATCAGGTCGATGACCTTGATCCCGGTGACGAGGATTTCCGACGAGGTCGACTGCTCTTCGAACGAGGGCGCCTCGCGGTGGATCGGGCGGTACATGGTCGTCTTGATCGGGCCCTGCTCGTCGATCGGCGCGCCGACGACGTTCATGATCCGGCCGAGGGTGCCGGGGCCGACCGGGGCGAGGATCGAGGTGCCGGTGTCGGTCACCGGCTGGCCGCGCGTCAGGCCTTCCGAGGTGTCCATGGCGATGGTGCGGACCATGTTCTCGCCGAGGTGCTGGGCGACCTCGAGGACGAGGGTGAAGGGCTGGCCGGTCTTCTGGTCGACGTTCTGCGTCTCCAGGGCGTTCAGGATCGCCGGCAGCTGGCCCTCGAACTCGACGTCGACGACGGCGCCGATGACCTGGGCGATCCGGCCCACGCCGGTGCCGGCCGTATAGGCGGCGTTGCCGGTGGCGGCGGCGGCTTTCGGAGCCTTGGGAGCGGCCGGCTTGCGGGCGGCGGGTTTCTTGGTGGTGTCGGTCATCGGTTCGTTCCGTTCGGAAGGTCGTGTCTGTGCAGGGGTCGGATCAAAGCGCTTCGGCGCCGGCGATGATCTCGATCAGTTCGGTGGTGATCTGGGCCTGGCGTTTGCGGTTGTACTGCAGGGTCAGGCTGTTGATCAGGTCGCCCGCATTGCGCGTGGCGTTGTCCATGGCGCCCATCTGGGCCCCGAAGAAGCTGGCCTGGTTCTCGTACAGCGCCGCCAGCACCTGGGTGGTGATGTTGCGCGGCAGCAGGGTCTCGAGGATTTCCTCTTCCGAGGGCTCATACTCATAGACCGCGCCGTTCAGGTCGATCGGCGGGGCGTCGCCGTCGACGACCGCCGGGATCAGCTGTTTCGGCGTCGGCACCTGGGCGATGACCGACTGGAAGCGGCTGTAGAACAGGGTCACGACGTCGGCGTTTCCGGCCTCGAACTCCTCGGCGATCAGGGCCGCGATCGGCTCCGCCGCCGGCAGGCCGATGACCTTGTGGTCCGACATCTCGAAGGTCTTCACCAGCCGGTCGCCGTACAGGCGGCTCAGGCCGTCGCGGACCTTGCGGCCCACGGCGATGATCCGCACGTCCTTGCCCTCGTTGAGCAGGGTCCGGATGCGCTCGCGCGCGGCCCGGATGACGTTGGTGTTGAAGCCGCCGGCCAGACCCTTGTCGCCGGTGGCGACGACGATCAGGTGCTTCTGGTCCGAGCCCGTGCCGGCCAGCAGCTTCGGCGCGCCGTCCCCCGACACCCCGGCCGCCAGATTGGCGATCACGGCGGCCATCTTGCGGGCGTAGGGGCGGGCGCTCTCGGCCTGGTCCTGGGCGCGCTTCAGCTTGGCCGCGGCGACCATGTTCAGGGCCTTCGTGATCTTCTGCGTGGACTTCACGCTTCCGATCCGATTGCGCATTTCCTTGAGGCTGGCCATCCGGGGCTACTCTCTCGCTATCCGGGGGCTCAGGCGAAGGTCTTGAGGAAGGCGTCCAGCACCGACTTCAGCTCGGTCTCGAGCTCCGGCGTCAGGTCCTTCTTGGTGCGGATGCCGTCCAGCAGGCCCTTGTTGGAGGACTTGATGCGGGCCAGCAGCTCGCTCTCGAAGCGGCCGATGTCGCCCACCGCGATGCCGTCGAGGTAGCCGCGCGTGCCGGCGTAGACCGAGACGACCTGCTCCTCCATGGTCAGCGGGCTGTACTGGGGCTGCTTCAGCAGCTCGGTCAGGCGCGCGCCGCGGGCCAGCAGCTTCTGGGTCGAGGCGTCGAGGTCCGAACCGAATTTCGCGAAGGCGGCCATTTCGCGATACTGGGCCAGCTCGCCCTTGATCGAACCGGCGACCTTCTTCATCGCCTTGGTCTGGGCCGAGGAGCCCACCCGCGACACCGAGATGCCGACGTTCACGGCCGGGCGGATGCCCTGGTAGAACAGGTCGGATTCGAGGAAGATCTGGCCG
>Ga0164290_1000717_pt1 | contig 88012 bp, 73 predicted proteins | sample Micstemetagenome_FD_108782 | JGI IMG/M metagenome (GOLD analysis project Ga0164290, IMG submission 108782) | Contaminated culture microbial community from soil near Moab, Utah, USA - Microcoleus steenstrupii SON62 (Illumina Assembly) | ecosystem: Environmental > Terrestrial > Soil > Soil crust... | reverse complement strand
CTCACAAAAATCAGGTACTAACGAAATTAGCTTGAGAAAGAGAAAAAACGCACGAGCTGCTGGTACGATTTTCAATGAGGCAAAGAGGTTGTAAGGGTTAGAAAATTACGTGAGGCAACGCGGTTGTTACACAGGCTACCTCTACTCTGATGCTTATTGGGAGACAAGCGTTTCCGGCACCCAGTCCTAAAGACCTCACACCAGGGTTTACACCATTTCACGCTGCTTCTTGAACGGGTAAGATATCGTATAAAAAGTCAAGCCGTTTGCGTAGAATATCTGATGCAATGGTCTTTTTGAGTAGAGTCTTAGTCGGTGTTCTTCTGCTGGCAGCAAACGCGCCGGTATACGCAGAATCGGAACGGATCTCTCTGAAGATCTTTGGACGTCCGATGCTTGGAAGCACAGGGTTGTGCACGATGGGATGGTCCGCTGAATCAATTAAGAAGCTAGAGAAGCAACAAGAGCGCCAAAGGACACTAAGTTATTGGTGCAAGCAAAACAGGCGCGCAGTGATGCCCAAATTTAGACAGGTCTTCAAAGATCATCCGGTTTCTTACATTGTTTCATTTGAAGGGAAGAGTGATACCGGTCTGCTTCGACCAACTGCTCATTTTTCTGCAGAAGCAGAAAACGCTGTCATGGAAATTCTCAAAAAAGAACTCCCATTCACGACCCCGCCTACGGATCTACCCTACCGACGTGGCTTGCTGATCAGATTCACCAGTACAGAAATGACAGTTGCGCTGGCTTCCAGGAAATTTTAGGCGGTATCCGGTTATGCCTCCAGTAAATGCAGTCGCTTGTTGAAAGCCTTCCCTGATTTCAAAACGCCAAAAACGATATGCAGAAGCTTCCGCATTGAAGCGCCTATGGAGACCATTTTCGATTTGCCTGATCCTTCGATTCTGGAACAAAGAGCGATGATGACTGGATTGTATCGTTTCGCTGAAACTACAGGCATGTAGAGCAGTTTGCGCAATCTAGAGTTTCCAACTTTGGATAGGCGAGTCTTTGCGTGAAGGCTGCCGGAGCTGCTTTCCTTTGGTGCTAACCCAGCAAATGCAACAACTTGTTTGGCAGACTTGAATCGTGAGATATCTGGAAGCTCGCCAAGAAGAGCGTGGGCTGTTGTTTCACCAATGCCAGGAATTGTGAGTAACAGTGCCTTCTGCCTTTTCAGTCGCTTGTTTGAGTCGATGATCTGTTTGATTTGTTCTTCCAGGACCAATATTTGGCCCTCCAGGAAGTTCATCAGGGAAGCGATGGCATCTTTGACCGCACCAAGATGGGCTCCGGCTTTTGAGCGGCTCTTTTCATCGGCAAGGAGGCGTTTGACGTGTTCCAGTTCGCGAGTCAGTTGCTGAAGGTCTCGCAAGTCTTTTTCGAGCGGTTGCCACAACGCGGGATTTTCTTTCTGGCAGAACTCGGCAATCAAGGCTGAATCGATTTTGTCGGTCTTGGTTCTGCGCAGCTTCGAGCGTCCGTAGTTCTTGATGCAACTCGGGTTAACGATACTCACCGACTTAAACTGATCGTAGAGGAAGTGTGCGAGAGACTCTCCGTATCTTCCAGTTGCTTCCATGCAGAAGTGCGGGTCGAACACGAAGAGATCGAGTGCAAGCCAGTTTGTGAAGGCTGTGAAGCCTTCTAAATCGTTTGTGAATGTTCGGTGTTGTGGACTGTTAGTTATGTCTAGCACTGTGACATCGAATTTTGCTTTTGCAATATCAATGCCAACAGAAGCATCGAACGCATCAAACATCAAAGCTCCTTTCTTCTTGAGGGGATTGCTGAGCCATGGCTAACCTTACTTAAACGCAAGCTCTGGGGCCTTAGATATCGTCCAGCCTTAGCAAACAGCGACAACGATGGGAGACCGAATCTTACTTGGGGAGTCTCTGAGGACTAAGGCAAGATGCAAGTTCTTCCCACCGTCGCTAGCATATCGAGCCCTGAATCCGACCGCCGAATTGGCCATGAGGCGGAAGCGAATACCGAAGGCCGACACACGAAAGTGTGTAAGGTATGGATATGACCACACGCGACTCTTTAAGAACTAATTTTTGGGTTCTCGGACTGGCAATCTCGTCAAGCCTGTATCTCGCAGTCGATCAAAACTATTTCGCACGGGCAGAATCGAATAAGAGTTTTTCGGATCATGTAAGCACCATTGCGAAAGAGCGCGAGAAGGTCCAAAACATGCAGTGGAATTCGCCCTCGACAGATTCTGCCAACACAGGAAGTACGAGCAAATCTTGGACGGTGCAAGACGTAAGCGAACGCGACAAACCGTTTTTGAATTCCCTGAAGTGGAAAGAGTCGAAGATCGGTGCGTATGTTTTGCGAACTGGTTTGATTTTTGACAAATGGATTGCAGCTACGCAATTTACTAAAGGTGGAAAGGACGTTCTCACAGAAATCACGCCGCCGTATGAATACGTGATCGTGGTAGACGCGCTTACAGGAATGCAGACGAAAGAGCCGGTTGCCTCCGACGCCGACGGCGACGGCAAGTTGGAAATTGCTTTCCTGCATGAAAAATTGAACGATCCGAACTATCACATGTATACGGTCTATCGTCTCGACAGGGATCGCCCACATTTGATTTGGAAATCCGGAGGCGAACTAGGTGATTGGGTGCATGGGCTCGCCGCCAACAAGAGCGGCAAAGCTCGCCTGCACACGTCAAACTAATTGGATCTCTAAGGTTGCCCATACTGCGGCGCGTAAAATTCCGCAGTAGAGATAGTTTCAATCCACGTGGGCGCTTGCGGCAGCATCTTTCGTTTTGTTTATCTTTCCGGAGACAACTGCCTGATCTCGAACTTGCAACAACTGCGCGGTAATACTCACCGCAATTTCCTGCGGATGATTAGAGCCTAAAGGCAGTCCAATTGGGCAAAAGAAAACTTTCGACAATTCCTCGGGCAGCCCGGCTTCAGCAATATCCTTTCGCAAGCGTGCAGCTTTTGCATCGCTGCCTATCACACCAAGATATGGGAATTTGACGTTTTTCCAGCGGTTCAAAATCTCCAAGAGAATTGGTTTGTCGCTGCTGTGTCCCATAGTCATGAGCAAAACAAACGAATCACTCGGAATCTCCGGCACAAACTCTTTCATTTCAGTGAGCAGAACCCGGCGCAGTTTGGGCGATTCTGGAAGCTTGTCCAGCCATTCAACACGCGAGTCAATGCAAGTGATTCTGCAATCGAGTTTTTCTAAAACACTGATTAGCGCATTGCCAACATGCCCGGCACCAAATACGGTGATGTTCCACGCACGGTGATTGAACGCTTCAAGATACACACGCATCGAACCACCGCAAGTCATGCCGATGTCTCTGTTCAAGCTCCACTCGAAAAATTTCGCGGTCGCGTCTTCCTTGCCGCCCATTCCTGCCAGTCCCGCTGCCTGCAGCATCGCCTTCGCTTCCAGAATGACGCGAGCTTCAATCTTCCCGCCGCCGACCGTGCCAAAATAAGCACCGTCCGCTGTAACCAACATCTTCGCACCGACATCGGCAGGCACACTGCCCTGCGTGTCTACAATCGTCGCGCAGACAAAGGGAATGCCTGCGGCAAAGAGATCGCTCATGCGTTCGTAAAAGGTAATCACGCCAGTCTTCCCATGAGGTAATGAATATTATGCCTCATGTCGCATGCCACGGCATGAATCGCGTTAATTGGCCGCCAACGCTGCCTCGATTTCGCTTGTCAGCTCTTCCTTCTCGTTCTTGGAGAGCCCAATGTGCACCGATTTGATGATGCCCTGTTTGTCGATAACGATTGTTTCAGGAATAGCCTGAACCATGAAGGCGGCAAAACCGTCAGCATTCGAACTTGCGGGAATCGCGTCAATTTTTCGCTGTTCCAAATATAACTTTTCCTGATTGACGCTGCCGTCACCGATTGCGTAAAAGACAACGCCTTTGTCTTTGTACTTCGATGCAACCTCGCTCACCATCGGCAATCCGAAGCTGCAGGGCGGGCACCAGGTCGCCCAGAAGTCGATTATTACGACATTTTTGCCCTTCAACTCTGACAATTTGAAAGGCGTTCCGCCGGTCGGTTGAATGAGAATGTCGGGTGCTGGCTTGCCTACGAGCTTATTAGCAGGATAACTGTGGCTGCGCCTTGCCTGAATTTCCGGATCTTTGAAGAACGAATCTACAGCCAGCGCTGCGCCACCTACGATGCTTCCGCACGTCAGCGCCTGCAAAATCAGCGCAGGAATAAGCTTGATTGAAAGCGCCTTAGACACACCAATCACCGATAGAACTAGTACGCCCAAAAGGGCTATGCCTAATAACAACGGTCCGTGAAAAAATAGGAGCGCCAAGGGAGCAATAGAAAACAAAACCACGCGAAGGCAGCGGAAGATGGCTTCTTTGAGCGTTAGTGCGACTGCAATTCGAGGGCGCATTTTCATGCCGATAAGAGCCGCGAAAAGCCCCCAAATGCTAGTGATGACCAGCAAACCGACGAAGATAACCAGCGACACGTTCGCGCCATCAGCTAAGACCATGTCCGCAGACAATGTCGGGTCGCCGATTACTGCACCATATCCGACGATAAAGGCGAGGAGCGCCATAAACACGAAGCCATCCCAATAGCTTCCGTTGCGGACCACGTCATCAAAGAACTTACCGGGCTTTATGAAAAGCCACCGCATCCCTGCAAGTTTGTTTTTGACCGAATCCATCCAAAGCCTTTCCGAAAGGCTACTACTATACGCTTTTCGAAAACACTTCTGCCACGAGTACGGCAATCAAGTAGTGTTCGCGTTAATTGCATACACCCTGCATATCGGTTCGATGCAATTGACTCGGCTGTTCCCGAATGTTTTGCTAGATACCGAGTACCAGTGTGTGCTCAGTTTGTATAAACAGAAAGGGAAAGCATGCAAACACCATTGATACCTGGCAAGTTGAAAGTCTTCGAATCAGATGGCTATTTCTGCGCTTCATTCGTCGCCCCAGGGTATCCAATGTTGGCCGCCAGAGACGATGAGTTTGAAGATCTGGCGCAATGGCTAGTCGATGTTGGCGTTGAAGAGGATGTTTTGTACGCTGATTTACCGATCGACGCCTCGGTTAGTTTGCCGGAATGCGTTGTGACACCGAACTTCCAGACCTTGGAACGCCGCTTCAGCAGAGAAGCTGCTTACCTGCAATCGAACGCAGCGTTCCTTCCCCCAAACTAAAGCTTCGCCCTCATACCCAGACACTCCGCAACCTCAATTGCCAATGGCTTTTGCGCCTCCTTCCGGCTGGCATTTTCGGGTTCACGCATTGACTTGCGACCACAAACGACCACAGAGCCAGCATCTCCGAGAATTGTGAAGCAATGATAACAAAAGCGAAAGGTTGCCAACAGGTCGCTTATACTCGGAACATCGAAAACGAAAAACGAACACCAAAGATGCCGAAATAAGCCCAGCGCCACTTAATAAATCCAGCGGTATTAACCGCGGAAAGCCCTCCCGTCTGCACAACAATCAATTCGAGGCGAAACCACGTAAGCGTTCGCCAGTTTTTTGCATCAAAGGAAATGACTGCGATGTTAGCCGAACTTCTGAAGCCCTTTCATTCTAAAGAGAAGACACAGGTTCTTGAAGCAATCAACACGCTGCGCTTCAAAGTCACACCAGAAAATATCGCGCTCACCACAAGCCTCCCCGTCGCGACAGCAGCGCAGCAACTCAACATCATCGCGGCGGAAACATCCGCGCACCTGAAAGTAGATTCCGCCGGTGCGCTTCTTTATGAGTTCTCACCAGGCTTTGAGCGCGCGTACATATATGACGTCACAAAACAGCTGTTCACCGCCAATGGCAACATCGTCCTCCGCCTTCTGCGAGTCGCAGTTCGTCTGGCAATTGGTCTAACAGTTACAGCAATCAAAATCGTGTTGCTTGTGCTCAACTTCCTGTTTCGCGCGATGTTCGGCATCCTTCTCATCGGCTCAATTATCGCAATAGTCGTCGGCATATTCGCAGCGATTGCCGGACTCTTCGACGGCGACGGACCAAGCATCGACATCGGCGATGTAGGAGGCGGCGACATATTATCTGGAATCGGCAATGTCGACTGGCACTTTGACTTCGGCTACTTCACGTATGATTTCGTTCGCCTACTGAGTTGGAGCTACTACTGGTCTGACCCGTGCTACTACCACTCTTATGGCTACTCATACGACTACTATTACTCGCCCCAAACCGCCAACTCGCGGGCGCTCGTCAACGATCAAGAAGTTCGCGCGGACTCAACTCAAAAGGGCGACTTCGTCACCAATTGCTTCTCGTACTTATTCGGAGACGGGCATCCCAACGCCGATCTGCAAGAGCGCTACTGGCACCAGATCGGTCTTGTGATCAAACGCAACCACGGTGTTGTAGTGGCAGAACAACTGGCACCGTTTGTCGGAGATCAGAGTGGAACCGAAGACTGGATGCTCCCGATTCTCGTGCATTTCAACGGTTCGCCGGAAGTGACGGACAAAGGACATATCCTCTACGTTTTTCCTTCCTTCGTTCGCGAAGACAACCTCACTGCGCAACCATTGAGTTTGAAACCACAACAAGGCATGGGCGGCGGAGATCAGCTCAGAGACTTGTATCGCAGTCACTTGAAGCGCCAAGCCGATCAATCGTGGGGTGGTCCAGCGGTCAATGCGCAAAATCAATTGGCTCGCTCACTGGAAGAACGTCGCTGGGAATTCTCCCTGCAAGGTTTTGAATCATCAACAAAAATTGCCGGCATCACAATTCTCAACTTCATCGGCAGTTACTGGCTTTACACAGCATCTGCGCACACTAAGCTTCTTCTGTCTTTCCATCAAATGTCGATGTATATGCTTGGCTATGCCACTTTCTTACTGGTATTTCCTGCAGCACGTTTCTTCTGGATTACGTGCCTCAATATAGGCATCGACAAGCGCAACGAACGACGTTCCAAACTCGCAAGCGCACTCTCAGCACCAACAAGCGAATTGAAAGAAAAACTCAGCGAAGCAAGTGCTCACATCAATCAATTGTTGCTCGCACCGGCACCTTCGATTGTTTTTACAACAGAAGAAGACTCGCTCGAACAACAGTTCAAGTCAACGCCGGCAGAAAGCTCAACCATCAAATTCAATGCATCGCGCAATTACATCAGCAAACCCTAAGTTACGTTTCACGTAGGGGCGCATAAGCCGCGCAGATATTGCGGCGAAGCTTGCACAGTTCAGAAGCTCTGCTCAAACAGCAACGAAGTAACGTGCGCATCCACGGTCCGAGCGGATTTTCGATCTAAACAATAAGTAAATTCCTGTGTTTTGGCGATTGATTGCCCAAGACCCGGGAATTTGCATTACGGGTACTTCGCGCAATCGCGCCCACATCAGCAAATCGCAGTATCACTTTGCGTGGAAAGAAACAGGCAACAATTCCTCGCGATGCCGAAAAAAAGGCAGTCTTCCTGGAATCCAGTTCTCATGCGCAAAAATGTGTTTTGCATCGGCAACGACTCGTTTCACTTTAACGAAATAAGTGTGCACCGTCGGAAACTCCAACTCATCACCAGGATCGATGACAGTATTCGGCCCCAACAAAGCAATGCCAACAGGAATAGTTACATCAATGAAATAAGTGTTGTCTTCGCCGGGAGTGAAAACTGTCGGACCATTCTTGCCCAATCGCGGCTCGAGCTCATTCACAACGTAGGTCGAAATATCCAAGACTAAGTCACCACGGTTGTGATAAATGTGCACCCTACGAGCTAGTTTCGCTAGTTCATACAGGGGTTTGCGTTTCTCGAATTGGCTTCTACCGACATCTGGCGCTGTGTGAATGACTTCATGGAAGAGCTTTAGATCTCTAAAGTGAAACCCTTCAGCGCTTGACTCAAGTAGCTTATTGCCCATTGATGCAGCCACAAGATTGAACTTGCCTGCAAATTGTTCTCTATCTTCTATGTTCGTGAATGCATCCAGCAAGAACTTTCGCCACTCCTCTAAGAACCGCAAGAATGCCCCCTTTCCAGTTTGAATAGCGCGAGTTCTATCGTGCCTGTATTCATCGGTCTGATCGGTGGAAGGCCAGGAGATCATTACGACATGACCAATGTTGCACTGCGGATCATCAATGTATGCCTTCTGAATTCTGCGAATGGTTTCTTGCAACCGCTCAACGGGGTGTCTGTACCCGTGCACAAAACACAGAATTTCCCTGCCGCTTTCTTTGGTCAGTTCCACCATCCTGCGAAAGAATCTTGCGTAGCCGAGAAGCTGCGTTTCATCAGCAACTTCCAAACTGCCTGAATAAGGCGAGTTTCCCACAGGAAAAGCTTTGTATGTATCCTTTTCTATTGGTCCATCAGTCACGAACGTTAGTTCACCAAAATTGAATTCGGCGAGCACACCAAGCTGCGCCGAGTTGGCTTTACAAAGATCGAAACCATCGCGATTGGTTGCTATGAGGTGAGTCGGCATCTTGGCCCTCTTTATTTTGATAAAGCATCCAGGATTTGAAAGTATTGCAAAAACCTGGAGGATACCGCGGTCCCTTGGCAACTGAATTTAATGTAACTTCCTTTCGATAGCCCGGGAACCAATGGCTGGAGCCCCCGTCCCTCGGGTATCACAAGATGTGCCGGGCTCGTGGGCCGGGTAGCATCTCCACTAAATACGGAGAATTAAAATGAGAACTTTACTTGCGGCATCATTGGGCATCACGGCAGCGCTGACTCTGTGCATGGGTACTGGTGCGTTCGCGCAGGATAGCGTTGTAGTTACAAGAACCATCACGACGACCGACCCGGGCGTTTTGATTGGCACGATCACAACTCGTCGCGAAGAGCTCAACAAACTCTACGCTGACGCATTGGCACAAAATCTCATGGCAGAAGCAGAAAAGAATTTGCTGAAAGCAGAGCTCGACAGAATCGCTGCGGAAGAAGCAGCAGCTAAAGCTTTGACAGGCGTTGCAGCGAGCAGCAAAATCGTAATCTTGGCCCGCGACATCGATACCCTCGGCGACAGATTCAACGTCGTATTGAAAAAGCCAGTTTTCGTCCCGATTGTGGAAGGCTCGCACTTCACCATTGTTGAAGGCAAAGTTGTTGAGTTGGATGACGTCGCAAAACGTCGTTGGGACCTGGAAGGCAAAATCAACAAACTGTATTTGGAAAGCAAAATCTCAGCCTCTACTGCAAATAGCCTACGTAGCCGCATGGACTTGATTGCAACCCAAGAGGCTGGAATGCGCGCAGACGGCAACCTCGATCTTAAAGAAGGTCGCATTCTCTACAATGAATTCGACAAGATCGGCTCCGACCTAGACAGCGCCGCTAAGTAAGCGATACAAGTCAGAGACAAACGATTTCGGAACACCGGAATCAATGAATATGCCCCTCCACGGGCACAGAGAGCTCCGCAACAGCGGAGCTTTCTGCGTCAGAGGTAAAAAACTTATCTCACTGGAACTTTCGATATGTTCGTTCGCTCTATAACAGTGAACCTGGCTTGCACTGCGGGTTCTCAAAACCTAGCAATCAAATTGTCTACCCCTTAGCAGGAGTTTCTCATGCGGTATCTGGCACTGGCGACGGATTATGACGGCACGATAGCGGGTGATGGAACAGTAGACAAGTCGACGGTGGAAGCGCTGCAACGCGCGAAAGCTTCCGGTCGCAAAATAATTCTGGTGACAGGGCGCGAGATGCCCAGCTTGATAGAACACTTTCCCGAGTGGGAGATCTTCGACGCCATAGTCGCCGAGAACGGCGCACTACTAGTAATTCCTTCAACCAAACACGAAGAACTGCTTTGCGAACCACCACCACAAGCGCTGATCGATGATTTGACAAAACACGAGGTCGAGCCGTTGTCCGTAGGCAAAGGCATTCTCGCGACGTGGGTTCCGCATGACGGAATCGTTCTTCAGTGCATCAAAGAACTAGGCTTGGAGTCACAAATCATCTTCAACAAAGGCGCAGTGATGATACTTCCGCCTGGCGTCAACAAAGCTAGCGGGCTTGCCGCCGCACTTAAGTATCTACAGCTCTCCCCGCACAACGTAGTTGCAGTCGGCGATGCCGAAAACGACCACGCGTTTCTTACCGCAAGTGAGTTCTCTGTTGCCGTAGACAACGCACTCCCGGCATTGAAAGAACGTGCTGACTTCGTCACGAAAGCAAAACGCGGAGCTGGAGTTGAAGAACTTATCGACATGCTCATCGAAGATGATTTGATCAATCTCTCTCCCAAACGTCACTTCATTTCCGCAGGCACACGCGAGGATGGAGAGAAGGAAATGATCGATCCATACAATACAGGAATTTTGATTTGCGGCAGCTCCGGCGCCGGAAAGTCAACAACCACGCTTGGAATTCTCGACCAACTCTGCCACTCCAACTATCAGTTCTGTTTGATCGATCCGGAAGGCGATTACGAGAGCTTCCAAAACGCTGTTGTAATAGGAGACACAGAGCGAGCTCCCACAATCGAGGAAGTTCTTCAATTGCTGGCGGACCCAACAAAAAGTGTTATCGTCAACCTGCTCGGAATTGCATTGGAAGATAGACCGGAGTTTTTCACAAACCTCCTTCCGCGACTGCAAGAACTTCGCACATTGCACGGCAGACCGCACTGGACGGTTGTAGACGAAGCGCATCATATGTTCCCTGTCGAGTGGAAAAAAATGTCACAGCTCGCACCGGAGAACTTACGATCAATTCTGATGATTACGGTGCACCCCGAACTGATCGCGCCGGAAGTTTATTCATCCGTCGACTTGCTGCTTACAATCGGCGATAATGCTCAAGACAAGATCAAAATGTTCGCTAAAACAGCCGGACTCGGCGCTCCCAGAATGCCAAAAGAAACAGCGCTCGAACAAGGCTACGGATTCGGCTGGTTCACTAAAGCATCGAAGAAAGTTGAACTTCTCAAACTCGAACGTTCTGAGATCGAGAAAGTCCGCCACCGTCGCAAATACGCTGAAGGTCAGTTGCCGGAAGAGAGAAGTTTCTACTTCCGTGGCCCCGATGGCAAGCTCAACCTGCGCGTGCAAAACCTTGTGTTGTTCAATCAAATTGCGCAAGGTGTTGACGATGACACATGGAATTTCCATTTGCGCAATCACGATTACTCAAAGTGGTTCAAAGAGTTCATCAAGGACGATGAGTTGTCGCAAGAAACGCAGATGATTGAATCAAACAAAAACATTGGCGCAAGGGAAACGCGCAAACTGATTTGCGCAGCCATCGAAAAACGCTACACCCTGCCAGCCACCGGCGCCGCATAACACACATTCCGCGAAGCCGTAGGGGCGAAGCCGTAGGGGCGACGCCATGCGTCGCCCGGTATTCAAAATTACAGTGTCTGATCTTTCCAGCCGCAACCAAGTTGGTGCAGCAAGCATCTCACAGCCAACTGAATTCTCAATCTTTCGCAGCCGGGCTCCACGCACTCTTCTGGTCCGCACTCCGGACCAAGCTGATTCCAACTCGACTGTCTTATGCTCTGCTGACGAGTACGAAAGTATGCTGCAACCTCAGCAACAAAAGCATCGTTGAATCCCAACTCATACAGTTCACGACCACGCGCGACATAAATTCCTTCATCCAAATCGGAGAAGTAACAAAATGGCTTGACTCGGTCCACTATCTCCCAAAAGCGATCTGTTTCAGCACGATATGGCTCGAATTCCTCAAAGCCGTCAAGCAATGCGGATATTTCATTCTCCGAAATACCATCCGAAATTAGCATCGCGGAACTAGGAGCACCGAAGTGCATCTCAGGTAGGTATTTGAGCGGCGGACCCAACGCATAGTCTCCGATTAAACTCCAACCAGGTTCGTTTTCATACGCAAGGGATGCTCCTCCAGGCGAATCCCAGTACGTAACCAAAACCCTGAATTCCTTCGGCAGGAACAAAATCTCCTTAAGCGCAATTCCGAAGTGCGCACCTTCGCACCTCACCCAGAAGTACTCTCCATGCTCGCCTTCGGTCACATTGGGAGTGAAGGCCCAATCCTTGAGAGAAAGCCAGTCCTCAATGGTTGGAATATCCTGCGACATAAACACCATCCATAGTTTTCTGGGCAATTCTCTAAACCCATCCCTGGTTTTCCATTCTACTCAATCTACTTATTGACTCGAGCGAAACTTTTTTGGCGCTGCCGGGTATTGGAGTCTGTACGAGGGCGGACTCGAGGTTCATTCAAAAATGAATACATGGGCAAGGCGAGCGTTTATGACTCTGACTCCAGCCGTGATGGCTTTCCTTGCCCTGACGCCCGTCGTACAAGCGCAGGAGGATTCTGACTCCTCATCGTCCTCCGGCAATCCCGGACGCGGCTTCGGCGGTCTTGGACAGGGCTTTAATCGTGGATCTGGTCGTGGCTATGGCGGGCGTTTTATCCGCGGCTCGAAATTCCGCCAGGGACAAAATGGCGAAAATCGCAATTTCGCTTTCATGCCACCGCCAAACATCGAAAGGGGTTGGTCGGGCAAAGGCAAACCACAGCTCCAGGAGCTGGTAGTGGACGGCGTTAAGCGCCGCTACTACATCTACAAGCCTGACTCAGCAGCAGTGCCTGCGCCGCTTGTGCTAGCGTTCCACGGCGGCGGAGGCAATGCTGAAGGCACAGACAAATGCGCCGGCGGCATCGCAAAGCTCGCAGACGAGAAAGGCTTTATCGTCGTGTACCCTGACGCAATCGACAAACACTGGAATGATGGACGTCCAGACCTTTCAAAGACGAATTACGATGATGTCGGCTTCATATCGAAACTCATTGATGATCTAAACGCCAAAAGACTGATTGATACCAAGCGCGTTTACGCAACTGGAATTTCGAACGGTGGTTTCTTCAGCCAATATCTTGCGATAAAACTACCGGAGAAAATCGCAGCAGTCGCAACCGTCGCTGCATCTGTTTCCACCTCATTCCTTGACCTCAAAATTACTCCAGTGCCAATAATGATGCTGCTAGGCACAGAGGACACGCTTGTCCCGTGGAACGGCGGCAAGGTGGGCGGAAAAGTCTTACGCAAAGGCAGAGGTGAAGTGATTCCCGGCAGGCAAGCTCTCGAATTCTGGCTTGCTCACAACAAAAACAATGCAAGACCAAACTGCACGGAACTGCCGGACAAAGACCCGACGGACAATTCGCGGGTGATTGTAGAGCAGTATGGCGCTTCGGACAGCTCAAATGAAGTCGTGCTCTACGAAATCCGTGGCGGCGGACATACGTGGCCGGACGGACAGCAGTACCTTCCGAAGTCCATAATAGGACCGGTGTGCCGCGACTTCGACGGCAACCTGGCGATATGGAATTTCTTCGAAAAGCACGCCCTTTGACAAAGGCTGTGGTCAACCAACCACGCGGGCGGCATTGGTGACGCCCCTGCAAAAAAAATTACATCAGCGCTGGTTCTTTGCCTTTGCTCTTCACTGACTGTGCAGTTTTCCTAAGTTCACTCAAGCGCATCAAAATCTCCTCGCCTGTGGCGGGCAAATTGAGTTTTGGCACCTGGCCTTTCGCCGCATAAATCAATGCATCCTTAACCGCGGCCCACACTGCAAGTCCCAGGAGCAGCGGCGGTTCTCCGACAGCTTTGCTGCCGCGCACGTTTACCGTGTTGTTTGGATTGTCGATGAAATTACAGTTGAGTTGTGCTGGAATATCTTGAATATTCGGAATCTTGTAAGTCGTCGGCGAATAAGAGAGAAGCGCACCCTTGTCCGAATACTTCAGCTCTTCATTGGTCACCCAGCCCATGCCCTGGACGAACCCACCCACTATCTGACCGCGATTGATACCGGGATTGATCGACTTGCCGATATCCATAAGAATGTCGACACGTTCAACTTTCATTTGTCCGGTGAAACGATCGATCACCACTTCAGCAACAGCGCAGCCGCACGTGAAGTAAAGGAAAGGCGCTCCTTGCCCTTTGCTCCAATCAAATCCAATGCCCTGGGTTGCATAATAGCCGCGCTCGCCCAGGCTGACGCGCTCGCGATAAGACATGGCTACTAGTTCTTGCCACTTCAATTTGTTGTGAGGTCTGCGCTCGTCAAAGACGTGTCCATCAGCAAAAACAATTCGGTCTGGGAAGGCGCCGATGCCGGTTTCGACTCTATCAAAATGCCTTGCAGCAACCTCAGCCATAGACTTCTTGATCTTCTGGCAAGCATTCACAGCCGCACTGCCATTCAAATCAGTCGCCGAGGATGCGGCAGTTGCAGACGTGTTGTTGTTCTTTTCCGTGGATGTCGTCATTACGATCACCCAGTCCGGATTGATGGAAAACTCATCCGCGACCAGCATTTTAATGTTCGTGTTGACGCCCTGACCCATTTCGGTGGCGCCTGTCGAAACTTGAATCGTGCCATCAAGATAGATATTCACAAGCGCGTTTGCTTGATTGAGCATCGTATTGGTGAAGGAAATTCCAAACTTCACCGGAGTGAGAGCAAGTCCTTTCAATTGCGTTCGCGACTCGGCATTGAACGTATCAACCAACTTGCGGCGATTTCTATAATCTGAGCTTTGCACAATCTCGTCGAACAGCTGCGGCAGCGTATTGTGCTTCAGCAACTGTCCATAGTGTGTGGTGTTGCGATCTTTGGTTCCGTACAAATTTGCAAGACGAACATCGAGCGGATCTTTTTTCAGGTAAGCAGCGATATCCTGCATGATGCTCTCAATCGTCGCCACACCTTGCGGCCCGCCAAAGCCACGAAATGCTGTCGTTGGTGGATAGTTGGTCTTGCAAATCTGCCCGACTACATCTGCGTGTTCAATGTAATAAGCGTTGTCGATGTGCGTGATTGCGCGTCCCAGCACCGCCGTCGAAAGGTCGGCCGCAGCGCCGCCATCCGCGTAGAGATGCGCTTTCAACGCGAGAATTCGACCATTATCGTCAAAGGCAATTTGAAAATTATTTTGGAAAGGATGACGCTTGCCGGTAAATTTCATGTCGTCATCTTTGGTGTAGATGATGCGCGCCGGTCTTTTCGTCTTCAAAGCGACGAGCGCCGCCATTCCCGCAGGGTGAGTGGCTTGCGATTCTTTTCCGCCGAAACCGCCGCCCATGCGCTTGGTCACCACAACGACCTGATTTTGTCGCAGTCCCAGAACCTTGGCGAGCACTTGCTGAATCTCGCTCGGATGCTGGGTGGAAGAATGCACCACCAGCTGATCGTACTCACCCGGCACAACAAGCGCCGCTTGCGATTCGAGATAGAAGTGTTCTTGCCCACCGATGATGCAAGTTCCTTCCAGTTTGTGCTTCGCTTCCTTAATCACACGCTCGGCATCACCGCGCGAGATTCGGTATGTTTTATCCAAGAAGTCTTGCTTGGCGATTGCCGCGTCAATGGTCAAAGCCGGCTCCAGCTCTTGAATGTCGAGCTTTATCGCCTTCTTCGCTTTCGCTAACGCTTTGCGATTTTCCGCAGCTATAACAACAATCGGCTCACCGATAAACGATGAGTGATCTTCGCAAAGCAATACCTCATCTTGAATAATCGGACCGAATTTATTGATACCGGGAATGTCTTTGTATGTAAAACAGGCGACTACGCCTTTGATTTTCAGCGCCGCGCTGTAATCGACCGACTTGATATGCCCATGCGCAACGGGGCTGCCGACGAAGTCGACGAGCAATTCGTTTTTCGCAAACGGCATGTCGTCGATGTAGACTGACTCACCGCTAACGTGACCAACGGCTGAATCGTGCGGAATGTCTTTCCCGACTACAGACATACTAGCTCCTTCTCTTCCGCTGTCTCGAAGTAAAACTTTTCCATTATGTTGGCTGCCAGTTGCAAGCGATAATCTTTCGATCCACGAACATCGCTTATGGGCGTGATTTCCTTCATGGCGACTTCACCCGCCTCGCGGAAGGTCTCCAAAGTGAAGGCCTTTCCGTTGAGAAATTCTTCGGTCTTCGCCAATTTTAAAACGACTGCAGCAACGCCACCATATGCGACTTGAGCATTGGCAATTTTATCGCCATTGCGCTCCAAACTTATTGCAGCGGTGAAGCTTGAAATATCCAGATGCTCACGCTTCGAAACTTTGTACAACTTCAGCTTCGTCGCTTTGGATGGCAGTGGGATATGAACGCGAACGATAATTTCATCGTCAGTCAAAACCATTTTGCGATAGCCGCTGTAGAGCTGATTGACCTTGATGCGACGCTCTCCTTTCAGTCCGGCAACTTCGACTTCTGCACCGGAGACAAAAAGAAAAGGCAGGGAATCCGCGATGGGAGAACCATTAGCGATGTTGCCGGCGAGAGTTCCGGCATAGCGAATTTGAGGAGAACCAAATATCCACAAAATGTGGTGAAACTCTGGCAACGACTTTTGGAAAAACTCTTCCAGTCTGCGCAAGGTAACGCGCGCGCCAACCTCGACGGTGTCGCCGCTTGATTTGAGTTCTTCCAATCCAGCTACGTGGGTAAGAACCAAAACGTTTCGAGGCTCGATGCGCCCCTTGTTCAAATTGACGCAAACATCTGTGCCACCAGATACGATGACAGCACCAGAATTCTTACTCTTGTATTCAACCGCTGATTTAACGTCAGTCGGCTTGAAGAACTCCGCTTCATCACCCTTTACCAACACAGGCTCTTCATGGTGCTTTTTGAAGGCCGCGACAAAAGTCTGAGGAGGATACAAATTCTCGAGTCGTTTGTACTCTTTCTCATCAACGCTCATCGCAGCTTTAATGATCGCCTCGTAGCCGGTACAACGGCACAAATTGCCGGTCAGCGCATCACTAACATCCTGCCTGGTGACAGAGCAGGGTTTCTCACTTTTATCGCACTGTTCGAAAAGCGAACACATAGCAACGATAAATCCCGGCGTGCAATATCCGCATTGCGCACCGTGGCAATCAACCATAGACTGCTGAATTCTATTCAAATCACCGTCAACTTTCAGACCTTCGACAGTAACAATGTGAGTGCAGTCGAGCTGATACATGTACTGAATGCACGCATTCACAGGGATGTACTCAATGCCGCTCTTAGCCGCGTTTAGCCGTCCCAGAAAGACGGTGCATGCGCCGCAATCGCCTTCGGCACAGACCACTTTGGTACCGCACTTGCTCAAGGAATACCGCAGGTAATCAGACAACGACATAAAAGCGTCTTCTCCGCCTACGCGGTATTCGACGCCATTGACGTACAAAAGGACAAAGTCTCGCATTCAGCTCCCCTGCCAAATAATCGACCACCCGTCGTCGCCAGGCCCCAGGGCAACGCACATATCTTCTGGATATGATAACCCGAGAACCCCCGCGTTTAAGCGCCGAGCCCGGCAAATTCGAAATTGGCCGGGCTCGAAGTTTTTGATGTGAACTCTCCAAACTCTTGACTGTCTTGGATTGTCCCGAATTTTGCAGGCTTGCTTACTTAGCTTGCTCTTGCCGAACCGCGGCGAGCCCTTCGGAGAACGGTTGGGCTTCGTCGTAGATTGGCTCGATTGCCAATTTACCTTTGGTGTTGAGATAGCCCCAACGCCCGCCGGCTAACTTTACAGCCGCCAAGCCTTCTTTGAAGGGAGTGGCCTTGTCGTACTGAATTTTGGCTACTACTTCGCCTTTGTTGTTGACGTAGCCCCAACGCAAGTCCTGACGGACCATTGCTATGCCTTCAGTGAAATTCTCGACCTGATCGTATTCGGTGGGAATGACGATGTTGCCCTTGTTATCGGCAAAACCTTGCTTGCCTCTGTTCGATGTAATAGCCAGACCATCGTGAAACAGTGAGGGCAGCTCGGTCTCATCCTTGTAAATGATGACGCCGTCCCTGTCTAGCAGACCGGTTTTGCCCTTCTCGTCTTTCACTTCGGAGACACCATTTTTGAAAGGCAAGACGCTTGCATACTGCTGCTTAATCACAACTTCGCCCTTGTCATTGACGAAGCCCCAGGGGTTCCATTTGGCGTCATACTGCAACTGAACGGCGCCACGGCCTTCCGTCATTGGTTTAACGTTCATGGCATTGGCGCCCATGATGGTTTCGCCTTCTTTGCCCACGTAACCCCAAAGCTTATTGAATCGAACGGCGGCTGTGCCGTCAGAAAACGGCATCGTATTCTCGAAGGTCGGCTGAACGGCCATGCGTCCGCCTAAATCGATAAAGCCCCATTTGTCGCCGACCTGCACTGCCGCGCGTCCTTCGGAGAATGACTCGACGGTGTTGTACTGAGGCGGTATGACGAACTGCCCCTTCTTATCGATGAAACCCCAACGTCCCCCCTTGAGGACACCGGCCCTGTCCTGAGAGAAAGGCATTGCCGCCTCGAATTGCGGCGGGATGGCAACGTTGCCGGTGGTATCGATGTAGCCCCAACCAGCGGAAGCGGCTTGCTGAGGGGCGGTTGCTTGCCCACAGCCCGTAAGCGTGGCGAGCGACATCAGCGTCCCGGCGAGCAACCCGAGCGACATCTGCAAAGTAACGGCTAACTTTTTCATTCTCGATACACCCTGTTGCGAGACCCCCGGTCTCCTACCTGCTTGAAAGTACTTACTGTAAACGCTTGTCTTTGGGTTGGGCTCCTCTTGACTGAAAATTGATCTCAGATCTTCCAATGACAACTCATCCTAGCGCTTCTTTTCATAACAAGCTTTACTAAACACACCAACAGTTTACTACACAGTATCGGATTCCTGGATGCAGCTGAGTTTTATCGCAGGGGCGATGCAAGGCATCGCCCGCATATTGAAACGGGCGACGCATGGCGTCTTGCCTACAGTAGCGGACCTATTGACGCTACGAAACCTTCACCAGCTTGCAGCTCGCATTTCGCCATTCGAGAATGCCGCCGTCCAGGCTAAACGACCGGTACCCGCGAGTTTGCAGATACGCAGCATAGCGTGCAGTCTTCTCACCCACAGGGCAAACTAAAAGCAGCGGGCGATCTTTCGGAAACGGATCGGCAGCATCGATCATAGTTTCGAACAATTCCCAGGGGATGTTGATCGCATCGGGAATCGTCGTCATTTTGTAAGCGAGATTTCCGCGAACATCAATGATGAGCGGCTTTTCGTCATCAATCCAGGCTTGCGCCTTATCCACTTTGACGGTGAATCTGTCTTTGCTTCCGTTCTGGTCGAACTCGAAAGAGCGCAAAGATCCTGCCTTCATTTTCAAGCCAAACAATTGCGGACGGCGCTCACGGATGTAATCCGTATACCACTCCACGCGATCGCATGCGATGAAAACAGCGTTTTTCCGCTCCGTAAGTTCTGCATCTAATTTCTTGAGGTAGCGGACCGCGCCCAGATAACTGGCGCCACTAGTGGGTCCGCATAGAAGTCCGGCGCCGCGAATGAGATCCATCATCGCGTCTACCGATTCGCCGGAGTCCACATAGACGAAGTCATTGTAGTTTTCTTTGACAAAGAGACCCGACTCCCACATCTGATCGAGGCTGCGAATGCCGGGAATGAAGTCGTTTTTGCTGGCACATACTCCAACTGAAACGAGGTTTGGATTGCCTTCATCACGGATACGTCGCGCCGCGCCCAAAGTTGATCCGCTTGTCCCCAAGCCACCGAAGAAAATGTCTACTTGCTTCAAGTCATCGACAATTTCTTTGCCGGTGGTCTTGTAGTGAACATCAGGGTTTTTCGGATTGGTGAACTGAGACGGGAAATAGTTTTTCTCCGGATCGTCTTTCACCATTTTGGCGATCAAAAACTGCGGATCATTGGGATCATTTGGATCAAAACACTCGCTGCCGCCCAGTACCTCTTCAATGTCGGCGCCCAGCATTCGAACGATGTCTTTGACCCCATCTACCTTCGCGAGATATGTAATCAAACGCGTCTTCACGCCATGCATGTTTGCAATCACTTGCAGCGCTTTCGCGGTGTTGCCGCTGGAATTCTCGTAAATCGTTTTGCCTTTGGCTTGAATCTCTTCGATATCGTCTTTGATGATGCCCCAGGCGATACGGTCTTTAACCGAGCCGAACGGATTCATCATCTCCATCTTTGCGTAGAGGTCGACGTTCTTCAAACCATGAACTTCCGCCGGAACCTTAAGCAGCGGCGTATTACCAATCAAATCAGTGATGTGTTCGTATTTCATGGCTTGACTCCCTCGGCGATCGCCAAAGGGTTGTACAGTTCATCGAGGAACCAGCGGAAATCGCCTTCTTCAGCCTCAATGACGGCAACCTTTCTAGCAATCGATTGCTCCAGAACATGTGTTTCAGCAAAGTCCATTTGATATGCAGCAGTGTTGATAAACGCTACGACATCGCCAGTCTGCGGCACAAAATCAGGGAATGTTTTGTGATACTGAATCATGTCGTGCGTCAAGCACAGATTCCCAACATACATAACCCCTTTCTCGGCTGGCTTTCTATCGGCACTTCGATAGATAACGACTGGATCGGTCATTAGCTTCAACTGCGTTGAGTTCAAATTGGTGCGATTCATGTCGAGAACAGAAAGTTGTTGTCCAAGTATAGAAGTCTTGTCAAAATTCACGTGCGAAAGCGTGATACCGCACTGATCTAACAAGGCGCGGCCTGGCTCGATATGCAGCTCGAACATATTGTCGGAAACAATTCTCGCCGTAGAATAACCATCAAATGCCGGCAGCGGCGTGTCAATTACCGACGCAAAGTCTTCGTGTCCATCATTCTTATGATAATGCTCCATGAAGTTGGGAGCCCCCTTGAGCACTCCATCTTCACGATGGTAGCCCAGCCCGGAATCGTTCCACGTAAGTGAGTCGCGATTGCCCAGCACCGAAGACTTCAACTCTTCAACATACGCATTCCACTCGTCCTGCTCCGCAGCATAACGAATCCTATAGCCACCGCCGATATCGATACCACGAGGATTTAGCCCTAATTCCATACACCGGAAAGTCAACTGCAGGCAAGTCTCGATTGCGGGAGGTCGGCGAATGTAATCGCCCGCATTGAAATGGAATGAGAATCCGTGGAAATCAATCGCGTCCTTGTGTTCAACAAGAAAATCAATAATTGCAGGCGCATCTTTAACGGATGTTCCGAACGCACTATCTTGGGCGGTAAATTTCACACGCCCAGGCTCAAAACCGTCGAGACGCACAAGTACACGCGGCTTCTTCCCTCGCGGAGAATACCTGCTCATCTGTGCAATTTGCTTCAACTCGGTGAAATTGTCGACATTGATAAGCACATTTTGCTGTATCGCAAGTGCAAGATAGTCGATGTTCTTCGGCCCGGTCGCCTCAAGGCGCTCAGGGTGAAAGCCGCTAGCCAAAGCGCTCTTCAGCTCACCTTCAGAGGAAACGTCCAAACCAACTTTTGTTGTCGACGCTTGCTTCTTAAGGGCGAGAGACTTGTTAGGTTTTGAAGTATAAAAGATCGTTCCTTGCAGTTGGCGCTCTCTATAGACCTGTTCGAAACGCCCAATCGTCTCCTCGATGTGCCGAGGAAAAATCACATTGAGCGGCGAGCCCAGCCCGTCTACCAACGAGAAAACCAGTTTGTCATTTTGGAGAAAACGTCTGATCGCCGGGTGCATGGCCGGTGTGACTTTAGGTCTGGCGCGATCGATTGTCTTTTGCAAATCGTCCGCGAGACACTGATCGGGTCGCGCTTTCAATTCTTGCTCAACGCTCCCACTAGACTCAGCCTCAGCAGAATTGTCTTTTCGCGTTTCGACCCTCGTCATTAGACTGCACCCGCTAACTGAGGAAGGTACTGAAAATCACGGTCAATCTGACTAGCGAGGTCGCCATAGCCTTGCTTGACCCACTGTTTTTCGTTCAGTTTCAAATGCAATGCGTGAAGCATCTCCAAGCGTTGCGCCGGGCTGATAGCAGGCGTTTGCGCCTCGTTCTCGATGATGCGCATGATTTGAGTCAACGTGGGATCAAGGAGCTCCCCACCGACGACTTCGCCGCGTTGACGTGCCTTCTTCAACTTCGGCATAGCTGGCACAGAGACAAGCAGTTTCTTATCCACGGTCTTGCTGATGAATTCGATGTCATCGGCGTCTTCAACTTTGTTGCCGACCAGATGAATGAGCTGGTCCACACCCGACTGACGCGCGAGATCCATGTAGAGCTTGCACACCTCGGTTGATTCAGGAGTCGGCTCTGCGATCAAAACGATCGCGTCGAACTGCAAGTGCATCGAGTAAGCAAAAGCATCGGTACCGGCAACCATGTCGCAAACGATGGTAAAGTCCGGTGACGTGACTGTGTGCGACAGTATATTCTCCGCGACGAAAAGGTGCGAGTGATAGCAAGTTTGCCCGATGCCCTCTTTGTCATATGACCCGACTGTGAGCAAACTCACGACCGGTGATTCTGAAACAGGCACACTGAAGGGCAGCAAGCCCGGCTCCTGTGCGGAGCGCACAAGGTTGGAACCCGATGCCGGCGGGGTGGTCGGCAAAAACTTGGACACGTCACTTACACGCTTGTTTTCGCCCTTGAGGAACGTTCGAATCGACTCAGCCACTTCAGGACGCGCCATCAACGCTTGCTCATCAACCTTGACACCGAGCAAACCAGCCAAGTTCATATTCAAATCGGCATCTATGGCGAGCACATTGCGCTTACGCACCTGTTGCAGATAGCGAATAAACAAGGAAGAAAGCGTGCTTTTGCCCGATCCACCTTTACCAACGAATGCGATCTTCATCTAAGCGACTCCTTGAAGTTCTCTGATTTCTTCCACTGCTTCGATTATCAAATCGGCAGCCCTGCGGATTTCCTGTTGTGTGGTAAAACGACCAAAAGAGATGCGCAGACTCTCACGCGCAGCTTGCTCACTGCCTGTGGTGGCACGCACAACATGCGACAGCTTTGCACCGCCGCTGCTGCAAGCAGCACCTACGCCAAACGCCAGATCAGGCAAAGCCATGATCAATGTTTCTGTCTCAATTCCTTTAAAGCGAATGCTGAGAATTCCCGGCACATTCCACTCGGGATGTGAATGCCCGTATACCGTCGGTTTCAGCCAGCTCAAGCGATTCAAGAAAGTCCAGCGCAGACCTCGCAGGTGCTGGCTATCATCTTCCAAAAGCGTGCAGGCTTTGCCGAATCCAACACAAAGCGCGGTCGGCATGGTGCCCGATCGCAAACCAGATTCTTGCCCACCGCCTCTATTAACAGGCTCGATAAGATGCTTCTTGTCCGCTCTTACATACAACGCACCAACACCCTGCGGCCCGTAGATTTTGTGCGAAGAAAGACTGGCAAAGTCGACTCGATTCGAAACATCAAACTTTGTCTTACCGAGCGCCTGCGCTGCATCGCAGTGGAAGAGAATGTCTCGCCCTTTCAGCATTTCGCTGATTTCTTCTATGGGCTGAATGACGCCGACTTCGTTGTTGACGGCTTGAACGCAAACCAAACCGGTCTCCGGTCGCAAGGCGCGTTCAATCATGTCGGCTTCAATCATTCCGCACGGCTTCACACCGAGCACTGTTAGTTGAAAGCCTTGTGATTCGAGCTCGCGCAAAGGCTCTAAAACGCTGGCATGTTCAACAGCAGAGGTGACAATGTGCGTCTTACCAACAGATCTTAAATGCGCCGCAATTCCTTTGATAGCCAGATTATTCGCTTCGGTCGCCCCGGAAGTGAAGACAATCTCGCCGGCTTCAGCACCGATAGCATCGGCAACCTGCCGGCGAGCAGCTTCCACGCTGTTGTGAGCGGCGGCGCCAAACACGTGATGGCGGGCATGAGCATTGCCAATGTGCCCTTGAGCCATGACCCCATACATCGCATCGAGCACGCGACGGTCTACTGCAGTGGTCGCTGCGTTGTCCAAATAGATGCAATTTGCGGCAAATGCCGGTCTTATTGGGCTATCCATGATTTCAAGATTAACACGAAAATGAAAACGGTTATCGTTTTATTCCAGACCTTTAAGCGCGCATCCCCCACCGGGGGATAACGGGCACCAGTGAGGTTCACCGTGCTTTGGGATGCACAGTATGCGGCCTAAAAGCCCCACATAGATGGATTAAGAGAGAAGCTTTATCTAATAAGGAGATCAAGTTCGGTCAGAGCAGACTCGCGCACTCGATGTTCGAACGACTTCCTTAACAAAACCTTGTATTCACTACCTGTCTCACCTAAAAATCGCGCAGCGCCCAGTGGAAGCAGCATACGTGACAAACAACTCCAAGACGCGATAGAGTGGAACTATGAAAACATCAAAACTATTCTCCAATTTTCTCATCGCCGCCACTGCCGCGATGATTGTGCTGCCGCCGGTTTATGCGCAAAGCGACCCGCCGCCTTTCAAGTCACCACTGAAGACAATTGATGGCGACGATGACGATTGGTTTATGGAAGAAACCACTCCCAAGCAACCAAAGCGTCCCCCGAAGATTACGCCGGGGCAAGCAGCCAATGTCGGCGTTCCACTGACAGAAGACGGGCGAATTGTCCCTCTAAAGAGCGACGACACGCCTGTGATGACTCAGGGCTCGCAACTGCAAATTTCCAACGAGTATGTGATTCAACCAGGGGCCTACTATCCTGGTCTCACCTCACCTTACGTGGGTGGAATCAATCCGTATTTTGCACCAGGGATGGTGCCGTACGGTGGCTACAGACCAGGCGGCGTTAACATCAACCTCGGCCGAGCAGGCGGAATTACGCTTGGTGGTGGCGGATTCCCAATGTATCCGACAACATATGGATACAACACCAGTACCTTCACACCTTTGGGCGGAATGACGAATAGCTCGGTAATCATCAATCCTAGCGTGCCGCTTAATAATGGTTTCATCGGTGCACCTGGCCTGATGCCAGGCTATGGATACGGCATGCCAGGCATGTACAATCCGGGTGTCAATATCGGAGTTCCTGGCATGGGCGGCATAGCACTTCCCGGTGTAGGTCGCCGCTTCTAAAACGCTTCGCAACAGCCGTCGAAACACGCACCAAGAAGCGATAATGGTACAAACAAAAACTCGCGCCCATGCTTAGAGCGCGAGTTTTGAATTCTGTCGACTTACGAAGTCGTCATCACCAGCCGGTTCTAGCCGTCAGAAGTGATCTTCTCGATCAGCTCCTTCAGCACCTCGTCTGCCTTCTGATTATCAATCTGGCAGGTTCCTGCTTTTTCATGACCGCCGCCGTTGTACTTCAAACAAAGCTCACCGACATTGGTTTTCGATGTACGATTGACGATTGAATGTCCAATCGCAAAAACGGTATTTTGCTGCTTCAGCCCGTACATCTCGTGAATTGAAATATTGATCTCTGGATACATTGCATAAATCATAAAGCGATTGCCCGCGTGAATCGGGTCTTCATGCTTCAAATGCAGCACGATCAAATTCTTGTGGATTTTCGCGACGCGTTTGACTTGCTCTTTGAACTTCTCGGCCTGGTCGTTGTAGAGTTCAACGCGCTCGACTACATCCGGCATTTTCATGATGTCGTCGATATCATGGTCTTTGCAGTAATCGATGAGGTCCATCATCAAGTTGTAGTTAGAGATGCGGAACTCACGAAAGCGACCCAGTCCTGTCCGAGGGTCCATCAAATAATTTAACAAGACCCATCCTTTAGGATTGAGGATTTCGTCCGTGGTAAACTGCGCAGCATCGGCCTTGTCGACTTCCATCATCATGTCGTTCCAGCGTGCCGGAAAAGTCTTTGCCCCACCAAAATGGTCATAAACGACACGCGCAGCAGACATCGCGTCCGGGTCAATGATGTGATTATCCTTTTGATCCTTATTACGTATGGTCTCGCTCAAATGGTGATCAAAGGACAAATGTACGCCGTCTACATACGGCAAATTAGTCGTGATGTCGCGTGAAGTAATGTCGATCTTTCCATCCTGCATGTCCTTGGGGTGGACAAATTTGATGTCGTCGATCATGTCCAGATGCTTCAACAGAACTGCACATACCAGTCCATCAAAGTCGCTTCGGGTCACCAACCTGTATTTAGTGCCTTCTTTGACTGTTGTCATTGCGTTCTCCCCTCATAGCAGCATCTGAAACTAAAAACCGCACCAATCGACTCCTAATTCAAATGCCCCCATTTAACGGCGGATAAACGGTGCGCAGAACTACCTGCAATAGTATTAACAGGTCAGCCTAAACCGCTTGAGCAGATACGAAACCCAGCTTGCTGTAATCGATGATTCGTTTGTCACGCGTAAATATCGTCGAACTCTCAATGCGAGCAGTAGCGATTATCATTCGGTCAGCGGGATCCCCATGAACACTGCCGGGAAGTCTGCAACTCTCAACAGAAACGTCTGGCGTCGAAGGGTAGAGAGAAATTCCAGGTAAGTCCAGAGCTTCTGCAATCCAATCTGTTACTGGCTTATTCAGGGTAATTCTTCCTCGCTCTTCTAACATCGCGACTTCCCAGACACAAATAGCAGGAATCAACACTCGGCCGGCTAATGCGGCTTTTGTGACTTCTGCGATAGCCCCTTTTGATAGGTTGGAATTCCCAGTGACAAACCACAACCACACGTGAGTATCGAGCACTAGCGACTGAGCTTTAGGCATCTGCCTCCCACTCAGTTTCAATCGGATCAATCACGCTCGCATTGTATGTAACTGTTCCTTCCAGACAGCCAAAAAGTTTTTCACTTTTTTCAACAGGTACAAGCCGCGCTATTGGGCGTCCACGTTTTGTTATCTCGACTTCAACCCGTTTCGAATCAACAAGATCCATCAGATGCAAACACTTCGCTTTGAACTCTCCAGCAGGAACTACCATGCGTTTGTCCATAACTAATCACCATGGTCATAAATAATGGTCATCTCTACACCATAGCATGCACAAGAGCTCTTCGCAATTTCAGAAATGAGATCAAACACAACACCAGGAAGAGTACAGACACCATATGCAGTGCCTGTACTTCAACGTTCTCAATCGCCTTGCAAAAGTCAATCAAAAAGCTTAGAGATTTTGAACCATCAATAAGACGAATAACGGTTTCGCAGAGGATCGCAATTCAATAGGTGATGAAAGCTTTAAGAGCGCTGCCGAGGTGAAATCAAAACGCTCTCAGTGTCTGAAGCACGGGACATTTGAGTGCGGAAAATCCCACTGCCGGCGGCGGGATTTTTGCAAGGCAAGACTTAAATTCGAAACTAAAACGCAAGCTCTGTCGGAGCCTCGAGCCTTCCTTTCATTAAACCCGTCATATTGACATTGGATCTTAGAAGACTATACTCGGCATATAAGGGAAACTCCTTCGCAAATCAATTCCCGCGCTCACTGTGAGCAGAGGTGGCAACTCTGCGCGCCGTTTTTGAGTGCCTTTTATCCTCCAGACAACTTGCCGTACAAAGTTGACCGCCCCCTGGTCAGCTGGAGAAAGACCGCATGAAAGAAGAGAAAGCAGTGATCCCAATTCTTACGGGAATCGTATTAGCGATGATCGCCTCGCATATCATGACGTGGGATCATCCGACCGCAGACGTGGCTGAGTTTGCTCTGCTATTCGCCAGCGTCGCCTTCATTTTGGGCGGCATCTATATGTATTGCTCGATGACCGCGCAAAACTCCAAGTCCATTGCCAGACAAATGCTGGAATTGGAAGAAGTCACCGACTAGCAATTCTTCGTTCTCGTTGTAAACATGCACTACCTCGCAGGTACGCCGTCTCCCGTGAATTGATACGGGTTGAGCTTCAGCAACGCGTTGACCTTTTTCATCATTTCTTCTTCTGCCAAGCGTTGTGCTTCAAGCGCTTGTTTTGCTGCTTGCTCATTGGCCTGCCTTTCGCGTTCGATACGTGCTGCACGTTCTGCCCGCAATCCTTCTACCATTTGCGGAATACTCGTCTTCGTGGGCGTTGCATCTATACCATTTTCAGTGCTTACGGTGAGCTGCTGTCCTTCCAGGTGACCATTCTGACCACGAGTAAGGTTACCGGACGCGCTCACGTCGAACCCGTCGACGAATGGGAAACCCTTCGGCGCTTTCAATTGATATCCGTGCTCACGCAGAACGCTCTCCGCAGCCGGTCCGTCGACATTAGCTACGACCGCCTTGCCTGCGAGATCCTTTGAAGTGGGGTTCATCGCCTGATTGTCCATAGCGATGCAAGGCGGACAGCCTTTCAAGCCGTATTTGATTACGAGCGGAACGCCCTTTGCTTTTGCATCCGCAGTTGCGGCTTCAAGTGCCTCGCGCGTCGCCGATTCAAGAGCCGCATCATCGCCTGCTTCGTACATCTTTTTCTTGTCAGCTTCAGGAACACCGTATTGGTTTTCACTCAACCAATACTTACTCTTGTCGCCCGTGATGGGCGTTTTACCAAGATTGACAATTGCCTGATCGCTGTAGCCCATTGCTTTCAATTCTTGCTTTGCGGCATCGCTAGCAAAATACCCAGGGACTTTCGCGTTTGCGTCATTAATTTGTCTATGCGCCTCAAGCACGCTAGCTTCTTGCTGTTGAAGCGATTGTTCATCAGTCTTTCCATTCAATGCAACAGCGTCGGCATATAGTTTTTGCGCGTATTCCTTTCTCGTCCGAGCCGGTGCTTCGCGCATTGCCTGCAGTTTTTTCTGCTGCGCCAGCAACTCTGGGAGTTGTTTTGCTCCAGCCTCACCAGCTTTTTGTGCCTCGGCAATGGCAGCGTTCACCTTTTCGAGATCAGAGGAAACCGCCTGCTGATTGATCTTATCGGCTTCACTAATTGCCGCTTGATGCGGATTTTGAGGGACTGTCGGTTTGTCGGATGGCTGCGGTTTTACTTCTGGCTGTCCTTCAGGAATCTTGAATTGCCCCTTGTACTTCTCAGTGAATATCTTGCCGAATTTTTGCTGCTCATCGAGACTGTTGGTATCGCTGCCCCAGTGCGTACTGACGAGCTTGTCGCCCATAGGTTTGCCGCCTTCACCCGGGCGCACGCTGTATTGCGCCATGAAGGTCAAATCATCATTATTGGTGTTTTTCTGAACCCAATCACGCAAGCCTTGATACTTCGGATCGTCTTTGATCTTGTCGGTATCAAAGAAGACGATCTGCATGTTCGGATTCTTAGCTTTGAGCGCTTCCAGATTTTTCAGCGTATCCTGAGTATCTTTCTTGGTCATCGAACCGACCACAAAAGTTACGCCGGTGCCATTCTTGGCGGCGGCATCGTAAGCGCCCTGGAAATTGTCCGCATCCCAATTGGTGACACGCTTCACTGCCGCGTCAAAATCTGCCTTCTCATTGCCTTTCTGCCATTGATTATCCTTGGGGGTAATCGTGCGGCCGCTATCGACAATTTCGAATCCTGGATTTACGTATGGATTGTTCGGATCGCGCCCTGGTTGGGGATAGCGATCGCCTGGACCAGGAACGATGTGTGGTGTGTATCTGCGATTGCCTCTGTCCACCTCCGGTGTACAGTCGGACCCACGGCCCGGTGATGGGGAGAATCAACCCATGATGAGATTCCTTTTCGTAGTAAATCGAAGGATGCGCCGGCACAAGAACCGTGTCTAAATAGTCCCGGTTGGAGTTTGCAATTTTGTTGCAGCGATACTCGTGTTTCTACGAAACGCGCCAAGGAACAATGGTCTTCAGACCTGGGCGGCAACAATTCCGCAACACTGAGATCACCGGCCGCCACAACCGATTCTATGTTCGATTCGTCACGTGTAGCGGTACCGTTGGCGGCGTGTCCTCAACAAGCTGATTCTTGAGCGGCAGTCGGTATCCCTGACTGGGGTGTCCCAGCCATACTTCAGCGCCTTGCGGAATGTAGAACTTGAAGCCAGGTTCAATGCGATCCACGACGAGTTTTCCATCGATGTTGCGAACAAAATACGTTCCATTTTTGGAGCTATCGATAACAAAGGCGCCATCAGCGTCCAAGCCAAAAGTTGCATGAATTGAGTCAACATGCGGATTCTTAGCCGCGTCCTGCAATTTAAAAGTAGATCCAAACAGCATGTCTTGCCCCTCTCTCAGATGATCGAGCCCGACATTGGTTTCCCGTGGATTCCAAATCCCTTTCGGCTTTTCAGTCGCTTGAACGCCTTTCGCCTTCGGAGTTACAACCGGTTCGACTTCAAGATGCCGGTATAGTGCATATAACGCATTGCGATCGGCTGCGTCCTTCGGCTTGCTGTCCTTGAAAGTCGGATTCTCAGCAGCATAGACGCCGCGAACATCCGGTCCGGAGCCGTTGGATGACAGTCTCACCGCGAGACGACCGCTATCATCATAGACAAGCGCACCTTTCCGAACACCCGCATCAGCTTCCAACTTCGCTATTTGCTGAGAAGAAAGTCGATCGGTTCCGGCGACGCCAAACTTCGCGCGAGCAGCCTGCACAACATTGTCATCGACCAAAGCCGCAGGAGATACTTTGCCGTCCACGACCGCAAATCCCTTGTTCCAGATATCTCGCGCTTCGCCTATGCGATTGGATTGCGAACGCACGAGATCACCGATGGTGCTGGAAATAGGCTGATCTAGACCCAACCCGTGTTGAACAATGATCTTGTCGACAGTCTGACGAATCTTCTCTAACTTCTCAGGAGAATCGGCATAAATGGTGAACGCCTTATTCCGATTAGACTCACGAATAGCGGGTTCGCCGGGCTTCAGCGTTTTCCATTCTTGTACCAAGCCTTTGAGCTCTTTGTTGCCGGACAAGTAAGGGATTAGAACCGCTTGCAGCTTCTGCAAGTCAGCAGCATCTTGGGCACCAACGTGAATCTTCAACTCGCTCACATCTTCAATTCGGACGTTTGTACCTTCCGGATAGAAGAACGAACCTCTCTTCTCGAGACGCAGCTTCACACCGGCAGATTCGTAGGCAACGCGCTCGAGGTCGTGTTTGTTGAGTTTTGGAATGTTCTCAGCGTGACCTTGAGGAACGCCGTCAAACATTTTCGGGACATGAACATCCGCCGCGGACTCGGTAGCAGCCTTCTCCAGCGTAGGCGGCTTTGTTACCCTAACCTGCGGAACGTCAGCTGCTCGATCGAGAGAAGCGGGGCGCCCGACAAGACGTGCATGCGGCACTTCCGCTTCAGCCTTCTCAGCCAGTCGGTATGCGTTCGTCGGAGACAGGGCGTGCTCTCTTGCAGTAAGCGAGATTTCCGACTTGATTTCGAACACTGTCGCATTGAAATTGGCCCCGTCTTTTCCAGGCAAAGCACCGGCCGATTTGGAGTGACGCAAGGCATATTCGGCAGGCACGTCAACATAAATGACTTTGCCTTTTGTGCCCGCATAATCCTTGGCAGTTTCGATATTGTCTGAGAAATATCTGCCGTTTTGAAAAGCCCGCGTATCGGAAACGCGCTTGAAGAAAGCCTCTTGCTCCTTGGACCACTGATCTCTCGGAATGTCACCCAACATCATTTTGTCGAAGAGTTTGCGCTCTTCTTTGGTCATCGGCGGTGTGAATTCCGTGCCCAGCCCTTCTTCCTTCACGCCGCGATAAAGACGCGTGTATCCTGGCTTGACGGGTGGCTCTACGGCGTCAACGGGAGCGGTCCATGTGTGCGGCGCAGTGTGGAACCTGGCGACTTCGCGCGGCAGTGCTTTCACATTCTCAGGCGCCGCAACGTGTCCCAGTGGACGCCCGGCATCATCTAAAAGAACGTACGCATGCGGATAACCTTTGTCACCAGGCTTCAGCCTTTCGACTGGAGCAAGTGCTTTCCTTGGTGCTTCGAGATGTCCGGCAGGTTCATCGATCCACTGATATTCAGAGGGAGACAAGTCAACAACATTGTCCTTTGCACCTCTGGGCTTGAACGCCGGACCGACTTCTCCTTTGCCGAGTTCAACGATCTCGGTACCGCCACGTTGCGCCTGGCGTGCAGCTTTTAAGGCTTTGAAGCTTTCGATTGTGCCACGAGCACCGGTGCCCAAGAAAAAGCTATTGACACCGCCAACAATTGCATGCCCGATATCGAGCTTCCCTTGTTGAGCTTGCCTGGCCAGTTCGCCCCCGACGTCACCTATGTATGCCGCACTGCCGTCGAGCCCAGCAGTTCTGCCGAACCTGCTCAATTTTTCAACAGACCCCCTTAACCCCTCTGTTGAGACTTCACGCAAGCCTTTGCTGAGATTGTCTATCAAGCCTTTGGAGAGAGCTTCTTGCGTTTCTCTACTCAAGCCTTGAAGGCCACCGACCAGCGCACGTACAGCATCATCCTTGACACCACCTGCGGTGTATCCTTTTTGAATCAGGTCAGCCAGACCTTTCTCCAGTTGTTCTCTAACTGCCGGAGAAGCGCCCTTCAATGCACCTTCTAGAGCGGGCTGTGCAAAAGTTTTCTCAACCGTCTTAGCTGCCGCGCGCGTACCCAAGCCGCTGAAAGCAGTCAGCGCTTCGCCGCCCAGAAGGTTTGCGCCTGTCAGAGCCGTGAACTTAACCAGGTCGCCCGCCAGGTGTTCATAATTCCCGGTCAGTTGAGCTTTCAAAAGCGAGCCGGTCAAACCACCGCCAGCGCTCAACGCCGCAAAGCGAGCAGTTAGCATCAAAGCCGACAGGCTGGCACCGCCTGTAAATGGTGTGGCCCCTATCGCCGCCACCGTGACGACACCTTCTACAATCTGGTTAGCCAGCTCCTCCTTCGTGCCTTCGAAGCTCTTCAAATTCGCCGCCAGGTCTTTGATGCGATTGTCCATCACATCCGGCGGGATTTGTCCTTTGTACTGCCTGTCTGCAAGTGCAAGGTCACTCAAGTTTCTATAGATAGACGAGTCATACTTCAGCGCCTGTCCACCAAGCCATGTCGAAGCAGTATTTGTGACAGCTTCACGCGAGCGAATCAGCGATTGTTCGCCCGTGAGCTGGTTTTCGGTTGCCAACAAAGTGACAAACGGTTTGTCGGTCTCGCTCGCCTTCTTGAGCAGGTCTTCTTGCAAATTGCTGCCGAAAGCCTTGCTGTAAGCGCGAACCGTGTCCACGCGCTGCTGCACCGCAGTGGTCTTCAGATACTCGACTGCGGTCTCGGGCTTCTCGTAGCCAACGGCGACTGCTCTCATTCGGTCTTCAGGCTTCACTTCGCCTTGCTTAATGATCTTCTCAGAGAGTGCTCGTGCCTCGGGCGTCATGTCCTTCAGGAGCGCTTCTCTGTCCTTTTGACCTTCCGGGCTATTCAAGTGTTTCAAACCTTGAGGAGTGGCTTCGAGCACGCCCGCTTTGAACAGCTCAGGTCCACCGTTTCCATAAATGCGCTTCATCTGATCGACAGGAACCATGCCGGTTTTCAGAAGCGGTTCTACAACCGTATTGAACTTTCTGTCGCCACCAATCGCCTCACCCAAGGCTCTCTTCAGCTGCTCGTTGGTCATCAATTCCTTAGCCAAGCTGCCATCTTTATCGTCGCGCAGCGCAGTTTTCAATGAATCGATAACGGCCTTTTGCTTATCGAAAATGTTCTGATCGCCGTTTGAAACTCGCTCAAGAGCGTTGACTGTCGCGCCTTCCGCCTTGCTAAGCGGTTTTCCCTGAGCGTAGCCATCGAGGATCATCTGCGCAGCCAATCTGCTCGCCGGATTGGTTGCAGTGCGCTCTGCCAGATCGCGAATCTCTTTCTGATACTCAGGAGTTTTCAGCCGCTCTTGCTCAGCAGGAGTGGCACCCTTCAACGCTGCGATGAACGATTGCTGATCTTTAGCATCACCAATCGCGTCTTTCAGGTCACGTTTGACATTCGTTTGTACAGCGTCATTGCGAATACTGCGAAACATCTCAAGACTACGCGCCTCTTCCGGCTTCAAGGTCTTCATGTACTCAGAGACGTTACTTGCCCTCGTTCCTGCCAACTGGTCAGGAGCGTTCAGCATCTTATCTATGTTTCTTTGCGTTTCGCGACCTTGGAGGAAGCCCTTCAACGCAGACTCTTGCGGGTTCTTCTCAGCATCCATATTCTGATAGCTGGATAACTGCTGCTGTTCTTGTTTGCTGAGTCTCTTAGGATTTAGCTCATTACTCTTCACCGCCTGGTCTAGTCTGAACCCTTCGACCACTTGCTGCATCTTCTCAAGCGACAGGCCCTTGAAGGCAGGCACTTTGTCGCGCAAATCCTGAAGCGTTTTTCCATCGATGGGCGTACCGCGCGGCGTGTCTTTGATCTTGTCGGCAATCTGTCCAAGTTCCACGCCATAAGCGACTTTCTTCTCGAGCAACGCCTCCAAACCGGCGCGATTGGTCTCGCGGTTGATGCCCAAAGACAATGCTTTTCGTCCATCGGCTAAACCGTCTGACTGCGGCTTGCCATCGACAATTCGAGCGCCATCGAACAAACCATTCAACTGTTCGGGCGTAGCGCCTTCAATCGCCTTGAACAGATCGCTACGGTGCTGCCAATTGCTCGCGCCCAGGTCAAAGAGCTTCCCGTTGGAAAGCGCACCATTAGGTCCATTGACGATTTGCGAATCGAAATTCTGGGCCTTGCGCTCAGAACCAAAATAGTATGCAGATTTGAATGTCTTTTGAGCTTCGTTGTAAAACTCCAAAGCTTGTTTTTCTTGCTCGGTCTTGGGCTCTCTTTTCGTCAAGGACAATTCGCGTCCATTCAAGTATGCCTCGCGCAGCTTTGGCGTTTCAGCAATACGCTGCACGCCGGCGGCTAACGAAGATTCGGTGTTGGAGAAAACACCGATCGCCTTTTTCATTTGCGTAATCGGGCTTTCTTCGCCGGTCTTCGCGAGATCGGTAAGTTCTCTTCTTTGAATTTCGGTGAAAACATCTTGCGCGACACCTCTGCCGGCGGAGCGCTTCTCATTGATTTTGTCCAGCCCGCCATTTTCAAGGAAGTGCTTGCGCCCGGCAGCAGTCATCACATCTTTGCCGGCGACTTCGCGGAATCGGTTTACATCTCTTGTTTGCAACGCAGCATGAAGCAGCGATGCCTGTTCTTCCGGAGTGCGCGCATCTACGCCTTTTTTGGTAGCAAGATCGATAACGGATTTGGTGAATTTATCCTCGCCGTTATACCAGTGGTTGCCGGTGTATTTGAGATCTTTGCCAGGACCCTTTTCATAAAGCTCAGACAAGCCGCCTTTACCGTAGAGTTTTGACAGCGACGAATCCATCTGCGTGCGCTGCTCTTCAGTGAGACCAAGCAAAGTCGTGCGTGTGTTTTCTTGAATAGCTGCAAAACTGCGGTTGTTGTCATAACCAGCCCAGCGCGCCTCCAGTGCATCGACGCGCAATTTGATAGCGCGGTCCTCACCCGGTTGACCGGTGCGATTGAGGTGCCCTTCCACCTCTGCCCAGCGATGAGCATGGCGGTCCAAGCCACCATCCATCTTGCTGAACTTGTCTTTGATTGCATCGCCCAATGCATTCGGATTGTCTTTGTCGAAGCCCGCTTTCAACCTCTGAATTTCAGCAGGGGTCAAATCGCTGAATTGACGGCGCAAAGCATCAGCGTTCTCGGGCGTCATCGGCGTGCTTGGGTCGAGAGCTTTCTTGATATCGCTCAAGCGCTGCTCGATGTTTGTCTGGCGCTCCAGGGGTTTTTCTCTGCTCGCTTCTTGACCTTTTTGCGGCTGCTCACCACCTCTGCCGCGCTCCTTGAGTTCCTTTTGCGAGTAGAACTTAATCTTTTCTCCTTGCTTGAAGGAACCAACACCGCGTTCTGCGAACTCGCGATCTCTGATTCTCTCAGCTTCTTTCTTCATCTCGGCAGGCGTGAGGTTAATCCTGCCTTCGCGCTGCAATTGCTGCAAAGCCTGATAAGGACCCCAACCGGCTTTGAGTGGAGGAAGGGTAATACCTTCGCCTGGCAGCTTCTCTGTCTGACCTTCCGGAGCCTTAGCTGGTTGCGCAGCCTTCTCGGCTTTGATCTTCGCTTCCAGCGCCTTCTGCCCTTCTTGGAACTTCTCACCAGTCAGAGGTTTTCCGCTTGCATCAAAAAACTTGGACTCCGATTTGCCGTCTTTGCCAGTAGTGACTTCTTCGCGCCGGCCGTCTGCGTACTCTTTAATGCGCAATTGACCGTTCTTGTCCGCAGTCAGATTCTCTTTGACGAGTCCGTCGGCACGCCCCAGAAACTCTGCCGAGATGGTCAGTTTGTCGCCCTCTTTCACGGACTTAAAAGTGGAGAGATTCTCTCTGTTCTTGGTTGGATCATATGTACGCTCTATGATTTGCTTTTTCGAGCCGACAAACAACTTCTCCATATCCAAGCCATCGTTGCGGCCTTGGAACCTTTTCTCCGTCTCCAAGAGGTCATGCCCCTGGCGCACTGCTGCTGTCTTCAGATTGTCCGGACGTTTTGCTGAATCATACGTGTACAATGCGCGACCGTCTGCCAGAGCGGTTTGTCCGAGAATGTGCTGATTGCGATTGGCAATGCCCATATCCGCAGTGCGAAACAAACCCGCCATCTGGCGCGCGGCAATCTCACCTTGAGAGAGCGATGAATGAGGCTTCTCGCCGTGCATCTCTCTTGCGTGAGAAAGGAAAAAGTCAGCCGTTCCTACTTCACCCGGCTTTGGCATTGCGTTGCTTAACCACGCGAAATCGCCCTTCTGGACTGCTTCCTGCAACGGATCTTTCGATGGTTTTGTCGAAATCTCGTTGAGCGCTGCCGTCGCGGCCGCAGTTTCAACCTTTATAGGTTCTGGGCGTTCGGGAGATTCTTGGGTCTGCTGCCTGGGTTGCGGGGTTTCTATTTCCGGCATGAGTCTCTCATGAAACTAGTAAGCGGGCGCCGCCAAGTAAATGGCGTCGGCTGCGTTTGAAGGAGGAATGAGGGCTTGTGTACAAAACTAACAGTGAAAAATATCGACCGTGTAACAACCTGCCAAAGGCAAGACGAAGCCGCCCAGCGCCCGCTCCCGGAAATTTTCCCAAACGGTGCCTATATTACGAAGCACCCACCTTTCAATTCCGTTTTTGGAAGCCCTCGGATCCCTCCCCCCCCTTCGTTCCCCCCGTTACTAGCCAGACCAGCGCAGTTTGTCCACGGCATTGTGGCGGCATTCTTGCCGCCCGGGCGATGAATAGCGTTTTGTCGGCAAGGAGAGCACGCTATGCCTTCCGATCGCAACACCCAATCCAGATCAGAAAACACAGAAAATCGCGAAACAAGAGAGAGAAGAAGTGACGCAAGCTCCGCCCTGAGCAGCGACGTTAGCGGCGAAGAGATGACAAATCTCACTCGCAATCGCAACAACAGCAACCGCAAAGACTCGGATACTGTAGCTCTGTTCGGAGGTCTTGAGCTTTTCGACAGCGACAATGCAGGCATTGCTACGCAGACTCCGACAGAGTCACACATCAATACGCCAACTCCGGCAGCAACACTTACCAACGCACAATTTGCAACTCGCGCTGAAGCCATTTTCGACCGCATCGACGGAAACGATGATGATTGGATGAGCGCCGAAGAATTAGCGGCCGCTGTCCAGAACCGGGACTTTCAGGGTGAGGATGCCCAAGTTGTTGCCGCTCTCTACGCGAGCCGAAACACCATGCAAATGTTGTCTCGCGACGAGTGGTCCACCCTCGACGACGACGGCGTAACGCGTGCAGATTTGCAGGCTTTCGGACGACAAACTTCAGCCCGAGAGGCGACTTCTCCAGCTATTGATTTACTGAGAGGCGAAACCAATTTCAACAGATTTGACACCGATCGTGATGGCTATATCGCTCGCACAGAACTGGACGCTGCGCGCCAGAACGCCGGTCTTTCCGAAGCAGACCGCACCAATTTGCAACGCTTGAACGATAACTTCAACAACATAGTCGGCGCAAGCAATGACGAGTGGGGCTTCGACGGCAGAATTAGTACAGCTGACGTAACGGAATACTGGAATCAAACTTACCAATCTATTGCAGGACAGACAGAAACTCAGGTATCAAACACCATGAGCCGGACAAGAGAGAGTCAGTACAATCACCTGAACTCGCGTCTCTTTGCCACGCCGGACGATCCACTTCTGAGCATTTCGCCGGATGCAGTTGTGCAAGGCACAATCGGTGATTGTTACTATCTTGCCGCTGTTTCTTCTTTGGCAGCATCCAACCCCCAAGCCATCCGAGATATGATACGCGACAACGGCAACGGCACTTACACGGTCACTTTCCCCGGTGATACAGCAAACCCAGTTACCATCAACGGTCCCACTGACGCAGAGCGCGGACTATACAACGGCGGACACAAATACGGAACCTGGGCTGGAATTCTCGAAAGAGCTTTTGGCCAGTATCAAAGCGAGCACGCCAATTTGTTCCGCAGGGCGAGAGTCTCGTGGGAAAGTGGAGGTAACACCCCAACAGAATACGCCGGGGCAGGCGGACAAACATCATGGGCAACCGAACTTCTGACGGGCAGAAGTACAGAGACTATTAGCGCATCGAACAGTGAATTGGCGACCCGCCTCGAACGTGCAATAGATTCGAACTCAGCCATTACAGCAGGTATCAATCCGAGGCTATTCTCGAACACATCGACTGACGGATATCCAACACGCCACGCCTATAGCATCATCGATTTCGAACCGGACGGCCAAGGCGGCGGCATGGTCACAGTGCGCAATCCGTGGGGTCAAAACGATTCCTCCACCAGCGGAACAACAAGAATTTCTCTACAGCAATTCCAAAACAACTTCAGCGACGTAACTTTCGAAGTGCCGGCTTAAACAGCTTGGGGCGTGGGGGCGCGTTGCACGCGCCCTCCTCTGTTAGAATCAAACCATGAAGATCCTTAGGTTACTCTCAATTCTCACTGGCTTTTCTTTGGGTACTTTGCTTTTAACAGCAGCGTTCCTATTATCGTTTGAGCCAGTGCAGCTTTCCGGCTCCATGGTATTAGCTGGTTGCTCTATGTGCAGTCCGCTTGATACTCCCATCGGAAGATTCTTACTGATGCTATCGCTGATTATGTATCTAGTAACTGCACTGATCTACTTCCTCGGATCGAAGAAACTAGCCAAGAATGAGCGAGTTTCAACTCTAAACTAACGACAATTGCTTTGCTCTTGAGTTGGTTTCTAACTGAAGCAAGAATGCTTTGCGCGGAAGACCGCCACCATATCCGGTGAGTTTACCGCTTGCCCCAATTACGCGATGGCAGGGCACGATGATTGAAATTGGATTTTGTCCATTTGCCAGACCGACAGCACGACTGGCTTTTGGATTGCCGATACGATGAGCAAGTTCGCCGTATGAGATGACTTGCCCGAATGGAATCTTGGTCAACTCATTCCAAACCTTGAGTTGAAACTCCGTACCACTCGGTTTAAGTGGCACTGTGAATTGCTCAATAGTGCCGTCGAAAAACGCTGCCAGCTCCTCTTTTGCAAGAGCGAAAGGCATTGCATTGTCATCACGCACCCAGGATTCGTCTGCCACCGGCATTCCTTTATGCAATTCCATGTACAAACCGGTAAGTGAAACACCATCCGAAGTAAGTGTAAGTGGGTCAATTGGACTGTCAAAAACGGTGTAGAAAACTGTCATACCTTCACCCTCGCCACTCTCTTCCGCTGCGTCTTCAGAACTTTCCGCTCCAATGGTTGCGCGTCCAACGAGCGCCACAAATGCATTGATGCATAAGAACGCCACGGACTCCAACGTTCAGCGTGTTCAAGAATTTGCTTCTCCTTAGTCATTCCGAGCGCTTTCTTTATGCCAAGGTCAGAACCCAAGAATGCGTCCGGCCATGCTAGTGCACGCATGGCAATGTATTGCGCCGTCCACTCGCCAAAACCCGGCAATGACTTGAGTTTTTCAGAAGTCTGTTGGACATCTTGTCCTGGTTCCAACGAGAGCGAACCACCAGCAACCGCGCGCGATAGAGCAATTATCGAGTTAATTCGAGCGCCGGTAATGCCCATCCCGCTTAAGTCTTCCGGTTCCAAACCGGCAAGAACATCAGCCGCTGGGGCGAGTCGATCGAGTTGAGGGAATGGTGTTTCGATTGGAGTGCCAAACTTTCTGACGATACGACCGTGCAAAGTGCTGGCCGCCTTCACGCTCACCTGCTGTCCGAGAATAGCTCTGAGTGCAAGTTCAAAACCATAGAACGCACCCGGCACACGCAACCCTTCCCGTCCCTTGGACAAATCCCCCAGAGTCGCAGCAACTATTGAAGGGTCGGCTTGCGTATCCATCAGCCGCTTGCATCGTGCAACCGCACTGAGCAAAACCGGCGCGAGTGAATTCGACAGTTGTATCGAGAGTGTGTTCTTCTGCGCATTCTGCCGTATCGCCAACCAGCCGGAATGTTTTCCGAATGAGGCCGTGCGAATGTAAGCGCCGCCTTGGACCAATTCAACACCAGGGCAAGCTCGGTACGACAGAAAGTTCAGCAAACCATCAAAATCAAAAGGTTGGCGATAGCTGACTTCGCAGACCAAGAACTGCGGCTCATCAGAGGTGCGGCGCTTTCTGAGTTGCGTGGGATTCAAACTATATCGTTCTTGAAACAGCGAATTGAATCGCCGCACGCTCGAAAAACCGCTTGCGAAAGCAATCTCAGTGACAGGCAAATTAGTATCCGTCAACAAGCGCTTCGCCAGCAACAACCGCTGCGTCTGCGCCAATTGAATCGGCGACACTCCAAATTCCGATTCGATTACCCGGCGCAAATGCCGCCCACTGATTCCCATCTCTGCCGCGAGTTCATCCACTCCAAAATAGCAGAGGGCACCATCCTCAATACGGTTGAGAGCTATTGCAGCCAAACGACTAACCGCGTCAACCGACGCATTCCCTGGAGCAAGTTCGGGGCGACAGCGCAAACATGGACGATAGCCGGCGTTCTCTGCGGCTGCGGCTGTTGAGTAAAACGTGCAGTTCTTCAGCATCGGCGTCTTCGCCGTGCAAACAGTTCGACAATAAATCTTCGTGGACTTGACCGCTACAAAGAAAACGCCGTCAAAACGCGGATCGCGCGCGCGAAGAACCTCGTAGCAGCTCTCTCGATTCAGAATCATGCCTGGATCTTAACGGATCCCAAATCGATTGACTCGCCATTTTCGGACATGGACATTTTACGTTGCGATTTGAGCAAACGTCTCAATGCACGAGTCTATCGTTTCCTCATTCAAATGAGCGTAGTTAATTTGAAACTCGCCACGCGGGGCTTCCCCGAGATAAAAGTGAGCTGTGCTGGAAATGCCGATACCAGCAGCTTTAGCTCTTGCGACCAACTCTTCATCGCTCAACTCCGATGGAATACGCACAACAACGTTGATCCCGGCCGCGTCGCCGAGAACTGCAGCTGCGCCTCTAAAGTGCTTTTTGAGCGCTTCGATAACGAGTTTTCGCTTCTGCTCGTACAGGTTTCGCATTTTGCGAATGTGACGCTCCAAGTGACCAAGTCGAATGAAATCTGCCAACACTTGCTGTTCCAACAGCGGTGAATGCCTGTCAGCAAGCCACTTTGCGCGAGTAAAAACCTCCGCCAGATCAAGCGGAACAACAAGATAACCTAGACGAAGTGAGGGAAACAGAACTTTTGAGAGAGTGCCAATATAGATAACCGTACCTGCGTGATCCAGCCCTGCCAGTGCCGGAATCGGGCGCCCTTTGTAGCGATATTCGCTGTCGTAGTCGTCTTCTACGATGTAAGCGCCGACGCGGCGCGCCCACGAGATCAATTCCAAGCGGCGAGGTACCGATAGAACAACTCCGGTTGGCGACTGATGTGAGGGAGTTACATAAACCAACTGTGGGCTGAACCCAGCCCGCGCGCGTTCGTGTTCTTTCAATGCATCAACGGAAATCCCTTGCTTGTCGACTGGGATCGGCAAAATGTTTGCCCCCATCGCCTCGAATGACTTTTGCGCGCCGATATAGCCAGGGTCTTCAATACAAACATCATCCCCGCGATCGATCAAAACTCGCGCGACAAGGTCGATACCTTGCTGCGATCCATTTACTACGATGACCTGTTCTGGCTGGCAAGCAACTGCACGCACCCTGGAGAGATAGGCAGCGAGCTGTTCACGCAACGGCATGAAACCAGCGGCATTTGCCGGCGAGTCCAACAAACCGAGATTTCGTTTTCGCGCGTGATGTAACAACAATTGATTCCAGACGCGCATAGGAAACTCGGTCATCGCCGGTCTTCCGAAGGAGAGCTGAACCTCTGGTTCATCAGCAGAAAAATTCAACCACTGCCTGGAACGCAATGCCGTGGCGTACCAGGAAAGTCTGTAACCCTGAAGTTTGTCAGCATCTCCGCTTGTCGACGAGCTGCTTGAGCTACTCAAACTAGAATCAGTATCCGGACCATCTTTGCGTTTTCTGCCGCGACTGCGCGCTTTCACTTTCGGTGTTGACGCTTCCAAAGTTGCAGGATCGACTGTTGAGGAGGCCGGGCTCATCAAATCTTCAGGCAGAGCACGCGAAACGAACGTCCCCGCGCCGACACTCGCTTCTATATAGCCCTCACTGAGAAGACTGTCGAAACTCATTGTGACTGTAGCTCTGGCAATCCCCAGGGACTTGGAAAGCGCTCTGGTTGATGGCAGTTTTTCACCAGAACGCAAACGCCCGGACAGAATCGCTCCGCGTATTGAGTCATAAATTTGACGATGGAGTGCAACGCCGGACGATTGGTCTACATGTATAAGGAAGTCCAAAACCAGCCTCTTTTCAACTCGTTTTGTGAGGAATAGCTCACTTTCAAGCACCTGCTCAACTTCAGGAGTAAACCTGTAAATGCTTGCCAGGGCCAAGATTCAGAACTTCCTCAGTGCGAGCAAAGCACTTAGAATCATTCCAAGTGGACTAGTATCAAATCATAAAAGTGGATCTTCTACAAGTCCAATTCGCCAGGTAATCTGTGGTCAACCTGGAAGGAGGCAGGTAGTTATGAAAAACGCAAACGCAAAAAAACAAATTCTTCTCGCACTGGTTGCATTCCTCACGCTCCCCATGGTTGCGCTCAATTGCCAACCCGCTCAAGCCATCATTAGTGATCCGGGAGTTATCGACCAGCTGCAAAAGCGCAAAGCTGCGCTGCAAACCCGTGAGTTTTACCTGATGAGAGACACAGATGATCTCTTGAGAAAAAAGGAAGACATCAGACGCAACAACGATGCTGATGCACCTACGCAACTCAATGAAGTTTGCCGAAAAATCGATGCCAAAGCTTGGGAACTGCAACAAGTTAGATTGGACATCAGAGACGTGAATACCAGGCTTCTATAAGCCATTTCAAAACTTGCTTGAGACGAAAGAGAAAGGACTTCGAAGTGATTCGGGGTCCTTTCTTACTACCGATGCATTATTTTTCCGCGACTCTCATCACATAAACATGCGGGTAGAAGCCAAAGAAGGTGTCCGCTTCGGCACGCTTCCAAATACCGTCATTCCAATCGTTCGCGTAAACTTCACCATTGTCAGAAACAACTCCGCAATGGGCATTTGGGCCGTAATTCGGGTTGGTCGGCAGGGTCATATAACCGAAAATCAAATCCCCAGGTTGAGAAAGCTCTTTCAACGTCAAAGGGTCAATCCCCTGAGCCTTAGAGTGTTTTACCGCAATCTCCTTTACATTCAGCGAGCTTTTCAATAATTGTCCGCGCACCACAACTACAGCAGCACTTTTTGCGACTGGGTAGCCCGCGCTTCTCAAAACATTGCTGAGAGCCGCAGCACAGCCTAACTTTCCGTTTGGCAATCCATATCCAAACCACATTTTTTTGCCAACCGCAGAACTCGCCGCAGCCAAAATTTTGCTGTTACCGGATCGAACCAAAGATTGTGTGCCCGGCTCAGTGCAGGGCTTCCCCATCGCGCAATGCAAAAGGGATGCGCCACCGGAAACAAAAGCGGCTGCCACAAAGCAGACCATCAAGTTTTGAATGCGCATACGCGTAATTAACGCGGGCTCCAGCGGACAGCCGCATGGTATGTGGCAAACGGATTGATACGCAGAATCATGGCGTTGAATCCGTTGAGCAAATTGAAAACAGAGAAGAAGTTTTTCCAGAAGTGGAAACGCGTTTGTTTCTTGCGCAACTTCGTAATGGTTGTTCGTCCGGAAACCTTCGCTTCCAACATTAAAGGCGCCTTTCTCATGAAACGCACACCGCTGTACTCAGGGTGCGAGTACATCATGTTGTCTTTGTAAGTACGATGACGTTCACGAATGCCGTGTTCGCTAAGCATGCTCTTGTCGCCACCAGCAATGGTGCCGGAAGTTGGCGAGTTGTCGTAATAGCGGACGCCGAGCTCCATGCTTGGTCTAGCTCTAGTCTTTAATGTCATCAATTTTGAAAATCCTCAGCAGGGCCGGGCTGTTATAAGTAGCCTTGGCAGAAGCCTTAATGACTTATGAAAGTAAATATCCGATTACGGCGATGAAAAGATTATGCACTAATTCAGTTGTAGACACAATCTCGATTTGTCATGACCGTTTTTAGAATACATACATCGCATATCGCCTTAAGGTCTCTCACCACTATCGACACCTTCCCGCGAAAGAATGTTTCGTTAACCAACGCTAAACTTCATCAAGTCAAGTATCCGCAAACCATTACCCAGTAGGTCTATACAGACTCTACAAATCTCTGGAGATCATATTGGTGATTTTATGTATCACCGCATATACGAATTACACACTTTCATATCAGCGCCCTCTTGATATACCGCGTGACAGGAGACTGAAATGCATTCACATAAAAGCCGATGGCGACAGGTAGTCTGCCGCCATCGAAATCTTGAGCACTGCATGTGGTGCGTCTAGAATTGTCTTCCTCCTCCAAACACGTTGTAGTCGAACGTGAATTGCACATCAATCGAATCAGGTGAGTACCGTGGAAGATGCGCGAAGGGAGCGGAATTCCTGATAGATTGCAATGCAGCTTGATCCATCGAACTGTCTCCCGAAGAATGTTCCAATCTAAGACCAAGCAACTCACCGTTCAGTCCAATGGTGAAAACAGCAATCGTGCTCTTCGAGTTCGGCTGCCTGGGTGGCGTCCAAGCCCTACGGATGCGGCGTTGCAACGATGCCATGTATTCTTTGAAATCCGGCTCTGGCGTTTCGCGCGTACCGATTCTCGGAGCATCCTTTCCAGTAGCTGTTGGATCAGGATTGCCTCTTCCCCCATTGATGTCACCAATTGGGCTGGTTATTCTCGGAACGACCACCAACCTATCACCAGGCGCAGGACCGGTCTTCGCAGCGATCGGCTTCGGTGCTTCACCGATTGAATTTCCCCTTCCATTGCCGGTTCGAGTCGAACTCGTATCAGCAAGAGTAGGCTTACTGTGACTATCACCAGTGCCATTGAAGCTGCTGGAATCCACAGCCGGAGCAGATGGTCCTCCACCCGTTTTAGTAGCATTAGGAGACTTACCGCTCATCCAGCCTTGACTGGAAGCCTTGGCAAAACTACCCATACCAATAGGTGCTGTTGCAATGGAAGGTATCTGAGCGTTAGCAATGCCGGTCTTGTTGAAAGCCAGCAAAGGCGCCGGAGCAAACGAACCAGCAGCGGCATTCATCGGGACAGGAGCGGAGTTTGGACGTACGAAACTCGCACCAGCCATACTCTTGGCCGGCAGGGGCTTCAAATTCGCAGCCATCGGGGCAGGCGGAGCCGGCGCAATAGGCATCGGACGAGCAGGCATCGGCGGAGTCGGTGCGGGTTGCGATGCCACCGGCATGGGTGGACGCACCGTCGGCAGTGGCGCAGTCGTCGGCGCAGGAGGCCTCGGTGATTCGTGAGTTTTCATCGGCTGCGGCTTCGGCGCATCTTGTTGCTGAGTTCTTACTTCAGGCTTAGGCTGCGGTTTCGCTACCTGCGTCTGCTGCCTTTGAGATTGAGATTCAGCAGGCTTAGATGGTGTTCTTTGCCCTTGGTTTGTTCGAACAGGCATTTGTGGCTTATGCAAACCTTCTGCTCTGCTGTTATGCAAATCAACTCTAGTCGTCTGTGGAGGCTTGACACGATGAGTCTCCGGCTGCGAAACGAATTCTATTTCGGTTACCTGTTGTCGTGGCGGAGCCGGAATCAGCAGGAAAACTGACAACAGCAAAAGTGCACCCATCAACGCAAAGTGGGCTAAATATGACCCGCTCGTTGCTTCTGAAAGCTCCAAAACGTGTCCCTGATAGATTTCTCTATTCTTGATGTTCAATGCTCTGTCATAAGCATCGCGCACTGAAAACGCTATGAAAGCCAGACAGAGGGCGAAGAGAAGAGTCGCGCCCGGATGCCCGAGCTTGAAGGCTCCAAGCTGTTTTACCAGTGAAACATTTGCGGCAAAGTGGTGACTGTTGGCAAATTGCATGATTCCGTTACTGATGGCATCAGCACAAAGAATACTCAAGAGAATGACGAAGTTAATTGCGCCAACTTCAAGAAAGAGCCATCCTTTGAGGCGATCGCCGTTGTAGAACTGGCCCAGACCCGGTATCAGCGACAGGGCACCAGCTACCGAAGGTTCCAACTCTCCTTTGTTCGCGCTGGCAAAGTTGAATGTTTTCATAATTCCGTTCCTACTGATTACGGCGTTCTCACGCTCAAATATTTTCCGCAGACCTTGATCGGCGTCGTGGGAATGGCACGCCGACTCTGTAGCACCTTCTAACAAGCTACTGAGAATCGAGCTGGGACGTAACACGAAAGGCGCTGAACGGATCCCAGGGTAAAGCCTGGAAATAGGTCGGGGTTTTAGCGGAAACGCCTATTCATCAACTAAAACTCACAATTAAAGAGAGCTTTTATTGAATAATGTTGATAAGAACCAATAAGGAGCAAGATAGTGGATCTTATTTTCGAACCACTTACGCAAATGGGTTGCATGACCTACTTGATCGGGTCGACATCCGAAAAACAAGCCTGGCTGATCGATCCGTCACTCAAAGAAGCCGAGCGCTATGACGCATTGCTAAAGCAGCGCGGACTCAAACTCAACGGCGTCATCGACACACATGCCCATGCCGACCACCTTTCGGGCGGTCCGAAACTTATGGATCTGACCGGATGCCATTACATTATGCATTCGAGTGCAAAACCGAAAGATGTTTCCGATAGAGTCGAAGATGGTTCTGAACTGTCACTTGGCGGCGTCAAAATCAAGTTCATACACACACCAGGCCATACGGAAGATTCCCTTTGCATTCTGCTCGACGATAAACTAATTACTGGCGACACGCTCTTTCTCGATGACGGCGGAGCCGGTAGAACAGACCTTCCCGGTGGCGATCCGGCTGATCACTTCGAGAGCTTGATGAAGCTTTCGAAAATGCCGGACAATCTCATTGTTTATCCCGGTCACGACTATCGTGGCAGACGTCCATCCACTCTCGGTGAGCAAAAACAGAGAAATCCGTTCTTCAAACCAAAGACGAAAGATGAGTACGTCCATTTCCTGCAGGAGTTGCACCTGGGCCCCGCTGATTGGATGAAACTCGTACTACAAGCCAATTTTGATTGCACTCGCGATCCAAAATCAGTGGATATCCCACAAGGTGTTTCCGCATGCGAAGCAATGGGCACTCTCAGCGATTGCGCTGCCAGTCAGGAAATTCAGTACATGGACGCAACTGATATCAAGAAAAAAATGGATGCCGGCTGGAAACCATTCTTACTCGACGTTCGCGAAACCCCAGAGCTGTACGCTGAGTTGGGTCACCTTCCAGGTATCAAGCACATTTCCGTCAAGGAAATCGCCCATCGACTTGATGAAATCGCTCAACACAAAAACGAAGAAATCATCTCCATTTGCAAAATGGGTGGACGCGCAAAAACCGCAGCTCAAGTAATGTCTGAGGCAGGTTTCTCAAAAGTTATCGTGCTCACAGGCGGAATGACAGCGTGGAATCAAGCTGGTTTGCCTGTCGTTCGCGACACAGTTACCGCCTAGTACTCAAGTGTGGTAGCGCTTTTACAAGGGTACTGCGGCGCGTATAACGCGTATAAAAGGAATAAAGATCATTTTTGCGGACCGGTGAATTTAAGGAACTTTTGCAGTAGTCGACTTTGTCTTAATTGAATGACAAGAGTGCTGTAAAATCAGAAATTCACTTTTCCGAGGTATCCCAGTTTGACCAAAAAGCCGGAAGTCGATATCACGAATTGCGATCAGGAGCAGATTCACATTCCTGGCTCGGTGCAGGACTTTGGAGCACTCATTTCATATCGCAAGGATGGTCAAATAACTCGTTCAAGCGAAAACATACGTGAACTCTTGGAAGCAGACGCCAAGGAGATAATCGGCAAGAACATCTCTAGTATTTTCGATGCAGATGAGTTGAAAAAAATCGACAAGTCGAGTTCAGAACTTTTGCGTCCTAGCGTAGTTTTGACACTAAAGTCAGGCAAAAAGGTCAATGCGCTCTGGCATTCTGGTGCGGACGAACAGTATTTGGATCTTCTTGCTCAAACTCCTGAAAATGGAGATTTCACCGCTGCCATTTCAAGCCTGGGAGTAAGGTTGTCATCGACCACGTCAGAGCAGCAACTGGCGCAACTCATTGCAGATACTGTGAGGGAAATTTCAAAATTTGATCGCGTAAAGATATACAAGTTCGATCGCGACTGGAACGGCGCAGTTATTGCTGAAGCACGCAAGGAGAGTATGCCTTCGTATAAGGGCTTGCACTTTCCGCACACTGATATTCCAAAACAAGCACGCGAACTATATATCAGAAATCGTTTTCGCGTAATCTCAGATGTCGACGGCGCACAATCACGCATCGTAGAAGAGCCCGGAATGTCGCCGCTGGACTTGAGTTTCTCATTCGTGCGCAGCGTTTCGCCCATTCATTTGCAGTATCTTCGCAACATGAATGTTCGTGCGTCAATGTCAATTTCGCTTTTTGAAAAAGGAAAATTTTGGGGATTGATTGCCTGTCACAACGAAACGGCTCGCAGCTTTACCCTGCAGGAATTCAGCTTCTATCAAACTCTTTCACAATTGTGCTCCAATCGACTCTCCGACTTGCACAAGCTTGCTGAAAGCGAAATCAAATTGCGCTATCTCTCGACGATTCAAGAGATTGCTGCAAATCTCCTCGATTCACATGACCTCAAATCAATGATGCAGAGTCACCCAACACTCGATGAATTGATCCAAAGCACGGGCAATGTTTTCATCACAGACGGAACCATCCTCAGAAAAAACTCGACGCCGGACAATCCGACCTTGCACGCGTTGATCGAATGGCTTGAATGTGGACCAAATGAAGAAATTTTCGCCTGCGACGACCTTCCGGCACGCTACGGTCACGACATCGGAGCCTATGCATGCGGTCTGCTCGCGGCAAAGATTCCCAATCACAACAAGTCTTGGGTAATGTGGCTTCGACCGGAAATGTCGAAATCAGTTCACTGGGCTGGCGACCCATTTAAACCTAGCGACGACAGCCCTTACGGGGAACGATTGTACCCTCGCACCTCTTTCGAACTCTGGAAAGAGACCGTGAAAGGCATCTCCATACCTTGGCAGCCATGGGAAATCGAAGCGGCCGGTTTTTTGGCCAAAATTCTCAGCAGATCCATGTCCAATAAGGTGGCAATCTAAAGTTTGCGGAAAAACGGGTTTCTTCGACTCAGACCGCTCATATATTGGGTGAACCTGCGGATACCCCCTAAATCCATCCGGAAAACACTAAAATCTGCCCCCTTTTGAGCCCGCTAACCCCCGCCAGTGCTCAAAATTGTTAACTTGACATCCTTTTGTACCTAAAGTACAAATAGTAGGCTGGGGCAGAGAAATATTTACTAGTGGCTACACCTGATATTCCAAATTTCGGAGACGGATTGACCGAAGGCATGAAAGCCGGGCAGTTTTCCGGTCGCGAAGTTTTCCAGACAGTCAATCAAAGCCTCTCACAGCCGCTGGATGTGAGGGCGGCTCATCAGTTTTTCTCACCCAGCGGTAATGCCGGACTGCCGGACCTGCAGACTTTCGGCGGCGATACTCTGAGTTTCTCCAACCAAGCTATCAACTTCAATGCAGGCAGCGAACTCGCCTTCAATGGCGCGCAGAGCCTGTCTTTTGACGCAGCCCCCATGGCCCATTTGAACATCGTGCCCACCGGCGCTGAAGCTGCAGCTTTCGCTCCTGGCGCGGACGCAGCCATTGCAGCCCTGACTCCCGGTGCTGAGCCCATTTCGCCGATCATCCAGCTGATCATGCGAATGCCTGGCCACATCGGTTTGTTGAACTCGTTCTTCGAAGCCTTAGGCGCTTTATTCATGCCCTTGCAGGATTTCATCGGCGCATTCAACTTCGCCGATTGGTTGAACCACGCCAATGCCGGCTTGGCTTCATCCTTAAGCCGCATTGGTGAGCACATGCCTATGAGCCTCTCCATGCTTCCCTCTAATGCACCTATCTTTGCCACGCTAGGTCAGCATTTTGGAACCATGGGTCTGAACACCATGGGTACAAACATGGCTGGTCAAATGACCGGTCAGTTCACCGGATTCGATACCCTCGCATCTTCCGGCAACAATGCGATGTCGCAATTCCCTGACTTCGGCGATATTTCGCAGACGGACTTGAATGTCGGCGGGCATGCCGATTTCGGTCAGCCGACCTACCAAACGATGGATCCTAGAATTGGAAATCCGCATGAGATGATCGGCGGAGGCCAAGACTTCATCCAAGGACAGCAAATCGCATTCGACAACGGCGGCGGTGCATTCAGACCGCAACTGGGCAGCATGCAAGGCGGACAAAACATTCCACAGGCGCAAATGCCACAGCAACAGTACCCGCAAAGCCAGCCGACGACTGGTCAACAGATGGAATTGCCGCGCACGGAGACAACTGTTCAACCGCAAGCGGCAGACCAGCAGTCACTTCTTCAACAACAAGGTGATGCAGGCGCGGGGCAGCAGGTCGCTCAAGGACCAACAGAAGCCACTCCTTACACCGTCAAGCCCGGCGACAATCTTTGGGATATCGCCAAGAGTCACATGGGCGATGGCTCAAAGTGGCCGGACATTTATAAGATGAATCAGGATGTTGTCGGCTCCAATCCGAATCTCATTCATCCTGGCGACCAACTAAATCTTGGCGATCACAGCCAGCTCACAGCAAATGCTGACTACACCGTGAAACCTGGGGACAACCTCTGGAACATTTCTAAAGATCACCTCGGTGGCGGCCAAAATTGGCATCATTTATATGATCGCAATGCCAGCGTCATCGGTGAGAATCCCAGCTTGATCCATCCGGGACAAAAGTTCAGCATGCCAGGCGGTGAACATCACGCCACGCTCGCCGACGCATCGGGCGCTCATGCCGCGCATCCTACCGCACACCATGCGAGTGGACACCACACTTCAGCACACCACAGCCCTGCGCATCACGGACCATCTCATCACAGTCCAAACCATTCTCAAACCGCTCACCACAAAGGCCCGGAGCATCACAGTCAGCCGGCTGCAGACAAGATGGCGCACGCCAAACCCGCGGCTGCACAAACTCCAGAGGCGGTAGAAGCATCATCCCATCAAGTGCCTCAGCAAATTGCACAAACGCCTCAGGGAGGCGCCGAGCAAGGTCTCAAGGCCGCACAAAGCATGGGCTCGCTAAAAGATTTGAAGCTGACAGAGTAGCCTAAACATATTAGAGAAAGTCAAAATCAGCGCGAATCAAGAAACTAAAAGGACGGTGTTACCCGCCCTTTTTCTACATTTGTAGTTAGATACTGCAGTTCGCGACGAAACTAGAACTTGTCCTTGAGCAAACCGGTGCCCAATCCAAGTGCCGCACCAACTGCGGTGGCAGCAGCAATCTTCTTGCCTTTGCCGTGTCCGCGACTAGCAGCTAATCCCAGTCCTGCACCCAGCAATGTGCCGGTTGCAGTGTCTTTTACAACAGGGTGGCTATCCAATGTTCTGCTGCTTCTGACAAGACCGACACCAACCCCGGTGCCTGCTCCGATTGCAGCTCCTCTCATCGTTCCTTTTCCTGAAATCAGCCCAGTGACTGCTCCTACTCCTGCTCCAACACCTGCGCCTACAGTTGCACTTTTCACTTTCGGATGGCGTTGAAAGTAGCCCTTCAGCCCTGTGGTTTGCTGATATTTACTCTTTGAAGTACTTCCTTGCAAAGTCGTATCAGCCAGCGCAGGAGTCACAGGAACGACTGCAAACACTATGCCGGCCAATGCCACCACAGAGAGTGCCTTCTTTTGCGACACCAAATTATTCATGACAACCTCCCTCAATCTCCTAACGCCAAAAAACGCATGAGCCTTCAGACACTAAGGCATTAACCTATGTTCCCGGCGATACGTCAAGCACCAAATGCAAAATTGATGCCACCATACACAGTGGCGGCGCAAATTCGAAGAAACGTATTTATTATCCGCCGCTCAAAAGGTTGTTCGCAAGAAGAAGCGCGCACCACATAAGTAGGATAGAAGAACGGCGGAGCAATACATATACAGCAAACATCCAAGCACTTCTCAAAAGCTCAAAAATCTTCGCTTGGAAGCTGTTTTCGGGAACCCAGAAGCCAAGAATCGGTCTGACAGGCAGACAGAGGGAATACGAGGGTTACATGATGAAATTTGCATCGATATTTCTCGCTGCTGTCATGATTTTCGCGTTGGCCGGCCAAGCTGCTGAGGCGAGAGATCACGATGGTTGGCGACACCACAGACATCACAGAAGCTGGAATAACAACAACTGGAATCGTTGGAACAGGGGTAATCACTACGGCTGGCGCAACCATAACCGTAGGTATCACGCGTGGAACAATCGTTCCTGGAACAACAATTGGGACACTAACCGCAACGGTCGTTTTGATAGACAAGACCGTAAACGCTTGAATAGATATATGAATTCACGCTGGTACTAAAGCGTAGAGCGCATTGAATGCGCCGAATTCGAATTGATAGTTGAAATTAGGCTGCAGACAAACTTCCAAGGGGCTGGAAGTGTCTGCAGCTCTGTATTTGCAGCTATGAGTGATATGTGCTTTTGTAGCCGGAACATAATTTTTTCCAGGTCGTCGATTTAGATTTGTCACGCGAAAAAAAGAGGAGCTCACTATGAAAGTTTCTTCAATCTTGCTCGCGGCAGTACTCTCACTGGCAATAGTTGGACAAGCCGCAGAAGCAAAGGGTCGCCACGGATGGGGCGGCAACGGAAACTCAGGATGCCATGGAAACCGATGGAATAACGGAAAGCACAATGGTTGGTACAAAAACCGCGGACCAAACAGAAATTGGAATAACAACTGCGGTGGAAACAGGAACCGAAACTGGAATAATCGACGCAATCATCGCTGGAACAGCGGATGGAACAATTGCGCCCCGAACAACTGGGGCAACAATTGGAACAATGGTGGCAATAACAACTGGAACGCCAATTGGAATAACGGCTGCAACAACTCCTGGAACGCAAACTGGAACAACGGTTGGAATAACGGCTGGAACAACAATCAAAACTGCAATCCAAACCGCAATTTCAATGCGCTGCTGAATACAGGCTTTAACAATGGTTGGGGAAACAATCCCAACTATTTTTATGGCCAAAACTTCGGCAAAAAGCCGAAGAAAATGAACCCCAAGCAGATGGCTAGAATGCTGGCCAATGGCAACTTCTAGAAGCTAAACAACAGCTTGCTTAGGAGCCTTACCCAGGATTGCCTTAGCTTTGCTGTAGTATTGCTCCGCCTCTTCCTTCCGATTGAGTTTTCTCAACAGTCGCGAGTAGTCGCGGTAGCAGTCAGCCATATCGACGTGATCTTCGCCAAGAACTTGCTGCTTGAGTTTAACTGAGCGATCCAACACCGGCAGACATTGTTCGAATTTGTCTTGCTGGAAGTAGATTTGTGCCAGCGTGTTGAGCGCATCAGCAAGTTTTTGCACGTCGTCAGGCTGTGTCATCTCGAGAATTCCGATGATGCGACGAACGTAGGATTCAGCACTATCGAAGCGATTTTGCACGCACAAAACACGGACAACATTGGCGAGATCGGAAATCAACTCCGGATCACTTTCGCCCAACTCTTGCTCGCGAACGGCGAGAATCTTCTCATACAACCCAAGGGCTTCTGCATAGTTGCCCTGGTCGTAGTAGCTTTCGGCAAGTCTCGCGTAAGCTCCACTGAGAGCGCCTTTGACGTCATCTTCAGCCTTTACTGCAGTTGCTAAACCTGTTGCGGCTGGAGCTGGGGCGATCGCGGCGACCGGGGCAGCTGTTTGCGCTGCTTGTCCTGGTGCTGCAACTGTAACGCGGGGAGGCGCACTTGGAGCTTGTCCACCACCATTCGCTCCTCCTGTATGAGCGGCCGGTGCTATACCGGGAGCTGGTTGCGCTGGAGGACGCGGAGGAGCTGCAGCGCCTGCCGGGGCTGGCTTCGCCATGCCCGGTGCTGCAACTGGTGCGGGAATTCCTGGTCGAGCTGCGGGTTGAGCCACCCCTGCAGGTGCGGCTCCAACAGGAGCGGCCGGGCGAGCCACCGCCGCCGGTGCGCCGGGTGCAGCAGCGGCAGTCGCGCCAGTTTGCTGCGGGTGTGCACCCGAAGTGGGTGGATGAGCTCTTGTCAGTGCCGATAGTGCTGCCGCGACGTTTGGTGTAGCCTGAGCAGCAGCTGCGGCGGCGGCTGGTTCTGTTATTGCTGCAGCCGGAACTGGTGCACCTGTTGCAGCGGCAGCTGGTGTTGCTGGTGGTGCGCTATCGGGCGCAGCAGCTGCTGCGGCAGGAGCAGCCGGAGTCGCCGCTGGTGCATCTACTTTCTTCGCAGGTGCCTCATCCGACAAAAGACTTTGGAATGAACCGAACTTTTTGGCAGGAGCGCCGGCAGGCGCAGGTGGTGTAGTTGGAGCCGCGGCTTTCTCTGCAGCAGCTTTGTCCGCTGCAGCTTTCTCTGCTGCTGCTTTCTCCGCTGCTGCTTTCTCCGCTGCCGCTTTTTCTGCTGCTGCTTTCTCCGCTGCCGCTTTTTCTGCTGCTGCTTTCTCCGCCGCAGCTTTTTCTGCTGCTACTTTCTCCGCTGCCGCTTTTTCTGCTGCGGCTTTTTCCGCTGCAGCCTTTTCAGCGGCAGCCTTTTCTTCTGCAGCAGCTTTCTCTGCCGCTCTCTTCTCTGAAGCTACCTTTTCAGCAGCTCTAATTTCTTCAGCAAGTGATTCTGCAGCTGCTCTGTCTGCCGCGGCTTTCGCCTTTGCCTTCTCTTCAGCTTCTTTCTCAGCGGCTTCTTTCTCAGCCTTGGCTTTGGCCTTCTCTTCTTCTTCCTTCTCTTTATCAGCAGCAACTACCGGCTTCTTCGGAGGCTCATCACCACCCAAAAGATTTGCAAACTTGCCCAACTTGGGAGGAGCGGCTTCAGCCTTGGTTTGCTGCTTCTCAGTTTCGGTTTCTACCGGCTCTAAATCTTCATGAGAAAGAAGACCGGAAAGCGAACGTTTGGGAGTCTCTTCCTTCTCTTCTTCCTTCGCGAGAGCTACGAGTTCCTCTTCCGGAACCTCCCAGCTATCTTCCTCTGCACCGCCTGAAGCCTGCGCTGGAGCATCTACTTTCGCGTAAGTGCCAGAGCTGATTTGAATTTCATCCGCAGTCGCAGGAGTAAGCTCTTCTTCGTCAGTTTTCTCCGCGATGACTATCGGCTCAGCTTCACCTGTAGCAGCTGCAGAGCTTTCCTTCGCCTTATCTACAAACTTGGTGAGTTCATCCTCACTCGTGACACCGAAGTCCTTGCGCGCTTCTTCCATAGCGCGAGTTTCTGGATCAACCTCATCATGAGGCAGTCCGGAAATGTCCCAACCAAGCTCCTGAAGCGCTCCGTCGAAGGACAGCTTGTTCGAACTGTGCATCGTGTAGTCCAAACCGACTACTGCATCATCCTGCGAGATCGCTCCCTTCTGCAAAAGGAAATGCGCTCTCAATGCTGCTTTTAGCGTACTCTTTTCCAGATGTCCGGTCATAAGCAATATTTGACCGACAATTTTCGGATCTTCCATCGCATGAGCAACTGCTTCATGTATCTCGTTTTCAGTCATCACACGCGCAAGAACAAGCATGTGATCAAAGCTGATGGTTTCAGTAGTCGTAGTCTCTTCAATTTGGAGAGATTCAACCGCTTCGTCGTATGTAATTCCCTGGCTCTGAATCCTTGAAAGCGTATCAATCGCCTTGTCTACGTCCAGGTGATTACCATCGACCATCTTCTGCAGACCAAGCGCGGCTTCTAGGATCTGCTCAGTAATAAATCCTTGACCTACCAGTACTTGTCCGATAAGTTGGTCGGTCGCCAAGCCCGTTTCCAACGCATTCATAACGTCGGTCTCGGTGAGCAATCCAGCGCGAACAAACATCTCACCTATACGAACGCCATGTTTGCGAGGAGCCTTCAAAGCCGCTTGAGCCTGTGCTACGCGGTTCGGATCAGGCATATCTTCGCCTTCGATGCCGGCAGCGCTGCGCAGCGCATCGACAGCTTCTTCACGCGTAAGCATGTCATCCCGAACTCGCACCTGCAGGTCTAAAGCCATGCTGAGGATTGCATCCGCCAAGGTATTATTGAGCACAAGAATACGCCCGAGCGGCAATCCAGTTGCCAGGCTGCGCTGCATCGCCTTCGAAAATTGGTCTGAGTTAATCAGACCGGCTTCCAAAAGCACTTCGCCGAGTTTGTTTGTGGGACCTGAGGCAGATTTTGTTTGCCCAGAAGAAATTACATCAGCAATTGATTGCCCAGTTTTACACGCTTGCTTCAAAACTTTCAGGGCTTCATTCAGGTCGATAGATCTATCACGAACCAGTGACTGCGCATCGACGGCCGCCTGAAGTTGTGAGGCATTGATAGCGCCGCTCATAATGAGCATCTGACCGAGTTGCAAATGCTTGGCGCCTGAAAGCTTTATTGCTTCATCAAGTTTTGCCTGGCTGATAACTCCAGCCTTTACCAGCAGATCGCCAATCAGGAAGTCAGTCGGATAACGATGAAGGGTTTGTTTGGATTTGAAAAAGTCCACGGTAAGGATCTTTCCTTTAAGAGATTCCGGTCAGCCTGCGCGTTTGCCGGTCGGGGTTACATCACGTTCCTGGATGGTGGGCGCGTGAACAGACACTCGAGGGACGAGCAGCTTCATTTCTATTATTACCCCTTATGGGTGATCCTTATTCTTTAAGGGCAAACAAATTTGGCTATTAGCGACTTTTGTTACGAGCTAATAGCGCTGTGATGGGCTGTTGAGGCGGGGCGGCCAATTCTTTGGGGGAACGCGAATTTCCGAAGAGACTGTTCTGGTAAGCAAAAAGGGTTTTCCTTCCATATCGAACACTTTGACCGAACTGTCTGTGACCAGCCTGCCATCAGAAGCCAGCGTATATTTATTAAGTTCTTCGTCCTGATAAACCTTAGCGATCCGGCGGTTTACCTTGCTCACCATCGTGTGCGTGGCGCGAACCTCAACAACTACGCTCCTCGGCCCAGTGATTACCAGTTCGTAACCGTGAACCCGATGATAGTCCATTGAGACGCCCCTATCTACCTGCCCGGAGGCTTTCAGAGGATCGAACAGTTGCCAGACTTGACCATTAGCATCGCGATAGCTGCCAAAAATGTCCTTGACCCGTGCTACTTGATTGCCCACAGGATTCAGTTTCTTCCCGCTAGGCAGCTCAATCCTTGACACTTCCCGCGCGTCAGAACGCTGCCAGACACCAGCCATCCAGTCCGGCACCTTGAAGCGCTTTATTCGAGAAGGTCTCGACAGAGTGGCTGCCCGAGACAGAGTGGCTGCCCGCGAGGGAGTGGCTGGACCCACGGAGCTGGCTGCCCGCGAGGGAGCGATAGAACGAGCTGCAGCAGCATCGACCCGAAATACCTGACCAGGGCGCTCAGTAGGCGGGAGCGGAGGCAGAGTTTCGCTGTGTGAAATTCCGGCTTGCAACTTCAATGGCGAAGACGGCGACCTAGACGCTCTTTCCATGGACGACTTGCCAGGCGAAGGAGTGTCGAGGGAAGGCTCCGCTACATCCTCATCAGTATCGCGAGGCACACCGAACGACGCGCCAGGTGCCTGTTTTGGCGCAAAGGGCGAGTCTTTCTTCGGCCAAGACACCGGTTGCGAATGGGCGGTGCAAGGCATTAGAAAACAAAACGTCAGAGCGCAGCCGAAGCTCACAAGCGCCGACTTTATCGTTAATCCGTCTTTTGGGTAACCCATACAAGGCTAGAGTTTAGCGCTTTCCAGCCCAAACTTACTGACCGATCATGCCTCCGGGTTGAACTCCTTGCGGCGCACTTCCATTCATTTGCATCATTCGACGCTTGCGCCCGCCCCTATGACGGCGATGTCGTCGCCGCTGACCGCCGCCCGCCATGTTTCCCTGAGACCCGTCATTCCACTGGTTCTGCCAAGCGCCCTGACCACCGCCATTGGCCCTGTTCATTCCGCGCTTATGGTGTCCTCGGCGATGCCTGCGATGTTTTTTGTGCCGGCGCCGCCCATTACCCCTGTTTCCAAATCCTATTTGATTTGCACCTGCACTGGCTGCCATCGGTTGCGGCACGCTTTGCGCGGAAGCAGCTACATCTGCGCCAAACGCCATTGCCTCAACCAAAATCAGCAGTGCAGACGAAACCGCACACAGCGCCACCAAGTTTCGTGCCTTCATTGTCAGTCCTCGGGGGAAGAGGGGCTACCAGAAATTTATATCCATTATTCTTAGACGTTAATCTCGGGAAAAAAGTTCAATTGATTCGAGCCAAAAGCATTTGAAAGCTGAGCTAAAATCGCAAAAGAATCCGAGCGCGGCAAACACAAGTTTCTACCGACATGAAATTCACTTTGAGACCAACAATTTTCACCAGCGGTCTCATTTTGATTTCTGTTCCGCTATTTTTCGAACTCGCATTTGCCGGCACCCTTTGGGTACTGCAACAAGATTACGAGAAAAAGCTGCAAACACAAATTCATACCAACGAAATCATCTCGCACACGAATGAAATGTGGCTCGCAGTGATGGATTTAACAGTAGGATTCTTCGGCACGAGAGTCTTTCCTGGTAAGAGTCTTCATACACGTTGTCATGTCAGCAAAATCGACGTCGAATATCGAGAACTGGCTAAGCTTTTGGAAGCCGACGACCCGGGTCACTTGCCAAAACTAGCCCGTATGCGGGCTCGCGCCAATGCACTTATCAATTTAAGCCGCAGTTTCGAAGACCCAAATCTTTCCGCAGGCGGCATTGCCGGGCTGCGCGGAAATCTGTTGCAATTTCATCATCTGCAACTGATGATCAAGCACCTCGGCGACGATATGGTCGCATTCCGATTGCCGTGGGAGCGCCGTGCGGAGCAAGAGAAACAGGCAATCCTCGCTGCGCGCAATCTGATCACCATCGTGACCATTTCCGGCGTAATCATTAGTATTTTGATTGCCGCAATACTGTTTACCTACTTTATACGCGGCATTCACGGCGGCATCAGTCATCTGATGGAAAACACTTTGCGCTTCGCGCGCAAAGAACCGCTTTTGCCGCCTACCTCTCGCAATGACGAACTCGCGCAGCTCGACCGCATATTCCACGAGATGGCCGAATATGTGGAAGGGGCAGAGGTTGAGAAAGAGAAACTTCAACAACTGAAGCAAGACTTCTTCCATATGATTACGCACGACATGCGTACACCACTCTCCTCCCTGGTTCTTGCAATAGACTCGCTGGCATCAGGTATCGCAGGTGAAATTCCTGACGGAGCAATGCCCACGCTCGCAAGTGCAGAACGCAGCGTTAATATGTTGATGAACCTTATAACAGACTTGCTTGATCTTGAAACCTCAGAAAGCCAGGGTATCAAGCTGCAAATGGAAACATTCGAGATTCGCGACATGCTCGATGAAGTGTCCGACGTGGTCGAGTCGATGGCGGATCGTGCCGGAATCACAATCAAGATCGAGTGCTCCGCAGACAAGCTTTACGCAGACCGCATCAGGATCTTGAGGGTCATCACCAATCTGGTAACAAACGCAATTAAGTTTTCGCCTGCGGATAGCACCATAACAATGATTGCCAGACCGGAAGGGCATAAAGTCGATTTCGAGGTTATTGATGAAGGTCGCGGCGTTCCAAAAGAGCAGCGCAAGAAGATTTTCGACCGTTTTCATCAAGTGGAAAAAGACGACTCGCGCAAGAAAAAGGGTTCCGGACTGGGACTTTCAATCGCCAAGGTATTTGTAGAAGCGCATGGTGGGCGAATCGGGGTTGAGAGCGAACCGGGCAAAGGAAGCAAATTCTGGTTTTGGATTCCCAATGAGGGATCAAAAGATTCGCCGGAACCTAAACAAAATGAAGAAAGAACCAAGAGCGGAGCAGAAGGTTCTGAACCAGACAGAGAGACGCTACCGGAAAATTTCCCAAACTCTGCGTAAATTGTAGTCACTAGGCGATCAGCCCGCCCCCTTCCAATTTTACTACTGTCGGCAATGCAACAAGCATTCAGCCAGCTTGTTGCGTTGCTCGACAGAAGGAGCTTCCTATGCATGAAAAAGAGATCGTTGAAAAGAAAAACTATCTAGCAAAAGCGGATTCCACCGACCTCGACTTCGCGATATCCCCGGAAGAATCGAAAGCAATCTACCTCAAGAAAGCCGACAGCGCAGCAGTCTCACAAGGACAATTGGGCAACCTCGAGCTAATGGACGACCATGGAGACATAGTCGCGACGGCAGTAGGCGACAAGAAGAAAGAGGCCGCCATAATTCAAGAAAAGGAAGATCAGGCAATTATCGACAAAAAAATCGCAGACGCAAAACTGCATGACAACGATGACGATACATTGGACTTCAGCGTCGATGCTGAGCAAGCAGCTGCTGACGAAGCGGTCATCGTGAAGAAAAAGGAATTTCTTGCAGAACAACAAGAAGAGCAAGGCTTCTGGAATAGGGACCATTCAGAGTCCCTAGACAGGATTGCTAAGAGATACATGAAAGCCATGGGCTACTAACAAGCTTCGGGGAGAAAATGGAGGGCATGGCAGGTGTGCGAGAATAGGCAAATTGCCGAAATCTTAAACACCGAGCCATGCCCAACATATTGCTTGTAGAAGACGACGAAACACTGTTAACAGAAATCAGGCGCGCCATCGAGCACGAGGGACACGAAGTCGCCAGCTGCTCGAATATTGCCGATGCGCGGCAGATTCTGGAAGAAAGGAAATTTGATCTGATCGTGCTTGATTGGGGTCTTCCCGACGGCACAGGGGTCGACTTCTGCACAGAACTCAGACAAGCAGGAGAAAACGCATCGATTTTGATGCTGACAGGGCGATCATTGCCAGCAGAAAAGGTCCAGGGACTTGATTCCGGCGCAGACGACTACTTGACCAAACCCTTTCACTTGAAAGAACTCACACTCAGAGTTCGCTCATTAGTCGGGCGAGCGCAAAGGCCTTTGCAAGCTCAAGTAATGAAGACCAAAGGTCTGGTGCTCGACGAGGGCAAACGCCTTGTCACCAAATACGGTGAACCAATCGAACTAACTGTAAAAGAGTTCGCTTTACTAGAATTTTTTATGCGCAACAAAGATCGCGTTTTTAGCCTAGATGATTTGCTAAACCATGTCTGGGTAGCCGAGGAAGAAGCGGCGCCCGATACGGTCCGCACGCACATAAAGAACTTGCGGAGAAAGTTGGACAGCCCCGACGAAGAATCCTTGATTCAAAACGTACACGGATTCGGGTACAGATTTACGGGCTAACATCATGGCGAAGATACTAATAATCGAAGACGACGAAGATCACTGCCGGCTGGTAGCACAAGCACTGAAGTCGGAAAATCACACAACCGAATCAGCTCATGATGGCAAAGAAGGGCTGCACCGCATGCTCTCCTACTCGTATGACTTGATCATTTGCGACTGGATGTTGCCTTCAATGCCAGGCGTTGAAATTTGCAAGGAGTACCGAAAGGCAGGCGGTACTGCGCTTGTTCTCATGCTCACCGGCAAAACGAGATCAGAAGACATACACACCGGATTAGACGCGGGAGCGGATGATTACTTAGGCAAGCCGTTTTTCACACGTGAGTTGCTGGCGCGAGTCCGCGCACTGTTGCGCCGCGCGGCAAAGCCTGCTACCGAAAAAGTGCTTCGTTGCGCGAATCTAGAGTTCGACCCCTCCACCTTAACTGTCAAAAAGTCCGGCGTGGAGGTGAAACTGAGCAAAAAGGAAATCGGCTTGCTGACGATGTTCTTGAAGAATCCCGAACGAATTTTCTCTCTAGATCAAATGCGAATGCTATGGACAGACTCCCCAGACGCATCTGAAGACACAGTTCGCGCTCACATCAAAACACTTAGAAAGAAACTGCACGACGAAAACGAGCCCGAAATCATCGTCAACGTGCACGGACAAGGCTATCGCCTCAACGCTAAATTGGAAAACTGATTGCTTCTAAAATCCTAGATCGCTTAAACCTGGATGGTCGGCTGGTCGAGGCTTTGAAGCATCCCAGTGATACTTGCGTTCTTCATTTGTAATCGGGAGATCGTTGATGGATGCCAATCGCCTCGACATCAGTCCATCATCATTGAACTCCCAGTTCTCATTTCCATATGAGCGAAACCAATTGCCGGAATCGTCGTGCCACTCGTAAGCGAAGCGAACGGCAATGCGATTGCCTTCGAAAGCCCAAAGTTCTTTGATCAGCCTATAATCGAGTTCTTTGTTCCATTTTCTGGTGAGAAAAGCGACAATCTGTTCGCGACCGGTAATAAATTCAGATCGATTGCGCCACTGACTGTCTTCTGTGTAGGCGAGCGAAACTTTCTGCGGTTCACGACTATTCCAGGCGTCCTCAGCCATGCGAACCTTTTGCAAGGCAGTTTCCAGCGTAAAGGGTGGAACCGGAGGGCGTGACGTCATGTTTAAACCTCTTGGGAGCGCGGGCGGTTAGCCCGCTTTTTTGTAGGGGCGCATTGCAAGCGCCCAGAATTTGGAGGGCGCATGCAATGCGCCCCTACAGCTAAAACCGGGCGATGCATGGCATCGCCCCTACGCTTGGAGTGGCGTCGCGTTGTGCTTTCCGCCTCGGCGGGAGCGGCGGCGCGCTTCCAGAATGATCAAGAGCACAGAAATATCAGCGGGTGAAACACCGCCCATGCGTGAGGCCTGACCCAAAGTTTCCGGGCGAATGCGACTGAGTTTTTCGCGCGCTTCTTTGGAAAGGTTTTCTACCGCCATGTAATCGATGTCGGCAGGCATCTTCACACCATCAAGTTTTTCAGCTTGTTCAACTTGATGTTTTTGGCGCGCGATGTAACCTTCGTATTTGACGTCGGTCTCAACTTCCAACGGCCATTCGAAGGGAGTCTCAGAATCGGCAGGCACCAACTGTTCAATTAAAGTGTATGGAACTTTCGGTCTGCGCAGAATTTCTTCCAGGGTCATCGCCTGTTTCAGTTTCTCGTCAAGCGGTGCAAGTGCGGCGTCCCACTCAGGCGAAGGATGAACGCGCGTTTCTTTCAAACGCTTACGCTCAATTCTCATGCCGTTTTGTTTACACTCGAACAATTCCCAGCGATGATCATCGACCATACCCAACTCGCGCCCAAGCGGCGTGAGACGTTGATCGGCATTATCCTGACGCAACAGCAAACGATATTCCGAACGCGAAGTCATCATGCGGTACGGCTCGCCAATTTCTTTGGAAACCAAGTCATCGATGAGCGTTCCGGTATAACTCGATGAACGCGAAAGCACAAATTCTTCTTGGTTTTGAACATATCGCGCCGCGTTGATACCGGCAACCAAACCTTGCGCGGCAGCTTCTTCATAGCCGCTAGTGCCGAGCATCTGTCCGGCAGCGAAAAATCCGGGCAGCTCTTTCATCATCAATGTGTGATTGAACTGAACAGCCGGCAAGTAATCGTATTCGACCGCATACGCGGGGCGCACCATAACTGCGTTTTCGAGACCAGGCAGAGAGTGAACAATTTCGTGCTGAATGTGCACTGGCAGACTGGTCGAGCAACCTTGAAGGTATACCTCGTAAGTCGAGCGTCCCTCCGGCTCAAGGAAAAGTGAGTGACTGTCTTTGTCAGCGAAGCGAACAATCTTGTCTTCAATTGATGGACAGTAGCGCGGACCCTTGGCGTCAATCAAGCCGGAATACATCGGCGATTCGTGAAGGTTGGCGTTAATAAGTTCGTGAGTGCGTTCTGTTGTCCGAGTCTGATGGCAAGGAATTTGCGGAAGCACTGGACGATTGTCGAGGAAAGAGAAAAACTGCGGTGAATCATCACCAGGGACAACCGGCAGTTCTGCATAATTGATAGTGCGACCATCGAGGCGCGGCGGCGTTCCTGTTTTCAGACGCGGCATGCGGAATCCCATCGACTTGAGCATCGACGAGAGACCAACGGCAGGAAACTCACCGGCGCGACCGGCTGGCGTTGTTTCCTTTCCAATCCAGATTGTTCCTTCAAGGAATGTGCCGGCGCAAAGAACCACTGCCTTGGCTTTGATGCGATCACCGAAAGCGAGCTCAACACCGGCGATTTTGCCGTTTTCCACAATCAAAGACTTGACCATGCCCTGACGCAAAGTCACGTTGGGCAGCGACTCCATGTAGTTTTTCATCCACACGGAATATTCGCGCTTGTCGCTCTGCGCACGCAAAGATTGCACCGCTGGACCGCGACTTGAATTCAAAACTCTCATCTGCAGATAGGTTGCGTCGGCGGCAATGCCCATGACGCCACCCAATGCATCTATTTCTTTGACCAAGTGCGACTTGCCTGGTCCGCCAACAGCCGGATTGCATGGCATCGCACCAATCGTGTCGAGATTCACTGCCAACATGAGCGTGCTAAGACCCAAGCGCGACGCCGCATTAGCAGCCTCGACGCCAGCATGACCTCCACCGATTACTACGACATCAAAGTCCAGCATGGTCTCAACACTCGGGCGAGCGAACTCAGAAAGGGTGATCTTACCAAATTACAACCTCAAATGCCCCACAGAACAACCTTGCTGCGTCGTGTGTTACAAATTAGTCTTATGTAGTCTTTGACTTCGACCTTTCATCGGGCTTCTAAATTGAGTTTTTCAAGACAAATTCTTCCTCGCACAGCTTGGTCTTTGGCGGCAGGCACATTGTTGGTGCTCTCCATTTCCGGTTCGCTCAGTGGATGTGGCGATAGTAAAACAACGACCACAACGACGACGACAACCACTACTACCACGACGAGCAGCACGAACACCGAAACTAACACAGATTCGACGCCGACTTCAGGTGCACAAAAAGCCGAACCTGATAGCACCAAAACACTTGAAAGCAGCACTAACAAAAGTGAACTATCAGCGCTGGGCAAAAAAGTTCTTGATCCGGCCACTTATATCGGCAAAGCAAGAATGGGATATATAGCGGCTCAGCGCGTTCCAGAAATTTGTCAAAAGATCTTTTGCTACTGCGGTTGTGATTACACAGATGAGCATGATTCCTTGCTCGACTGCTTCACCTCGGACCATGGAGTTGATTGCATTTATTGCCAAGGCGAAGCTGTTATGGCGTACAAGATGAATCGCAATGGCTCATCAATAGCGGATATTCAAAAGTCCATCGATCTCAACTGGGGTCCGAAATATCCATTTTTTGAACAACCTAGCCCCGCGATAAAGAAGTATTGGAAGACGAGATTATGGGCAAAAGGAAACGGGCCCACACCTGCTGAAAAACACAACGACGAGACCCCCCTCTACGATCCGTTCACGGGAAGCCAAGAGAAGAACAGCAAGCCAATGGGCAAACCAGGCGAAGATTGCTGCGGCGGCAAGAAAGACGCGAAAGCCGCGACAACCACAAAGTAATAGTACACTTGACGTCCGTCACGCAAAGACCTCGCTAGCTGCGAACCCTTGGCTACATCAGCCGTGCGAGCTGTAATCCAGTCTTTCTGAAGCAGTGTTTTATTAGTCTTCTAGAAACTGCTGTCATGACTTGATTAGAGTTCTTCCGTTTCACCCGCTTTTTTCTGCTCTTACAGGTATCTAGCCCCAAGGCTAAATCTCCCGTTCCCCGGCTTAGTTCTCTTCATCCCTGTGCTTAGCAGCATGCGGAAGTTGTAGGCCGGATTTTCTACGACTGGAAATACCTACCTCGCTTTCCGCACCGCTGCTGCTTGTTCGACGAAGAGCGGCGCGGTTCTACATGCAAATCTGAAGGAGTCGTGAGATGCCACACAAACATTCTCACGGGTTCGACGCAGCCGCCACCAAGCGCCGTCTCGCGTCGACCTGGTTCAAGACTATCTTTGGCATGACTCTGATTTCCGTACTTGCAGTTGCAGCCCTGATGTATTTCGGGCTGAGCTTCACGTGGGGAGTCGTGCTTCTTGGTGCGTGGTCGCTGGTGCCGGTTTTCAGCTGGTATCACAGCGGCACGCTTGTTCTGAAGCTGATGAAGTGTCGCGAGCCAAACGCGCACAACCCTGATCACCAGCGCCTTGTGCGCCTGGTTGATGAGCTGTACCCGCTGACCGGCCTCAAGGTCAAGCCGCCGGTGTACATCTCGCCGATCCCGATGCCGAACGCCTTTGCGACGGGTCGTGATCCGGCTCACAGCTTCATTGCCGCAACCGAAGGGTTGCTGCTTCTCGACCTCACCGACGCCGAGCTCAAAGCTGTGCTCGCCCACGAACTTGCGCACGTGAAGTGCCGCGACGTTTCGATTGGGTCGTTCATGGCTGTGATGGGCTCGCTGTTCGCCATTGTCCTTTCCGCTGGCATCCCCGGTCTTTTCCGTGGCGTTTTCTCCGGCGGTGAAGCGCCCTTGCTCGACAAGCTGTCGGACAAGGTCGACAAGGACAAGAAGCGGTTCTTCACGCCTGATGGCGGCGTCGCCGGTTTCATCATGATGCTGGTCATCTTCTACATGGTCAGCATGCTCACGAAATTCCTGGCGCTCTTCGTCAGCCGTTGCCGCGAAAGCGCTGCCGACGTGCTGGCTGCTGAGTGGACCCAGGATCCGTGCGCTCTTTCGACCGCACTGCAGAAGATCCGCAATTTCATGATGCGCCAGCGTCGTGACATTCGGCTGATCACTCTGACGCGCGGCATGAAGCCTCTCTTCATCGTCAACGCGTTTGACGAAGACGACGAGACCACCGTCGACAACAGCCTGGGCGCTCGCCTTGGCCGTTGGTGGCGTGGTCTGGGTGAACACCACCCACCCGTCGAGAAGCGCATCGAAGAGCTGGATGCAATGGCCGGAGGTCAGTGCCCGCGCGTTCGCGACCGGTAATCACCGGCGCAACCGCTAAAGGCACGCCTTAGCTTCGAGGGGTTCTGCTTTCAGGGTGTATCGAAAGATGCAACCTGACTGCAGAGCCCTTCATTTTTCAGCGCGATTTTACTATGGCATTTAGTGTTTTAAGAGGAGGGGGGGGGGGACCCCAACGTCGACGGCACGATGCAACAGAAGACGCATGGCCTCGTCCCTGCATCAGTGAACCGATACGCGTCAAAAACGCAGCCCCATATCTGGTGCCGTTCTAAGAGCTAACTGCAGTAGTTCAATTCCAGGTTCCGGCTTGTTTAGCGGCGACCCAATTGACGCGTGAAACAGCGTCATCAGTCAAAGTGGCAATCAATCCTGAATGCGCAGCGTTGAATATGGTGATGATCAGCGCAACCGCAATAACCGAGTAGGTCATGATGGTTCCGTACTCAACTGTTCCATCACCGGAGTCGGAGCTGAAGAATCTGCTTAGTTTGATATTTCCAGGCTTCACGGCTTTCGCTCCATGCGTGGGAACTCTGGTGTGTAAGGCGCGTCTTGCGCCAAGAAGTTCCCTGACATCAAGGTATCACGCGTTGGAAAAACATCAAATAGAAAACGCTAATACAGTATCGGTTTGCAAAGTTCAAGATTTGTGGCTGATCGAGTTGGTAGTCAAGGAAAAGATCGATGAGTTATTTTGGGGCACCTCTTGAAATCCCGCGTGGCATCGGCGTTTTCGCGAGCCCTTCAATTGTAGAGGCGAAAAAATATTTCTAGAAAAGTGGTATCAAATATGCTCCAGGCTCTGCTAAAATTAAGCAACTCAAATCTAAACATCAAGGGTCTCAATGGCGAGATTCCTAAAACGACTCATTTCAAGAAAGGCGAGCAAGCTATGGAAAGCGTAGCCATTCAAAGCCCAGTAACCTTGTCGTCTTTTACTATCGTCTGCGACGAACGATGCAACATGGTGCGCAATTTCAGCTCACTGGTGAAGTGGTGGGATCGCGAAAACATCTTCACTTTTGTCGACAGAGATTCAAAAAATCCCACAGCACAACGCCTTATCAGCGAACTCGATAGCTCTCGCTGGAGCCTCATGCTTATTGATGAAGAAGGTTCACGCTGGCAGGGTCCAGAAGCCATTCCGCTCATTCTGAAGCATTTGCCGCTCGGCAAATTGGCCGCTGTTTTCTACATCCTGCCTGGCACGATGTGGGTTACAAAACAGTGCTATCTGTTTGCTTCACGCAATCGCCGATTACTCACACAGCAAAACGCGTAGTGCAAGCATAAACACAAACCTTCGCAAGGAGCCGTTTGCGGCTCCTTTTGTTTTGAGGTTTATGCGCTTTCCATGGAAAGCAAGGAGAGAACTTCTGCTTCGTCCAAACCCATTTCACGCGCCGCGGTGAACACACACCACAGATGCTGCGCCAACTCTCGATTTTGCGCAAACGAAGCACTGGCAAGTGGATTGCTTGCTGTCTCAGAATAGACCTCAAACTTTCCCGGAAAAACGGCGGCAAACTTTTGCAACTCTGAACCTGGCGGGTCCTCAGAAATGACTATGCGTTTGCGCGTGTCCATATTGGCAAGAACCTCACCAAGCGCCTCGATACCATCGGCACCAGCGGCGCCTGCTTTCAAATCGCCGTAACCTTCATTTGTGATTATCAGGATGTTGGGCGCAAGGGCGCCGCAAAACAACGACAGCTCTTCAATGGAGCGCGGCGTGAGTTCAAACAAGCAATAGCGCGCCGTTTCATCCATTGAGAGTAGACAAGTCAAAGCTTCTCCGGCAGGCAGCACCGCAGTTGGTGGCAGAAAGTGCAACTGTTCTCCAAAGCTAGAACTCATCACCCTCGCCATCAATTGGGTGACCATTCCGAAAGGCTGACGTTTTGTGCCGGTGACAGCAACAACGGTCGGACTGAGCCTGCGGCGCCAGTTCCGTGCCAAACTTTTGAGGGCAGCAAGAGTGTCATCTACGGCAATGAGCGGAAAAGACGAACTGGCAATTGGGTAGCTGCCGCGCTCGCTGACAATGCAACCAAGCGCTCCTGATGAAAACGCATCACCCAGAAAGTCATGTCCGTCAAATCGATCGCCACGCAAAGCAACAAACCATGCGCCTTCTTTGATTTCGCGAGTGTCAATGCAGAGTTCCGCTGCCTCGTTTTCGTCGGGCATCATCCCCTGAGCCAGTCGCCCAGTGGTTATTTCCAGGATCTCTTCTGCAGTGAAAGTGGCGACCATCGTCCAGCCAGTGGCGGTTTTAGGTAAGCATACTCGCTTAATAACCCTGGCGGAGCGGTCCGATCAATTTGACAATTTTCTCAATAAGGTTCTAGTGTTCGCAACAAAGGTTTTAGAGACGATATAAAAGGATGATCTCCATCACAGCAAAAACCCAAGCAAAAGGAACGGCAAGGGTAAACGCTACCTCAAGGCCCCAGTCGATGGGGTCGCCGTCCAGCATCATGCAGACATAAATGATGCCGCTGCAGAACGGTGTAACGAACCAGCCCATAATGCCGGTCATCAGCGCAACTAAAAGTAATACAGTCCAGACGTCCATGCGTTCCTAAAGCCACTAAGCGGTCCGAAAATACTTGCCCGCATGCTCGATATTCGCACCTAGTGGGCGTTATGACCAGGGTGCAAATACGAAGTTTGGACGCTTTTTGGAGCTTTGAATATCGGAATCATTCGCAACTAGTTGTAAAGATGACGGAGTTAGCGCAGGGGTTGTTGATACTAATTCGCAATAACGTCAAATTAGCGGAGCGCCCCAAGGGCTCCGAAAAAAGGCCCCAGATATATCCTGAAAGGCAGAAATATCTTTAGCTTTAACGGTTGATACTCAGGTCATGAGCTTCCTAGACTGCACTAGTAATTTTCAGTACTTCAATTCGTCTCGGAGAAGTCTTCTCCCTTTTCAGGAAACCCAAACTACCTCGTCAAATTAGCTGCCTGCATGTTCTCTTCTGGAGAGCAGTCAAACACGATTTGCCGAATCAGTAAGGTTTTGTCCCGAAAAGGTTGTGCTGCGCGAACTTCGCACCCCTGTGCCAAGTCGCGTTAGCGAGGCTCGACTTCTTCAAAAATGTGCGACAAAGCTGTCGCAGGGAGGCACTGACATGGGGAAACCCACAAAAATCTATGTTTGCACCCAGGGTAAGAAATGCCCGAAGCGCGGCAGCAAGAAGGTGTTGGAAAAGCTTCAAGCTGAAGTCGCAAGTCAGGCAAGCTCGCTGGAAGTCAAAGGCTGTGGATGCCTTGGCACGTGCAAGAAGGGTCCGAGTCTCATCGTAAGCCCGGACAAAGTTCGCTATGGACGCGTCAAACCCGAGGATGCTGCCGAGATCGTCAAGACTCACAGCGCGGGTACGGGTCCTGTTGAAAGACTGGTGGTCACGAAGAAGAAAAAGAAGTAGCATCCGCGCTTCTCTTTTCGCGATTGCCATGACTGCGCTTTGCACCAACACTGCAGAGCGACATCTATCGCTACTTGAATCCAAATTCTGAGTTCACGCAGAAATCGCAGGCGACAAGCAAGTTGCGCGGTTGTTGCGTGAAATGTCCACTTAGCCAATGACCGCATCGGGTGACTGCTGTGCCCGATCGGAACTACTCATGATAAGGAGAACAGTCATGAAACGATGGCAAAACCGTCGCTTCTGCGAGCTGGTGTCGAAGGTCACCGAGACGCGAGACGTGCTTGCACGTCAGACCGATCTGTCGCCGCGCAACACCACCGTCAACCAGAAGCTAACCGAACTCGTTCGTTACGTCACGCTCCCGCACAACCAGGCGGCTGCGCGACGCGCTCTACAAGTTCTGAGCGAGTCGGGTGTGACCGCTGACCTCCGCGCGCTCTGCCAGCGCGCCGAGTTTCAGCTGGAGCTGTTCTACAGCGATCCCGACCGAGTCCTGGACTTTCCGTACATCGATCACTACCTGAAGCTGGCCCTCAAGGAGAGCGAGCTCGCCAACCTGAACTCCAACAGCCGCGTCGTTTTCGTCGGTGGTGGTCCGCTCCCGTGGACGCCGCTGGTGCTGACGATCGTGCAGGCTGCGCAGGCTCAGGGCATGATTGGTGAGCTGACGCGTTGTCTTTCCGACAACGATCCGCACGCCGACGCCCAGCTCAAGCGGGTTATCCACCGTGAATTCTGGCGCGACTGGCCGAGCGCGTTCCAGATTCTCTCCGTCGAGAAGGAGCCGGAAGCGGCTGCTCAGGCGGTAAAGGCACTCACCAAGCTGGGCATGCAGGACCACGTGCAAGTCACCCAGGTCGATGGTGCCCATCTGGTTGTCCCGCCCGGCTTCGACACGTTCTTCATCGCCAGCATGGTGACGGAGAAGGAGCGCGTGATGCTCAACATCATGTCGCAGGTCGCTCCCGGTCAGGAAGTGACCTTCCTGGTGCGCAGCGTTGACCCCGTCAACATGCGCGCTTTGCTGTACGAACCGGCTGATGACCTCCTCGAGGACATGGAAGCATGCATCCCCGGCTTGACCTGGATGGATACCTTCCTGCCCGGCGACGGCTCGCAGCTGATCAACTCCGTGCACGTCTACAAGTACCGCCGTCCGCAGGAAAGCGAGACGGAGGCTGCTGCGTAGCGTTAGCGGAGTCTCGCTTCGCTGACGCGAGAAAACGAAAAATACCGAGAGGGTTGGCGATGAAAAACGCGCCAACCCTCTTCGGTTTTTTCTTCTAAGCGGTCGCTCTACTACCTTATTTAGCAACCACCCTTACAGAGGAAACGATTCGGCCAGCGCAGGGTTATGAAACATAGTCCGCTACGGTTCTTCGAAGCCGTTGGGGCTATGCTATGCATCGCCCGGACGAGCATGGCGCTCCCCTACAGGCTTCTGGACTGACCCCGTGTGTGGCCGAACACTTACTTGCAAATGCACCTTCGGAAGTCGCAATTCGGCGCCTTTCGCATGCATCAATACACCGTTTCCAGAAAAAAATTTGATCACGCAGGCACCATATACGGTGCGCTTCGAAAAACTCAAGAACAAGCGCATGCAACCCCCTCCCGGGGATAGGCTCATATAGCTCTGCGAGCCAGTTTTGCACAGTTTAGACGAAATTCCTTCCACGCAACAATTCTGCGACATAGCGCAATAACCCGACAGGTACATGGTTTCGCCCGCTGGCAGCGCACCCAACGCCCCTTAACAACAGTCCTGCCAAGTGGCGAAAGCAGCCGCCAATCTGGCAGTTTTAGTTCTCATCTTTCTTTTTCAGCAATCAGGTAATTAAGCACTCAGAGGTTTCTCCTCGCTTTGTTTTTGAAACTCCAGCACGCGCGCGTAGCACGTGAAGTTGAGTGTTTCGCCTGAAATAGCTCACGAAATCCCGTTGTGCACTCGCTCTTGCAGGTGCGCACAGGTACGAACTCTGACCAAGGAGCTCAAAATGGACCACACGCATCACATGCCGGCCGGCGCTTTCGTCGCTCCGGAATGGCTGATCGCATCCATCGGCATTCTCTTCCTGGGATTCGCCGGTTTCTATCTCTATCGCCTCTTCCGCCCCACCATGGTCAAGAACGCCATCGGCTTCTTCGACTGGGAAGGTGAAGCGGGGCACTTCGTCTGCATGCTGGCAATGGCTAGCCACTTGGTGTTCTGGCTCATCCCCGTACCGGCTATCGCGTGGTCGTGGATTCTCGGCTTCGGCACGCTGTACTACGCAGCGCGCGCGATGACCTGGGGCAAACGCCTCTCATACAACAAGCAGTGGTGGGACTGGACGCACTCGGCGATGTTTCTGGGCATGTTCACCATGTTCCAGCCGCTGCCTCTCAGCCCGCTTCTGCTGACCGTTTTCAACGGCGCCATGCTGCTCTTTTGGGCTTGGTTCTCCGGCTATTACGTCAAGGACGCTGTCCTGGACGCTCGCGCCGGCAAGAGCCTTTCCTTCACGTCCGACCTCGCACATCTTTCGATGGGCGTCGCCATGCTGGTGATGTCGCTTTTCCCTGCATTTCTCATGCCGGGTCATTCGCATCACAGCACCACGCCGGACCATTCGCAGCATTGCGCACCGATGTCGCACCCGATGCCGCATCATGAGCACGGCGCCGTCGACCAACCCGACACGCATTGCGGACACTGACAGCATTCAGCAAACACAGGTTGCAAACGCGGTCTGCAAATGTAACCAGTGTTTGATTGATTGAAACATCGGAAACTGGCTAGTTACCCCAAACTAGCCAGTTTCCTTTAAACTCGATTTTTACTACCTCTTTTAGTACTACTACGAACCCCTGGGCAGGCTTGCGAGTCCACCAATCGACGCCATATGATGCTCGAATGAAGAAGATTTTCACCATCCTGCCACTTCTCTTCCTCCTCTGTGCATGCAGTGCAGAACAACCAAAGCCTCCTGCAGACGCAGCGCAAATTGCGTTCGACCACGAAGAATTCGACTTCGGTCATGTCGCCGAAGGTATAGAGCTGGAGCACAAATTCAAGATTTTCAATCGCGGCACACAGCCACTACAGATCTTCAAAGCGTACTCGACATGCGGGTGCACGGTGCCAACGCTACCGAAAACTTTGCTTCAACCGGGCGAATCCACAACACTCACAGTGCAGTTGGACACCTCGATGAAACAAGACCAGGTGACGAAAACAGTAGACGTTTCGTCGGACGATCCAGATAAACCACTTGTGATTTTGTCACTCTCAATGGACGTGGAAAACCGGCACAAAGCACTAGCAGAGCACAGCAAGGCCAAGTTTCTCACCGACGCAAAGTGCATAAACTGCCATGTCTTACAAGGGGTGGGGCTCTTTGGGGAAGAACTCTACAAAGCCGACTGCGCAATGTGCCATGGAGACGATGCCCAAGGCGGTGTTGGACCCTGCCTCGTGCGCGACTACAGCGACCCCGAACTGAAGAAACACATTTGGCAAGTGACCGCATACGGCAGCAAGCGCAAAATCACCATGCCAGGCTTTTTGGCAGATGCCGGTGGACCGCTCGCAAAGGAACAAGTGGACTCCATCGTCGAATACCTATCGCACCTGGAACAAAAGAAATAACTCTGAGGCGCAGGAAACTAAATGCGCTCTCCGCACGAGAATTGGCATTAAGCATCTCTAGAAGAAGCTTCGTACTTCCACCAGTGACGGGCGCGGGCCCGAGTATTAGGATCTGATCGCCTCCAAGGAGAATTGCCATGTCAGTCCGCATTCGAGCCGCCGTAGCCGCAATCGTGTTTGCTTCTTGCCTGGTTCAAACACCAGTTTTGGCGCAGATGGGCAACCAGCTCACCGCTGAAGAGCAAGTTGCCGCGCAAAACTTCAACGGCATCGACATCGTCGGGGATTCCCTTGGCACTCCCGCCAATCTGAATTCAACCGCTGCTGGTCAGGGTTTCAATCAAAGCGTTAATGGCAGTTTCAATAACAGCATGGCTCAAAGTGGTCTCTCGACAAACCTCAACAGCCAAAATACTCAGCTCGGCCATGTCAACGCCTTTGGCATGAATAATGGCGGAATGAACAACGTCTGCTCAAACGGAATGAATGGCATGAGCAGTATGAATTCCATGATCGGGATGAACCAAACCAACGGCATGAACGGCAACAACAGCATGTCGAACGGATTCAACAATGGCATGAACAATGGAATGATGCAGGGCGGCATGATGCAAAACAATGGCATGATGCAGAATAGCGGCATGAACAATGGTTTCGCCACCAACGATATGTCCGGAGCTGGTAACGGCGGCATCGTTCAATCCATCGGCAACACAATCATGAACGACCCCAAAATGATGCAACGCGCAGTCGGGGTTGCAGGCGCAGCGGCACTCTTCGGACTGTTCGTTACAAACGGTGGAGTCGGCGGCATGATGCGCTCAGCCGGAATGGACAATACTCGTCACATCCGTGGCTCAGTCGTCGGCTACTGACCAACAACTTCAAAATGTTCCTCCCATAGCCTGTATCATAGATTCGAGGCGCGGTTGGCTCTTGGCTTTCCGGCGTTTTCAATCGGCTGACTCACACGAGATCAAGGCTCCTGCAATTCAATTCGACAGCTCGTGGAATGATACTGGTATTGGTGCCAGTGGTTATTGAGCTTGCCTTCCTTGGCATAGTCGGAAATCGTCTCTACCAGGCGACAAAAGAGTACGAGAGGCTAGAGAGGTCCAGGCATGCGCTCATCCAATTACACCATTTTGAGAAGGTTGCTGAAGATGCGATTCTTGCTCTGGCTCAAGAAGACGACGCACTTTCAGAGAAGAAAATTGCCGATATCGATACGCTTATAAATGCTCTGGAAATTCCATGGACGACTGCAAACTCTTTCGAACATCCGGAACTAAACGCAATCGTACGGGATTCTGAATCCGCCAGAGTTAATTTGATTTCTGTGCTGAAGCAAGTGCGCTTGCGGCTAATTCGCCACATAGGACGCACAGTTCCTGCAGGCAAGCTCCTTCCGAAAGCGTCCACGATCACCATGTTCATGGAGGTAAGACCACTCAGCAAGAGAATTATCGAAGTGGAAACGGATATGCTCGATTCCGATTCCGGTCAAATTGAAAGCCTCACCTGGAAGCTTAGTGTCATTCTCGCAAGCGGCGCCGCGATAGGATTTCTCATCTCACTATGGCTGGTCCGCGACTTCACGGCCGGTTTTCTGAACAGATTGACCAATGTCGCTAATAAAGCGCTATTGCTGGCAGGCGGACGAGATCTGCCTCCTCCGATAGAAGGAAACGATGAACTTGCAGAACTCGACAAAGTTTTACTACAAGCGCATACGGACTTAAAACAGGCACGCCAAAAGCAATTTGCCATTCTGGACAACGCGCGAGATGTGCTCTGCACACTGGACGGAAGGCTCCGATTCATCACGGTCGGGGAAGCCGCCAACAAGGTCTGGCTCTACTCTCCGGATGAGCTGCTTGGGCTTTCTCTAATTTCAATGGTCAGTGAACAGACACAAGAAGTCACAAGACAACAGTTAAGCAAACTGGCTGAAACTGGCGGAGACTGCGAGTTTGAAAACGATGTAAAACGCAAAGATGGGACAGTGCAGCCATTTCTTTGGAAGGTTTCCCATTCAAAAGAACAAGCGAGCTACTTCTGCGTGGCACACAACATTTCCGAGATGAAAGCCGCACAGCAATTGAAGCAACAATTCCTCACCACGGCTAGCGAAGAGCTTCGAGCGCCGATCAATGAGGTCAATTCACTAATTGGTTCGATCGTCAATGCCAACTCAGAAGCCATTCCAAAAGCGGCACAAGAAGAGCTAGCCAAGGCAAATTTCAATCTCATGCGGCTGTCTGATCTAGTGGCAGAATTGCTTGATCTGGAAGATGTTGAAGCAGCTGGTCAAGACATCGATAAACATCCCGTGAGCGCGGCAGAAATATGCCGGCAAGCGCGACTCACCCTGGAAGCACTTGCAGCATCAAGAGGAATTAAAATTGTTCAACTCCCCACCGATGCCATCATATACGGTGACAACGGTCGCTTGATTCAAGCGCTCATCAATTTACTTTCCAATGCTATCAAGTTTTCACCAAACGATTCGACAGTCAACCTCGACGTCGCCACAAGCGCCACAACTGTCACTATCAGCGTCATAGACCAGGGTCCAGGCATTCCTGAAAAAGACAAGGAATTGGTTTTCGCCAAATTCCAACAAAGCGAAAGCGCCAACAAATCCAAAATCAAAGGCAGCGGATTAGGGCTGGCACTCGTCAAATCAATAGCAGAAGCCCATGACGGCACCGCGGGTTACAAGCCGGTTCCCACAGGGGGCAGTTGTTTTTATATTGAAATTCCCAAAACCCCAGAAGGAGGTGTGGAATGAAATTTCCCATTCCTAATCTTTTCTGGCGCGGCATTATCATCACAATGATTCCTTTGCTATTGCAAGTCACCATCATTGTTTTCCTCGCCTACAACCTGCTGGCTCTAAAGAACGAAATCGTCACAGAATCCCGCTCTCAAGAAATCATCGCCCGAACCTTTGTGCTCAATCGCGATGCGATGGAAACGATATACAACCTGAACTTCACATTCGAATCTCCGACCCTCTCCTACTCCAAGATCCTGCCAAAAATGCCATCGGGAAGCGATCCTATAAAGGCGCTCAATGAAACCCTGCAGGGGCTTTTCAACGTCGCACGCACGGACAGTGAATCAGAGCAAAGAATGCAAGAGCTGCGAAGCTGCCACAGAGAACTCGAGGAAATGTTCAAAGACGCGCACGCCCTCACATTCTTAGATCACGGAGTGCGCCACAAATTAAGGCGTACGTACTTCCGTCGCTTTCTCAACTGCGCAAGACAATACTCAGCAGCAACCACTGCCATTGTTGAACTGGAAGAGGCAAGACAAGCCAGAAGACCAGCTTTGATACACGACCTACTTAAAAGAGTTTGGATTACTCTAATTGTTGCGCTCATCTTGAGCGCCCTACTCGCTACAGTTCTCGGCTTCCTATACATCGTCTTGGTAAAGCGCCCACTGAAGCGTACGCGCGAAAACGGCATGCTTTTGGCGAAGGGTGAACCACTGCCGCCTCCAATTCCAGGTACAGACGAATTAGCCACGCTGGACAGACTATTGCATTCAACTGCCGAGGCTTTGGCAAAGGTTCAACAAGACGAAAAAACCCTGGTTGAAAACGCAACCGATCTCATCTGTTCGCTATCGGAAAGCGGTGCTTTCATCAGTGCCAATACTTACGCAATCCGCATGCTCGGCTGGACACCAGAAGCACTTGTGGGCAGACATCTGCACGAATTCACTGTGCCAGAAGAAAGTTTCTTATGCGATGAAAAACTAAGAGAGTCGAAAGCATCCACCACCATCAGCGTCTTCGAAATGCGCCTGGTGACAGCATCAAAGGAAGTTATAGACACACGCTGGTCGTGTTTCTGGTCCGACGCACAAAAGGCATTTTTCTGCGTTGCACACGACATAACCGAAGCGAAAAATGCTGAGCGGATGAAGCAGGACCTCGTGGATATGATCAGCCACGACCTGCGAAGTCCTCTCACATCAGTAAGCATTTCGCTGGCCATTGTTTCAAGAGGCGCAAAAGGAGAGCTTCCGCTAGAAGCAAAACAGAAACTTGCCAAGTCAGGAAAAATGGTGGAGCAATTGATCGAATTGGTAAGTGACCTTCTAGACTTCCAAAAGCTGAGCGCAAGCAACATTGAGCTAGAGCCTGTTTCCACCCAGATTGAGCCGCTCTTGCAGATGGCGCTTTCGACAGTTGAAACGCACGCCGAAGCCAAAGACATATCTTTCGATGTCTCCGGAGATGCCGCTGTAAACGCCGACAAACGCCTGCTGACGCAGGTAATAACGGCTTCTTTAGAAAATGCAATCAAAGCCGCGCCGGCAAGTTCAACGATTCGCGCAGAAGTAACCGAAGTCGCCGATATAGTCCAGCTCAGAATAATCGACGAGGGAGAAGGGCTCAGCGACGAGGAAGAAGCGCAAATTAAACTAAGCGTACCGACTCACAAATTGAGCGGACACAGCAACCGCTCACTCCTTAAATACTCAATTTGCAAGCAAATCGTAGAAGCACACAACGGCAATATCAGCTCCTACAACGTGAAGCCTAGCGGCTATAGCTTCGTCGTTCGCCTGCCGAGACTAGATTCCGAACATCCGAACTAGCTTCTGGGCAACAGTGAAAGAATCCAGAGCAATCCACCAATCACCATGAAGATCCAATTGACGACTGAGAACTTCTTGTTCGTCACTGCTGCTTCGCCACCGTTCAGTTTATTGACGGAAATCTGAAGCAAAACCAAGGGCAGCGTGGTGAAAAGCGAAAGGAAATTGCATAGTGGGTTATCAAAACGACCAACTGCATTGCATATCAGGTAAATAACTCCCATTACGCCCGGATGCAACGAAGGCGGCATGCCTCCCTTCTTCGCTATCAGCTCGTACATGTCAGATGCGAGATAGAAGAAAAAGATCGGTGCAAAAATTGCTCTTGCGCCCGGAAGTACCTTTGCACCGTGCTTATCTTTTAGGTACTTCCAGTTCATGAACATCCAAAAGATTGAGTACAAGTTGAAGAACAGCGTGTTGAGAACGATCAACTTCAGAATACTGACGGGAAAGAAGATCTGCTCGGCAGGTGCAGTCTGTGGCTGTTGCTCCAAATTCGTGTCATCGGAAACGGACTCACTGTTTGAACTTTGCACTATTTCTCCTCGCAGTTAGCAGACAAAAATCGAAACCGGCTAAATAAATAGGTTTCCAATTTAAGTTAACAGCAAAATCGCTCGTCTGATATTTGTCCTTACCCAACGACACAGAACCGCCCGGCGAAATCTCCTTTGCACCAGTCGCGCTGGACAAAGGCGTTTCAGCATGGGCGGATGAAAATGCCAGTAGGGTGTTGCTGCAAATCAGCGCAGCAACGGCAGTTATAAAAGTTCTGTGCTCAACCGACTCAAAATCTTAGTGGACATCCCCACAACAAGGGGCGACGACCTCCTCGACAGGTTTAGGTCTTGTTCTCGAAAACGTTTTGAGAAATCTCTCGCCGACAACGCCGAATACAGCTAAAAACGGGAGCATTTGTACAACAGAATTGAAAAATGCAGTCCAACAACAGCATGGTTGCATGGGAATCCTCCAAAAGGACGAGGGACCTGCTAAGTACTCACCAAACCAAGAGATAATTCGAGAGTTCAAACTCAGTGGCAGCACTGGGTTTGTGATTTCTGCTGGGACTTTGTTACCTCCATATCTTCGCCCTCTTCTTCTGCTTCAAAAGAGGACTCGCCACGACGCAAGAGTTGCCAGAGCTCGTTCATTACACGAGCAGAATCGTCCGCTTTAACGGCTTCGACTACGCAAGTATCCAAATGCTGTTTCAGCATCAGCTGCGCAGTTTTGTCGAGAGCTGCTTGCACTGCTTTGAGTTGAGTCAAAACATCGATGCAATATTTTTCGTCGTCAATCATGCGTATGACCGCTGACAGGTGTCCCTGTGCTTTAACCAAACGGGACCTGAGCTGACGCTTTGTGTCGCCTGTGATAGCCACGCATCTACCGCCTATGAAGTGTCGCCATGAACAAATAAAAGCAGAACTCGGAGGCGAGTTCAACCAATCCCCCCGGTGGGGAGATCGCATTTAATACTAATTCTGCAGCCGCTTAAAAGCTTGACCGTCAGCGTTTTCCGGCGCCAGCCAGAACCTTGCTGCCATCCTCTACCTGTGCGATTGTTTTTTCGTTTTTTGCAAACATGCCGAAGAGCCGCCCAGTGACAGTATCTGGTTTGCGTCTTTCGTGAATAGCGCGCGATAAAAGTCGATTTGCGTAATTGGTTCGACTTGCATCGTCGCAAACTTGCGATTCGGTCGCATTTTCCATGTGTTGCCCTCCGCATCTCATGATTGAGAATCGCCAAAACGGAGTTTCCAGTTCCCATGAGTGTAACCCGGAAAAGCGAGATGACAAGCGATATTTCATCTAGGTGAATTTGATTTAACGAATCAAACGCAGCACAAATGCTTCTTTGCAAAATCAGAGAGGTTCCAATACCTTTAAAATTTAGTCGTGCTAACGCTTTCGCACGTTCTCACAGGAGCGGACTCACTAAATGTCAGACGCATCTTCACTTGCAGTGGAAACAAGTTCAAAGAAAAAAATGGCGGACGATAAAGATTCAAACCTAATACTGCCGGACAACCTTCCCGGACTAAATGCCTGGAAAGCGCGCCGCCACCTGCTCGACACGAAAGATTTAAGTGTGGAAGAAGTGGACGCACTTATCTCGGTCGCGAAGCTTTGCAAGAATATTCATTCAAAAGGACGGCCACCACTGACGGTGCTCAGTCACAAAGTAGTCGGCAATCTGTTTTACGAGAATTCGACAAGAACGCGCAGCAGCTTTGAGCTTGCGGCAAGAAAACTCGGCGCTTCGGTTTTGAACCTCGACATTCGCATGTCGTCTGTCGCCAAAGGTGAAACGATCGAAGACACTGCCCGCACACTGGTCTCAATGGGCGTAGACGCTGTTGTACAGCGGCATAGCTCCTCTGGCAGCGCGCACAAATTAGCGGAACTTTTGAAAGACGAGGTTCACGTTCTGAATGCCGGCGACGGATGGAACGCTCACCCAACGCAAGCCTTGCTCGACCTTTTCAGCATGCAGGAAACTGGTAAAGCCATCAAAGGTCGAAAAGTGGCGATCATCGGCGACATTACCCACAGCCGCGTAGCACGCTCGAACATATGGCTATTACAAAAACTGGGTGCCGAAATACACGTTGCCGGACCACCCACTCTCGTACCGGTAGAGCTCGATAGCTTTGGCGTCACTGTGCACGAAAAGCTGGAGCCCGCTATTAAAGACGCAGATTTCGTCATCGCACTGAGACTTCAATTAGAACGCCAAGATGAAGGGCTCATCCCCAGCATCGGCGAATACAAGCGCCTCTATAGATTGGATCATGAAAGAATCAAGCGCTGCAAAGCGGATGTTCGCGTCCTCCACCCAGGACCGGTCAACCGGGGCATTGAGATTACCGACGACCTCGTCGACGACTCCAAAGTCTCCCTCGTCAATCTGCAGGTAGCCAACGGAATCGCTGTAAGAATGGCGGTTTTATACCTGCTAATGTACGACGGCGAAGACTCATAGAGCGTCCGGGCTCGAAAAAATCATAGACACAGCAAAACATAGCCACTCAAACGGACAAACAAATGGAAAGCGCGATTCTCATCAAGAACGGACGAGTAATTAACCCAACTGATGCCAGCGGCAAAGCGACCAGCAATGTCGCCAACAATCAGAGTCTCGACATTCGCATCCGGGACGGCAAAATCACCGAGATGGAAAGCGACCTGAAGCGAAGAGATAACGAGTCAGTCGTAGACGCTCAAGGCTGCTGGGTTATGCCTGGTTTCGTCGACATGCACACGCACTTACGAGACCTTGGGCAGGCAGACAGAGAAGATATTTCGACCGGTACAAAAGCAGCTGCTGCCGGAGGTTACACGACGGTTGTGGCGATGGCAAACACCGACCCGCCGACCGACTGCGCAGAAATTCTAGACCGTGTGATTAAACGCATTCATGAGCGCGCGATTGTTGAAGTTTTGCCTGTCGCGGCCGTGACCAAAGGCCTTAAGGGCGTTGAACTCACTAACATGGTCGAAATGTCAGACATGGGAGCCATCGCATTTTCCGACGACGGCATGCCGATTTCCAACCTTGACGTTCTGCGTCGCGCCTTTGAATATGCGCGTTTGCATGGCAGACCAATCATCAGCCACCCGGAAGACAAAGATCTTTCGCACGGAGGATCGATGAACGAGGGCTGCCAATCCACCTGCCTGGGCATGAAGGGAATTCCTTCTGCAAGCGAAGCTGCATGCGTCGCGCGCGAAATCGAAGTGCTTCGCTACACCGGAGGTCGCCTGCACTTCGCTCACACATCAGCGAAAGCTTCCATCGATCTGATTCGTCAAGCAAAAGCACAAGGGCTAAACGTAACCGCCGACGCCACGCCGCACCACCTGGTTTTGAGCGATGCAGATATGACGCCATACGACACATCGTTCAAGATGAACCCCCCGCTGCGTTCCAAAAAAGATGTCGAAGCAATCGAGCAAGCGCTCGCCGAAGGGGTAATCGACGCCATCGCTACCGACCACGCGCCGCATTCCAAACTGGACAAGAGCAAACCGTTTGACCATGCTCCGTTCGGCATTATTGGGCTGGAAACAGCGTTTTCCCTCTGCTTCGAAAAACTTGTGCTCTCCGGCAAGATGCCTCCCAACAAGTTTCTAGCCCTCATCACCACCCACCCGGCGAAGATCTTAGGCATCCCAGCGCCGCAAATCTCCGTCGGCTCCCGCGCCAACATTGCCATCGTTGACCCAGAGATGCGTTGGAATTTCGAGATTGGCGAGAGTTTCTCCAAGAGCAAGAATTCGCCATTCACCGGCCGTTCTCTCAAAGGCAAAAATCTGGTCACCATCTTCAACGGCAAGATTGTCTACCTGGACAAAGAGCGAGCAGCAAAACGCGTGCAGGAAGTTTGCGCCAGTTCAACATAGAATAGAAATCGACACCACAATTCTTCCCTGAGCCGGAATGAGTCAGTATCTGAAAGAAACGCGCCGCTATCATTTGGTAATCCTGTTCGCCCTTTTGTCTATCGCTCTCTGGGTGACGCCGGTGCAACACATGATCTCCATCGGGCGTTTCCAGCATTACGCGATGGCGATTTTCCTTTTCTCTTGCGGCTATTTCATTCAAACTGCGTTTTCGTGGAAAGAATTGCCAAAGCTAGCTCGCTTTTCGTACATCGCCACGGGCATGTTTTTCTTCTCGGTCGCTTTGGTTTTCTACCAAAACCCCTGGCTGGTGGACCGTGCCTCCGTTGCCAGCGACGAAAAGATGCAAACCAGAACCGGAATGATGCTCACCTACATGGGCACCAGTGTTGCGCTGGGCATAGTGTGGCTTAAGGTCGCATACGACGAAGCCATGGAAAAGCGCAGGAAACTGAAGCAAGAAAGTCAGACACAGTCTCAAGAAGCAACGCAGGGATAACAAGTGAAGCGAATAATTCTTCTTATCGGGGTTCCGGGCTCGGGCAAATCCACACTGGCAGCCAAGATTGCGGAGAAAGGTTTCACCATCATGTGCGCCGATGCAATTCGCGCGGAACTCTACGGAGACGCAGTTGAGCAAGGGGATCCGGCAGCCGTGTTCAAAGTTTTCTTTGAGCGCATGGAAAAACTCATGGCGGACGGTGCAGATCTGATAATCGATAATACCAACGCAAATCCTTTACACCGCAAAGAAATTCTCGACCGCGCCAAGAAGTTCAAATATGCCGATATTCAACTCTGGGTGATGGAAACGCCGCTACAGGTTTGCATTACGAGAAACAAGAACCGCGGACGCATGGTACCGGAAGACATTGTTGCGAAAATGCATTCAACGATCAGCCGAGGGGGTCGCCCAACCCGCGAAGAGGGAAAATTGGTATTAATCCGACCAGGAAATGACGAGAACGATTACAGGTTTTTCTTTCCAAACTAGAAAAATTGGGTATGAGTAGGATGTGAAGTGTCCTAGATCAAATTGAAACACGGCGAGGCAGCCCCGGGAATGACCACTATCCTGGAAACGCATGTCGACAGCAATAGCTCTGCAGCAAAGGCTTTGCAGAGTATTCTCGAGATGGGTTTTTTCGAAACTTCAACGATTCATGTCGCCAGCACCGACCGCTCGGAAGAAGGCGCCATTTATATCAGCAAAGGCAGCGCCATCAAGGGCGCAATTTATCGTGAAACCTGCGAGCAAGGGCGCACGGAAAAGGGCTATTCGGCGCTCAGGCGCCTGTTAAACCTCAAGCAAGCCTATTTTGTCTATAAAACAGGCGGCGACCACAGTCTGGCGCTAGAGAGCGAAGGCTTGAACGTCGATATCGAGGACATCATCCAACAGCTGCCGAATCTTCCGCCCGAAGCGCCGGACAGATACAAACAAGAGCAAACCATTCCGCCCAACCAGAAGCAGCGATTTGAAATCGACGCCGAGGAATTGAGAAGCGGCAACCGCCCACAAGTCGATAAGCACGACCCGGACAGAGTGGCGCGCGGCAAAAAGCGCATGCGTCGACTGGAAATGCGCAACATGATTTTGAAAGGACCGCTGATTTGGGCCTGCGTTATCGGACTAGGTTATGGCGTCTGGCACTACTTCGGACCAACCATCAAAACCGCACTTGCCTCTAAAGGCAAAACAACGCATGCAGTTAAACACAAACCGGCTAAGAAGCGTTCGCACTAAATGACCTATTTCGAACCGCCGCGAGCTTGAGAATTATGCGACGATCAGCTGCTGAAGTAGAAGTTAAAGGCAGTTGAAATCTTGGTTTTCGACCACCCCAAATTTGGGCTGCGCTATAAATGACAACCGCACTCTTTGTCTGAAAACTCGCCGAAACTAATTTGCGACGCAGCGAAAACATGCCAGTGACAGGATTTTGGAGCTCTGTCACTGTATATGGTGGCATGAAACATAATATCGACTATGTGACACTCAGCCGCAAAACCTTGCGGCCAGTTGGTTGTCAAAGTTGTGGCCGGTTCCACCTTCGCTAGGTTCACGCGACACTTTATCATGACATCACCAGAAAGCGTGATTGTGCAAGCTTCACCAGCACCGCGTCTTGTAAACGTGTCTTAGCAAAAATCGTGAAACCGCAAAGCCCATATGGTTTCCAAGTCAAAGTTACGTTTCTTGATTTCAGCCCTTTCAACAAACCGATGTAACGAAAACCGTCTGCAAGAGAACAATGCTAACGCGTTAGTCACTATGGTGATGGCGCCCATTCCTTTTGCACCAACTGAGACGAAACCCAAGCACCCCGCGCAAATTCGACAAAAAACAGACGCAAGAATTTAACAGCTAAGGCTGTCGAGGCTTGTGCTGCCTCAGCTTTGGGCAACCGCGAATGAGCAAAACCAAACCAACTTCCCAAAAGGAAAAAGTATGAACATAAGACGAGCACTTCTCACGCTTGGCGCGATGATTCTCGGCGTCGGCTTCTTCGGCGCATTCCCCCAACAGGCACAAGCGCAGACACCTTTTTGCGTGCCGTCCAATCCTAATAGCACGCCATGGCCGCCAACAAACTCCACCCTAGCGTGCCAGAATTCTAGCTACTTTGGAATTATGCGAGTAACCTTAGAGCAACTCGGAAACGATGGTTCTGATGCTGCATGGCGACTTCGTACTGCTGGCACCGCCGCAGGTGATCAGGTAAGCGTAACTCTTTTCGACGTCACGACTCAGCAGTCAATTGGAACTGCGGATTACATTACAGTCGCCGATGATACACCCGTTATCATCGCCAGAAAGATTGCGGAAAGTGTGAATTCGCAGTTCGCACCGGATCTTTTTGCATATCAGTCTTCGAATGTGGTTACTATTCTTTCTTTAAGTGGGCATGAAATCAGCTTTAGTGCTCACCAGTCTGGAAATAATGGACTGACGCTCACCACCGGGGCGCCTGATACTACGACCTTGACCGCAACTATTGACGGAGTTGCTCGGAATGACATTACTTGGTGGCAGTTCGCATCACCTCCTGACTTCTTTAATTGCAGCAACCTGCCCGCTTCTGGTTGTCCAGTTGATAGTAGGCCCACTAGCCTTCCGAATGGAACCTTCGGCGTAACTTGGGGCACCGCCAATGGTGGTTACACGGCCGTCTTTGAAGCTAGCAACGGCAGCTCGACCTTCAACAATCGGATTCGACATACGACGGCTCACGAAACTGGTCATCAGCTCGACGTGCTTTACGGCATTGCTGGTTTTGGCGATCCGGGCACTAATTTTGCGCAAAGCGCTGCTTTTAAGGCAGCCGTCCAAAGGGATCTCGATGTGATGGCTCTCGTTCCTCCTTGTAATTTCCAAGCATCCAATGGGCAGCGCGTCGTCGACGATCCGCCGGTTCAGGTTGGGGGCGATTATGCTTCTATGGATCCTGTTACCGGAGATCCACTTGGAACGGGCGGGCTACCTGGGTTTTTCAGCGGGGAAATTCATGATCAGTATGGGAATCTCATCTGTGATGATCGCAATTCAAACGTGGCTGGTGCAAACACTGTTGAAATTCTGAAGAATGCGTATCCGTATCTGGCCGATATTTTGGATCCCAATGCGGTCACTCCCCGAGAGAATGAGCTGTTTGCTGAGATTTATTCAGCACTATATGCTGGTGGATCTGGTTACCCGGACACTCTTGATGATGACGGTAATCCATATAATCCTTCGAGCGACAGAGCATTTCTGGAAACTGGCGCATTCATGTGCGCGAGGCTCTATATCCAGACGCTGACTCAAAATGGGCGTTTACCTACGGAAGACGAGTTGTCGTGGACTGGTTACTCGGTTCCAGGCATTATTGGAAGTGGTCCTGACGCTGGAATGTATGGTTATGGAGCTACGAACTTTTACTGTGACAATAGTACAGAGTATCAAGGCGATTATGGCTTTGGCAGCTAACTAACGTCTCGGATGGGGGATTGCAAAATCCCCCATCTTCACTTGTTTAACAACCGACCTAACGCAGCGCAAAGGAACAGTAGCGATAAGCCCTAACCCGGTCATTCACGTATGCTAGTTGAAGCCAAACAACTCCCGCAGAAGTACAGTTACCTGGTTGGCTGACACGAAAATCCTCAAGTTCTCCGTCGTTTTTAACTTCCTCTTTTCTAGAGCTTATGAGCGGGGATGAAGGATTTCCAAGAGCTTCGCGAACTTGAGAGCGCCTTAGTCCAACAACTGAAAAATCCGAGACTCGAATCTGACGATAAGGGAATTCTCTTTGCTGTGCAGGCGATTCAGGTTTTATAGGCTGATATAGCCTCGTAGTTAAATTGCCGTATTGCCAATCCCCAAGCTTGTGTATCTCATAGGTGTTAAATGAAAATCTTTTGTGGGCTTTCGATTGAGCCGAAATTGCGTCGTTTGTTTCGGCTTTATTCTCAATTTTTAGATCGTTCGCTGAAGCTTGAGCGGTCATAAAAGTCAAAAGTAGCCCGATGGAAAAAAATGCTTTCATTTGCCGCTCTCCGTTTATTTACTAATCTAATTTCCACCTTTAGCCGCAAAATCGAAAGGTGTCAAGATGGCAAGTACGTAAATTTCGCAAGAAGCAGCGTTGGGTCTTTTTTTTTGAATCAGTATTAGACCGGTCGGCTACGTAAAAAAGTCGCGTTCTCGCATTGACTCACTAAAAAACAAACCCTGACAAGGTTGTTGCCTCATGAAAAAACTAACCCCTGAGAAGGGGGAAGGGCATGAGGAAAAAGATGAGTCTAAGTGCGAGGCGAGAGTTG
>Ga0164290_1000716_pt1 | contig 88098 bp, 68 predicted proteins | sample Micstemetagenome_FD_108782 | JGI IMG/M metagenome (GOLD analysis project Ga0164290, IMG submission 108782) | Contaminated culture microbial community from soil near Moab, Utah, USA - Microcoleus steenstrupii SON62 (Illumina Assembly) | ecosystem: Environmental > Terrestrial > Soil > Soil crust... | reverse complement strand
GGGAAGAGACGAATTAAGGAGAGGGGCCTACGCCGCCGGCCGTAGCCTATGGCGCGGAGGCCGGGGGTGAGGGGTTAAAACGCCTCGAAACAACATCGTTACATAAATGCATGCGTGCCCCGTTTCACGAATGTAAAGCAACAGGTATCGCCATCAATGCCAAACAAAGCGGGCGGCCATAAAGACCGCCCGCTTCCTTCGCTGCATGCTCCGCTTATAAACGCGGACACACAAACGAATGCGGGGCCAGGCTGGCCTTGCGGCGCCCGAGAAAGGTGAGGCTCAGCTCGAAGCTGTTGGCGCCGTTGGCCATCTTTCCGAGGCGCGAACTGTTGACATCATAGCTGGCACCGATCATCAGATTGCCATGCACCACGGCCGCAAAGGGAACGATAGCATCCTGCACGCGGTAGTTGGCGCCCAGCACGAGCTCGGTCTTACCCTGCACGCGCCACTGGGCGTAGGCACCGCCAACGATCTCGGTGGCGCTTCCCTGCTGCAAGACCAGGGCATTGGGCACCAGCCAGGCATCTTCCGAAACCCGCACCCGCGCCCCGCCATGGGCGGTATAGCGCAACGGCAGGCGAGAAGCCGCGCCCCGGCCTACAAAAGGATCTTCGGGCCGCGTGAGGTGGCCCGCCGACAATCCGAAGAACGGATTGACCCGCGCATCGGGCAAGCTATTGTAATAGAGAAGGCCAACAGCAGCATCGAAGCTGGCCGCCGAGGTATTGGTCAGCGGATCGCCGGAGGCACGGCTCGGGTCGAAACCGACACCCGCAGTCCACTGGTCGCCGCCCTGCAGCTTCGATGGATCGAAGCGGCGGCTCAGGAAGCCAGCCTGCAGTGCAATGGAAAGGTGATGCTGCTCTTCCTTGCCCCAGCGTACGCCGCTGTAGGCGGCCGACAGGCTGCCGCTGGTGTATTGGTAGCCCCCGGTGCCGGCGGTCTGGCGGAGCAGGTTCACGCCCAGGCTCATATTACGCCCGGTGGCGGCGTCGGCCGACACACCGATGGTACTGAAGCCCCCACCCAGGCCGTTCCACTGGTTGCGGTAAAGTGCCGAAGCGCGGTAATCGGAGGCGCTGGTACCCGTCATTGCCGGGTTGAGCCAGAGCGGGTAGGCATAATATTGCGAAAAGTGCGGATCGACCTGGGCTTCGGCCCGCAGGGAAGCAATGGCCAGTGCAGTCACAAGTAGCTTTCTCATCTGATCAGGTTGATGGATCCTTTTAGGTTGATTTGTTTTCCGCTTTGCAGCGTAATGCGGGCTACATAGCTATAAACGCCCACCGGCTGCGCTTTCCCGGAAGCAGTTCCGTCCCAGCCACGGCCGGCATCCGTGCTCGCAAACACCTGCTGCCCCCACTGGTTGAAGATGCGGAACTCGAGGCTGCGGATGCTGCTGCCATAGACCTGCAGCAGGTCGTTGCGGCCGTCGTTGTTGGGCGTGAAGTAGTTCGGAATAAATACGTCGTCTTTCACCTCGTTGACCGTTACGGTTACGGAGGCGGAGGCCGCACAGCCCGCCGCGGTCTGGCCATTCACGGTGTAGGTAGTGGTGACGGCCGGTGTCACCACCTGTGTGGCCGCCGTCGGGTTCGGCACCGAAGGCGTCCAGCCGGTGACGATAAAGGCCGTATTGCCGGTGGCGCTGAGCGTCACGGCATTGCCGGCGTTGACGGGGTTGGGCGTGGCCTGCAATTGCAGGCTGAGTGCCTGTACCAAAATGTTGTAAGTGGAGCTGGCCGTACAGCCTTCTGCATTGAGCACCTGCAGGCTGATGGTGCTGCTGCCGGCTGCCAGCGCTGTTACGAGTCCGCTGTTGTTCACCGTGGCCACGGCCGGATTGCTGCTCGTCCAGGTGCGCACGCCTACCGCGCCGCCCGGGATGCTCAGCTGGCTGCTGCCGCCCACACACAAGGTAGCATTGCCGCTGATGGGCCCGGCTACCGGCAAGGGCGATACGCTGATGTTCTTCTCGACAAAGCCGCTGCATCCGCCCGCCGTTACGGTATAGCGGATGTTGGTGCTGCCCACCGCAACACCCGTAACCACACCGCCCGGGCTCACGGTCGCCACAGCCGTGTTGGCAGCGCTCCAAACACCACCCGGTGTGGTGCTGGCAAAGGGCGTTGTGGCACCAAGACAAACGGTGTTGTTACCGGTGATCGGAGCTACAGCCGGTACCGCATCGACAACGAGCTGGAAAGGCTGTATGGCCGTACAGCCGTTGAGGGTAACGGTGAGATTGATGGTAGTGGTGCCGGCGCTGAGCGCGGTGACGTTACCGATAGACGGTCCGCCCGCAGGAAGTGTCGGCGTGACCGTGGCCACCGCCGGGTTGGTACTGCTCCATTGTCCCGAGCCGTTGACTGCCGGGTTGGTAACCTGGAACTGCGCACCTACACATACCGGAGAGGTTCCCGTGGTGGGCTGGAGCACGGGTGTGGGCACCACGGTAAGCGGGGCGCCCGAACTGGCAGGGCAACTGCCTGAGCCAACGGTATAGGTAATGGTACTCGTGCCTGCGGCTACGGGTGTTACAACACCGGTTGCCGGGTTGACGGTGGCCACCGCCGGGTTGCTGCTGCTCCAGGTGCCCCCTGCAGGGCCCGTGGTGGTAAAGGTCGTTGTGGAGCCGAGGCAAAGGCTCGGACCACCGCTCACCGTGCCGGCACTGCCGCCGCTTACCTGCAGCCGCAGGGCGGCGATCCAGGTGCTGTTGGCGCCGCCGTTGGGAACGCCGGGTGTTTCATTCGGACCGGCATCGCCCTGCTGCCAGCTGGCGGCAACGGTATAGTTGGCATCACTGAGGAAGTAATTCTTGCCACCCGGCATATCCGGCACCCGGATGGTGGCGGTGGCGGCTGTTCCGATCCCGAACGCAAAAGAAAAAGACGCCGCGCCCCGGTTGGCAGGATTCACGATGATGACGGCATCACCGCCGTTGGCCAGGGCTACGGTGCCCCAATGCCAGTCGGTCGGCAGGACTTGTCCGAAACCACTCGTCGGATAGGTATACCCAGTGCCCCCGGTGGCTACCGTAGGCTCCGTGAAGTTGCGCTCGAGCAGGTTCGAGGAGGCCGGCAGTATATACGTGTAGTCCTGGTTGGCGTCGGTAGGATCGTCAGGCGCCGTGATCCTGGGATTCTTATCCTGCTCATTATAAACGAGGATGACCGACCCGTAGGGTACCCGGGCCCAGGCGGGGTTGTTGGCGAAGCGGATGGCGCCGGCGGCGATGCCGGTACCCGCACCCGACTGAACCCAGCCGTTGTTGTCGTCGATGATCCAGCCCCGCAGGTCGGCGGTACTGTCGGTGCAGGTGCGGGTGCCCACCACCACGAATTCGAAATACTCTTTCGAGCCGCCGGTGGGTCCCTGCGACACCTCGTTCAAAACAAGCTGCGCCTTACCCCGGTTTGCCAGGGCGCAGAAGGCGAGCAGAAGAAGTCCTTTGCGCATGTGGGAAAAAATAGGTGCAAATATCCCGTATTTCCCCGGTAGCGAAGAGCTGCCGCAGATTAAATTATTTAGTAATGCTTTATTTCCCAGTTTAGCGGAAGCGCGCCGGGACATTTGGCACAGAATTCGGATTACCGGAATAGCAAGCGGTTACTCATACTGCCTCTGGCCTTCCCCGCATTCTCTGGAGCCAAGAACGGAACGGCCAAATCCGGAAGTTGAGCCAACACATACTTAACCGCCCTGGATAGATTATTCAGAAAAGAGGTAGAACCAACGTTCCACCTCTTTTTTGCTTTGTGGCAGCATACACCCCGCGGCATTCACGATAGCAATTTTTTAATCTTTTCGAACGCTGTGCTGGTTTGGTTTTTGCAGAAATCGTGGTGATGAAAAAGGCATCTTCCATAGGTTTGGGTCTGCTGGCAGTGGCTGCCACAGGACTTGTGTTGTACCGGCTGCGGCGCAAACGTGTTGAACACAGATACCGCCGTAATATTTCCGATGAAGGATACGAAACGGCAGGTGATATTCTCTATCCCGAACGCCCGGCCAAGCCCGATGAACATTACGGCCCCGTGTTGCCCGGCAGTGTTCATTAAAGGCATCGCCCGGTGTGTTCATCCGGGCTGTGTAATGCCGCGCGCTTACTCCTTTCCTTTTTCGCCTACGAAGTTTTGCTCCTTGTTGCGGAACAGGAGGTTGAAGGTCGTGAGCGTGCCGTAGATGCGGGTAATGTATTGCTGCAGGTTTACCTTGTCTTCGTCGCTGAGGAGCTTGTGTGCATTGATCTGCTGCTCCATCACACGCAGCCGGTCGCGGAGCATGACGATCTTGTGAAAGAAATCCTCGATGGGCATTTCCTTTGGCTTCAGGCTTTTGTCGGCCGGCTGCAGGATCATGATGCCGTTCTTCCAGCGGTCGCCCAGGGGCACGGGCTCGGTGATGCCGCCCCAGAGGCGCAGGATCTTCAGCAGCGAACGCTCTACGTCTGAGTGCGTTTCAATTTCTACCGACACGTTATCCGCAATGATCTCTTCCAGATTATGGTCGTTCTTATCGATCTCCTTTGTGCCATGGTGGATGAAGGTGATGAGATAGGTGGCAAAGCGCACCCCGGTGACGACGCCGGGTCCGTACTGCGTATGCTGCAGCCTCGTGCCGACGCCCAGTGTGAGTTGGTCGATTGTTTCCATGGGCCGAATTTAAGACGCCGACGCATTTCCCGGCTTAGGGCAGGCTACCGGCCCGCCGCTTCCCCGGTTTCCGCTCCCTCAATAATCATGTAATCATGTAATCAGCCATCGTTCCTTCCCGAAGGAATGATTACAGCATAAAGGACTACGCGAGCAAATCACTAAAACGCCTTTTTCCCCTGGAATAATCCGAAGGCCGTTTTGATGTACTGGCGGAAGTCGTATTCGGATGCACTCTCCGTGAATTCGAGCGTGGGCCGATAGGCCTGCATGAACTGTTGGAGTGCGTCGCCCTCGAGACCCGTCAATTGCCGCACCAGGGTTTTGTTGAAACGGTAGTCGATAAAGCGGTCGGCCTCCTGTTGCATCAAACGGGCCTGGAAGCGCAGCATGCTGCGGTTGCGGCGAAACTGGAAGGCGCGGATCAGTTCGTTGATGTCGATGCCTGCGCCCCCGGGGCCAATATTGGTCATCGTCTCCAGGTTGGGCCGGCGGTAGTTGAACACTTTCGCATAGTCCTGCCGGTTACGGATCGAATCCATACGGTAATTACGGCCATGCACCACCACTTCCTTCAGCTGTTTGTACATGCCTTTCACCGGAACGTTCAGTGCTATTTCGAACGCGTCGATGCGGGGAATGGTTTTGACGGCATATTTACGCGTGGGGCGGCCTTCATAAACGAACCATACCGAATCCTGCTCGTTGACCGGGATGCTGAAGTTTCCGAGTTTGTCGGTCTGCGTGAATCCTCCCGAATTGGTTTGCACGAGCACCGATTCCACGGTATAGTTGCGACTGTTGTCATACACGGTGCCCCGCAGCCGCAACTGGGCGTTCAGGGTGGTACCCGCAATCAGAAACAGGACGGTAAAAAGCAGTCGCGTGTGCACCGGGGCAAGTTAAGCCGGGAAGTGTAAAGAGAATGGTAATTCGGGGTGCAGCGGCCAGCCATGGGTTCTCCCGGCTTTCTGAATATCCGACCCCGTATCTTCGCATTATGTCCATGAACACCCTGACAAAGGCCATCGAAGCAGGCGCTGCTGCCATCCGGAGCTTTTCTGACCGCAGTTTCGAAGTAAGCAACAAGGAAGGCATCAACAACCTGGTCACCGAGGTCGACCATGCCGCCGAGGCGGCAATCATGCAGGTCATCCGCGAAGCCCACCCCGACCATGCCATCCTCAGCGAAGAGTCGGGCGACAACGAGCAAAGCTCACCCTGGCGCTGGATCATCGACCCGATCGATGGCACCGTCAACTTCGCCCATCATATTCCCATCTGCGCCATCTCCATCGGCCTCGAACACGAGGGAAAAATGGTGCTGGGTGGTGTCTACAACCCGTTCATGAACGAGCTCTACCTCGCCGAACGCGGCCAGGGCGCCACGCTGAACGGAAGGAAGATTTCGGTGAGTAAAAAAGACAAGGTCATCAACGCCTGCATGGTCACCGGCTTCCCCTACACCTACCTCGACGAGCCCAATGGCCCGCTGCAGGTATTCGAACGCTTCATCCGCCGCGGCATCCCCGTGCGCCGCCTCGGCTCCGCCGCCATCGACCTCTGCTGGGTGGCTGCCGGCCGCTTCGACGGCTTTTACGAGCACAAGCTCCAGGCCTGGGACAGCGCCGCCGGATGGCTGCTGGTGGAAGAAGCCGGCGGAAAGGTGACCCGCCTCGACGGTACGCCCTTCGACTGCTACCAGCCGGGTATTGTGGCTACAAACGGGGTGTTGCACGATGAGCTACTCCAATGGATCAAAGGGGATATCACAGAGTAATTGGGTGATGGGGTAATGGCCCTGCCCGTTTTAGCTTTAGCGAAGGCTGAGGTAAAGGTATTGGGCATTGGGAATTAGGAATTGGTAGCGTAGCGCCCGTAAAGGTGCCATATCTGTAGCCATGCGGCGAACGCCCCACGGGCCGAAGGCCGGATAATGGGGTAAGTAGCGAGCCGCCTCATCGGGCGGAATGTCGGTAGCCCGGGCGTTCGGGGGAACAGGGGGCCTTATCTTTGCCTTCTATGTCAGAACGCACAGAAGTCGGCTCCCTCGGCGAATTTGGCCTGATCGAGCACCTTACGAAGAATATAGAGTTTCATAATGCCTCCACCATCATCGGTGTGGGCGACGATGCCGCTATCATCGACCAGTTCGGCAAGCAGAGCGTGCTCACCAACGACCTCCTCATCGAAGGCGTGCACTTCGACCTGGCCTATACGCCGCTGAAACATCTCGGCTATAAAACCGTAGCGGTCAACGTCAGCGATATCTACGCCATGAACGCAACCCCCACCCAGATCCTCATCGGTATCGGCTTCTCCAACCGCTTTTCCGTAGAAGCCCTGGATGAGTTTTATGAAGGCGTGTATGCTGCCTGCGAACGCTATGGCGTTGACCTCATCGGCGGCGATACCACCTCTTCCCAGAAAGGCTTTATCATCTCCTGCACGGCAATCGGCGAGGTGGCGCCCGATCAGTACGTGAAACGCAGCGGCGCACAGAAAGGCGACCTGGTCTGCGTTTCGGGCGACCTCGGCGCTGCCTATCTGGGACTGTTGCTGCTGGAGCGCGAAAAAAAGATCTGGATGGAAAATCCCAACATCCAGCCCGACCTCGAAGGCGAGAAATACATCGTAGGCCGCCTCCTGAAGCCCGAGGCCCGAAAAGACATTGTCGACTTTTTTGCGCAGAGCGGCATCCGTCCCACCAGCATGATCGACATTTCCGATGGTCTTTCTTCCGAACTCCTCCACATCTGCCGGCAAAGCAAGGTTGGCGCAATGATTTATGAAGAGAAGCTGCCCATCCACGACGACACCCGCCAGGCGGCCTTCAAATTCAACAGCGAAGCCACAGCCTGCGCGTTGAGTGGCGGTGAAGACTATGAACTGCTCTTCACCATCCGCCAGGATGACTTCGAAAAACTGGGCAACGTAAACGACATTACGGTGATCGGCTACATCACCGACGAAGAAGCCGGCGTGCAACTCTACAGCAAAGGCGGAAACAAATACCCGGTGACGGCGCAGGGCTGGAACCACATGAGTTGATGATGAATATCGAATAACGAATAACGAATATCGAAGTGATGGTGAAGCGGATAGCGGCGGTTTGTTGTTCGGTGTTTTTGATGTTCGGCTGCAGAACCACGAGAACGTTCGAAGCGGGACGGAAGCATGCTCCCGAAAAAATACAGGAAGACTACCGCATCTTTCGCAATATTCTCGAAGAAAGCCATCCGGGTTTATACTGGTTTACACCCAAAGACAGCATGGACGGCTATTTCGAGCGGGGCCGCGAAATGCTGGGTAAGGACTCGCTCACCGAAACCCGCTTCCGGCTGGTGCTGAGCTATGTGTTGGCGCAGATCCGTTGCGGACATACCTACGCACGCCCTTCAAAGCAACTGGTGCGGGCCACCCGTCCGGGCCTTGCCTACCCGATCGCACTCAAGTTCTGGCCCGATACGGCCATGGTTACCTTCAACGCCAACCGCCGCGACAGCCAGCTGCGCCGGGGGGCCATCATCACCGCCATCGACGGGCGGCCGATGCCACGTATCGTAGATACGCTGTTCCGTTACCTGTCGGGTGATGGCCGAAACAAAACCCATCTCTACCAAAGCCTCAGCAACCGGAACGGTTTCGCAGAAGTCTTCATCCCGCTCTTCGGCTACAAACCGCGCTACCGGGTAAGCTGGATCGATTCGGCCGGGCAGGCGCATACGGCAGACGTAAACCTGTTCCTTCCGGCACGCGACAGCGCGGCCCGTCGCGACAGCATAGCAAAGCCGCCCGGCTTGCCCAAGCTCTCCCGCCGCGAACGCCGCGCCCGCCGGCTGCAGTTTCAACGCTCCTTTCGCATCGACACCACACTGCAAACCGGCATCATGGACCTGTCAACGTTTACGAAAGGCTACCGCCTGCGGCGCTTCTTCCGGCAAACGTTCCGGAAACTGAAAGAGGAGGAAATTCCGAACCTGGTCATTGACCTCCGTAACAATGGCGGCGGTTCTGTCACCAACTCCAACCTGCTGACCAAGTACATTGCCGACAAGCCGTTCCGCATCGCCGACTCGCTCTATGCCATTAGCCGACGCAGCAGCTACCGGCGCCTGCAGGAAAACGGATTCTGGAACCAGCTCTTCCTGCTGTTCATGACCCGCAGGCAGCGCGACGGCAACTATCATTTCCGCTATTTCGAAAAGCGGGCCTTCAAACCGCGCAGCCGCAACCACTACAAAGGCCAGGTATACGTGCTTACGGGCGGTAACACCTTTTCGGCGTCCACGCTTTTTGCCGGTGCGGTGCGCGAACAGGAGAATGTAACGATCGTGGGTGAAGAAACCGGCGGCGGTGCCTATGGCAACAATGCCTGGCTCATTCCGGATGTGACGCTGCCCCATACGAAAGTCCGCTTCCGGCTACCGCTCTTCCGGCTCGTGATCGATAAGGAACAGCGCAAAGGCTACGGGGTGCAGCCCGAAGTTTTTTCTGGTCCTACAGTGGAGGCCATCCGCCGGCAAAGGGATATCAAGATGGATAAGGTGCGGGAACTGATCGAACGTCAAAATTCAAAAGTAAAAAGTCAAAAGCGCTGACGCAGTCACCGGCAACCTGGCCGCAGTCCTTACCGCCTGATTGGTTGACTTGTGCTTCCGCGAACCAGATTTTACCTTTTTGACTTTTGAACTAGCCCGGCAGCACAAAAGGATCCGCATCCTTCCAGAACGGCAACTTTTCGCGCACGGCATTGAGGTGATCACGGTCGAGGGTGAAGGTGAACTGGTCTTCTTCGTGTGCCTTGTGGTACAGTACTTCTCCCAGCGGATCCACCACCATACTGTCGCCGCTGTGATAGATGCCGTTGCCGTCTTCACCCACACGGTTCACGCCGATTACATAACACTGATTTTCGATGGCGCGCGCCTGCAACAGCGTTTTCCAGGCCGTATTTCTACGTTCGGGCCAGTTGGCTACGTACAGGATCGCGTCGTATTCATAGCCGCTTTCGGTGTATTGCTGCCGGCTCCATACAGGAAAGCGCAGATCATAGCAAACCAGGCAAAGCACCCGCCAGCCGTTCACGGAAGCCACGAAGCGTTCGCGGCCCGGTGTGTAGTGCTGGTCTTCGCCGGCATAACCGAATAGGTGGCGTTTGTCGTAATGCCCCATGTGTCCGTTGGGCAACACCCACAGCAGCCGGTTGTAGAAAGCATCGCCTTCGCGGATCATCAGCGAGCCGGTGAGGATGATGCGCAGCTCGCGGGCCAGTCGATGCATCCACTGCACGGTTTCGCCGTCCATGGTTTCGGCAAACAGCTCCGGCCGCATGCTGAAGCCGGTGGCGAACATTTCGGGCAGTACGACTACTTGTCCGGACTGGCTGTGGGCGCGGATTTTTTCTTCAAAGCGGGCGCGGTTGGCGGCGGCGTCTTCCCAGACGAGGCTGGATTGCAACAGGGTAAAAGAGAGGGACATTCGTTATTCGTTATTCCCTCACCCCTAGCCCCTCTCCCAAAGGGCGAGGGGAAAGTGTGGCGAGGGCTTCTCTCCCAAAGGGCGAGGGGAAAGTGTGGCGAGGGCTTCTCATTCAAAGGGCGAGGGGAAGTGTGGCCAAGCCTCCCTCTCCCTCCGGGAGCGGGGCCGGGGGTGAGGGGCACAGATTACTCCTTCTTCCCCAGGTATTCCGGCAGTGCTTTTTTCAAAAAGTGTGTCCAGCCGTCGATGAAGTTTTCCTGGGCGAAGTCGGCGTGGTGCTGGGCGATGTTTTCGATACCGCTGTGTGTCAGCCGGAGGCGGGTGCCGGTGCCGTCGGGCTCGAGGTCGAAGGCCACCAGGGTATCGCCGGGAAAGCCCTCGTAGCGCCAGATATAGGCCAGCCGGTGTGGCGGGCGGGCTTCCACCACCTGGCAGAGGTGGCGGTAGCTGCGGTCGGGTGCGGGACCGGCGTCGAAATGAAAATGATGGACTTCCTCAGCCCGGAAACCGTGGATATCGAAATACCAGAGCCGCATTTCATCGGGGTTGGTAAGCGCCGACCACAAGCGTTCGGGCGGGGCGGCGTAGGTATGCTCGAGTTCGACGGGTTTGAGGTGCATGTTTTATTTTTAAAGGTAAAATGAATCCCTTTCAAAACGTCTCTTTCGATTCGATAGAAGCGTTGCTGGAGTTTTTGCCGCCCGATGAGCGCAAACTGACCGAGCGGCTGCGGGCCCTGGTGCTGGAGTGTATTCCCGATGCCCGCGAGCAGCTGTCGTACAATGTGCCCTTCTATTCAAGGCGAACGCGCATCTGCTTTATCTGGCCCGGTTCGGTGCCCTGGGGTGGCATTAAAGAAGGTGTATCCATCGGCTTCGTGCGCGGCAATCAGCTCGCCGACGATGGCTGGCTGGAGCGGGGCAAGCGGAAGACGGTGTTTACGAAGACCTTTCTGAGCCTGAAAGATATCGATGCAGACCGAATAAGAGCCTTGCTCTTCGAGGCTCTGGACGCCGACGCACGTGCATTTGATGAAAAGAAGGGAAGAAAGCGATAAACTTGTTCTCCTGCTGCCAACGCAAAGTGCTTCCTGGATAACGTATTTTAGCTATCACACGCTACTGAGGTATGAAGAAGAAGAACAACATCAGCTTCGCAACCACAGTCACCACGTTGATTCTATTTTTCATGCTGACTTCCGTAAAGGAGCCCTTCCTGTTTTTTTCCGCTTTTATTCTGTTGGTGGCAAAAGGAGTAAAAATGTATGTCGACATGATCGGCGAATCCTATGAGTTGAGTGAGAACCAGCCGAAAGAGAACCTGAATAAGCTTCTCGCAGTTCGGTTTTCGCTTCAACTCATCCCCTTGCATTTGTCATAATTTGCTTTTATATTTTCTTTACAGAAAAGAGATATTGCTTACCCTTTTCTGATACCAGCACAACTGATGCGGCTACCATTCACCTATTTGTGGATTGTCCGAATTATCAGGTCGGGTGTCTGCTGATTCACACATGCATTAAGCAGGCGCTATTGTTCACGCAGGGCCTTCACGGCACCTGCAACAAGTTCCAGCTCAACCCCCCGCTGCAGCAAAAAATCCTGTGTCTTCTTCTGCCGCACGAGGTACTGTTCGCCCTTCAGCTCCTTCCACTTTTTTTCGGCCGGGTTTTTCCAACACCCGCCGGTAATCGTCTTCCGAATCTCCTTCAGGGCAGTACTCCGACACACGTTTTTCCTCCAGCACGTACAGGACCTTCTTTCGCCCCCACTCCTTCATCCGGAACTTGCCGCCGGCGAAGGCATTCGCAAAACGCTTCCCCCCTTGGGGTAGTCGTCTTCGATGAGGGAAGCGATGATCTCATCGGGCCCGGCGCGGCAAATAAAATGAGCCACCCGCTGGGATGGCTCATTTTTTTCCGGGGGCACGGAGCTAGCGGATCAGTGTTACCGTACCCTTCCGCACCACGTGCTGCCCGTCGAGGTCGATGCCCTCGGCGATCCATACATAGGTGGCCGTAGTAGTGGCTTTGCCCTTGTACAGGCCGTCCCAGGGGCGGGCGGGGTCGCGGGTTTCAAACACCAGCTCGCCCGTGCGACTGAACACGCGGAAGTAGCGGAACTCGCGGATGCCTACGGGTATCACGCGCAGCACGTCGTTCTTGCCATCGCCGTTCGGAGTGAAGGCTTCCGGTACGAGGAGGTCGTTCTTGCTGAAAACGCGCACCAGCAGCGTATCGGTGGCTTCGCAGCCGCTCGGTAAGCGCATCCGCACCAGGAACTCGGTGGGTGAGGTAAGCCGCGCCACCGGTGCCGCGTTGCTGGGCGCGCTGAGGGGTGCCGCTGGCGACCAGCTGTACACCGCGCCGGGGAAGGAGCGGGCCCGCAGCTGCACAGGCACGTTCGCAGTGGCATTCACCGCCGGTAGGCGCAGGCCTTCGAGGGAATGCTCAATACGCACCTGTTCGCTGGCTGTTCCGGAAGCGGCTTCGCAGCCCGGAACCCAAGCCCGCAGCGTCACCCGGAAGAAGCCGGTACGGCTAAAGCTGTGCGCCGGACTGATCTGGGCACTGGTCGTGCCATCACCGAAATTCCATTGGTAGTTCACCACCGCGTTGCCGGCGCTGTTGGTGTTGTTGGTAAACTGCGTGGCGTTGCCGAAGCAGGTGCCGTTTACTGTGAAGGCAGGTACCGGCGCGGGTATCTGTGTTACGGTAATCGCGTTCGGCGCCATCGCCGAACAGCCCGCTGCCGTGGTCACCCGCACGTTGTAGGTGCCGGGCGTCTGGGCATCGATGAGCGAACCATTGGCCGGAATGCTGTTGCCATCACGGAACCAGGCGTAGGTGCTGCCGCCGGCCGCGAGCAGGTAGAGCGGCGTGCCCGGGCAGAGCACCGTGCCGCTGCTGGCCGTAAGCGTGGCAGCCGGCATCGGGTTAACGGTGATGGCGAAGGAGCGGGGCGTGCCGGCGCAGCCGTTGTCATCGGGCGTTACCGTGATGGTAGCCACCTGGGCAACACCCGTTGCGTTCACCGTGGTAAACGAAGGGATGTTACCCGTGCCCGAAACTGCCAGCCCGATACCCGGGTTGGTATTGCTCCAGCTATAGGTAGTGCCCGTGCCGGTGAATGTAACGGCAGCCGAAGCGTCGCCCGCACAATAAGTGGCATTTGCCACGGGGTTTACGGCCGGGTTGCGGATCACCACCTGGGTGGTGGTGCTGAACAGCACGCAGCCGTTGGCTGGCGCCACAGTATAGGTAATGGTATGCAGTCCTGGCGCCGAAGCGCTGAGGTTGATCGTTCCGGTGACTGCGTCGACCACCAGCCCAGCCGTAGCGCTGTAGCTGCCGCCTGCCGTTCCGGTTCTTGTTACCGTCACCGGGCCACCGGCACCGCAGAAGGGCGTTCCGGCATAGTTGATTGTGGCCGCCGGCCCCGCGTTGACGTTAACAGTGGTGGTGGCGCTAACGGGTGCGCAACCAGTCACAGCGGCTATCGAGTAGGTGACCGTGTAGGTGCCGGCCGTCGACGCAGCACCGTTGATGGCGCCGCTCGCCAGGTCGATGGCGAGGCCGGCTGGGCTGGCGCTGAACGCGCCGCCCGTGGCCCCGGTCATCGTCGGCAACACGATCCCACCGCTGGTACAAAGTGCTGCGCCGTAGCTCAATGTAGCTGCAGGTGCGGTGTTCACCGTCGCCTGCGTAGTGGCGCTGACGGCTGCACACCCGCCGGCTGCGGCGATGGTGTAGGTTACCGTGTAGGTGCCGGGGGCAGACGCGGAGCCGTTGATAGCGCCGGTGGTGGCATCGAGGGCGAGACCGGCCGGGGTGGCACTATAGGTGCCGCCGGCTGTGCCGGTGCGGGTAACACCGATCGTGGGCCCATTGTTGCAAAGCGGCGTCGCATAGCTGATGCCCGCCGCAGGCAGCGACGTGATCTGCATGGCCGTGCTGGTCGTGAAGACGGAACAGCCGTTGGCCGCAGCGATCGTATAGGTCACGGTGTAATTGCCGGCATTGGAAGCACCGGCGTCAATGGCGCCGGTTGCCGTGTTGATGGCCAGGCCTGCCGGTACGGCGCTGTAGCTGCCCGCCGCAGTACCGGTGAGCACCGGTGTAAGTACACCCGCGCTGCTGCAGAAAGCAGCCGCGCCGTAGTTGATCGCCGCGGCAGGTGCGGGGTTGATCGTGAGCGTGGTGGTCGTGGTTAGGGCCGGGCAGGTGCCCGTGCCATTGACAACATACGTCACCGTATGGATGCCCGTAGCAGAGGAAGCCAGATTCACGGTACCGGTTACCGGGTCGATAACCAGGCCGACGCTGCCGCTGAAGGCACCACCGGTGGCACCGGAAACGACGGGCGTTGCCGTGCCGTCACTGGCGCAATACGGCGTGCCTGGGTAGGCGATGGTGGCAGTGGGCGTGCGGCCAACTGAAACCGTTGCGGTGGTGCTGAAAGGAGCGCAGCCACCCGCCGCCGCAACTGAATACGTGACGGTATAGGTGCCGGCAGTGGATGCCGACAGGTTGATGGCACCGCTTGCCGGGTCGATGACGAGACCGGCCGTGCTGCTGAAGGTGCCACCGGCGGTCCCGGTGCGCGTTACACTGGCCGCGCCGCTGCCACTGCAATAGGGCGTACCCGCATAGCTGATCGCGGCCGACGGAGCTGCCGTGATGATTACCGAAGCCGTTGTGCTGAAGGCAGGGCAGGGACCGTTGGCGGCAAGGCTATACGTAACGGTGTAGGTGCCTGGTGCCGAAGCTACGGGGTTGATGGTCCCGTTTGCGGGGTCGATGGAAAGACCCGCTGGAAGCGCCGTGTAGGTACCACCGCTATTTCCGGTTTGCGTTACCGGCTGTAGGCCGCTATTGGCGCAGAAGGCCGGTGCGGCGTAGCTGATGCTGGCCGCCGAAGCTGCCAGCACGGTCACGCCGGTTGTTGCGGATACGGGCGCGCAGCCCGGTGGGGTTAGCGTGTAGGTCACCGTGTAGTTGCCCGGAAGGGAAGCCCCCAGGTTGATGGCCCCGCTTACCGGGTTGATCGCAAGACCTGCCGGTGCCGTGAAGTTGCCGCCCGAACTACCGTTGATGGTGACCGTGCCGGTGCCGCTGTTGCAGAACGGCGAACCGCTGTAGGCAATTGTGGCCGTCGGAGCGGCGCTGATGGCCACCGCTGCACTCGTACTGAAGGCCATGCATCCGCCCGATGCCGCCACCGTGTAGGTAACCGTGTACGCACCCGGTGCGGAAGCCGCGAGGTCAATGGCGCCTGTGGCACTGTTGATGGAAAGAGCGGCCGTGCTGCTGAACGAACCGCCTGTGCTGCCCGAAAGTGTCGGCAGCGCGGGGCCGGCATTGCTGCAGTAGGGGCTTCCGCCATAGGTGATCGTCGCTGCGGGTGCCTCCGTTACCACAACGATGGCCGTGGTGTTGAAGGCCGCGCAGCCATTCGCAGCGCCGATGCGGTAGGTTACGGTGTAGGTGCCCGGCACTGACGCAGCCAGGTCGATCACACCCGTCGTTGTATGGATGCTTAATCCGGCGCCAGCCGCATAGCTGCCTCCCGCGGTACCGGTGCGCACAGGGCTTGCCGTTCCGCTGTTGCAATAGGGGGAGCCGTTATACGCGATGGTTGCGGAAGGGGCCGCTCCAAGGGCCATGGAAGCCGAGACGACAAAGGCCGCGCAGCCGCTGCTGGCGGGCAGGCTGTACGTAACAGTGTACGCACCCGCTGACGACGTGTTCGTGTTGATGGCGCCCGTGGCGGCATCGATGGAAAGACCAGCCGGGCTCGCCGACCAGATGCCGCCGCCCGTTCCGGAAAAGACGGGCAGCACGGTGCCGGCGGTATTGCAATAAGGCGTACCGGCATAGGTGATGGTTGCCGACGGGGCCGCATCGACGCGGATGCTGGTCGTTGTGGTGAAGGCGGTACAGCCACCGGCGCCTGCCACCGTGTAAGTGACCGTATAAATACCTGGTGTGGAGCTTGCCGCATCCACGGCGCCGCTGGCCGCATCGATGCTCAGACCCGCCGGTGCGGCGCTATAGGTGCCGCCGCCGGAACCGGTCCGCGTTACGGCGACCGTGCCGGCGCTGCTGCAGAAGGCCGATGCGCCGTAGCTGATGGTAGCCAGGGGTGCCGTCGTAACGGTGATGGTAGTGGTGGCGGCAAAAGCAGCACAGGGGCCATTGCCGGTAGTTGTGTAGCTAACGGTGTAGGTGCCCGGCGTTGAAGCCGCCAGGTCAACCGCTCCGGTAGCCGCATCCAGGGCGAGGCCAGCCGGTACTGCGGAATAGGCACCCGTGGCCCAGCCCGTGCGGGTAACCGTGGCGCTGCCGCCGCCGGCGCAATAGGGGGAGCCGTTGTAGGTGATGGAAGCGGCCGGCGCCGGACTAATCGAAATGCCGGCGGTCGCGCTGAAGCCCGGGCAGGCGCCCGCGGCCGATACGGTATAGGTAACGGTGTAGGTGCCAGGTGCCGATGCACCCGCGTCGATAGCTCCAGTGGTAGCGTCCAGTGCCAGTCCGGCCGTAGCCGAATAGGTGCCCCCTGCCGTGCCCGAACGCGTTACCGCGATGCTGCCGGCATTGCTGCAGAAGCTGCCGGGCCCGTAGCTGATGGTGGCTGAAGGCGCCGCACTGATGGTCACCGGTGCAGTGGCACTGAAGGCAGCACAGCCACCGCTTGTCGGCACCGAATAGGTAACCGTGTAGCTTCCGGGCGTGCTGGCCGCCAGGTTGATCGCGCCGGTGGCCGGGTTCATGACCAGTCCGGCTGAAGATGAATAGCTGCCTCCTGGCGTGCCGGTTTGGGTTACAGAGGCGGTGCCGCCGTTGCAATACGGTGATCCGGCATAGCTGATGCTCGCTGCCGGCGCTGCCGCGATGTTCACGATCGCTGTCGTGCTGAAGGCGGGACACTGTCCGCCCGCAGCGATGGCATAGGTAACGGTATAGGTGCCTGGGGTGCTGGCCGCCGGGTTGATCGTACCGCTGGCCGCATCAATCGACAGTCCTGCCGGGGCCGTGTAGGTACCCCCCGCAGTGCCTGTACGCACGACGGCTACCGATGCCGCCGAGCCGCAGATGGGCGCGCCGCCGTAAGAAATGGTGGCCGATGCGGGCGCGTTCACGCGAATCGTGGTGGAGCCCTGCACCGCGGCACAACTGCCGCTGGCCGGCACTTGATACAGCACGGTGTAAAGCCCCGGAACCGTATTGGCAAGGTCGATTACGCCCGTTGTCGCATGGATGCTCATACCCGCACCGGCACTGTAGGTGCCGCCTGCCGTATGGCCGGACTGCGGGATCGGTGCTGCCGTGCCGATGGCGCAGAAGGTGCCGCTGGAGTATCCGAAGTCCGCACCCGGGGCCGGGCTGACGGTGATGGTGAAGGTGCGGGGCGTTGCCGGGCAATAACCGGCTTGCGCATTCATGCTCACCGTGATGGTGGCCGTCAACTGTGTGGCTGCGGCAGCGGTAGTGAAGGCCGGGATATTGCCTGTTCCGCTGGCAGCGAGGCCGATCGCAGGATTGTCATTCGTCCAGTTGAAGCCCGACCCGTTGGCACCCGAGAATACGATCGGGCCGGCGGGTGAGCCACCACAGTACGACAGGTTTGCCGGCTGCACGATCTGCGCAGCACCCTGTACCGTGACGCTGGTGGTGGCAGTCACGGGTGGGCATCCCCCTGAAGCGGGAACGGTATAGGTGATCGTATACGTACCCGGCGTGGAGGCCACGAGGTTGATCACACCGGTGGTGGCGTCCATGCTGAGTCCGGCCGTGCTGCTGAAGGTTCCGCCAGTACTGCCGGTGATGGCCGGCGTTGCCGTGCCGGCTGAACAAAAGGGCGAGCCACTGTAGCTGATGCTGGCCGCAGGTGCGGGCTCCACGGTAATGGTGAAACTGCGGGGCGTGCCCGTGCAGGCGCTACCGGTGCTTACCAGAAAGCCGCCCATACCCAGGGGGCTTGCACCCACCGGGATCGAGGCAATCGCCAGGTTGTTGGACGTATTGATTACCGCCACAGTACCGGCGCTGATAATGGTGAGGTAAAGACGGCTGCCGTCGGGGCTTACCGAAGCAGCATAGGGTTGTCCGCCGAAGCCGCCGATGTTGGCGATCAGTGTGTTTGTGGCCGTATTGATGATCGAAAGGTTGGAGGAGCCGGGGTTGGGAACATAGAGGCGGCTGCCATCCGGGCTTAGAGTAGGACTTACAGGGTTGGAGCCAACCGCTATCGTTTGTACGACCGAGTTGGTGACCGTATTCACCACCGATATGTTGTGTGAACCGTTATTGGCGATGTAGAGACGGCTGCCGTCTGCCGAAAGTGCCATGCCCAAAGGACTCGAGCTGCCCAGGCTGAGCGTGGCGGTAATGGCGTTGGTAGCCGTACTCACCGTCGCCAGGGTGCTGTTGCCGGAATTGGTCACATACAGTTTCGAGCCATCCGGCGATAGCCGGCAATGATAAGGACTGGAGAAACCGCTGATCAGCCCGCTGACCGTGTTGGTGGCTGTGTTGATGACCGAGATCGTGTTGTCGCCATTATTGATCACGTAGAGGCGGCTGCCGTCGGGGCTCACCGCCGATCCCATCGGGTTGAAGCCGACGGTGATGGTGGCGATGACCGCATTGGTTGCCGTATTGATCACCGACACGTTGTTGCTGTTCTTATTGACCACGTACACCCGGCTGCCGTTCGGGAGCGCACTTACTGTGAACGGATAGGTGCCGACGGGCACCGTGGCCACTACCGCATTGGTGGCGGTGTTCATCACCGAGATGTTATTGGATCCCGAGTTCGGCACATAGGCGAAAGCGCTCGGGCTGCCGGAAACCGGCGTCACCGTGATGGTTGCCGTTTGGGGGGTAGCGCTCGCGGTGAAGCCTGGAAGATTGCCGGTACCCGAAGCTGCCAGACCGACAGCCGGGTTGGAATTCGTCCAGGTATAGACCGCAGCCGTCCCGCTGAACGAAATGGCGGGAACCGCCGAGCCGGCGCAAACCGTCACGTTGGGCGGCTGGTCTGCCTCGGGGTTGGCCAGCACCGTGATACCGGTCGTGGCGTTCACCGCGGCACAGCCGCCCGCAGCAGGGAGCATGTACGAGACGGTGTAGGTGCCCGGCAAACTGTTTACGAGGTCGATGACACCGGTGGCCGCGTTAAGGTTCAGGCCGGCCGTGCTACTGTAACTGCCCCCGGCGGCACCGGTGAGCGTAGGGGTAGCGGTGGTGGTGCCGCAAAAAGGCGAACCGGGGTAGCTGATGGAAGCGCTGTTCGAGGGGTTCACCGTGATGGTAAAGATCCGCGGCGTCGGTGCGCACACCACCGGGTTGCTGATGAAGTTTCCGATCGTGGCCGGGTTGCCGCCCGCAACCAGCGGTAGCGTCGTCAGCAACGAGTTGTTGGCCAGGTTTACCTCAAACATGCTGTGGCCGAATGTGTTGGTGACGTAGAGGCGGGCCCCATCAGGCGATACCGATACGCCGTAGGGGCGGCCGCCGAGGTTGATCTGGGCCACAATGGCATTGGTGGCCGTATTGAATACATGCACCGCGCCGTTGGTCCAGTTGGTTACGTAGGCACGGGTACCGTCGGGCGACATGGCCGCGCCGTAGGTAACACCGGTCACCGGTACGTTGGTCACCGTATTGGTGGCCGTATTCAGGATCGAAACGAAATTGGAGATCGAATTGGCGATAAACACCTTGCCGCCGTTGGGCGTTATGGCAAGGCCATTCGGCCCGCTGCCCACGGTGGCGTTAGCCGTAACCGCCAGGGTGGCGGCATCTACCGTGGTCACCGAAGCGCCGTTGGGGCGGGTAACATAAAGGCGGCTGCCGTCGGGCGATACAATTATGCCCACGGGGCCGGCGCCGACAAGGTTCGTGCGGGTTACCGTGTTCGTGGCCGTGCTGATCTCCGACAGGCTCGAGCCGCCGTTGTTGGCCGTGTACACTTTGCTGCCATCGGGACTCACGGCAATGCCATAAGGGTTGGACCCCGCGGCCAGCGCGATCGTTGCCGTTACCGTAAAGCTCGTGGTGTTGATCACCGACACGGTCGAAGAGGCACTGTTGGCCACATAAACCCGTGAGCCGTTCGGATGCACGGCCACGCCCACCGGGCCGTTGCCGACCGAAATGGTCGATACGATCGTGTTGGTGGCGATGTCTACCACCGACACGTTGTTGGTGGTGTTGTTGGCAATAAAGGCAAAACGGTTGGCGAGCTGCGGCGTCACGGTAACGGTGGCCGTCACCGGGCTGCCCGTGGCGTTGGTAGCCGTGAAGGCGGGAATATTGCCCGTGCCCGAAGCCGCGAGGCCGATCGAGGTGTTGCTGTTGGTCCAGCTGTAGGTGGCGCCGGCGCTGGCGCCGCTGAAGGCAACAGCTGTGGTTAGGGTGCCGGCGCAAAACGTTTGATCGGCGGGCTGGTTCATGGTTTCACCGGCCTGCACCGTCACGGTTGCCGTTGTACTGAAGGCCGCACAGCCTGCCGCTGCCGGCAGGGTGTAGGTGACGGTATAGGTGCCCGCCGAAGAAGCCGCCAGGTCGATGACGCCGGTAGCCGCATTGATGGAAAGACCGGTAGTAGACGAAAACACGCCGCCCGCGGTACCGGTGCGCACCGGCGTGGCCGTACCGCTCGCGCAGTAGGGCGAGCCGCTGTAGCTGATCGTAGCCGCCGGTTGCGGGTGCACCGTGATAGTGAAGGTTTTCGGGGTGCCGGAACAAACCGTGTTGTACATCCAGTTGCCAAACCCATAAATGCCCGATGCCGTGGTGGGGATGGTGCGCAGCAGCGCATGGGTGGCCGCATCGTACTCCAGCAGCTCTCCCTGGCTGTAACGGGGCACATAAAGCCGCGTGCCGTTGGCGCTCAGGCAAAGACCGGCGCTTCCGATCGCCAAGGAGATCACGTCCAGCGGCGCGCCGGAACCGGCACTGTAAATACCGAGGCCGGTGCCGGGCTGCATCACGAACAGCTTGCTGCCATCGGCCGATACCACTATGGCATTCGGGGATACAACGCCGGTGATCGTATTGATAACCGTATTGGTGGCCGTGTTGATGACGGAAATGGAGCTGCTCCAAGCGTTGGCGACGTAGAGCCTGCTGCCGTCGGGTGACAGCGCCGAGTTCCAGGGTTCGGTTCCCACCGCGATGGTAGCTGCCACCGTGTTGGTGCTGGTGTTGATGACGCTGACACTGTTGCTTTGATAATTACACACATACAACCGTGTGCCGTCGGCCGAAAGGGTGAGGCCGTACGGAGCGTTTCCTACGGTGATCGTGGCGATTACCGTGTTGGTGGCCGTGTTCACCACCGCTACCTGGTTGTCGCCCCGCGCCGCATAAAGCCGGCTGCCATCGGGCGAGAGCGCCAGGCCCATCGTCGCCGCCCCGATCGGAATGCTGGCCGTGATGCTGTTGGTAGCGGTGTTGACTACGGAAATGTTGTTGGCCGCGCCGTTCGAAACATACACCAGGGTACGCGCCGGGTTGATCACGGCGCCATAGGGCTGGGAGAAGCCGGTAATGGAGGCGGACTGTACACCCGTGGCGAGGTTGATCACCGAGATGGTGTTGTTGTCGCGGCCGGGCAGGTAGGCAAAGCCCGCGTTGCTGTTCTGGGGCGTAACCGTAATGGTGGCAGAGATCGGTGCCGCGCCTGCGTTGGTGGACACAAAGGACCCGATGTTGCCGGTGCCGGATGCCCCCAGCCCGATAGCGGTATTGCTGTTGGTCCAGGCATACACCGTTCCGGCGGCCCCGCCGCTGAAGCTTACCGGGGCGGATGCCGTGCCGGCACAAAGCGACTGGTTGGTCGGTGCATTTACGTCCGGGATAGCGGTGATGTTCAGCACGGCGGTGGCGCTGACCGGGCCGCAGCTCCCATTGACCGAGTAAGTAACGGTATGCGTGCCGGCGGATGATGCGGCGAGGTCAACCAAGCCGGTGGCGGCGTTGATCACAAGTCCGGCCGTGCCGCTGAAGGTGCCGCCCGTGACTCCTGTGATGGTCGGTGTGGCGGTGCCCGTGGCGCAATATCCATTCGAGGGGTACTGGAAGGCGGGGGAAACGGCCGGGCTGACCGTGATGGTGAAGCTCATGGGCGTACCGTTGCAGGAAGAAGTGGTGGTAGCCAGGAAGCGGCCAATGGCCACGAGGCTGCCGCTGCCACCCGAGGCAAAGGTGCCTTCCACCGTGTTGCCGGCCGTGTTTACAATGGCGTAGCCGTTGGTGCCGTTGAGTGCCACATACACCTTGCTGCCGTCGGCGGAGCGTTGTACGCCATGGGGACTGCTGCCCACGGCCACGTAGCTTACGGCATTGGTAGCCGTGTTCACCACTGCGATACGATTGGTGGTGCTCATCGCGGCATAGAGCCGGCTGCCATCGGCCGACAGGTCGAGCGACAGGGCACCCGTGCCCACGTTGATAGAGGCCTGTAACGTATTCGTGGCCGTGTTGAATACCGACAGGAGCGAAGATTGGTAGCGCGCCACATACAGCCGCGCGTTGTCTGGCGAAACCAGCACGTAGAGCGGGCGGTTCGCGGCCGCTAGCGTGGCGACAAAGGCATTGGTGACGCCGTTGATCACCGTAACCGTACCGGAGTTGGCATTGGCCACGTACACCCGCTGCCCGTTGGGACTTATCGCCACCGATGCAGGCTGGTCGCCTACGGCGATGGTGGTAGTGACGGCATTCGTGGCCGTGCTGATCACCGACACGTTGTCGGAACCGATATTGGCAACGTATACTTTGCTGCCGTCGGGCGAAACGGCCAGTCCATAGGGCTCATCGCCCACCGGGATCGTGGCGATCACGGTATTCGTTGCCGTGCTGATCACGGATACATTATCGCTGTTCGCATTGGCCACGTATACGCGCTGCTGGTCGGGTGTCACCGCCACGCCATAGGGTGAGCTGCCGACGGTGATGTTGGCCACCGTAACGCCGGTGTTTACGTTCACGACCGTAACGGTATTGCCGCCGAAGTTGGTGCCGTAAGCAAAAGTTCCGGCATTACGGGGCGTGACCGTTACCGTAGATGTGATGGGTGTGGCCGTTGGGTTGGTGGCGGTAAAGGCAGCGATGTTGCCCGTACCGTTGGCTGCCAGCCCGACGGCCGGGTTGCTGTTGGTCCAGCTAAAGGAGTTGGCGCCGTTAAAGCTGATGGGGCCCACGGTGTTGCCGGCGCAAACGTTCTGGTTGGTGATGGTATTGACCGTGGGATTAACGATGGTGACGGATGCGGTGGCGGTGACCGTGCCGCAGTTAGTCACGGTATAGGTCACAGTATAGGTGCCGGAGGTAGATGTTGCCACGTCGATGGCGCCGGTGGCGGCGTTGATGCTGAGGCCGGCGGGAGTGCCGCTGAAGGTGCCGCCCGAGACTCCCGTGATGGTCGGGGTGGCGGTGCCCGTAGCGCAGTACGGCGAGCCGGCGTAGGCAATGGCCGCAAAAGGCAAGGCAACCACCGTGAGGTTGCTGCCATTGTCCGTACCGGTAGTAGCAGGATCGGAAGCAACTACACGGATGCGGTAGCCGGTGCCGGCTGTGGTCGCCGCCGGAATCGTGGCATTGATGGTACCGCCAGTGCTGCCACTGAGGGTGCCGATGACCGTGGGCGCCGCGAAAGAACCCGATGCGTCGCTGAGCTGCGCGGTGAACACGTTGCCGGCATTGAAGCTGCCGGTAATGGTGAAGGGAACCGACACCGGGGCGCCGGGACAGAAGGGCGATCCGCTGACGGTGCCGGTGCTTACGGAAGTGGACAGCAGACGCAGCGTATGGCTGCGTCCGATACCGTTGTAGGGATGAAACTGCCCGGCAATCATCAGCCGCCCGGCAGGGTCGGCGGCCAGGGCCAGCACCGCGTTGTCGGGGCCACTGCCAACGGCGTTGAAGGTAGCATCGGTGCTGCCGTCGGCATTGAGGCGCACGAGGTAGCGCTGTCCCGCACCGTTGACCGTGGTAAAGCTGCCGCCCACGATCGTCTTGTCGCCGGCGTCGGTCAACAGCGCGGATGCGTATACGTCGAGGGTGGCGGTGAAGGTGGCATCCACCGAGCCATCGGTGTTCAGCCGCGCCAGGCGGGTGCGGGCCACGCCGTTGACGGAAGCAAACTGCCCACAGATTACCAGCTTGCCGGTGCTCTGAAGTGCCATGCTGTACACGGCATCGTTGGGGCCGCTACCCGTATTGAACGTGGCATCGAGGCTCCCGTCGGCATTGAGGCGCGCCACATGGTTGACCGGGCTGCCGTTCACCTGAGTGAAGAGGCCGCCGATATAGATCTTTCCCGATGGGTCGGGCAGGATGCTGAGCGCGGGGCCGTTCAGCACTGGCGCGAAGCCCGCATCCAGGGTTCCGTCTGTGTTAACGCGCACCAGGCGCGAAACCGGAGCGCCGTTGTATTGGGAAAAATTTCCGCTCAATAGCAGCTTGCCATCGGGCTGGAGTGCCGATGATTGTGCCTGCTGGTTAAGGCCTGAGCCGGTGGCAAAGGAAGCATCATGACTACCATCGGTATGGAGGCGTACCAGGCGGTTGGACGTGATACCGTTATAGCTGGTGAAGTGGCCGGTAACAAGGATCTTGCCATCAGCCTGCATGTGGATCCGGTTGATCCGCTCCCCGGACCCCAGGTTGAGTGTGAAGCCACTGCCGCCGGTGTTGAAGGACGCATCGAGCGTGCCATCGGCCAAAGTACGCACAATGCCCCCCACCGGTTGGGCGCCATACAGGGTGAAATAGCCACCCGTTACCACCTTTCCATCCGCCTGAACCGCGAGCGCCGCCACCTGGTCGTTCCACACCCGCGCCGTACTGAAGGTGGCGTCGAGGGAAGCGGTCGTTTCGAGCCGGATGAGTGGTTCTACGGCCCTTCCGTTGTACTGATCAAACTGGCCGCCTACCAGCAGCCTGCTGTCGGGAAGCAGCAGGAAGGAGCTTACCTGGGCATTGAGTCCCGTACCCGGATTGTAGGTTGCATCAAGAGTTCCATTGCTGTTTACCAGCGCAATCCGCCCGCGGCTCACCCCGCCATAGGTAACGAAGTGCCCGGCCGCGTACAGTTTCCCATCGGGCCGAAGCTGCAGTTCCAATACGGTGCTGTTGGGTCCCGTACCTGCGTTGAAGGAGCCGTCTGCGCTGCCGTTGGCATTCAACCGGATCAGCCGGTTGGCGGATGCGCCGTTGAAGGTCGTAAACGAGCCACCGGCGATCACTTTCCCGTCGGGCTGCCGCGCCAGGGCAAAAACCGTATTAGCGGCACCTGTTCCCGGGTTAAACGTAGCATCGAGCGTACCGTTCGCGTTGAGCCGGGCAATGCGGCCCCGGGCCGTTCCGCCATAGGCCGTGAAGTTGCCGCAGATGAGCACTTTCCCGTCGGGCTGCAGATCAAGGTCGAAGATAAAAGCACCACCCGCTGCCGTAGCGCCATTCGAAGAGAACGTGTTGTCCATTGTTCCGTCGGTATTCAGCCGCACAATGGCGCCTACGGCGCTGCCATTGTAATTCGTGAATTGACCAGCCACGAGGATCTTTCCGTCGGGCTGCAGCACAATATCGTTGACCGTATTTCCAAAAGTGCTGAATCCCGTGCCGATGGCAAAGCCCGCGTCGAGCGAACCATCGGCATGGAGCCGCGCGATGCGGTTGCGGGCAGTACCATTGTAGGTAGTAAACGTGCCGCCAATGAGGATCTTTCCATCGGTCTGTAGGGCGATGGCCGTAACGGATTCGTCAGGGCCGGCTCCCGGGTTGAAGGAGCCATCCAGGGTGCCGTCGGCATTGATCCGGGCAAGCGTATTGCGCGCGCTGAACAAGTAGCCGCCGACGATCAGCTTGCCGTCGGTCTGCCGCGCCAGGGCATCGATCCTGTTTTCGATGTGAAACCCATCATCAGCCGGGTTAAACGTCAGATCGGGACGACCCACCTGGGCCAACAGGTTAAGGGTGGCGCACAAAAAGGCACAAAAAAGCACGAATATCTTCTTCATAAACAGTTTCATTTCGCTTCCCACACGGCAAGGCGGTGCCCTTCCGTCCGGGAACGCGGCTATACAGGTGTATTGGTGTTCGTCGCAAGTTGGCAAGGCCGCACATGCCTCCGGAACGCCATCCGTATTTCTACGGCTGGTCCATGACAGGCAACATCGGCTCTGTGGCTCAGTTGACGGCAACAGGTGTGGGAAAGCCAGAACGCTGCGGCAAAGGGCCGCAAAGGTACGGAAGCTTTCTGTTTATATTATGATTAATTGTAAGATATAAACATTCATCTGGCCATTCCAAAAGTACAGATTCAGTCCTGGATTCTATTGCACAAGACCGTTACCTGCCTGTATTTATACAGGAAAAGGCAATCGATTTCTTCAACAATCTGAAAAAATACCTGAAAGCAGGTAGGTCAATCAGGGGCTGAAAGACTTTGTCCGCCGGATTGCAGCCCCCGAACCACGGTGCTCACCAACTGCGTTTCATAGCCCTTTTGGATAAGGTAGTCCTGGGTCTTTTTCTGCCGCACCAGGTACTGTTCGCCCTTCAGCTCATTCCACTTTTTTTCGGCGAGCTTTTCCAACACGTGCCGGTAATCGTCTTCCGGAATTTCCTTCATCGCCATGCGGATGCAATAATCCGACACACGCTTTTCCTTCAGCGCGAACAGGATCTTCTTTCGCCCCCATTCCTTCATGCGGAACTTGCCGCCGGCGAAAGCTCTGGCGAAGCGTTCCTCGTTGAGGTAGTCGTCTTCGATGAGGGAAGAGATGATCTCATCATGCTCGGCGCGGCGCACCCCCAGGTCCCAGAGCTTCTGCTGCACTTCGCTGTGGCTCCGCTCCTGGTAGGCGCAGAAGTGGCGGAGCTTTTGGAGGGCCTGTTCTTTGGTGAGCGACGGTTTCATGGTTATCGAATAACGAATATCGAATATCGAAGTGAATGAGGGATGAAGGAGGAATGAAGGAGCAAGTGCAGAGAAAGAACGCAGATTTATCATGATGAATTTGATCGGAGCAGATGCCAACTTCGATCTTCTAATCTCCCCTTCGATATTCGATATTCTCTACTCGATATTCCTCAGGCTTCCTCCAGCAGCTCCCGGCACCCAAACTCTTTTTCCAGCAGCGCATCGTATTCCTCGGCTTTTTGAAAGAGGGTGCGGAACATGGCGATGCCGGCCTCGCGGGTCATATCGAGGTCGTACATGATGCAGCTGAGCACAATGCTTTGCTTCACACAGCTGAGCACGAGCCCGTCGAGTTTGTGGTTCTCCTCCAGCATGAACTGGTACAGCGGTTTTATGGAAGTGGTTTGCGTAGGCAGCAGGCAGAGATAAGCATCGCCGGCCACAAAGAAGTTTTCGGGGTTGTAATTGATCTTGATCTTGGTGGTGCCGGCCTTTACCGTCCAGTTGTTGTGCCCGTCGCGCGCCAGCTTCACGTCTTTGCCGAGGTCTTTCAGGATGTCTTCCACCATCTTGGCCACACCCACCGGCTTGGCCTCCTTCTCGGGCATCTGCGGGAGTTTTACCTCAGTGCCGCAGAAAGGACAATACTTGGTGGCGTCGATATTGGTGGGCGTTACCAGCGTGTCGCAGCTATGGCAACGTGTGGAGGGTTGTCCGTGATGGGGCTGATACAGTTCCAGCGCCTCCCGCAGGTAGCTAACCGGCAGCGCAAAGCCCAGGTTGTCGCCACCGCGAATGATGAAGGAGTTGACACCGATCACCGCACCGCTCTTGGCCACCAGCGGTCCGCCCGAGTTGCCTGGGTTGATGGCTGCGTCGATCTGGATGTACTTGATGCCTTCGCGCACGCGGTCGGCCTTGGAGATCACACCCTGCGTAGCGGTGTAGTTGAGTCCGAAAGGATGGCCGATCGCCACCACCACCTGTCCGTCCGACACGTCTTCATAGCGGCCCAGCCGGATCTCGGGGATCTGCACGTCTTCAGGCGGCTGCAGAAAGGCGAGGTCGTGCTTTTTATCGGTAAACCACACCCGCGACAGGCGGCGCTCGAAGTTGCGGCCGGCGATGGTCACCTCGGCATTCTTTCCCACCACGTGCTCGTTGGTGACGATGAGGTCGAATTCCTTCACGTAGAAACCGGTGCCCGTGCTGGTCTGTGTCGCAATCTGGATGATCGCGGGGCGGTAGAGTTCTATGATCTGCTGTGTGTTCATAAATACAGATGTGCAGATGTGCTGATGTGCAAATGTGCTGATGAATGAACATGTGTTGACGGTGCATGACGCGCAGGCACCGCCTCCGATTTGCATTCCTTACTGTCTTTTAATCGGCACATCTGCATATCTTCTAATCGGCACATCATTTTGTTTCCATATTCAAAAACTCCATCTCCCCCGTAAAGCTCTGGTTGAAGGCCACCAGACTATCGAACTTGAGCTTCTACGGACGTATGGCCATATCCGGATACTTGCCTTTCCAACCTGCCTGGATGGCTTCGGTCGCTTTCAGGATCGGTTCCTGTTGCAGGTCTTTTGTTTCCGGATCCACGAAGGGGATGTCGAAGCCCAGATCGCGGAAGAAATCGGGGTAGTTGACCATCAGGAAAAGCTGGAAATATTCAGTCAGCGGCCGGGGCAGGCTGTAGGAATACTGGCAATACGCAAAGCCGTATTCCGATATCTTGGCGGCGATGGCGAAGTGCTTGTTATCGCGGTACCAGCCGATATTCTGGTTGGCGTTGTAGATGGCGTCGGAGATCGTCTTGTGTGTTTGCGGCAGCACGATCGAAAAGGTATAGCGGCTGCGGAAGAGGTAGGGATAGACCTCCTCGCGGGTGCGGGTCTGCAGCTTCATGAACTCGTCGATCATGTCCTGATTCTTTTCCGTTACCGGACGATCATCTTTCTTAAAATAGATATCCACGATCTTTTCGATCTGCAGCAGGAGCTTGCCTTCAGGGAGGATGCAGAAGTCGATGCGGTAGGCCAGGGCCAGCAGGAGGTAGGCAATGCCGCCCGAGTACTTGTCGGCATCCACCGTTTCGATGAGGTCCAGCGTTTCCTTGATCCAGCGCTGCATCCACTGGTACTTCACCTCTTTCTCTTCTTCCGGGATTTCCTCCACATGCTCCGTATCTACGGGCAGGAGGGCGGTGAAGTCCTGCACCAGCAGGTCATCCTGCTTATCGGCCTTGGTGGCAAGCTCTTTCAGTCCGTAGTAGAGCTTGCTCGGACTGGTCGTAGCGATATCGCTGCTGAAGGCCATGCCGAGCTTGCCTTCATGAAGGGTGTAGCGGGTGTAGTAAAGCGCGAAGTTCATTTCCAGCAGGCGGCGCATCACCGGAACGCTGGGCTGCGGCATGGACGCCAGCGACACGCAGGCACTGAAGCATTTGTCGTCGTATTTGCCGCGGATGATCTTCGAGCCCTGGTAAAAGGTAAAAGCAGCTCCGTTGCCTTCGGCGTTAAGGGTATGGATGACATTGTCGGATTGCTCATCGCGGAGGTAGTCGAAAAAAGCGATGATGCTCTCGTGTACCTTTTTTTCCTTGAAAAGCGCCTCGGCCTCATTCCAGCGGTCTACTTTCTCGGGGGGCTTGTTGTTGTCGGAATAGCGGCCAAAGGGTATCCGCGGCGCCGGGGAGCCCGCTGCCTCTTCTTCCTTCTTTTTCCCTGTCCTTCCGAAAAGCTTCTCAAACATAGAAACACCGCTCTTTTGCGCCGCTGCCGGACCCCGGGGCTGGCCCGGCCGGTCAGTGGCAAAATACCATTCAAAATATGGGCCGCAGAAGGCCCTAAAGTACATTTATCTTTTTCATTTTCAGTGCAAGAGCTTCACCCATCCCCCGGCCTTCGGCCCCGTGGGGTGTGCACCCCACGGTCACATAAATGGCACCCCTTCGGGGCGCTCGCTCATTTTTGCGCGTAGATAATGGGGATCCGACACATCTGTGATGGGAAAAACATCGGGGCCGTCTGAAGAAAAAACATCCCTGGCTGAGGTTTTTCACATGGTTAAGAAAAAGACTGTTGTGAATTTGCTGCCATGCCTAGTTTTACCCGTTCTTATTTTCACCTGATCACCGCCGTGAAATACCGCCGCGCGCTGATTTATCCTGCCTGGAGACCGGAGATGCTCCGGTATCAGACCGGGATTATTGAAAGGAAAGGGCATAAGGTTCTTGCGATCAATGCCATGCCTGATCATCTGCATGTATTGATCGGAAAACGACCTACGGAGGCTGAAGCGGACCTTATGCGGGACCTGAAAAGCGACACCTCCGAGTGGATTAAAACGTGGATTTTGTGAGCAGCGGTTTGCAGGGCAAGATGGATATGCATGCTTCAGTTTGGGAAAAGACGCCCTACCTACTGTGGCGCGCTATATTGCCAACCAGGAACAACATCACCGGCGCCAGACTTTTCGTGCTGAAATCGTCGGGTTTCTTAGCGACAACGATATCCCTTTTAATCCGGATTTTTTGTACCATGATCCGATTTAACTAATCGGGCCCCGCCCGTTCGAACCGCCTGCGGCCCATGGAGTGTTCGCCTGCTCTTCCAGGAAGCGCCCGTCAGGGCGCCATTTTGATAGCCGTGGCGTGCATACCCCACGGGCCGCAGGCAAAAAAAACGAAGCAATTCGGAAGCGCCCGCTTGACGTACGGCCCCCTTTTCTTAGCTTCGCCGAGCCGCTTGTGGCGGGAAAAAACCGAAGAGTTCCCATGAAATTTATCGTTTCGTCGTCGCAGTTACTGAAGCAACTCCAGCAGATTTCCGGCGTGATCAATGCCAATACGGTGCTGCCCATCCTTGAGGATTTTCTCTTCGAGGTCGACAATGGCAAGCTCACCGTAGTGGCCACCGACCTGGAAACGGTGATGCGTATCCGCCTCGATGTGGAAGCCCGCGAGACCGGTAAGGTGTGCATCCCGGCCAAGATCCTGATCGACTCGCTCAAGAACATCCCCGACCAGCCGCTGACCTTTACGATCGACAAAAACTTCGGCGTCGAGATCACATCCGACAACGGTAAGTATAAGGTGATGGGCGAGAATCCCGACAATTTCCCCAAGGAGCCCGCCGCCGATGATGCCACCTCCTTCACCCTGCCTTCGGAAGCCCTGGTTACGGCCATCAACAAAACCCTTTTCGCGGTCAGCAACGACGACCTGCGTCCGGCCATGACGGGTGTATTCTTCGAGCTCAACCCCGACTATATCCAGTTCGTGGCCACCGACGCCCACCGCCTCGTGCGCTACAAGCGCACCGACGTGCGTTGCCCGCGCGCCGAATCATTCATCGTGCCGCGCAAGCCGCTCAACCTGCTGAAGAGCGCCCTGCCCGATAATGAAGACGAGCTGACCGTTTCCTACAATACCAACCACCTCTTCGTAAAGCATGGCTCCACGCAACTGAGCTGTCGCCTGATCGACGCCCGCTTCCCCGATTACAAAGTGGTGATTCCGGCCGACAACCCCTACAAGATGGTCGTGGCCAAGGCCCCCTTCCAGAGCGCCCTGCGCCGCGTGAGCGTGTTTTCGAACAAGAGCACCAACCAGGTAGCCCTCGCCATCACCGGCTCCGAGCTGAGCCTGTCGGCCCAGGATATCGACTTCTCTTTTGAAGGCAACGAGCGGATGAAGTGCCAGTACGACGGCGAAGACCTCACCATCGCGTTCAACGCGCGCTTTCTCATCGAAATGCTGAACGCCGCTGAAGGCGAGGAAGTACGTGTCGAGCTGTCGACCCCCACCAAGGCCGGCATCCTGCGCCCGACCGACGCCGACGAGCACGAAGACCTCCTGATGCTGGTGATGCCCCTGATGCTGAACCAGTAAAGGCAACAGCAGAACAAGGAATATCGAATAGGAAGGGAGGCCACAAAGGGCTTCCCTTTTTTTATCGCCGGTTCCCCAACCTCTGCGGCTCCTTGTTCTGCGGTTCGAAACGGTTGCCTACCTTGCCGGCATGAAATTCGCGCTCCTCACCACCTTCGACAATTACATGGACGCTCATATCGTGCAGGGGCGCCTGGAGGAGCAGGGCATCCGATGCTGGCTCAAAGACGAGCATACCCTTACCATCAACCCGCTCTGGAGCAATGCTTTGGGAGGCATCAAGCTGATGGTGTATGAAGAGCAGCTGGAGCGGGCCCGCGAAATCCTCAATAGTCCCCCGTCTCCGGAAGAGTAAGACCTTTAGTGCGGCAGGGCACCGTTTTCCACCACGGGGTTCAGCTTGCGCTTACCCTGTTTTTCGATCATCCGGAGCGTTTTCAGCGCCAGCACGATCCAGAGCCAGCCCATGGCAAAGCCGGCGAGCACGTCGCTGGTATAATGCACCCGCAGGTAAATGCGGCTGAAGCCGATGGTGAGGATGAGCAGGAACAGCAGCACGATGACCAGCCACCGGAGGCGCGGATCTTTTACCGTTTGATACGTGATATAAATGAGCATCCCGTAAAAGGTCATGCTCTTCAGGGCATGACCGCTGGGGAAACTCAGACCACGGGCCGGCTCGAGCAGGGGAATCATAGGACGCTCGCGGCCGAAAAAATTCTTCAGGACGAACATGAGCAGGAGGCTGCTGGCGGCAATGGCCGGGATCTTGATGGAATACCATCGATGCTTGCGCACAAAGAGGAACCAGGCCACCAGCGTCAGGTTGGCCGGTATCAGGAAGCGGTGGGTGCCCAGAAACGTCACCGCCTGCATGAAGCGGGTATTGGCGGGGGTCACATACTGCTCGAGGTAATCGAAAACGGTTTGATCGAAATCGTTGTTCTCCAGCACAAAAACCCGCCGCACCAGGTACACAAAGCCCAACAGGGAAATGAAGAAGATGCCCATAACGATCAGGAGCTCTACCGACAACAAGGCTGCGCTGGCCCAGAAACGGCGGACCTTAAGGGAAAGTCTGCGGAACATACCCCTGACTGCTGCAAAGAGTGTGCGAGGAAGGTTTGTTGGTGGACAGGTTGATTGGAAGGTAGGTTGGCCCCAAGGAAAAGGGGCTTGCCCCAATACTATTTTAAAGCGATGAGCATCGTGAAAACGACTACCCCTCTTCATCAAAGGGCGAGTAAAATCTCCCGGAAGGACAGGGCTTTGCTCCCCTCTCCCCCTGGGAGAGGGGCTGGGGGTGAGGGAAGAATACGAATTAAGGAGAGGGGCTGGGGGTGAGGGAAGAATACGAATCAAGGAGAGGGGCCGGGGGTGAGGGAAGAATACGGATCAACGAGGTGCCGGGGGTGAGGGAGGAATACGAACCTGGGAGACGCGCTGGGGGTGAGGAAAGAGACGAATTAAGGAGGGGCCAGCGCCGCCGGCCGTTGCCTATGGCGCGTCGGCCGAAGGTAAAGGAGAACACCCTGCCCACGCAAAAGGGGCTGTCTCGGTTGTTTTAAGACAGCCCCTTAGGTATCAACGGGTCAACCAATCAACTGATCAACTTAATAATCAATCACCTGCTCCTCCACCGCCACCGGCAGTTCGCGCCACTCGTATTGCTGGTTGCGGAGCTGGGGCTCGAAGCCGGCCTCGCGGATGGCCTCCTGGATGGTGCGGGAGGTGAAGCGGTGCGGGGCGCCGGCAGCGCTCACCACGTTCTCTTCGATCATGATGGAGCCGAAATCGTTGGCGCCGCCGTGCAGGCAGAGCTGGGCCGTTTGCTTGCCCACCGTGAGCCAGGAGGCCTGGATATTCTTCACATTGGGCAGCATGATGCGGCTGATGGCGGTCATGCGCAGGTATTCTTCGGGCGTCGTCAGGTTTTGTACGCCGCGGATGCGGGTGAGCAGGGTGTCTACGTCCTGGAAGGTCCAGGCAATAAAAGCCAGGAAGCCTTTGGCGTCTTCGGGTTTCTTCGCCTGCACCTCGCGGATGCGCACCAGGTGCTCGAAGCGTTCCTGCAGGGTTTCCACGTGGCCGAACATCATCGTGGCCGAGGTGGTGATGTGCAGCTTGTGGGCTTCGTGCATGATGGCCAGCCATTCGTCGGCGCCGCACTTGCCTTTGGAGATAAGACGGCGTACGCGGTCGACGAGGATCTCGGCGCCCGCGCCGGGCAGCGAGTCGAGGCCCGCTTCCTTGAGGGCCAGCAGCACGTCGCGGTGGCTCATCTTTTCCAGCTTACAGATATGGGCGATCTCCGGGGGGCCCAGGGCATGCAGGCGGATGTCGGGGAATTCGGCCTTGATGGCGCGGAAGGTGTCGACGTAGAACTGCAGTCCGAGTTCGGGATGGTGCCCGCCCTGGAGCAGCAACTGGTCGCCGCCGTATTTGATGGTCTCCCGGATCTTCTTCCGGTAGGTGTCCATATCGGTGATATAGGCCTCGGCATGGCCGGGAATGCGGTAGAAGTTGCAGAATTTGCAGTTGGCGATGCACACGTTGGTAGTGTTCACGTTGCGGTCGATCTGCCAGGTGACCTTGCCGTGGGGCACCTGCTTTTTGCGCAGGCTGTCGGCCACGAACATCAGGTCGGCCAGGGGCGCCTGCTCAAAGAGGTGCATGCCTTCTTCAATCGTCAGGTTGCCAAAGGCGAGGGCTTTGTCGTAAAGGAAATCGAGGTTCATCGGTGCAAAGGTACGGTGGGGTCTTGTACGGGGCGGACCGGCAAACCCCGAAAACAGCGATAAATGAAGAATCCAGATGCAAAAAAGATATAGCTTTAACAAGGTCGGCCCAAACAAGCCCAACTGCCCATGCCCAAAACCATGCGTATGAACCAACGAATCTGGCTTCCGCTTCTTATGATTTCGCTGCTTGCGGGATGCCGAAAGCCATCAGCAGAACCGACTGAGGCCGTGCGCCCAACGGTACCAGCCACCACGCCTACCACGCCCACAACTCCTACTGTTCCGCCATCACCACCCCCGCCACCCGCGCCGGTTACCGGGTCTGTGGACGGATTCGCGGCGGCGGGCGCCACGGTTCGTATCAACGGGCAGAGCACGGTGGCCGGTGTTAATGGCTACTTCCGCTTCACAAACCTGACGCTCGACAAGTATTTGAACGTGCTTACGGTGGAGCGCGTAGCCGGTTCTAATCCGGGACGATTTACCATGTACCGCACCTTTTCGGCCACTGCATCGCTGAACCGGGTGCGGGTGGAAGGCTGGCCACGTGCGCCGAGAAGTTCCTTTGGAGGAGACATCGGCGGCAGTATTACTCTGGGCACAGATGCTTCGCTGGAAGTTCCAGGCGGCAGCTTGCGCACCGCGCAGGGGGCTTTTTATAGCGGGCGCGTTTCTACGGCGGCCCTGCTGATTGAGCCCGATGTGCTGATGCCCGGAGGTAATCATGACCGCTTTCCGGGTTCACCGGCCGGGCAAGACGCTGCGGGCAACCGGGTGATGCTGCTGCCTTACGCCATGGGGGTATTCGAGTTGACTGGCACTGACGGAGCGTTGCATATCGACAGCAGCCTCCCTGCCCGGCTGCTGCTTCCCGTTACCACTCTGCGTTCGGGCCAGGCGCCCGACAGCCTTCGACTCTGGCACCTCGACTCCGCGAGCGGCCTTTGGCGGAGCCGGGGTTTTGCCCGGCTCATGGGCAACCGTTATTCGGGCTGGGCCGACCGCAATGGTTACTGGTGCGTGGCCGCCTCCAAACCCGCGGCATACCTCACCACCGCGCTGCACGACAGCCGCGACAGCCTGCCGGTTCCGCTGGTTCCTTACCGCATCGGCAGCGCCTATACCGATCCGGCTTCCTTTGGCTACACAGACAGCCTGGGCGTCCTTCGTGTGCTGGTGCCCACACAGCAGGCCTTGCCCTTGCAAACGTTGGATTACTGCCGCAGTTTAGGCGGCAGCGCTACGCTGCCGGCCATTCCCGCGCTGCAGGAACTCGGCCCCCGCTTACTGATGCAGGGCGGACTGGCAACGGTACAAGGACGCCTTCTTCGATGCGCGGGCGGCGGCATGCCCGCCGGCCTGGTGGAACTCAGTTCGGGTGGCATCATCTACCGCACTACTACGGATGCCTATGGCAACTACCGCTTCCGCCTGGTGGGTTGCGCGCCTACGCCCGGTACCGTTAGTCTGCGTTTCGTAGAGCCTGCCACGCTGCAGTCCACGGTGGTGAACGTAGCACTTGTTTTACCGCTTACCCAGGTAACCGATCAAACGATCTGCGACCCGGCCGGGGAAGAGTTCATCAGCTATACGCTGGATGGGGTGGCGCACCGGATCAGCAGTCTTGAAGTTGGCGATTCGTTGGGGATGCGTGCAGTGCCTTACACCAGTAGCCTGATGCCGCAGATCTATTTCACGATCGCAGGGCGGAAAAGCAACCCTTCTGTATCGGCCCGGCTTCAGTTTAATACGATCAATACCGTTGCTGGCTCCACCTGGCCATCCGCCGGCAGCTTCAACGGCTTTGTAAACTCCGGAAACAATATCATGGTTACGTTCGACAACAATCTGCCAGCAGTCGGTGGACTGCACAGCGGTCGGTTTCAGGCAACCTACACCGACACGACCGGATTAAGCCATACTGTGAACGGCAACTACCGGCTCCGCCGCAGTCCCTGAGACGATTCCGGCAGGCTGGCGCCCCGGGTAAAACAATAACTACAGGAAACTCATGAGGTTGGGGCAGCATTCCGGCGCGCGCACCTGTCTAGCTTTAAAACCCTGATTCTGCATGCGTGGCTTGCTTTTGTCTCTGCTTTTTTCGCTCTCAGCCATCGCCGCCCGCGCCCAGGAAGAATTCATCGAGCCCTCCCGCTTCATCACCCGCGTGCGCTTCCACCAGTTTACGGGCGGCGTCATCGTGTTCAATGCCCGCTTCGGCAACTTTCCCGACACGCTCAACTTCCTGCTCGACAGCGGATCGGGGGGCATTTCGCTCGACTCGCTTACGGCCCTGCGCTTCGGACTGACACCCGAGCCCTCCAAACGCACCATCCGCGGCATCGGCGGCGTGCGCCAGGTATCTTTCCTGAACCGGCAGCGCCTGCACGTTCCCGGACTCACCATCGACAGCCTCAACTTCCATATCAACGACTACAGCCTGCTCACTTCCGTCTACGGCGAGCGCATCGACGGCATCGTAGGCTATTCCGTGCTGAGCCGCTACATCCTGAAGGTCAATTACGACAGCTCCTGGATCGACTTCTGGACCAAGGGCAGCCTTCGCTACCCGCGGGGTGGCTACCTGCTCCACCCGCAGATCAACACCCTGCCGGTGCAGCAACTGCGGGTAAAGGACGAAAAGGTGCGCAACGCCCGCTTCCTATACGATATGGGCGCCGGGCTCAACATGATGTTCACCACCGACTTCATCCGCGACAGCAGCCTGCTCACCAAAAAGCGGAAACTCTTCGCGAAGGAGGCCGAAGGCATGGGTGGCAAAATCGACATGCACATCACCGTGATCAAAGAAGTCCGGATCGGACCCTGGCGCTTCCGGCAGGTGCCCGTGTATGTGTTCGACGATCATTACAACGTGACGTCCTATCCCTACCTCGGAGGCATTTTCGGCAGCGACCTGCTGCGGCGTTTCAATGCCATCATCAACTATGAACGCGGTGAGATCTACCTGGAGCCCAATAGCCACTTCCATGATCCCTTCGATTACAGCTACTGCGGACTCGAACTGTACCTGATCGACGACCATATCGTGATCGGGGATGTGGCCAAAGCCTCGCCGGCCGAAAAAGCCGGACTGAAGGAAGGCGATATCGTGATTGCCATCAACAAGAATTTCAAGCAAAACCTCAGCGCCTACAAAGCGCTGCTGCAACAGGCCGGCGAACGGGTCGAGTTCATTGTGCGGCGGGGCAGCGAGCTCGTGGAAGTTGCTTTCAACATCAAAAGCATCCGCTGACAAGGCAGGAGGTAGTGAACAGCAGAACAGGGAACGGCAGAAGACCGAAGGGGGTTGTCGATTCGGAACTTCGTACCCTACTTCTAATTCAGAATTCCTTGTTTTGCAGTTGTCTTCTCCTGTTCCCATCATCCGTATATTTAGGTAACGCTACCCGTACCCCTCATGCATCAATACCAGCAGCTGTACAGCATCTACAACCTCAATCCCGGTTTCAGCGGGCTCTTTCTTCCGCTTATCTGCCTCACGGCAGGTGTGCTCATCTTTCTCTGGGGCCGGATGTACCGGAAAACCAGTCCTTATTCCTTCTACTTCCTGGCTTTCATCGCATCCATATTCATCGGCATCCCGGCATACATCGTCGTCGGCAGCGCCCTGAAGCAGTACCGACACGGTAACAAAGCCAATGAACTCCGAAAAACGGGCCGGCTGCTGCTGACAGAGGGCGCTATCGGCAGTGCCCAACGCGATTTCCACTACGCCGAATGCGAAGACTGCGACTCCTACGATTATACGCTCTTCGAAGTGCAGAGCGTCCGCTTCCGGGTAGAACACAACAGCTACCGACTCCATGTGGCCGGCGCACCCGCCATAGACACAGGCCGGCTCGTGGAAGGACGCCAGGTGCGCGTCGAATATTTCACGCAGGGGAAAGATACCGTCATCGTCAGCATCGCAGCCGACATGAACACACCCGATGCCGCCACCCGGCGCCGCATCGAAGAACGGCAGCAAGCCCAGCAAGACTCGGTGTGGTATGCAACAGAATATCCGAAGATTGTGGCCGACTCGATACACGATGCCTACTGGCAGAACCTCCCGGCAGAACGGGCAGACGCTATCCTCAGCGGAAAAGCTCCCGACCCGCAACCCCGGATCGACGCGATCACCGATTCCGTTCTGAAAGCGCGCAAACTCCGCTGAAGGTTCCGCCAACGGGCGCTACTGTAGAAATACGGCTGTAGTGCCGGCTTCCCGGCCGCTGGCAGCCTGGGTTTACCCCGGCACAAGAGGCGAGCACGATTATTGCACCATCGTGCGGCTGAATGAGTCTGCCCATGCCCCCCATCCCCACTACACTGCTGACCGGAACAACAACCGTACTGACCCTTTTACTTTCGGCCGTTCATTACCTGGTAATGCCGCTGGGTTACCCGCTACAGTTGCTGCTTTTCGTTGTTGCCGTGGCCGGCTTAGGCGTGCCGCATGCCGCCCTCGACCACCAGTTGCAACGGGCAGCGGCCCGCCGTGCCGGTATCCGCTTCGAGGCAGGCACCTTGCTGGGCCGCTACTTCGGCCTCGTGGCTCTCTATGTGCTGCTCTGGTTCTGGCTTCCCTTCCTCAGCGTCTTTCTCTTCCTGGCCGTGGCCGCCTGGCACTTCGGTTGCACCGACCGGGTATACCTGGGCTGGGATGCCGAGTCGGACGGCCAGCCGCTGCTGTTCGGGATGCTGGTGCTGGCACTGTTGCTGGGCACACATCTGCGCGAGGTCATGGCCATCATGGCGGCTCTTTTCCCTTCCCTGCCCGGAACCGGCATGAGCTTTCACCACCTGGCCGCCATATTGCCCGATGGCCCCCTTTACGGGAGCGTACTCTTCCTGCCGCTCGCCGGCTGGCTATTTCGTGCCCCGCAGCGCCTCCGGGCCCTGCAGCTGCTGCTCCTGCTGCTGGCCTGCAGCCTGCTGCCCCTGCTGCCGGCCTTTGCCCTGTATTTTTCGGGATGGCATGCCCTGATCGCGCTGAATGAAACCGGCCCATACACAACGGGCGAGCAGCAGCAGTTTTCCCTGTTCGGCTTGTTGAAAAAAGCCCTGCCCATCACCTTGCTGGCGCTGCTGCTGGCTTCGGGCCTTTACCTGCTGCATGCAAAAGGGTTCAGCAGCAGCCATCTGGCCGCACCGGTACTTCTGCTGCTGTCGCTGATCGTGTTGCCGCAACTGGGCATCCAGCCCGGTGTGCACCGGCAGATCTCGTCGGAGGCCTGACCTGCTCCGGTTCAGCGCCCCAGCGCTTTCCGCACTTCGGGCGCAATGCGGGTTCCAAACAATTCAATTGACTGCATCAGGGAGGCATGATCGGGGCCGCCCACGTCCATATGCGCGGCAAAGCGGGTGAGGCCCAGCTGCTCGTGCACCTGCAGGATCTTGTCGACCGCCTCCGAAGGCTCACCGATGAGGAGGTGCCCACCCGGCTTACGGCCCTGCTCGAACTGGCTTCTCTGATAGGGCTGCCAGCCCCGCTCCCGTCCGATGCGGTTCATCTGCGAAGCATAGCGCGGATAATAGCTGTCGCCGACCGCCTGCGTCTCCGCACCAAAAAAGGCATGCATGTGTACGCCGGTTTGCAGGGCTTCCTCGGGATGACCATAGTGCGCCCAGGCACGGCGGTAATAGTCGAAAAGCGGACGAAAAGCGGACGGGCTGCCGCCGATGATGGCGAAGATGACCGGAAGACCGAGCCTTGCCGCACGTTCCACCGACTCGGGTGTGCCGCCCACTGCCACCCAAACGGGTAGTTGCGCCTGTGCCGGACGCGGGTAAACGGCCTGGTTGCGCAGCTCCGCACGGAAGGTTCCCTTCCAGCTCAGCCGCTCCTGGCGGTTCAGCTGCAGCAGCAGCTCCAGCTTTTCTTCGTAGAGGGCGTCGTAATCTTTCAGGTCGTAGCCGAAGAGCGGGAAGGATTCGATGAAAGAGCCTCTGCCGGCCACGATCTCGGCCCGTCCGCCCGAGAGGCCATCGAGGGTGGCGAAGTTCTGGAACACCCGCACCGGGTCGGCAGAGCTAAGTACGGTGACCGCGCTACCCAGGCGGATGTTCCGGGTGCTGGTGGCCGCGCCCGCCAGCACGATTTCCGGCGCCGAAACGGCATATTCCGCGCGGTGATGCTCACCGATCCCGAAGAAGTCGAGGCCGGTTTCGTCCATCAGCTTTACTTCCTCCATCAGCTCCTGCAGCCGCTGGTGAAATGGCTGCGGTTTTCCGCTACCGTCAACACTGAGATCGCCGAACATACTGATGCCTAGTTCCATGGAAAAGAGTTTGTGCAAAGTTGGGGGCAGGACGAATAGCTTAGCCGGGGTGATGCCTTAGTGGGTGGATGCAAAGCAGTACCTTCAACCCCGCCTGCGGCGCCTGCCGCTCCCGGGCACCTCTCTCCCATGAAAACGATCCTGATCTTGATTCTGCTCCTGCTGCTTCAGCCGGCGCAGGCGCAAAGCGGACTCAGCCCCATGCCCGTTGCTTTCGATACCCTGTCGCACCTGGATATCGACTCCCTGAACGACTTGAAATTAAGCAGAACCATCAGCCGCTCCGGAAATGTCGTTTGCTTTGCGTCAACCGAAGGAACCGTTCTAGCCTATCGCCTGTCGCGCAGCGGGCACTGGACCCTGCTCCGCCTGCCTTTCAGCGATGCCTGGGTAACGATCGAGGAATACAATCTCGACGAAAGGGGAAGCCGGGAGATCATTGTAAGGGGGGAGATACGCGATTATGGAAGCCGGTGTGGAACAGCAAGCAGGGAACTGCTGGTTTTCGACGTCTACAAGCGTCCTGTGCTCATCATGGACCTGGTGTATCGGTGTTATGAAGCGTGTTTTGGCGGTGCCGACGGTAAAGGCTATGTGAAAGGCATGGGCCGGAAAATCCGGTTCGGCAAAGGCGGCATTTCCATCACGCGTGTCGGCGGCGGGCGGGCAGACTGCTCCCTGACCCCGGTGGAGGCGGGCCGTTATGTGTATGCCCATGGACGCGTGTGGCGTCGCTGAGGGTGAAGGAAAAGGAGAAGGGCTGGCGCAACGCCTACTTCGTCTTTTCTTCTTCCGTTTCCCCCGGTCGCTCGCCCGCAGGAGTGTCACCACCCTTCTCGCGACCGTGTTCCACGATTTCTTTAAGGGTAGACGATACCGGTCCGCTCATGTGTTCCTGGGGATCGGTGGTATGGAGCGTTTCGGGGTCGGGGCTCAGCGGGCTTTCGCCGGGCTTTCTATCGTTGTGCATGTACCGCAAAATGCAAAAGTGATGCCCGGGATGGCAGGAGGAGACCGGGTGATGAAACGCCTGCCTCGCCGTAGCTTTACAGCCGGTCACCTGTATCTCCAGCGTATCCGTTACGGTCATGAGTGCTCCCTATAAAAAGTACCCCTTCGAAATCTGGATCTCAACGATTATGGCGGCGCCGGCGCTGGTATTGCTGCTATGGGTGCTTTACGATCTGTTCGCAATCAAACCGGCGATCAATCTGCTCCTCCTCGTCCCGGTGTTTGGATACAGTATCCTGTTCTCCCTACCCTTGCTGGTCATGCTGGTGATTGTTTTTCACCTGTCGGAAAAACGGCGCGTTTCGGCTACCCGCAGGCGGCACTGTGTACCAAACTGCAACTAGCCAATGACACCAGCACCTGAAGGAATTAAAACAAGTCACGCCATGCTGCGCCTTCCGCTCCTCGTCTCCTTACTGCTTTTTTTCGGCCTGGCGGCTTCCGCCAAAGACAGCCTGAACCGGAAATGGTACCTGTTTTCCGGTGTAGCGGCATTTTAATGAGGCGTCGCTTTTTCTTATCCATTGTAAAGCAAATCGCCAGGCAGCCGCCGCAGCTTTGGGCAACAAACCGAATCATATGAAAAAGTTGCTTTCCCTCGAAGAAGCCGCTCTCTGCGCCGCCGCCCTTTTCTTCCTGAGCCGGCATAGCCTGGACCTTGCGGGCTGGACCTGGTTCTTGTTGTTTTTCGCCCCGGATATCAGCATGCTGGGCTACCTGGCCGGTCCGCGCACCGGCGCCTTCTGCTACAACCTGGCCCATCACCGTGGCCTGGCACTGGCCCTCGCCGCAGCGGGCGGGCTGGCCGGCACGGAAGTACTGCTCGCTGCCGGTATCCTGCTCTTTGCTCATGCCAGCTTCGACCGGGTTTTTGGCTACGGCCTTAAAAAAGCCAGCGGCTTCGCCGACACCCATCTCGGTACAATCGGAAGAGCGGCGACCCTCCGGTAGCAGCAATGCTCACCGCCTGCATTCATGCACGCATGGCTCATCCGCTAAGCGCTCCGCTTCCTCCCCCTGATCCGGCTGAGACTCACCGGCGTAATGCCCAGGTAGCTCGCGATGTATTGCTGCGGGATGCGCTCGAGGATGCGCTGCCGGTGGCCCGACAGCAGGGCGGCATAGCGCTCTTCCGGACGTTGCGTGAGCACGGAAACGAGCCGCTCTTCGAGTCCGGCCGCCAGATATTCGGCGAGGCGCCGCCCAAAGGCGCCCCAGGCAGGTCGTTGTGCATAAAGCTCCTCGAGGGCGGCATAGGGGAAGCGGAGCAGCTCGGCCTCTTCCAGCGCCTCGATGCTCAGCTGCGCGGGTTGCCGGCGGATGCATCCGAGGTAGTCACAAAGCAGATCGCCCTCGAAGAAAAAGTAGGTGCTCCGCTCTTCGCCATCTACGGTATAGTATTGCCGGAAAGCACCCCGCACCACAAAGGCCGCCCAGGATGACCGCTTGCCGGCCTCGGCAAACAGTGCGCCCCGGGACAGCGTATAGACTTCGGGCAGCGGAGCAAATGCCTCCCAGTCTTCGTCGGAAAGCGGCGACAATCGTATAATCCGGGCACGCAGGGCCTGTAGCGTTTCGGAACTCATGCAGCTAAGATAGAAAGGTCAAAACACAACCCGGGAACAGGGGCGGTAAACCGTATTTCCACGAATGATCTTTTAACATTCCCAAGCACTTCCGTGGCGTACTATTTGCAATAATCAGTCGTTATCGAAGCAACCCGAAAGACACCCTAAGCGTTCGGGTAAGAACAACCTCATTCTTCAACCTGTTAACCGTCTTACCCGTGGAAGACAAATACCTGAACGTGAGCCAGGCCGACCTGGAAGCGCTGTACGCTTCCGCGTCGCAGCGCCTGAAGTCGGCCCTGCTCGATGGAAGCCCCTGGGAAGAAATGCAGGAGCTGCGTCATCACCTTACCGAACTGGTGGCGGCATTGCACAGCAAACGGAACGGAGCCGGGTTTCATCCGGCGGCTTTTCAAAAAGACAACGAAGGAATGGCCGCCCCCGGAGAGCCGGCGCTCTGAAAACAGGTTTCACCAGATCCGTCCCGGTGTTCCGGGATTTTTTTTGCCCGGGCGGGGAAGAAAAGAAACAGCTTGCCTGTCCGTCAGCGGGGCAGTTGGGCGAGGCGCATCCGCAGCTCTGCCTGCAGCGTGCGTCCCCGGTCTTCGTATGGTTCGAAATTCATGAAGCGTTATCAGAAAAACGACGTTCCGGCGGGGACGAACAGAAAACACGCCCGCAGGAAGCCGCTTTTCCAGCTCGGCCGGATATACGATCTTCACCGCAGTCCCGATGCGCCACGTTCTCCTTCATATCTTCCTGTTGTTTCTTCCTGCCTGTTGCGGGGCACAGAAGCCGCACACGCTGCGCTTCCGGGCCCTGTGGGGCGGGGAGCCCCTGCTGCTGCAACAGCCCTGCCTGATTCCGGGCGATACGGTAACCATCAGCCGCCTGCGTTTTTATGTGTCGGATGTAGCGGTGCTTCGGAAAGGGAGGGTCGTCTACCGGCTTCCCGAACGCTATCACCTCATCGACCTGGAAGGCTGCGACAGCATAACGATGCCCGCATCACTCCGGGGCGATGCGCTGCGCTTCAACCTCGGGCTCGACAGCGCCACCAATGCCGCCGGTGCGCAGGGCGGCGTGCTGGATGCCGTAGAAGGCATGTACTGGGCCTGGCAGAGCGGGTTCATTCATTTCAAACTCGAAGGCAGCAGCCGCAGAAGTCCGGACCGCAAACAGCAATTTCAGTATCACCTCGGCGGCTTCCGGGCACCATTTTCCAGCGTCCGCCGCATGACGTTAAACTTTAAGCGCCGTTTGCCGTCAGAACTGCTGTTGGATGTGAAGGCGCTGTTGCGGCGTATTGATGTAAAGAGCCAGCCGGCGATCATGTCGCCCGGCGGCAGGGCGGTGGAGCTCGTGAATATTGTTGCGCAGCAGATGAGGATCCGATAACAGCAGTTACACAATTACCTCCCTTTCGATGACTACGGGGGACCGTCCCTGCCCAACGGAACGGAGTCGCCAAAACAACAGGCCGGAACACCGGCGGAATGCCCATTGCTTATGAACCGGAAACTACTCCTCTTTACCCTTGCGCTGCCCCTGCTGGCCTTTGCCATAAGGGGTATCCGCCGGCTGGAGTATCCGCAGCACTTCCCGGCGCCGGCCTATGACTTTTCGCAGAACCCACTGCAGGAAGAGGCCATCCGCCTGGGCCGGCAGCTTTTCTACGATCCGATCCTCTCGCGCGACAACAGCGTCTCCTGCGCTTCCTGCCACGCGCCCCACACCGCTTTTGCCCATACCGATCACCCGCTGAGCCACGGCATCAACGATTCGATCGGCACGCGCAACGCGCCACCACTCTTCAACCTGGCCTGGCAGCGCAGCTTCATGTGGGACGGCGCCGTGCATCATCTCGACATGCAGGCACTGGCGCCTATCACGCATCCCGGGGAGATGGGTGAAAGCATGGCCGGCATCGTGCGCAAACTGCAGGCAACAGACAGCTACGCCGCACGCTTTGCCGCTGCCTTCGGCGACCGTAGTATTACGGGTGAGCGGATACTGAAGGCACTCAGCCAGTTCCAGCTCACGCTCGTTTCCGCCGGAGCCCGCTACGACCGCGTACGTGCAGGCGCGGAGCAGTTCACGGAGCAGGAACAGAAAGGATACCTGCTTTTCCGGCAGCATTGCGGCAGTTGTCACCGCGAGCCGCTCTTTTCGGGCGATGGCTTTGCCGACAATGGACTGCCCGTCGACGCTACCCTGATGGATCAGGGCCGGATGCAGGTGACCGGAAAGGAAGAAGACCGTTATCACTTCCGCATCCCGAGCCTGCGCAACCTAAGCTATACCTTTCCGTATATGCACGACGGGCGCTTTACGCGGCTGCGCGAGGTGCTGCACCACTATACCGCGCTGCGGCCACGGCCCACACTTGCGCAAGAACTGCGGAAGCCCATCATGCTGAGCGACCACGACAAGACCGATCTCATCGCCTTTCTGATGACGCTCAACGACCCGGCCTTTTGCCGCAACCCGGAATTTCAATATCCAAAAGAATAGCCTTCTAAACCCGGACCGAAAACTTCCGGCATCATAAACCGATCAACCGTTCAAACAATACCTGCTTATGCGCATTTCTTCACGCCTTCTTCCGATGCTTCTCCTCGCCGTTCCGGCCCAGGCGCAGCTGAGCCCCGCCATCAGCTCCTGGCTGCAGAACACCACGGCCACCGGCACCTACTATATCAACGGCAACGCCAATGCCCAGAGCAACAACCTGCTGGTCAACTGCCAGAGCGTGCAGTATTCGGCCAGCTTCGTGTATGTGTCTACCCGCGGCATACCGGCCTATCCCACCGGTCCCTTCCTCGACGGAAACCCTTCGCAGGCCACCAACCAGAACGCCATCTTCCGCTTTCCGCTGAGCCCGGTGCAGCAAACAGGCACGCTCACGGCAACACCGATGGGCAATATCGGTGTCTTCATCAACGGGGTCGCGCTCTTCAATGCCAGGGATGGCGTGTCGTGGCGCAGCAGCACCAACTCCTTTGCCGGCGGCCCGCTGGGCGGCACGGGTGATGGTGCCTGGAACCGCGATGCCATCGTGTATGAACGCGGCGGCTTCGATTGCTCTAAAGGCCATCCGGCCATGGGCAATTACCATCATCACCAGAACCCTTCGGCCTTCAAGTTCGACCGCAACGTGATTTCGACCGTTTGCAATCCCTACGATGCCAACGGGCTTTATGTGATCGACAGCACGCGTCACTCGCCGCTGCTGGGTTTTGCCTACGACGGCTTTCCGATTTATGGCGCCTATGGCTATAAGAATACCAATGGCACCGGCGGCATCACCCGTATCAAATCGGGCTACCAGCTCCGCAACATTAGCACCCGCACCACCAACCCGGCAGGGGCCACGGTAACGGCCGGACCCCCGGTGAGCGCCACCTACCCGCTCGGCAGCTTCATGGAAGACTATGTGTTCGTTGCGCAGGCCGGACAACCCGATTACCTCGATGTGCACAACGGGCGCTTCTGCGTGACGCCTGAATACCCCAATGGCACCTATGCCTATTTCTGCACCGTCGACGCTAACTGGAACTCGGCTTATCCCTATGCCATCGGACCGAATTTCTACGGTGTGTATGCCAACCGAAAGGTCACCTCGATCAATGAGACGGTAACCACCTACACGCCGGTGACGACGGCCATCACGGCCCCAGAGCTGCAGGACCTGAAGATCACCGTGTATCCCAACCCCGTATCCGAATTGCTGCTGGTGCAGGTGGGCGGACTGCTCCGCTACGACCTGGATGCGCAGCTCATCGACATGAGTGGCCGGGTGGTGTACAAAACCACCATCACCAAAGGAAGCACCATCGCCTATTTCGATACCCAAACGCTTTACAACGGCAGCTATGTGCTGCGCATCGGCAGCGGCAAGGCACAGCTCACGCGCAAGGTGCTGGTGCGTCATGAGTAGGCTGAGGACCGCTTGACCGGCTGCCTGAGTTCGCCGCTGCATGCACGATTTGGATTTTTCTGTCCGGCAGGGAAAAGGTTCCTGCATTCCGGCGCTGCCGCAGTGAAACCGGCGTGAAACTTGGACGGATTTCCCTGCGCTTCGGATCGCTTGAAGCCCGGGCCTTCTGGCATTGATGCTGCAGGCCTGCCCGGGTCATCGCTGTTTCGCAGTGTGGAGTTCCAGAAACCAGTTGCATGAAAAACACACATCAAGCCGCTAACCGCTCCGGGGCAGCGCCGGAGGTAAACCCCGGGGACTTCCATGCATCGCTGCTCCGCCAGATGCCTGCACCGGCTTTCTTCCTGCGCGGGGAAGACCTGGTAGTCGAGCTGGCGAACCCGGCCCTGCTCGAGCTCTGGTCGCGGACGGAGGCCGAAGTGAAGGGCCAGCCTTACTTTGACGTGTGCCCCGTTCCGTTATCCGTAGAAATACGGAAGCGCTACCGGGATGCCTTTCGCTCGGGCGAGCCTGCCGTGCATCCCGAAATAACTTTTACCGTTCTGCGCCAGGGAAGGTGGGTGCGGGAGCTGTATACGTTTCTGCTCACACCCATCCGCGACCAGGGCGGCGGCCTGCTCGGACTCCTGGGCACAGGCACCGAAGTAACCGGTCAGGCCGAATCGCGCCGGGTGCTCGACGCCAGCGAACAGTTCAGCAAAACGATACTGGAAAGCAGTCCCGACTGTGTGAAACTGATTGACCGCGACGGGCGCCTGCAGTTCCTGAACCATAACGGCGCCTGCCTCCTGCAACTGCCCGATCCGGAGGCGCTGAAAGGAAAACCCTGGTGGTCGCTCTGGCCCGAGAGCAGTCAGCAGCTCGTAAAAGAGGCCGTGCAGCTGGCGCAACGCGGGCGGCCCGCCCACTTCCAGGCCTATTGTCCCACAGCAGAGGGCATCCCGAAGTGGTGGGATGTAGTGGTGGAACCCGTGCGGGACGCGCAGGGAAACATCAGCAGGCTCATCGCCATCTCACGCGATATCACGCAACAGCTGCAGGCACAACGCGAGCGCGACCACCAGCTGAAAGAAACATCCGACTACAAGTATGCGCTCGACCAGTCCTCCATCGTGGCCGTCACCGATCAGAAAGGGATCATCCGTTATGTCAACGACCAGTTCTGCGCCATATCCGGCTACAGCCGCGAAGAGCTGCTGGGACAGGATCACCGCATCATCAACTCGGGCTATCACCCGGCCGCATTCATCCGCAACCTGTGGGTCACGATTGCCAACGGACAGATCTGGAAGGGGGAGATCCGTAACCGGGCGAAAGATGGCAACTATTACTGGGTCGACACCACCATCGTTCCCTTTCTGGACGAGAGCGGAAAGCCTTATCAGTACGTGGCGATACGCGGCGACATCACCGCCCGAAAGCAGGCCGAAGAAAAGCTGAAGCAGAAGGAAAGCCGCTTCCGCAACATCTTCGAGTCAATACCGGTCGCCATTTTCGAGGAGGATTTTTCGGCGGTGGTGCAGGCCCTGCGCCAGCTGAAAGAAGAGCAGGGCGCCGGACTGCGGAGCTGGCTGTCCCAACATCCCGACACCTTATGGTACCTCTTGTCGCTCGCGGTGGTCAAAAACGTCAACCGCGAAGCCCTGCGCCTTTTTCATGCCGCCGATACGCAGGCGCTCAAAGCTGGCCTTTCTGTTCTTTTTACCGATGAGGCTTTACCTGCCTTTGTCGACAAACTGATGGCCATGGTAGAAGGAAAAGAGCACTACGAAGGCGAGTATATGCTGAAAACCCTGAGTGGTCAGCGCATACATTGCCTGATGAGCATGACGATACCGGGCGATGACTTCAGCAGCATCCTGGTGTCGCGCTACGATATTTCGGCCCGCAAGAAAGCCGAACACGACCTGCTGATGCGCAACCGCCACCTCGATCTGCTGGTGCGCACAGCCAATGCACTCATCGTCAGCAACCGGCCCGAAAACGAACTGCTACAAATCATTTTCGATGATGTGTGCCAGACGCTGAGCCTGGAGCAATTCTACAACTACGAAGCCAACTGCGACACCTGCAGCCTACGGCTCAATACCTGGGGCGGACTTACCAAAGACGAAGCCCTGTTCTATGGTGCCATGCAGTTCGGCGAACATTTATGCGGGCGGGTAGCTCAGACACGGCAGGTGATTATCGCTCCCGATATACAATCGAGAGATTACCCCGGCAGCACGGCACTCCGGAAGGCCGGCGTTACGGCTTATGCCGGCTTTCCCTTGCTGGCCAAAGGGCAGCTCATCGGCACCATCGCCTTCGCCACCCGCTGGCGCACGCATTTTGAAGAGGGTGAGGTGCAGATCATTCAGGCCGTATGTGACCAGATCGCCGCTACCCTCGAGCGGGTGCGTCTGAATGCGGGGCTGCAGGAAAGCGAAAGCCGTTTCCGCAACCTGGCAGACTATGCACCTATGTGGGTATGGCTGTCGGACGAGCAGGCAAATGTTACCTACGCAAACAAGGAAGAGCTGACATTTTTCGGGCTCAACGAAGCCGATGGATTTTCACCCCGCGCCTGGGAAGAAAGTGTACATCCCGACGACTTGCCTCATGTATATCAATCATACCAGCAAGCAGTGAGCGCACGAAAACCATATACGCTTGAAGCAAGAATGTATAATAAAGCCACCCGCGAGTTCGAATGGTTTCACTTTCGGGGCGTCCCCCGATTTGAAGACGGTGTTTTTCGCGGTGTCATCGGCACGGCTGTAAGTATTCACCATCAAAAGCAGGTTACGGAAGAACTGGAGCGACTCGTGGCCGAACGAACGAAAGAATTGCAGAGCCTTAATGAAGAACTATACCGGAGCAATGAAGACCTGCAGCAGTTTGCCCATGTGGCCTCCCATGACCTGAAAGAGCCCGTACGCAAGATCCGCACCTTCGAAGATCGCTTGCGCGCCGAATTCAGTGAAGTGCTTCCCGAGCGTGCCAAACTGTACCTCTCGAAAATTGAAAGCTCAGCCTATCGGATGTTCGACATGATCAACGGCGTTCTGCTTTTTTCATCGCTGAACACTGCCGAACAGGTGCTGAAGCCGGTCGACCTCAATGATATTTTCGCCGCCATCGAATCCGACCTGGAGCTGGTCATCACGCAAAAGGAAGCCATGATACGCCGTAGCGAACTGCCGGTGGTAGAAGGCTCTTCGGTGCTCTTGCACCAGCTGTTTTACAACCTGGTCAACAACTCACTGAAATTTACCCGCGCGGGTGTGCCCCCGGTCATCACCATCGGCTGGACGAAAACCGAAAAGCCCGCCGACCAGCCCGGCCCCGAGGGCAGCTTCCTGGAGATCAGCGTGCGCGACAATGGCATCGGCTTCCAGCAGGAGTATGCCGGGCGCATCTTCCAGACCTTTTCGCGGCTCAACCCCAAAGACCGGTATGAGGGAACGGGGCTGGGACTGGCCCTCTGCAAGAAAATCGTTGAGCGGCACGGCGGCAGTATTTCTGCGGAAGGAAAAGAAGGCGAAGGCGCCCTGTTCCGGATCGTGTTGCCGATGGGTACGGCAAAGGCCCCTGTGGTGTGACCGTTGCCCGCTGGCACAAAGATGCCGGCCCCGGGTGCAGCTCCCGATGGCCCGGGCAACGAACGCCGCATCAGCGGCCCTGCTGTTGCGTCCACCAGCGCCGCACAAAGGCGATCCAGTCGGTTGTTCCTCCGGGTATGCGCACATCGGGCGGAAACCCGCTTCGATCGTAGGCCTTTCCCGCATCGATGTAATTCGCCCGGCGCGAAGGAATGCGGATGCGGAAATGTTTACAGGGAAGATCGAAGGCATTGATGTCGCCATAGTCGAGCAGGCCGGCCGAGGGCGTGCCGAAGATGGTCACCTTGCGACTCATGCCCCGGGCCGTGATCAGAAAGCTCTCGCCGGCGCTGGCATTTTCGCGGCTGCTGAGGATAGCCACCCGTTGAGGAAAAGGTTGTACGGCAGCATAATGAACCGTATCGCCGCCCTGGAGCGACCAGCTGCCGGGTTGCGCACGTCCGTCGGCCACCTTTCTGATGAGAAAAGCCTTCACCGGTTCCGAAAGCAGGGAATCGTAGTTGCGGAGAAAGCCTTCAAAGGCAGCAGTATGACCCGGCGTCATCCAGTGGCCATCGCCGTCGCCGATATAGGTATGGGTAAACAGATAGGGTTCGATCGGCTCGAACACGCCCGTGGAGCCGCCCCGGTTCGTGCGCAGGTCGATGATCCAGTTGGGAACACGCTCCAGTTGCGGTGCGTATTGGCGGAGCAGGCCGGCCAGCACGGGCTTATTCGACGGAGCGCAGGATTTAAGCCGGATGTACAGCGTCGCCGAATCCAGCAACTGCATCCGCACATCGCCGAAGCGCGGCAGCAGCGCATCGTCGGGCAGCGTATCGGAGGTGGCGGGGAACTTTTTGCGCCAGATGCCGTAAAACTCGTGAATGAGCACGTCTTTTTCCTGTTCCGACCCCACTTTTTCCCAGCTTAAGGAAGGCGTTTGAAAATAGGTTTGCCATTCGTTTTTCCACACGGGGCGGCTCACAAACAGCAGGTCGCCGGCCTTCCATTGTTTACCCGCATTGCGGAGTACGGTTCCCCGGTAGGTATTGGTTGCCGCGTCGAAGCGGATGGCGGCTTCAAATTCATCGGAGGCCCAGATGCCCTCCAGGGGCAGCAGGCGTTTCCGGTTTTGTTGCAGGTAGCGATGAACGCGGCTACTGTCCCAGCCGGTAGCTATTGTTTTGCCCGGGCGCAACCCGTAGGGTAGCTCCTGGCGCACGGGCAGATCGGTTTCGAGCTGCAGGTGTTTGTCGAAAAAGAAGCGGCGGTAGCGTTCTAGGAGCGCGTAGCAGTCTGCGGGAGCGGTGGTTTTCGCTGCCTGTTGCCGGAGGCCGGCAAGCAGCTGCCGGTAGGACGTCGCCGTGGCTGGGTTGACTTTATCGCGGTAGCCGGCGTAGTTTTCCGAAACGATCCGGATGTATTCATTCAGGTTGGCCGTGCAGTGGCAACTGTCCTGGGCGGAAGCGAAAAGCACACAAGCCGCGAAAAGTGATGTCAGGCTGAATTTCATGATTCAGGAAAATGTAAACCGGAAAGTAGAAGCAATATCGTTTCTCCGGTACATCTACGGGAAGATTTTTCCTGCGCAAAGGGGAACAGGCTGTTGGTGGCCGCCAGCTCCTCATGGATTCCGGAGCTGGCTGATCTGCTTTTGCACCTCCTGGTTGCCCGGCTCCAGGGCCAGCGCTTTCTGGTAGCTGCTCAGGGCAGCTGCCTTGTCACCCGTCGCTTTGAAATAATCGCCCCAGCGGCTGAAGACAATGGATTCGTTCGGAAACTGTTCCTCGGCCAGCTCCAGCAGGGCCCGGGCAGCCGGCAGGTGGGCGGGCCGGCTCCGCATCCGTTCCCAGGCCATCATCGTGAGCCGGTATACGTTGAGCTTCAGCCGGCGAAAGCCTTCCTTTGCTTCGGGATAACGGCCCGCCGCCAGCAGTTCGGATGGGGTAAACTCGTCCTCTTTCATGCGGGGCATCCAGGAGGCGGTATCCATGTATTCGTTGCGCAACCCGGTAACGCCGCTGTCGCTGCGCCGGAAGAAGCCTTTTACGTTGTAATCGGTGAATACGATGGTGTCTTTGGCGACGGCAAAGCAGTAGATGTCTTTTCCGTTGTTGATGTTCTCAACCAGGTAATTGCCTTCGCGGCGCAGGCGCAGCACCTCGTCTTCGCCCTTGCGGTAGCGGCCGGTGTAGCCCTCGAGTTCAGCGGCAGACAATGATACCGGGTGAATGGCCGGTGGCAGGAAGTTGTTCCAGCCATATACTTTTGCCACCGCCCGGCGCACTTCGGTTCCAAAGCCATTGAAGTCATCTCCCGAATTCATCAGGATGACCATGCCGTTGCCGCCGGTTAGACTGCCGATGGCCAGGGCAATAAAACCGGCATTGGCGCCCTGGTGTTCGAAATAGCGGCCTTTATCTTGGGTAGTCCCCTTTTGCTCGAGGAGAAAGGCGCCAAGGCCGATCTGTTCTTTATAGGTGCCATCGCTGAGTACGGCCTGTGGCGTCATCATGGCGCGGGCCAGCCCCTGTGGAAGCAGTTTACCCGTTCCGGCCCAGGCCTGCTGCAGGCCGATGATCAGTTTTGCCAGGTCGGTTGCCGTGGTGTACAGTCCGGCTGCGGCCTGTTGGGGATATACATACGGAGTGCCCTCATACCAGGGTGCTGCCGAATAGCCCCAGGCGGCCTGGCCGGAAAAAGGACCGGGAAGGGGCTGCGCAAAAGTAGAGTTGCGCATGCCCAGCGGACGAAACAGCTCTTCTTCGGCAATGGTGGCGAAATCTTTTTTCAACACATCCATAATGGCCATTTGTGCGATCAGGCTGCCTCCGCCCGAATAGCGAAAGCCGGCCCCCGGTTCGCTGTTGACCACCACCGGATTGACGTCGGCGCCGGGCGCGCCGCTGAGGATATCGACGATCGAAGGCAAGGGATGCTTTTCGGGGAGATAACCGAAATACGATGATTGCGAGGTGCCGGCCGTATGACTGAGCAGCATCCGCAGCGTAACGGGCTTTTTGCGGGTGAAGTCGTTTTCGGTGATTTTCCAGGAGCTGAGATAGTTATTGATCGGGGCATCCAGCGAAAGCAGTCCCCGGTCAACAAGGCGGAGGGCAATGGTAGCCATGGCCAGTTTGGAGATGGAGCCGGCAGAAAACATGGTTTCGTTGGTGACCGGCAGGCCCTTCGTGGTGTCGGCAAACCCATAGGATCTGGCCCAGTCGATCTTAAAGTTGCGGATGACGGCGATGGAGGCCCCGGGGATGCGGTGATACCGCATCCGCTCCTGCAGGTTCCAGCCCGGGAAGCCCGAAACCGGCACATAAGGAATCAGGTTTTGCTCTACGGCAGCGGCCCGCGCTTTCGGGGTCTGAGCGGAGCTGAAGGCCGGAAGCAGCAGGAGGATCAGGAGTCGTTTCATAAAAAAAGTTGTAGCAGCAAGGTGGGGCAAACGGGTGCCTGCTGTCGCCCCAAATCATGATTTGACCCTTTTTTCTCCTTTTTTTTCGGGTGTCAGAATCCGCGGCCCCGCTTCCGGCTTGGGTTTAATCGCCTTCAGGTATTCGGAGGGCGCCTGCCCCGTGTGTTTTCGGAAAGCCCGGTTGAAGGTGTTTTTGGAGTTAAAGCCGCAATCGTAGGCGATGCCCAGCAGGGTTTGTCGTTGTTGCGCGCCGCTGAGCAGCAGGCGCTTCACGGCTTCTACGCGATGTGCGTTGATAAAGTCGTTGAAGTTGCTGCCAAAGCCTCTGTTGATGACTTTGGAGAGCGTGGCCGGTGCCATGCCGGTTCGGGCCGATAAGGTGGCCAGTGTCAGTTCGGGGTCACGGAATGCCTGGTCATCGGCCATAGCCCGGATGATCACCGCCTTACTTTCCTCCAGGTCGGCAGGATGTGATTCGGAGGGTTGGGTGTTTTCGATTGTTGCTGCGTTTTCGGTAAGGGTGAAGAAAGTGGATGCTTCAGGAGACGGCAATGCGGCCGCCAGCGGGCGCTCGCCCGCCTGGCCGACCAGGTACAGCACCCGTTTGCCCTGGTGCAGCAGCCGGAAAGGGACGGATGCCTGAACCGGCGCCGTGTAAGCAGTAAGGGCAATAAAATAGGTGAGGGCGGCAAAAGTGAAGTAATACCACCATTTGGTTGTGAAGCTTCCCCAGCCCGGGAAGAGCAGCAGGAAAACCCCGTCGAGCAGCACCATGGCCAGGAAGGCAAGGAGGTAATGCCGGATCCAGCGGAGCCGCAGCGTATCGGCAAAACTCACCACCTGAACCAGGAGGTTGCGGTAACGGCGGTAATAACGAAGGGAGGCGATGGCATACCCGCTCATCGAGAGCATGCCCGCAACCTGGTACCAGAGATCGAGTTCACGATCGTGCCCGTCGGCGTAAAAGAAGGGCTGTTGCAGCAGCAGCTTATCGGTCACCAACATAACGAGCGAATACAAGAGGTAGCCTGCCGGGAGCAGCAAATGGCGGGCTTCGGAGCGCGAGAACCGGTAGCCCGGGTTCAGAACCTGTTTTGTATAGATAAATAGCAGCGGTCCCAACAGCAGGGGCTGCTGAAAGGGAATATAGAAGAGAATGTCGCGGTAGGGTTGGTGGCTGTACCATCCGGCATGACCAAGCATCCAGGGCATGATGTAGAGGGTGCACAGCAGTAAAAACGCGCTCAGCCAGTAGTGTGCTGTTCTTCCTTCCTGCAGGCCCTTACGCCAGAGCAGGCCGGCAAACAGAAGCCCTTGCGGAAAAAAGATCAGCAGCAGGGAGCTGTAAAAGCTGAAATGAAAATGCATCGGCTTCTTGCTGGTACGACTGGAAGGTACGGCTATTCGGCGGCCAACACTTGATGCTCTTTTGATGATCGGGTAAAGGTTGCCGGTAGCGACGGAAGACGGATGCCCGGGTGTAGGGGTGTAGATGGGCGTAGGGTCGTGTTTCAAAAGGGGGGACCGGAATTGTCGGGGGCACGCAGACCGTGTTCGCTGAAGGTAATCATCTAATGGGTCGGCACATCCTGGTCGGAAGGTTTGCCGATAGGCTCAACGTGGCCCGGCGGGCAATGGCTATTTCGAAAAAATCGTGTTGCGGCGAGCTAAGCGCGTGTGCATCATCCATGTTTCCCTCTTCATTCGTTCTTTTTCCGTTGCCAACCGCTAGCCGGTAGCCGTCTTTATGGTCGCGCCATCATGTTTTAGCCTGGGACAACGTCACGGGAAACCAATAGGCGAAAAGCCCCGTGGCGCATAGCGTCACCAGGTACCTAAATGGCGCCCGGTGTTCCCTGTAAATGACGCAGGTTAGGTGCGCATTGCCGGCATCGTTTCGATTTCTCCGGCTAATATTTGTGATACATGGTGACGCTACGCGCCACGGCAAGTACACACCGTCGTTTTTAACCCGGGACGTTGTGCCGGGTTACAACCGATTGCCGCGCTGCGGCAAAGCACTGCCAACAATTGGCAACAATACCAGCAGACACTCAGGCGGTGTCTTCACCGGGACGTTGTTCAACACCATTAATGGTACGTCCTGCAGCACGACCCAGCTTTTTCATCCGCTCGAAAAGCCAGTAGGGAATGGAGCCGCCATACAAAGGCATATCGGCCGAACCGGAGTGTTTCATTTCCTTTTTCTTTTCATGTTGTAGTCTTTCCAGGCCAGCAGGTAGAGCACGCCCAGGGATCGCTGTCCCTCCCAGCCCGAAGCGATCTGCAGCATCTTTTCTTCGCGCTTGCGGTCGTCCGGAATACCATACACCGCTCCCATCACCCGCTTCAGGTGATAGTCGTCGTGCGGGAAGATGTCGGGTCTATTCAAGGTGAACAGGAGGATCATGTCGACTGTCCAGCGGCCGATGCCCTGGATGATGGAAAGCTCGCGACGCACTTCTTCATCCGAAAGCCTCGGCCAGTCGATATCGTTCTGCCGGAAGAAGTCGAGCGTGTGTGCCATGGCTTCATACTTGGCGGCGGAAAACTTTACCCTGGGCAGGGCCGGCTCCAGTTGTTCGAAGTTGTCGGTGCTGAGTTCGTCCAGCCCGGCTTCCCGCATCACGTGAAAGAACACCTTCTTCGAGCTGCGGTAGTGGATCTGCTGCTCGATGATGCAGGACATGAGATCGTGAAAGACGTTATGGGTAGAGGTCCATGCGAAGGGCGCGACCTCGGCGGCGATAGCGCGGAGGGCGGGATCCTGAACCGAGGGAGAAAGTTGCGGGAGGGAAACCGTAGCCATGTGGTATTTCGATGAACAGGGTAATCCTGATTTGGTTCATACGTCATCCCGGTGGCGGCGAAAACGGTCCCTGCCGCCAAAACCATAGGTTTTTCTTAACACACCGGCACCGGAACGGGTCTGGTTAACCGCAAATTTTGCAGGTTCTCCCTTCGACAAACCGAAGCTTATGCGCCGCACCTTTTGTATGCTCTTCCTGACCGGTCTGTTTTTCGCTCCCGATGCCCGGGGCCAGCAGCCGGTAGTGCTGTCGGGCGCCGTTTTGCAGAGCGACGACGGAGCGCCCCTGCCCGCGGCCCTGCTCTCGCTCTCGGGCGCCGGCAGCCGCAGGGCTGCCACCGACAGCAATGGCCGCTTCGAACTGCGGTTGCCGCCGGGGCGCTACTCGGTAACCGTCTCGCATGTCGGCTTCCGCACGCGCACGCTCACGTTCAACCTGAGCCGCGACACCAGCTTTACGGTACCCGTCGAAAGCGAGGCCCGCAACCTCGAAACGGTGGTGGTGCGCAGCAACGACAACGAGCGCCGGGTACTTTCCACCCAAACCAGCCTCGAAACCGTCGACCGCAGCATTGCCCTGCAGCTGCCGGCCATTCTTGGCGAGGTGGATGTGATCAAAGTGTTTCAGCTGAAGCCCGGCGTGAAAAACAGCGGCGAGGGCACCAGCGGACTTTCCGTACGCGGCGGCGGCACCGACCAGAACCTCTTCCTATTCGACGGCACGCCGGTTTATAACCCCGCCCATCTCTTCGGCTTCTTCAGCACCTTCAACATCGACGCCGTGCGCAATGTGCAGCTCTACAAGGCGGGTTTCCCTGCCGAGTTCAGCGGAAGGCTTTCTTCGATCGTGAATGTGAACAGCCTGCCCGGTACCGATTCGGCTCTTTCTTTTGGCGGCGGCATCGGACTCATCGCCTCGCGCCTGAACCTGCAGGGCAACCTGCTGCGGCGCAACAAAGAAGGAAAAAAACTAACCTTCAATGTGGCCGCGCGGCGCACCTATGCCGACCTCTTTACCCGGGCCATCAACAACGCCAACAAAAACGACAGTGCCTATAACCCGATACCCGACTACTATTTCTACGACTTCAACGCCCGCATCGACTACAAACCCAATGAAAAGGACGCGCTGTTCGCCTCCGTTTACCATGGCCGCGACTTCTTCAGCTTCAGCGGCAATTCTTTCGGATCCAACTTCAACTGGGGCAACACGGCGGCAAGCCTGCACTGGCGCCGGCAAATCAACAGTCACCTGAGCACGACCCTTTCGGGGCACTACGCGCACTACAACTATGCCCTGCGCACCCGCTTCGACCGTTTTACGTTTCAGCTCGGGTCGGGCGTACGCGAGTACCTCCTGAACCAGCAGTTTACCTATGACGGCCTGCGCCGTCACCAGCTCAAAGCCGGCTACAGCGCCAGCTACAACCGCTTCCAGATCTCGCAGTTCAATATCAGCAGCACACAGGCCAACGAATCGCTCAACTCGGGCGAGCGCCTGGGCGGCACCGAGATGGGCTTTTTCGTGTCGGATGTGTGGGATGTGAATGCCACGCTCACCATCGATGCCGGCGCCCGTTTCACCTTGTTCCGCAATGGTATTACTTATAGCGGACTGGAACCGAGGCTGAGCATCCGGCAACTGATCGGCCCCGACTTTTCTGTAAAGGCCAGTTATGCCCGGATGCAGCAGTACAAGCATCTCGTGGCTTCTTCAGGAGCCTCGCTGCCCACTGATATCTGGTATCCGTCTACACCGGGCATCCGTCCTGAAGTATCGGACCAGGTAGCCCTGAGCCTGAGCTGGAACCACAAAGGCAAGTGGCTCATCACCAACGAAACCTATTACAAATGGATGCGCCGCCTGGTCGACTACCGTCCGGGCGCCAGTCTCTTTGTAAACAGTGCGCTGGAAGAAGAATTCGTATTCGGCCAGGGCGATGGCTATGGCAACGAAATCACCATTGAAAAAACCGCTGGGCGCCTCAAGGGCTGGATCGGCTATACCCTTGCCTGGACCACCCGGCGCTTTCCCGATGTCAACGAAGGACGCCGCTTCTTTCCCCGCTTCGACCGCCGGCACGAGCTCAGTGCCGTGGCCCTCTATCCCATCAGCAAGCGCCTTACTTTTTCGGGCAGCTGGACCTTTTATACCGGCAATGCCGTGACCCTGCCCACCGGTCGCCGCGTGAACCTCGAAGCGCCGGGCGTACAGTTCTTCAACACCCTGTTCAGCCTGGCACCCATCTACGAAGAGCGCGGCAACTACCGGATGCCCGACTACCACCGTCTCGACCTGGGCCTGGTTTGGAAGCTGCGCACCCGGCCGGGCCGCTCCGCCGATCTGACCTTCAGCGCCTACAATGCCTACAGCCGCCTCAACCCCTATTTCATCTCTTTCGAGCGGAGACGCGTGGCCGAAGGCGAACAGCTTCCCGGCGGCTTTGTACCGAAGGCGGTGACGCTGTTTCCCATCATCCCTTCCATCACCTACAATTTCAAGTTCTGATGAAGCCAACGATCCTGCTACTTGCGCCGCTGCTGCTCCTCCTGGCCGGCTGCTCCAAAGACTACAACATCCAGCTGCCGCCACACGAGAGCCGGCTGGTGGTGGAATGTTACCTCGAAGACGGGCAACCACTGCGGGCCCTGATCACGGAAAGCCAGGCCCTGCTCGATACGAACCGGCTGCCGCCCGTGATCCTGGATGCGCTGGTCATCATTTCGCACGGCAATCGCCGCGACACCCTGCGGCCCGGAGTTTATGCCGACACGCTGCGGCGGCGGGTGTATAACTACGGAAGCGAACGGATCGTGCAGGCCGATTTTGCCGCGGGCGCTCCCTGGCGCATCGATGTGGTGGATGGAAAAGGAAGGGCCGTGCATGCCCTGACCCGCTTTCTGCCGCCCGTGCCCATCGGCAGCCTCACACCCATCTTCAACAATGAAGAAAGAGCCTACTGCCTGACGCGCTTCTTCGATGTGCCCGGCACACGCAACTTCTACCGCCTCGTGCTGGCCGACAATGCCCGCTACGACAGCGTGGAGCTCGAACAGCTCTTCGACGAAAACTTCGTGAACAACCAGGGCGAGGTCATTTACGGCTCGGGCTATGATTTCCGCCGCGGCGATACCATTCATGCCACCCTCTTTCATATCACCCCTGAGTATCACCGTTACCTGTCTACGGCCGAAAATGCACGCGGCGCACTCGTCAATCCCTTCGCGGCATCGGGCGAAGTTGTCAGCAATATCGTGGGCGGATATGGCGTGTTTGCGGCCTTGAGCTTCGATTACAGGCAGCAGGTGGTGCAATGAGGAGTGAGCGGTGAGTAGTGAGCGAGGGGTGAGGCGTCGGCCGGGATGTTGATAACTTCGCCCGGGTTTTCATTATTAAGGTTTTAGCTAAAAGATTTCGATGCAGTGACGCCAACCGGTCTGCACGGAGGCAGTTTTTACGTGGGAGATGAAGTACCTTAAAGGGACCCTATTTCTAAACCAAAAAATCTCCACAATGCGACAGATCCGATTCATCGTGCTGCATTGCACGGCAGGTCCCCAAACACAAAGCCTGGCCAGCATCCGTAACTGGTGGCGTTCACAGGGATGGGTACGTCCCGGCTATCACCGCCTGATTGCCGCCGACGGGCAGGTGCACGAGCTCGCGCCTTATTCGGAAGTAACGAATGGCGTACTCGGGCATAATGCCCATTCCATCCACATCTCGTACATCGGCGGCGTGGCTAATGGCCGGCCGGTCGACAACCGCACGCCGGCGCAGCGACAGGCCATGCGCCGCCTGGTAGAGGAAGCGGCCGACCTGTTTCCGGAGGCCATCATCCTGGGACATCGCGACTTTGCGCCCGACAAAAACCGTGACGGAGAAATCACGCCCGACGAGTGGATGAAGTCCTGTCCTTCCTTTTCCGTAAAAGCCTGGCTCGACGAAATCGGCTTCAAGGGACGTGCTCCGAAGAAGCTATTATTTGTGTTGCGTGCGGCCAATATCCGTACCGGTCCGGGCACGGCGCATCCTACGGCGGGTCCTGCCCTGGCGGTGGGCACCCAGGTGCAGGTGATCGGCAGCAATGGTGGCTGGTTCTATGTGCAGGCGGGTATGCAGAAAGGCTGGGTCAGCGGCAGCCTGCTGAGCAGGGAGGCTGCGGCGACCGATGCCGTGCGGGGAGTGGTGGAAAGGAGGGTCGTGCCGGATACCTTTGGATAAGAGAGCGGGCACCTGAATGCCTTCGGCGGCCATTGAGGTGCCCCAACCTTACAGCGTGCACAGGTTCCGGAACTGCATCCCGGCGGGTTCTACCTGCAGGCTATAGTTGCGGGCCGGCCCTTGTCCTTTGAGCTGCACGCTCACCGTTTGCGGACCCTGCGCCTTCAGCGGAATGCGGGTGTAGTAGATGCTGTGCGGCAGGCTCTGCCAGTTGCGGGTATCGGCCTTTTCCTTCGCGAAGTTGAAAAGCTTCAGGCCCGTGGCCAGCAGTTCTTTATTCCGCCGTTCCTTGCGTTCTTCCTTGGTTTCTTCCCGGTCTTTGGGTTTGTCTTTTGGTTGCACCGCCATTTCGGTCAGTTTACTGACCACAATGCGGCTCAGGGTTTTCGAGAGGTCTTTCAGGCGCCGCTCGCGCAGGGTTTCCTGGGCCAGGTCGGCGATGCTTTGTGCGGGCTCGAGCGCAAAGGTCTGGCTGTCGACCAGCACCAGCGCGGTGGGGTAGAGCAGGGGCTGTGCCTGGTAGCGCGGCAGGGCCGCACGGATCAAGTTCAGGTTGCTGAGACGGCTGTCGTCGGCCGACACGAAGCTATGGTCGAAGGGTACGCGCAGCCCGCTGCTGCGGTCGGTGAAAAAGAAGCTGCCGCCTTCGCGGCTGAGGAAGAACATGAGGTTTTCCTCTTCTTTCACCGGCGCGCGTCCGTTTTCCCAGAACAGCACCAGCTCGGGCCCCGACTGCCGGTCTTCGGGCTTCAGGGTATAGGCCAGGGCGCGTTCGTAGCGTTCGTACTCGTCCTGGAAACCCATCTGCCAGGCGGTGCGGAGCAGGTCTTTCTTGAGTTGCTCGGGCATGCTCACCCCGTAGTACTGCATGTTGTGCTTCAGGTAGAGGTCGGCCGCATTCCGGTAGGCAATAAACGCGTTGTTGATGTCTTTGTTTTTCTCGTAGATCAGTCCCTGCAACATGAAAGAGAAAGCATCCTGAGCATACTTTTTTCCGTTGCTGCCGCGCGCGTCTTCCTGCGCATAGGTGCGCAGCGAGATGCGGCGGGCTTCCACCAGCGCCTCGTCGGGCCGGTCGAGCATCAGGTAATTGACGGCCTTGTAATAATGCACCATGTACTTTTCGAAATCTTCGCCCCGGTAGGTTTCCATCATCGGGTTGAGCAGGGTCGAAAGCGCCAGGTCGCCGGCTGTACCGCGGCTGCCTTCCATCAGCCGGTCGGCCTCGTTAAAAAAGCGGTTGCTGGCTTCAAAGTTTTTGCGCAGGTGTTCCATCCGTCCTTTTTCGAGCAGGTACAGCAGCTGGTTGCGCTTTATGCCGAGCAGCTTGTTGCTCTCCAGCGAAGCGGAGGCCTTTTCATAGTCGCCCTGCAGGAAGTGGCTGTAATAGCCGCTCACCTGCTGGTTGTAGGTAGCACAGGACGACAGCAGCAGCAAGGCGCAGGCTGCCGGCGCGAACCGGATAATCTGTTTACGTAGGGAAAGCATAGCAGTCAGAAAAAGGATGCAGGATTTCGGATGCAGCGATCGTACATCCGGCACCGGACATTAGTTTTTCACCATCTTGGCGATTTCCTTCTCACCGATCCACACCACTTCGTTGGTCTCGAGGTTGGTGAGTTCCAGGTTGATCTTATAGTACACTCCTTTCCTGCGCTTGTGCGCGTCTACGATTGAATTGATGGAGCCTTGCAGGATGTAGTCGGCGCCGTTCTCGAGTCCGAATTTTTTCATGGTGCTCTGCGAGGCATTGGTTTGCTGGTCGGCGCGTTCGGCGCGCAGCTCTTCGCGCTTCTTGCCGCCCTGCACCAGGCGCACGCGCTCGGTTTTCACGAAGGACTGCTCCACGTCCTTGACGAAGGTTTCCGCATCGATATGCTCATGCGTCTTGTTGTTGACAAATCCCACGATTACGGTCGGCTTCTGGCCCTTGGCCTGCACATGGTTTGTGAGCCAGGTCGCCTTCAGAACCGTTTCGGTCATCTCTTCCGACACGAGGCGCGAGTCGTTGCTGTTCCAGCGTCCGCTGATGTCGGAGGCTTCCGTAGGATTGATGCGCGTTACCTGGCGGGCGCAGCTGAAAAAGGCCGGAAGGGCGATCACGGAGAGGTAGAGTATTGTTTTTTTCATAGTTGATGCTTGTTAGTATGAATGGAAGAAGATGAAATGGAATGAGGGTTACTCTTCGACTGCCTGGCGGCATGACATTCTCTTCTGTCAGGCTGAGCGGAACGAAGTGAAGTCGAAGCCTGTCAGGCTGAGCTCGTCGAAGCCTACCACCAGAAGCCCCAGGGCGACATACCCCAGCGGCGGTTCCAGCGGTTGCCGAAGAAGGGGTCATTGAAGCCCGGGTTCCAGCCCCAGTTGTTGTTCCAGCCCCAGTTGTTCTGGGCGCGGGCCAGGCGAACGGCCTGCCGGTTCTGGCGGCGGTCGGCCCGGCGCTCCATGCGGGCTTCATACCAGTCGTAGGCCTTATAGGTATTCTGCTCCGTGGTGCTGTGCCAGCGGTTGATGGAATCGGCCATCTTCATGTAGCGCTCGCGGCTGGCGGCGAAGTTGGGATTCTGGTCGGGCGCCGTCTGGGCGCCGGCGGTGACGCAAAGCGATAATACCAGGGCAGCAGTGAAGAGTTTTTTCATGGCGGATCGGTTTTCTGGTTACCAGACACTAAAGTACCTGTGCCTGTGGTTAACTACTCGTTAAAACGCGCCAATTGAAGGGAGGGTTACACGAGCTGGTGTTAAAGGAGTTAGAAGGTTTAGGGGGTTGGGGGGGGTTTAGGGAAGTTCAGGAGTTTCAGGGGGTTCAGGGGGTTCAGGGGGTTGGGGAATTTTCAATGAACAATGCTCAATGTTCAGGTTGCAGGTGAAGGCACTTGACCGTTGAACATTGAGCATTGCCTATTGTGTATTTCAGACTTGACAGATCCGAAAGGGCGCATCTTACTTTTTCAGGCCAATCTCCCGCAGGCGCTCGTCGAGGTAGTCACCGGCGGTGATGTCGTCGTAGGCTTTCGGATGGGCTTCGTCGATGCAGCTTTCGAGGCAGGCAAGACTCATCGAGCTCTTCGGGTGCAGGAAGAAGGGGATGGAAAAGCGGCTGGTGCCCCAGAGCTCCCGCGGCGGGTTCACTACGCGATGAGTGGTGGAGCGGAGGCGGTTGTTGGAGAAACGCTGCAGCATGTCGCCCACGTTCACCACGATTTGCTCGGGCAGAGAAGTGACGCCGACCCATTCGCCCTGCTTGGTCAGGATCTCAAGGCCGTCGGCCGAAGCCCCCACCAGCAGGGTGATGAGGTTGATGTCTTCATGCTGCTCGGCCCGGATGGCACTCTTGGGCTCGGAGCTGATGGGTGGATAGTGGATGGCGCGCAGGATGGAGTTGCCATTGTGCACGTACTGGTCGAAATAATGCTCATCGAGGCCTAGATAAAGGGCAATGGCCTGCAGCAGGGCCGTACCGCTCTTTTCGAAATTGCGGTAAGCCGACTCAAGCGTGGGGTTGAACTCCGGAACCTCCCGCACCTGCACGTTTTCGGGGTAGTATTCACCCACCTCTTCGCCATCGTGGATGGTCTGGCCATACTGGAAAAACTCTTTCAGGTCGGGAGCGTCAAAGCCTTTGGCATGCTCGCGGCCGAAAGAGGTGTAGCCGCGCTGCCCGGCCAGCTCGGGAATCTCATACTGCAGCTTCTGCTCTGTAGGCAGTGCAAAGAACTGCTGCACATATTTGTACAGGTCAGCGATCAGGTCGTCGGGAACACCGTGATTTTTTACGGCTACAAAGCCCACTTCTTCGTAAGCTTTTCCCAGGTCCTGTGCAAACTGCTGCTTCCGGGCGGGGTCGCCGCTGAGAAATTCGGCAAGATCAACTACGGGGATATTCATATAGTCAATGGTTTATCTGCCGACAAAAGTACCATTCCGGTCGGATATCCACAGGGTGTGGATAATTTTTTGGGCAAGATGTCGTGGCCACAAAGAATGGCAGCTCCTTACTGCCGTTCCGAAACGCCTTCGCCCTGAAGGCGCTCAATCCATTCCGCAAGAAGCGGTTGCAGGGGTTGCCCCGGTGTTTCAAGACGTGCGACCTCCCTGCCCTTCGGGTCAAACAGAATCAGCGCAGGCATCCGGCTGCATTTGAAAAAAGCCGGCGCGGCATTCTCCCGGTCCAAGGCTACAACGAAGCGCCAGTTCCTGCTTTTCGCAAGACCCTGAATGCGCAGGGCATCACGGGGCGGACTGCAGGATAAAGCCACCACCTGCACGCCGCGCTCCTGTAGTTCGGAAGATAGCCCGGATAACTCATCAAGTACCTGGCGCGAAAGGGACACTTCGGTTGACCAGAGTACCAACAGGGTAGTCCTGGCGGGTGCGCAATAATCCGATAGTTTTCCCGGTGTACCGTCTACCGAACGGACAAAGAAAGATGCGTCGCAAAGCTGGGCCCCGGCCGGCCACGACAGCAGAAGCAACCATGCAGCAAGACTGTTTTTCATCACCACAAGACAGAATTTACTACTTTTTGGTTGCAGCAAGGTCACCTTGCCGTTCCGGGAAGGCGGCACCTTCCGGGATACGGTTATTGCTTATGCGGCCATGGTTCGGTTTTTTAGTGTAGGAAAAACCCGGATACCGGTTTTGATCCGGGCGCACCGGACAGGCCATCGTCCATCGCCTGCTCCTTTCTCATCGGGAGTGGGTCAGGATAAATGGCGGGACGGATCTTCCGGAACCACCGGTAGGTGCCTTTCTCAATCAGAAACCTCATTCTATGTCAACCCTCCTCATGGCGACCGATTTCTCGGCAGCCGCCAACAATGCGCTCCGCTACGCGGCACAGATGGCGCTTGCTACCGGCAAGGCCCTTCATGTGGTGCATGTTCAAATGATGCCTCCCGCAGCAGGCATGTTGCCCGCCCTGGCCGACCCGCTTCCGGACCTGTTGTATCCCCCGCTTTACGGGCAGGCCGTGGAGCAGGGAGGGGCCGAACTGGAAGGCTGCCGCCACCACATCGCCGAGCGTTTTCCCGGACTGACGGTTTCCTTCGAACAGCTTGCAGGGACCGATCTGGCGGAAGCGCTTTCGAGTGCTGTCGACGCGCATCATCCCGAAGCGGTGATCCTCGGCACGCATCAACGCAACGGCTTTTTCGCCCGTTGGGGAAGCCAGGGACTACCGTTGGTCCGCAGCATCGAAGCGCCCCTGATTGCCGTGCCGGAAACCTTCGCAACACATACCTGGCAGCGGGCGGTACTGGCAACCGATGGACATGGGTTGTCGGAGCGGCAACAGACCGCGCTTACAGCGCTCCGGCAGCTCCTGGGCTTTCGTCTTGACCTGGTGCAGGTGCAAACGAAACCATCCGCCAATCCTGTTTTTCCCGACATAGGCCTACCGGAGGCGCACACACATCTGGTGCACTCAGGAACGGTGGCTGATGGGCTGGAACAATTTCTGAGGACGTCTGGTTCCGACCTGCTGCTGGTGCTGCCGCATGACCATTCTTTCTGGGAACGCCTGTTTGCAAAGGAGCACACGCTTGAGCTCGTGTCGGGCCTGCCCGTTCCGGTTTGCTGTCTTCCGGAAAAGGAACCGGCTGCCTGAATGCAGCCAGTTCTGATTATTAATGATTAACGCTAATTCACAAGGCTTCCCTGATCCGATGGCGGCCTGGAGAGATCAAAAAAGCGAAATGAGGCTAACAATACCAGCCCTTCAATTTACACGATCAAGGGAAGCTACAAACACGCCCCATCCGTAAGTGCTCAAATACAAATCTTTCTTTCCATCTCTTCGGTGTAACACCTGTAAATCGGACCCACGGATCAGGCGAGGCAGGCCTGTGGAAATGTCAACAGAGCCCGTACCGCGCCGGCTGAAATACACTTTTTCGTGGGTAGCCAGAAAAAAGTAAGTCGTATTGTTCTTTTTCAAATGAGCAATGCTAAATTTCCTGCCATTGATATCGGCAAACAATTCTTGAACGGGCTCACCGGAGTTTTTCAGATACGCTTTTTCAATGAAGCTCCTGTTCGCAAGTCTGTGTTGAACGAGAACGGCCACCTGATCATTCAAAGGATTGATTACCTCTATTTTCTGGATATACGCATTCGTGTAGGCTGTGGGCGATTGACGGAAATTCGCTACTTCCAATGCCCCGTCTGTTCCCTGCGCCGGGTACTTGAATACGCGCCCCATATTCGTGCCGAAGAATGCGGAAAAGCCCGAGAAAACGGCATCCATCGCCAAGTGTTCACCTGGGGCCAGCGGCAAAAAAGTCTCAAAATCAGCGTAGACCTCGTTCAATCCAGGGTCTGCCATCAGTCGGTAAATTCCTGTCCGCATAACGGCATCGGCCTCGCTGGAACCCGTTAATACGTTGTCCGCGGCAACATAGCCGATCAACAGCTCCCGTGGAAAACGTCTGAAACTCACTTGGGAGATAGCGTAGCCGCAGCGTAGTGCCACATCGCCACGATTCAGCGTATTGGGCGAATGCGTTCGTATGATCACTGCCTGGGCGTGGTGGTTTTCCCGGACGCCGATGCTGCTGGCAGGTATCCGTTTATAGTGAAGTCGGTTACCATAGCTTATGCCATCAGTGAGAAACATAAGTGGAAAATGATTAAGGTTGGATAGTGTTCCATCCCCCCCTAAAACTTTCATCCAGTTTCGTTCCCCCGAATAGTGAACGCCAACACCATTATCCATAAAACCGGAACCGATTATGACCCGGCGTTGCTGTTGAGGAGTAAACTGCTCTTTAACACTGAGCCGACCATAAAACCCATACATCAGGTTATCGGACTGGAGCCCTGGCAGGTTCTTGTTGTGGTTGTAATTCATTGAAAAACCTTGCACACCCGGAAGTTGCTCAAAAGCCCGGTCGCCAATGCTTACCTCAACCACGCCACCATGGTTGGTAGTATACATCTTGTTGCCTGCGGCATTGAACTTTATACGGGTTATATCCGCGTGCACGCGTTCTGTTGACGTAAATGTCCGGCCTCCGTCATTCGAAACCCAGATTCCGGAAACCCAGCCTAAGGCAATGTGGTCGGGATTGATCGGGCTTACTGCCAGGGCTCCGTTACTCCCGTTGCCCTGTCCTCCGATCCCTCGTAACGTTGTTTCCACCCTCCGATAGGTTTCACCGCCATCCGAAGAACGGAACAGAGCGGCAAATCCGCCAGAATTATCAGCCACAGCAGCATAAACCGTTCGGCTATCACTACTTGGAATAGCGACGAACGTACGCGCATAATTCGCGATATCTGCCGGGGTTTCATCCGTTACCCTTGCCACCGTCAATCGCATATTCTGGAGCGTGTCCGGTTGTATGGCCGAGGTTCTGGCTATCGGAAAGAGGTTTGCATGATTGTCTTTATCACTTCCTACGAGAAAATGGTTTCCAACGGAAACAACGGAGTAGGCGGGAGTTACCGCACCCGCACTAACAGCAGCATCCGTGTAGGGGACCAGATGAAATTCATAATTATACGTGGAGAGATCGGAAGGTATGACGGCCACGAATAAACCGCGGTCCGTAGCCAGTGCTATCGTTCTCGTTGGCTGGTGCACAGCAATGTTGTATACGATGCCCGGATCCGTGGCTGTGCCTAAAAAGCGGGCGTTGATCATTTTCCAGCCGGACAATAAGTCTTGCCGGGGATCGGTGACAACAAGCAGTGCCCGACCCGGCTCTTCCATGCTTCCACCGGCAAACACATTTCGATCGTTCAGGCCTTTGGTAATACAATGTATATTGTTCTGCTTCCAGTTCATACTCACCGCTAATGGCACAGGATTCGCACCCGTTCGCGACAGATAGATACCGCAATCCGCCACGGAAAAAAGAACTGCAGAAGGCGACACTTCTTCTACATCCCAGCATCGCCCCCCGTCATAATAGTTGCTGCCTTTGATTCCGAAGGGTGTTACGTTGTTCCAGGACAAACCAAACCTGTTCGAAGGCTGCACTTCGTAGAGGTTATTGTCTTGTTGTGCGAGTAGTGGCGTTGAATAACCGATGGCTATCATCAATAACACCAAATAAAAAGTTTGATTCATAACCGATAGTTTGGTTGCTGTTTAGTGATGTGAGCGAACGTTCGTCTTAACAAGATAGACCAGCTAAAAAAGAAAAACGAAGGGTTTACCCTAAACAGACCAACTTTTCATCAAGCGTGTGAACGGGCAACGCGCACCGCTGCCACTGCTTTCGGAAGCGCCTGTTCACCCGCCGGGAGTCACCCGGGTATCGTATCACGGCTATTCGTTTCCGTTTGTTGCTTTCCTGAGCCTTAATAGCATCTTATTGCATGCCCTTCCCCAGATCGCAAGTGGGCATGCAACCATTTTTCGGTAGCTTTCGTTCTAAGGATAAAATAATCTGCTATGAACTACTGCTTCCGTCTTCTGCCGGCCTCCGCCGCGCTGTTGTTACTCACCCTTACCGGCTGCCAGGGAAATGAATCCCGTCCGTCCGAAACCGAAGTGCCGCAAAACGTGAGCATTGAAGTCAGCGAACAGGGAGGCAAGGTGACCGTGAAGGAAAGCAATGGCGCCACGGTGCGCGTGAATGGTAACGGCGCCGCCGTGCAAACGGGCAATGCGCCCCAACAGCAGGATGCGCCTGTTCCTTCGGGTTATAACGACTGGGATGATGTGCTCGACCGCTACGAGCGCTATGCCCAGCAGTGGCTGCGTTTGCGCGATGCATCGATGGGCGGCAACCAGGCGGAGCAGGAAGCCGGTGACCTGCACGGCAAGGCCGAAGAACTGCAGCAGGCCCTCGACCGCGCCCGCAGCAGCAATGATCTGACGCCGGCGCAGGAAAGGCGCTACAACCGCATCACGGCCCGCTTCATGAAGGAAATGATGACTCCGCCCGCCGACCTCATGGACGAGCAGGAATAAAGCCGTGCTGGCTGAACTCCTGGAACACCCCATTTCCACCCGCAAGCAAACTGACTTTTATGAACTTGCTACGATCAGGGAGCACCCTGCTGCTCCTGTTTTTCTGTGCCTGCACCGATTCGGCGGCGCCGCCTCCCGCTGTGGTTCCCGATCAGCCCGCTGCCGCGGAGGCGCTGCCGGCCGGGCGGCGTGTAGACCAGCGCTGTGCCGTGCTGCTGCTCCCCGACAGCGTGCGTATCGAAGCGGAACGCCAGCGGCTGGGTGAAGGAGTTTTTGCCGCTGCTGCCGATGATTACCAGTTTTATCTCAGTGAAGCCGAGACCTTTCTGGACCGTATGAAACTTCCGGTGCTGTCTGTAGAAGGACGCGCTCATGTGTATTTTCTCCACCAGGGAAAAACGGTGCAGCACCTGCGCACCGATTCGATCAAACAGCCCTGGGCCATCTACTATTTTCAGCCCGGAAAATTACCGCTGCAGATTGACATGACGCAGTATGCGGAGGCGTACCGCACCTATTTTGAAAAATGAGATGGATGCTTGTCTTGGCGTATCTTCTCGCCCCATAGCAGAAACCATGATTATCATCCACACTACCGTACCCCTTGGCCGTAGAGAGGCCTGGCAGTATTACACGCAACCAGAACACATAACCGGCTGGAATTTTGCCAGCGACGACTGGCAGTGCCCTTGGGCCAGCAGCGACCTACGTGCCGGCGGCAAATACGTGGCCCGCATGGAAGCCAAAGACGGCAGCGCCGGTTTCGACTTCGAAGCCAGCTTTGATGAAATTGTCGAAGGCGAGCGTCTTTCGTACACCATCGCCGACGGCCGCCCGGTGCAGGTGCTGTTCAACGAACAGGCAGGTGCGACCAATGTCACTGTTCACTTCGTTCCGGAAAACCTGCACCCCGTTGAGATGCAACAGGCGGGATGGCAGGCGATCCTTGACAATTATGGCCGCTATTGCGCCGCGCAGGAAGCCCGGGGATGACGCCGGTAATCCGGGTTGGCCGGCGTTTTGCGCGAAATTCCGCCCCACGGGCGGCCCTGGTTGACAACGCGCCGCTAACGCGGCGCCGATTGGATGATATATCTCCGCGATTACCCCCGGGGCCGGTGGCCCGGGGGCTACAGACAACGCGCCGCTGACGCGGCGTGGTTGGAACGCCCTTTTGTAAACGACACCAGACCAGTCGGCCATCGCGATGGACCTGCAATGCGGCGCTCGTTCAGGCATGTGTCATTCAATATTGAAACGACGCCAGAACTGCGCCGAACATAGAAACATGCCGCTGATGCGGCGCCTCTTTACACGCTCCGAACCAAGATCTTTCCATGCCGTTTGCTCTGGGGCCACGGGTAACGCGCGCCAGGCCCGGGGAACCCATGTGGCCTACCCATCCATCACCGGCACCGGTTGCAACGTGCCGCCATAGCGGCATCTTGTCCTTAGCCCCGGATGGTATCCGGGGCTAAGGATCGAAATGGGAATCCTTGTGTCGTGCCGCGCTGGCGGCACGTTGTCAATCCGCCTCCGGGCGGCAGAAAAATCCCAGCACATGGTGTTTTTCCCATCATTGACCCGGCTGGGCATTTTCATGAGCTTTGGCAAAACGGATACCTATGCCGAATACCTATACCCAGTCCGCGGTGCATGCGGTCTTTGCGGTCAAACGGCGCGAGGCCCTGATCCTGCCGTCCATCCGCGAAGAGGTTCAGAAATTCATGGCCGGCAACCTGAAACACCAGGACCAGAAACCCCTTTCGCTGTACGCTATGCCCGACCACGTGCATGTGCTGTTTGCTCACTCGATGACAACCGCCCCCTGCGATATCATGCGGGTGCTGAAAAGCGAGACGTCGGAATGGATTAACCGTGTGGGGCTACTGGGGACGCATTTCGAATGGCAGCGTGGCTACGGGTGGTTTCATGTAAGCCGCAGTCATATACCCCGGGTCGCCGCCTACATTGAAGGGCAGGCGGAGCATCATCGCCGGGTCCGCTTTTCGGACGAATATCCTAAGTTGCTTCGCCAGGAAGGCGTCGATTATGATCCGCGTTTCCTTTTCCGGGAGCCCTTGTGAGGCGCGGCGGCCCCGTCGGCGGGCCCTGGTTGACAACGCGCCGCTGACGCGGCGCCGATTGGATGATATATCCCCGCGATTACCCCCGGGGCCGGTGGCCCGGGGGCTACAGACAACGCGCCGCTTACGCGGCGCTGGTGCGGGGACATTCGCCCTTGCGTAGAATCGGGAGGTATCGGCGACCTGGAAAACAGGCGCTGACGCGGCGCACCCGGACCGGCCTCACAGCTATTTTCTTCAGAAATGAAAACGGCGCATCGGGGATGCGCCGTTTTTTTGGACCATTAACCATCCGCCTTAAAATTCCGCGTTCTTCGGCGTGCGGGGAAATGCGATCACGTCGCGGATATTGCCCATGCCGGTTACGAACTGCACCATGCGCTCGAAACCAAGACCGAAGCCCGCATGCGGCACGGTGCCATAACGGCGGGTGTCGAGGTACCACCACAGTTCTTCGTGGGGGATGTGCATTTCATCCATGCGGCGCATGAGGCGGTCGAGGCGCTCCTCACGCTGGGAGCCGCCCACGATCTCGCCGATACCAGGCGCCAGGATATCCATGGCGGCAACGGTTTCGCGGCCGGGCGCGCAGCCATCGTCCTGGCGCATGTAGAAAGCCTTGATGGCGGCGGGATAGTTCGTTACGATCACCGGCTTCTTGAAGTGCTTCTCTACCAGGTAGCGCTCGTGCTCGCTCTGCATGTCGATGCCCCACTTCACCTCGTACTGGAACTTTTTCTTCTTGTAGGCCGGCGACTGAAGCAGGATCTCGATCGCTTCGGTGTAGGTGATTCGTTCGAACTGGTTGTCGGCCACGAACTGGAGCTTTTGCAGGAGGTCGAGTTCGGAGCGCTCGTTTTGCGGCTTCTGCTTCTCTTCTTCCAGCAGGCGCTGGTTGAGGAAGGCAAGATCGTCGGCATTATGCTCCATCACGTAACCGATCAGGTACCGGATAAATTCCTCGGCCAGGTTGGCATTATCTTCCAGGTCGTAGAAGGCCATCTCGGGCTCGATCATCCAGAACTCGGCCAGGTGGCGGGCCGTGTTGGAGTTTTCGGCGCGGAAGGTAGGACCGAAGGTATAGATCTCCCCAAAGGCCGTGGCCCCGAGTTCGCCTTCGAGCTGTCCGCTTACCGTAAGGTTCGTGGCACGTCCGAAGAAATCTTCCTTAAAATCGATCTTGCCGTCTTCGGTACGCGGCGGGTTTTCGAAAGGAAGTGTACTTACACGGAACATCTCGCCGGCGCCCTCGGCATCGGAGGCGGTGATGATGGGTGTGTGGAGGTATACGAAGCCCTTATCGTTGAAAAATTTATGCACGGCATAGGCCAGGCTGTGGCGGATGCGGAACACCGAACCGAAGGTATTGGTGCGGAAGCGCAGGTGCGCGATCTCGCGGAGGAACTCCAGCGAGTGCTTCTTGGGCTGCAGCGGGTACTTTTCGGCGTCGCAGTCGCCCAGAATTTCCACGGCGGTAGCCTTCAGCTCCACTTTCTGGCCTTTGCCCAGCGAAGGAATCAGCGTCCCGCTCACCTTCAGGGAGGCCGAGGTGGTGATGCGCTTCAGGAGGGCTTCGTCGAATTCGCCGAGCGTGAGTACTACCTGCAGGTTATTATTGGTGGATCCGTCGTTGAGGGCCACGAACTGATTATTGCGGAAGGTGCGTACCCATCCCATAACCGTAATTTCCTGTTGCTGCGGCTCCATGCCGAGCGCTTCCCTGATGCGGATCCGTTTGTTGAACATAGCGTTTGTTAAAGGGGGCAAAGATAAAGGGCGACGGCGGATGCCTTGCCCCCTTTTCGCCCTGTCGCTGCACCCCCGTTTGGAGGGGGGCCGGGGGATGAGGGGAGAAAAGACCAATGAGTCTTACCTAAACAACATGGCGAACTGGGCCTCCCGGTCACATGCCTTTCAACCGCTCCACCGCTGCTTCCAGTGTTTCTTCCTTTTTGGCAAAGCAAAACCGCAGCACCCCATTATCTACGGGCTGGCGGTAAAAGGCCGAGACCGGGATGGTGGCAACACCCGCCTCTTTTGTGACACGTACGGCAAAGTCCTTTTCGGGCTCCCCGCTGATGGCTTCGTAGGCATAAAGCTGAAAATAGGAGCCGTGGCTGGGAAGCGGACGGAATCGGGTCTGTGCCATCAGTTGCTGAAAGTAGTCGCGTTTCTGCTGCAGGAAGGCGCCGAGACCGGTGTACTGCTGCCGGTCTTTGAGAAACTCGGCGAGCGCTACCTGCTTGGGTGTATCGCAGGTGAACACGTTGAACTGGTGGATCTTCCGGAACTCGCTCATCAGATCCGCCGGGGCGATGCAGTAACCCATCTTCCAGCCGGTGCAATGGTAAACCTTGCCGAAGGAGAAACAGGCAAAAGCCCGCTCGCGCAGGGCAGGGTATTTGAGGATGCTCTCATGGGGCAGTCCGTCGAAGATGAGATGCTCGTATACCTCGTCTGAAATGATGGCGATCTGCGTGTTCTGCACGATGTCTTCGAGTTGCTTCATGTCGGCTGCGCTCCACACGGCACCGGTGGGGTTGTGTGGTGTGTTGATGACGATGGCGCGGGTGCGTTCATGGATGGCTTCTTTCACGGCTTCCCAGTTGATGCGGTAGTCGGGAAACACCAGGTTGATGGTCACTGCTTTTGCACCCATCAGCTCAATCTGCGGAATATAGCAGTCGTAGGCCGGTTCGAAAACAATCACCTCGTCGCCCGGCTGGAGCAGCGTGGCGAAGGCGGTAAACAGCGCATAAGTGCCGCCCGGGGTGATGGTGATCTGGCTGTCGGCCGACAGTTCCGTACCGTATAAATACTGTACTTTTCCGGCAATCGCTTCGCGTAGGGGCAGGTAGCCATTTCCGTGCACATACTGGTTGAAACCGTCACGCATGGCTTTGCTCACCAGGTCGGTGAGTTCTCCGCTCATCGGGAAGTCGGGAAAGCCTTGTCCGAGGTTGATGGCTTTGTACTCGGCCGCGAGGGCGCTCATGACGGTGAAGATGGTGGTGCCCACGGAGGGGAGCTTTGATTGCAGGGTGAGCGGAGTGTGCATGAACGATTGCATAAGGATAACGAATATCGGGCAGGGACAGGGAAGTGCCGTGTACGGGGTGCTTTCTTTTTTTCGGGGTTTTTGTCCCTCACCCCCGGCCCCTCTCCCCCTTGGAGAGGGTCAGGGGGTGAGGGAAAGCGTCACGCCTCATTCCACCACCGCCGTCGCTTCAATCTCGATCAGCTGCCCTTCCCCGATCAGCCGGCTTACTTCTACCATACTGGTGCAGGGACGGATCGCGCCGAATACTTCGCCGTGGGCACGGCCCGCTTCCTCCCAACGGCTGATGTCGGTCACAAACATCCGCGTGCGCACCACGTGGCGCAGCTCCGCGCCGGCCTGTAGCAACACAGCTTCGATCTTTTTGAGGATGTACTGCGTCTGCAGGTAAAGATTGCCTTCGCCGATCAGGGTGCCGTGCTCGTCCACCGCCACCGTTCCCGACACTTCAATGAGGTTGCCGGCTCGTACGGCGCGGCTGTAGCCCACCCGGGGCTCCCAGGGCGCACCGGAAGTATAAATCGTTCGCATGAGATGAAGGTAACGAGAAAGTGAGAACGTAAGGAGAAAGAACGTGAGGAGAAAGAACGTGAGGAGAAAGAACATGAGGAGAAAGGAGAAAGAACGTGAGGGGGTATCGCCGTCACTTGCGTAAGGTCACCAAAACCAAAGGTGCGTTTGTGAATAATAGGACCTGCTCCAGCTCATTTACCTGGCACAGGAGCGCATCGCCCGCAAATGAATGATGCCGCTTCCCAACTGGGCACCATCAGCACAACAATTCAAAATCATATGGGTGACCGAATGCCCATGTCTTTATGACTCCCACTGGCACCGTTTGGCTTACACGCCCCTCCTTTTCCCTTTTCCCTTTCTCCTTTCCCCTTTTTCCTTTCTCCTCACGTTCTCACGTTCTTTCTCCTTACGTTCTCACGTTCTCCCCTTCTCGTCTCGTTGTTTTTCCCACCGGAAAATTCCGGGAAAAATCCCCTTTCGCGGCCTGTTTTCAGTGCCTAGCTTCGGGTACCACTTTTGAATCGCCTTCCGAATGAACTTCGAGCACATCCTCTTTCTCGACATTGAAACCGTGCCGCAATATGCCCGATACAGCGAGCTGCCGGAGCGCTGGCGATCCCTGTGGGACCAGAAGGCCCGCACGCTTGCCCGCGGCCGCGAGGGCGAAACGCCCGAATCGCTGTATGAGCGTGCCGGCATCTATGCCGAGTTCGGAAAGATCATCTGCATCGGCTATGGATGGATCGAAGGACAGGACGATGAGCGCCGCCTGCAGCTAAGGGCACTCACCGGTCATGAAGAAGCCGAGCTGCTGGGCGACTTTGTCCGGCTGCTCGAAAAGGATTGGTCGCGTGCCGGCCGCAGTCTGTGTGCACATAACGGAAAAGAATTCGACTATCCCTGGTTGTGCCGCCGCATGATCATCAACGGCATCCGCATTCCCGAACCTCTGCTCATCGCCGGTCGTAAACCCTGGGAGGTGCGGCACCTCGATACCCTGGAACTCTGGAAGTTCGGCGACTTCAAAGCCTACACCGCGCTCGACCTACTCGCCGCCGCACTCGGCGTGCCTTCACCAAAAGATGATATCGACGGGTCGGTGGTCGGAAAGATTTACTGGGAAAATGGCGACCTGGAGCGCATCCGCACTTATTGCCTGAAAGATGTGGCGACCCTGGTCAACGTGCTGCTGCGGTATCATTGCCAGGAGCTGATACCGGAGGAGCGGGTGCAGTTCGGGTAATCGTCACAGGTACTGATCACCGTGGTTGCGCTTCACCTCGGCCACATATTCCTTGATCTCCTGTTCTTTATCCTGCTGGCAGATCAGCAGCACGTCTTTGGTGTCGACCACGATGTGGTTGTCGAGGCCCTGGATCAGCACGAGCTTGCCATCGGGTGCATGCACCACACAGCGCTGGGCATCGATGATCATCACCTGGTTGCCCACGACGGCGTTCTCGAGATAATCTTTTTCCATGTTGTCCCAGGCCGAGTTCCAGGTGCCCAGGTCGCTCCAGCCGAAAGAAGCAGGAATGACGTATACGTTATCGGCCTTTTCCATGATGCCGAAGTCGATGGATATGTTGGTGCACTGCGGGTAGATACTCTCCACGGCGGCCTTTTCTTCGTCGGTGTTGAAGCGTTCCTGCTCGGAAGCGAAGAGCTCATACATTTCGGGGAGGTATTTCCGGAAAGCCTCGATAATGCGGTGCACTTCCCACACGAAGATGCCGGCATTCCACAAAAACTCACCGGAAGCAATGAAGGCCTCCGCCAGCTCGCGGTTGGGCTTCTCCGTGAAGGTTTTCACCTTGTTGATCTGCGGCGCCACCTCGGCAGTTTCGTACTGGATGTAGCCATAGCCCGTATTGGGATAAGTAGGCTGAATGCCGATGGTGACCAGCGCATTGAGGTGTCCGACAAAGGAAAGGGCCTTGGCGCAAACACCGAGGAAGCTTTCCTGGTCGAGGATGAGGTGGTCGGCAGGAGCGACGATCAGCGATGCTTTCGGATCGCGCTGCTGCAGCTTGAAGGAAATATAGGCCACGCAGGGAGCCGTATTCTTCCGGAAGGGTTCGCCGATGATGTTCTGGGCCGGTAATTCGGGAAGCTGCTCCTGCACCAGATCCATATAATCGTCGGAAGTAACGACATAGATGTTCTCCACCGGTACGATATTGCGGAAGCGGTCGAGCGTTTGCTGAATCAGCGTGCGGCCCGTTCCCAGGATGTCGAGGAACTGTTTGGGACGGCTCGTGCGGCTGACGGGCCAGAAACGCGAGCCGATACCCCCGGCCATAATGGCTACGTAGGTATGGTCGTTGATGTGGGAGCGGATAAAATCATTCATAGTTGATCAGATCAGGCCTTCCCGGATCAGGTCGTGCAGGTGGATAACACCTGCATAAACCGCGCCGTCCAGGACCAGCAGCTGCGTGATATTGTTGGTGCGCATCAGGTCGAGGGCATTTACCGCCATCTCGGAAGCCTCGATGGTCTTCGGATGCGGCGTCATGATATGCCCGGCGAGGATGCCTTCGAGATGGTTGGTTTTTTCGAGCATCCGGCGCAGGTCGCCATCAGTGATGACGCCGGCAAGCGCTCCCGCATTGTTGAGTACGGCCGTCATGCCCAGGCGCTTCTCCGTGATCTCCACGATCACTTCCCGGAGCGATTGGGTGGTGGTAACGGCGGGCTTCTCGTTTTGCCTGCAGAGATCGGAGACGCGCAGGTAGAGTTTTTTCCCCAGGGCGCCGCCCGGATGCAACTTGGCGAAATCGGAGATCTGGAAACCCCGGTGTTCCATCAGGCAAACGGCAATGGCATCGCCCATAGCCAGCTGCGCAGTGGTGCTGGTGGTGGGTGCCAGGTTGTTCGGACAGGCCTCCTGCGCTACCGTTGTGTTCAGCACGTAATCGCTTTCGCGGGCCAGGAAAGACTGGGTGTTACCGACCATGCCTACGACGCAGTTGCCGAAATTGCGGATCAGGGGCACGAGCACGCGGATCTCCGGACTCTCCCCGCTTTTGGAGATAATGATCACCACATCATTCTGCTGCACCATACCCAGGTCGCCGTGAATGGCGTCGGCAGCATGCAGGAAGATGGAGGGCGTGCCGGTAGAGTTGAGGGTGGCTACGATCTTCTGGGCAATGATGGCGCTTTTGCCGATGCCCGAAATAACGATCCGGCCGGTGCAGCGGGCCAGCACCCCGATCACTTCCTCCAGGCCATCCAGTTGTTCTTCCAGCTGGCGCACGGCCTCCGCCTCCATCAGGATGGTGCGCCGCGCCGCTTCTTTTATCGGACTGATTTCTTTCAAGGGTCGCAAAGTTAGGAGAACAAAGCTACAGTCCGGGAAGGCGTTCAACCCCGGTTAACGGCATTTTAACGGATTTTCTTTAGTTGCTTATGCAACCTTGTGTTACATTCGCAGTACCCATTCATTTTGCAAAAGGCCGTCCGACTGTAACTACGTACCCCCTCCCACCAAGGGAATCAATCGACGATAAATGCCAGGCCTTTGCGTTAGGATAGACCAAATACATTCGATGACCTGCTTTGTTGAAAGCAAAAATTAGTATGGATACCATGAGTACCGTCAAGAAGACCACTAAGAAAACGACATCCCGAACCGCCACCACACAAAAAACACCCGCTTCTCCTTTTTCCTCCGAACAACTTCATAACGCGCTCCAGGAACATTTCGGTCTCGACGGCTTCCGCGGCAACCAGGAAGCCATCATCCAGAGCCTTCTTTCCGGTCACGATACCTTTGTCATTATGCCCACCGGCGGCGGCAAAAGCCTCTGCTACCAGCTTCCGGCCACCATCCTCGACGGCGTGGCCATTATCGTCAGCCCGCTGATCGCCCTCATGAAAAACCAGGTAGACCTGGTACGCAGCTACTCGAGCAACGACGAAGTGGCCCACTTCCTGAACTCGACACTGACCAAAAAAGAGATCAGGGCCGTGCACGCCGACCTGAAGGCCGGGCGCACCAAGCTGCTGTATGTTGCTCCCGAAACCCTCACCAAGCAAGATAACCTCGACTTTTTCCGCGACCTGACCATCTCTTTTTTCGCCGTGGATGAAGCACACTGTATCTCCGAATGGGGCCACGACTTCCGTCCCGAATACCGCCGCCTGCGCGAGATGATGGACGAAATCCGCGCCGAGGCGCCGGTCATCGCCCTCACGGCCACCGCCACGCCCAAAGTGCAGAGCGACATCATCAAAAACCTCGGCCTCCGCAACCCGCAGATATTCCTCTCTTCCTTTAACCGCGCCAACCTCTATTACGAGGTGCAACCCAAGGTAAAGAAGGAAGATACGCTCAAGAGCATCGTGCGCTTCATCAGCCAGAACAAAGGCAAAAGCGGCATCATCTACACCACCAACCGTAAGACGACGGAAGAACTGGCAGCCCTGCTGCAGCAAAACAGCATCAAGGCCGTAGCCTACCATGCCGGCATCGACTCCAAGATCCGCTCCGACCGGCAGGACCAGTTCCTGAACGAAGAGGTGCAGGTGATCGTTGCCACCATCGCCTTCGGCATGGGCATCGACAAGCCCGATATCCGCTTCGTGATTCACTACAACATCCCGAAGTCAATCGAAAATTATTACCAGGAAACCGGCCGCGCCGGTCGCGACGGACTCGAAGGCAAGTGCATCCTCTATTATTCGCATAAAGACGTGAGCAAGCTCGAGCACCTGATGCGCGACAAGCCCCTGAGCGAGCGCGAGGTGGGCAACCAGCTGATCTCCGAGACGGTGGCCTTTGCCGAAAGCGGCGTTTGCCGCCGTAAGGTGCTGCTGTCTTACTTCGGTGAAGAATATGGCACCAAGGGCTGCGGCAACTGCGATAACTGCAAGCATCCCAAAGAACTCATCGAAGCCAAAGACGACGTGGTGCGCCTGATGAAAACCATCGACGAACTCGACGAGCGCTTCGCTACCGAGTACACCGTAAAAATCATCCGCGGCGAGCTGACCCAGCAAATCAAGATGTTCCGCCACGAAAGCCTCAAATCATTCGGTCTGGGCAAAGACCAGCCGGAGCATTTCTGGAATTCGCTGGTGCGCCAGATGCTGCTCGAAGGGCTGCTGCAGAAGGACATCGAAGAGTACGGTGTGCTGAAAATCACCCGCAAGGGACAGGAGTTCCTGAAGAAGCCAAAAAGCTTCCCGATCGTGCTGAACAACCTCTTTGAAGATGCCCTGGCCGACGACGACGAGGCCGGCAGCGACACATCGGCGGCACCGGTGGCCGATGAAACCCTGTTCCAGATGTTGAAAGACCTGCGTCAGCAGGAATCGAAGCGCAAGAACCTGCCGCCCTTCGTGATCTTCCTGGAAAACTCGCTGCAGGACATGGCTACCTTCTTCCCCACCACCACGCAGGAGCTGGAGCGTTGCCAGGGTGTGAGCAAAGGCAAGGCCATCCGATACGGCAAGCCCTTCCTCGAGGTCATCAGCAAGTATGTGGAGGAAAACAGTATCGAGAAGCCCGACGACTTCGTGATGAAGAGCGTGGTGAACAAGAGTTCCAACAAGGTGCATATCATCCAGCAGGTCGACAAGAAAATTCCGCTCGACGCCATCGCCAAGAACCGCGGCATACGCCTCGACGCGCTGCTCGAGGAAATGGAGACCATCGCCGCATCCGGCACCAAGCTCAACCTCGACTACGCGATCACCGATATGCTGGATGACTACGACCAGGAAGATATCATGGAATACTTCAAGGGCTGCCAGACCAGTTCTCTCGACGTGGCCCTGCAAGAGCTTTCCGACGGTAATTACAACTGGGAGCAGCTGAAGATCATGCGGATCAAGTTTTTGAGTGTGTACGGGAATTGACGAGTGATGAGCGATCAGTAGAAATACAAGCCATCCTTCGGGGTGGCTTTCTTCTTCAGACGGACGGGGCTCGCTCACCCGCCAAAATATTTTCGGAATTTCTTTGGGGATTTGCTGTGGATATCCCTATTTTTGCGTCCCGTCGCTGAAGCCGAAAGGCGAAAAAGACGTCCCGCTTTGGCGGACCAGCCTTCGCAAAAGGCTTCGGCTGGTAAAAGGTGCGGTAGCTCATCCCGAAAAGTCGGGAGGTAGAGCAATGGACTGGAAATCCATGTGTCGCAGCCCCGAAGTTTCGGGGCGATCCCGGCACAAAATAATTGGTGCGGTAGCTCAGTTGGTAGAGCAATGGACTGAAAATCCATGTGTCGCCGGTTCGATCCCGGCCCACACCACAAAAACAAACGCCCTTAGCAGCAATGCTCGGGGCGTTTTTCGTTATACATTTTGTGTATATCCTTTACAGTCCGATGCTGAATCGCTATTACATCGGCGAAACAGAAGACCTGCACCGCCGCCTCGAAATGCATAATAACGGATCAAGAACATTTTTCACCACCCTTTGCCGAACCGATGCCCGGAAAAACTGGAACGCTTCCTTAAATCGATGAAGTCACGCAGGGTGCTGAAAAGCCTCATTGAATCGCCCGCTTACCGCGCTGCATTCCTGGAAAATGCCCGCATCAAACTGGGCATCGAAATCAGGCATTGAGCAACCGGGTGTCGCCGCCCCGATGCTTCGGCCCACACCACGAAAAGACGCAACTCCGGTTGGGTCTTTTTTTGCCCGCATCTGGCTATTCCCCCGCGCCGCCTGTCCGGGTCGCACCGGCCCGGCTCCCTGAAGTTCCGGGAAATGAGCAGCGGCATTTCGGGAAATCGCCCCGCTTTGGGCTTTCTTTGTACTCCAAGCCCGTTCTCCCTCATGGCAATGCATACCCCTGCTCCTTCCGCACCGGCCACCGGCTGGCTCAACCGCCTCTTTCCGCTTCTGTGCCTCCTGGGCGCACTGGCGCACGCTACCGGCCTGTATGCCGACATCCTCGAGCCCGATGGCATGCTCTATGCCACCATCGCCCGGCTCATGGCGGAAAACGGCGACTGGATGAACCTCTACGCACGGGGCGCCGACTGGCTCGACAAGCCGCACTTCCCCTTCTGGATGACGGCCTTCAGCTTCAAGATCTTCGGGGTCAACAGTGTGGCCTACAAACTGCCCGGACTCCTGTTTTATTACCTCGGTGCCTGGTATACCTACCAGCTGGCCCGCCACTTCTACCCGCGCGCCACCGCACAACTGGCGGTGCTGCTTTATTTTTCCGCGCTCCACCTCTTTCTCTCCAACCTCGACCTGCGCGCAGAAGCCTACCTCGGCACGCTCATCACCGGCAGCGTGCTCTACCTGCTGCGTGATGCCCGGCAACCTTCGTGGAAGAACCTGCTGCCGGCCGCACTGCTCGGCGCCGCCGCCGTCATGACCAAGGGCATCTTTGTGCTGCTTCCGCTGATGGGGGGCTACATGGTGTACCTGTTTGCCCGTCACGGCCTGAAGACCCTGGTGCTGCCCCGCCTCTGGATCTTTGCACTGGCACTGCTGGTCTTTACCCTGCCCGAGCTGATCAGCCTGTATGTGCAGTTCGACCGCCATCCCGAAAAACTCGTCTTTGACCGGAAAGGCGTTTCGGGACTGCGCTTCTTTTTCTGGGACAGCCAGTTCGGGCGCTTCTTCAACAACGGCCCCATCAAAGGGCATGGCGACCCTTTCCTGTATGTGCACACGCTGCTCTGGGCCTTTGCTCCCTGGGCCATCGCCGCCTATGGCGCGCTTTTCCGCAACCTGTCGGACCTGCGCAGGGGCCTCGCCCGCGACACCATCGTGCTGCCGCTCAACATTGTGCTGACCCTGCTGCTCTTCTCGGCCTCGCGCTTTCAGCTGCCGCATTATGCCAATATTCTCTATCCCATGCTGGCGGTGCTGACCGCACACTTTTTGATGGAACGCGGCGGGCGGCGCGGCGCTTCGGTGGTGGCGCTTTGCTTTGCCCTGCTGACCGTAGTGGTGGTGGGGCTCTTCCTGGTAGCAACGGGCCTGACCGCTCCGGCTACGGTGCTTTGCCTGCTGCTGCCGGCCCTGGCGGGTGCGGTGCTGGTATGGAAGCGGACCGATGGCGCCCTGCGCCCTGCAGCCCTGGCCTACATGCTGATGCTGTCGGTCTTCGCGGCGCTCTCTTTCTTTGCCTATCCTGCCCTGATGCAATACCAGGCCGGCGCGGCTGCCGGACGCTACCTCAATAAGCATCATCCCGAAGCGGTGGTGGCGCCCTGGCGCATTCCCTATGCCGATGGCTTTGCCTTTTACACGAAAAAACAGATCCGCTACGAGCCCGAAGAAGCGCTTCGTGCCCGCTGGCAGCGGGGCGATACGGTATGGCTCTTCCTGCCGAAGGGTGAGCAGGAGGCGATCCGCACCGGGGGTGTATCCGTGCAACGCGTGGCCGCCTTTCCCTACTTCCCGGTCAGCCAGCTCAAGCCGGGCTTCCTGATGCCCGCTTCGCGCCACGAACAGGTAGATACGCAGGTGTTGGTAAGAGTGTGGCGGGATGAGCAGTGAACCGATCTTTTGATGCTCTCTTTTCACGAGCGCATTGTTCACCTGAAAAAATCTGACAGGAGGGAAGCAAGAGGTGATCCCCGCCCGGTTCCTTAATAAAAAAAGCAAGGCAGGTAGGATTCGGCATACGCTGCTACTCCAGGCTTTTCCGGCTCCGCCTCGGTCCCGGGAAGAATAAGCCAGCATGGAGAGCAGCAACCTCGACGCGGACCGCTCACCGCTCACTTTTCCTACGCCGGCCAGCCCGACGCGGCATAAAGCCGCGATGCGGCCCTTCTTCTCCGGCGGTGGCGAAAGAACATCCAGTTGAGGCACAGCACCCCGATGAGCAACAGCAAGCCGATGAACTCACGGGTTTCCTCGATCCAGGGCTTCGTGGCCTTCATGCCCTGCACCAGGCTTTCGCTGTCGTGGTCGCGCATCCAGCTCCACACACCATCCTTATCAAAAAAGAGCAGCATCGCATAGGCGCTATAAAAAGCAATGCCGCCCAGGTAGAGGGGCCGGCTGAAAAAACCCCGGCTGGCCTGAACGCACAGGAAGGCGCCGAACAGGTAGATCGGCATCCACAGCCAGGGGTCGGGGTCGTTGTACTGAAGGGCGGCGCTGATGACGAAGAGCACCACGAAAAAGGCATTGATCGCTTTCATGGTTGGGGATTGATGATTGAATGGTTGATGCTCAGCGTTTCGGGCTGGTCTTGGGCGGCATCGGCGAGAGGTTGGCCGGCGGACCTGCAGGCGAGCTGCCGCTGCGGGTAATGCGCCAGATGACGCCGGTGCCCGGCGCCGGGTGCGGGAAAGGACCCGCGCCGCCCAGCTCGAAGCCGATGTACCCGATATCCACCACATACATCGTTTCGCCATCGGGCGAAAAGCGTACTTCCACCGGGTGCCGGGGTCCCGCGCCCGGTCCTTCGCCGGCGCCCTGGGGCTGGGTTAAAAAGGGTTGTGCGTCTTTGGTAGCCGGGTCGATGCGCACCACCGTGTAGCCGCTGCGGTTGGGCGCGCCGGTGATGGGCGTTCCCGAGCCGAACTCGGCCAGGAAGATGTGTCCTTTGTAACCAAAACCCGCACTGCGGCTGAAATCGAACTTGGTGGCGGCCGAGTTGATGGGACGGGTCAGCCAGGGCTTTTCCACAGCCGGATGGCTCTTCAGGAGGAACTTCGGCTTCTTGCCGCGTTCAGGACGAAACTGCCGGTTGGTAACCGGGATGCCACTCGAGTAGTCGGGAAAGCCATACCAGGCGCCCTGGCGGATGGCCCAGATATTATCGGCCGCGTTGGCAATGGGGCGTGGGCCCCGTTCATCGTAGCCGTTGTCGGTTACGAACAGGATGCCATCGGCGCTCCAACGCACACCATAAGGATTGCGCAGGCCCCAGGCGTATACCTCCAATCCTGTACCATCGGGGTTCATGCGCAGGATGGTGCCGCCCGCTTTCGTTTGTCCTTTCACGCGGCGCCTGTGGTGGCCGAAGGGCTGAAAGGCGCGCGTTTTTACCAGCAGCGATTTTTGCGGGTTGCGGTTGAAGACGCTGGTGACGGCATAGGCGACGTTGGTGAGGAGATTGGTGAGCCGGCCCTGGCGCGACAGCACATTGTTGGGTTGTGGTGTTACATAACTGCGTGCCCGCAGGCGCAGGTCTTTGGCCGGCACGTCATACACGTCGGGCCAAAGCAGGGGCCATACATAGGGATAGAAGTTATCGAGACCGACCACACCCGAATTAGTGGCCGTTCCCTGACCGAAATAGATCCTGCCATCGGGGCCCACGCTCATCTGGTTGTTGTAATGGTCGCCATGACTGGGCAGCCCCGTTACCAGGTCGCTGATGCGTCCATCGGCTTCCACGGCCGAGATCTTACCCTTGTGCGATACATAGAGACGGCCACCATGCCAGAGAATGTCGGTGATGGGGCCGTTGAAACCCGTAGCGTAGCGGGTGATGCCCCCCTGCGGGGTGATCTGCAGCACCTGTGCCGGCGCGAAGGGATCGCCATAGACGAAGCCGGCCTCCGATACGTAGATATTGCCCGCGCCGTCGAACTCGATGCTGCTGGGCCAGATGAGGTCTTTCAGGAACACTTCCACCTTGTAGCCCGGCGGCACCACGGCCGATGCCGCATCAGGCTCGGGCACTTTGGGCACGTCTTTGGGAAAGACACCTGTAGGCATGGTTTGTTTCTGGAGGATGCAGCTGCTGAAGAAGAGGAGCAGCAGGCAAAGCAGGATACGGTCGGGACGCGCCGGAGGAACAGGCAAACGCATAATCGGATGATTTAGGAAAAGCGGAGCAGGCCTCGTGCCCAGTCCCTTCTCCAGCCGTCATCCCAAAAAAATCATACCGCTGACGTTCTGCCGGGCGTGATGTTTAGTGTGCTTCGGTCACTGCCGTAAGCGGAACCGCCACGCTCAGCCGGCAGCCCGCGCCGGGACGGGTGTCGATGTTCAGTACGCCGTCGAGCAGCTCTACGCGGGTGCGGATATTGCGGAGGCCGATTCCCGGACGGCGCAGCGCCGGGTCGAACCCGCAACCGTTGTCGGATACGATCAGGCGAACCAGCCCTTCGTCGTAGTGCAAAAACACGCGCACTTCGGTAGCAAATGCATACTTCTGGATATTGTGCAGCTGCTCCTGGGCCACACGGTAAAGCATCAGCGAAACTTCGGGACGGAGCGGTGTTACCGATCCTTTGACCTCGAAGAGGCATTGCTGCGCATCGTTGGTTTTTCCGGTTTCCACCAGTTCAGACAGGGCCCCCCGGAGGTCGATCTCGCGAAGGGCCGGGCTCACAAGGCGGCGCGACAGCTTACGGATCTCTTCGATCACCATATCGAGCTGCCGGAGGGTGCGGGGCAGAAAGATATCGCGGACGCCGCTATCCTGCACGGACGCCTCTGTCATCAACTTGCAGGAGGCCAGGATCTGGTTGATATTGTCGTGCAGCTCCCTGCCCAGCAGGGCGCGTTCTTCTTCCTGCGAGCGGATAGCGGCTTCGGTGACCAGTTTTTGCAGCGATACCTGCTCTTCCACGATCTGCTGCTGCAGTTCGCGCACCCGGGTGATATCCTGCATCGATCCGATCATACGCAGCGGTTTCCCGGCATCATCATACAAAATATGTCCCCGGTCGAAAACCCAGGCATAGCTGCCGTCTGCGCGCAGGAAGCGGTATTCGCCCTGCCATTGCGATTGCCCGCCGGCAATGGCCGCCTGAACCGACTGCATCACGGCCTCACGCTCTTCGGGATGCACATGGTTTTCGCAAAAGGCATTATCGTGCGCAGCCTCTGCGGGCTCGTAGCCAAACTGGCTTTTTAGAATAGCGCCGTACCAGTTCTGGTTGGTTTGCAGGTTCCAGTCCCACACCACGTCGGAGGTGGCCTTTGCCACGAGGTCGTAGCGGTCTATACTGTGTTGCAACTCAGTGGCGCGCTGCTGCAGCTCTTTGTTGAGCTGCT
>Ga0164290_1000715_pt1 | contig 88109 bp, 64 predicted proteins | sample Micstemetagenome_FD_108782 | JGI IMG/M metagenome (GOLD analysis project Ga0164290, IMG submission 108782) | Contaminated culture microbial community from soil near Moab, Utah, USA - Microcoleus steenstrupii SON62 (Illumina Assembly) | ecosystem: Environmental > Terrestrial > Soil > Soil crust... | reverse complement strand
GCCAATTGGCACAAAAGGAGACAAGGAAACTCACTATTAAGACCCAATGATTTTGTGAGGGCCGCAAGAAAGCAGGCTGCAATCATACCGCCGCAGCCTGCTTTATCTTGAATCGGAAATGGAGTCATGAGCATAGAAGCTAAACCGAACATACTCTCGTGGAGTTTACTGCCATATCTTCTGATTGCTGGACTGTGCATTGGAATCATGGCAGGCGTTATAAACTACAAACAGATCGAAAACAGCCTGCAACTAGCGCCCGAAATCGCGCAGTCGGCCGATGCGACAGAGTCGCAGGTGATGCCAAAACCAGAAGCTCAAAAGAACGGTGAGCAAATTGAGATTTTGGCGAATGCATCAGATCTGTCTGCCAGCTCAACACATCCGGAATCTCGGGTGCAGCCGATGGAATGGAACACTACAGTGCAGTCCTTTGTTCCGACTTACTTGAATTATGAAGTGGCAGTTGCTGATTCGCGAGGCATCAGATTCAAGACGATCGTGAATCGCTAGTGCCTTCAGCCCGGGCTTTCAGGGTACCGCGGGAGCAAGCCTACTGAGCGTTTGCGGTCCTGATATAATGCTCGGTCATTCGACACTTCCAGAGAAGGAAAATGCCATGGCTGAAGGAAACACCGTCCGCCTGCATCGTGTGCTCAAAGCACCTGCAGAACGAATCTATAAAGCATTTATCGACCCGGATGCGATGGCGAAGTGGCTGCCACCCAACGGCTTCACAGGTAAGGTGCATGAGATGGACGCGCGCGAAGGCGGCTCATACACAATGTCATTCACTAATTTCACCACTGGCAGCTCGCACAAATTTGGCGGGACGTTCGTTGAAATGAAACCAGGTGAGCGCCTCCGCTACACCGACAAATTCGAAGGCAACAAACTTCCCGGCGAAATGATGACAACAGTTGTTCTGAAAAAAGTTTCGGTCGGCACAGAAGTGGATATCACTCAGGAAGGCATTCCGGCGATGATTCCACCTGACGGCTGCTACTTGGGCTGGCAAGAGTCTCTCTGCCAGCTTGCAATGTTGGTCGAAGCAGAAATTCCGGACGGTCCTGAAGCCTGACATCAGAGCCAGATTCCGCAACTAAAACTGAAGTCTCTTCAATCCTGATCTAAGATCATCAGGTTATCTTAGGTCACCGGAAAACAAGAGGCTTCCCATGAATCTCCGAAAACTCTCTGCGGCGCTCCTCGCAATGTCATTGACAATTGCGCAGTCGGGCTTAGTGTCATTGTCCGCTAACGCGCAGGAGTCGCCCAAGCTCCAATTCAATTCGGATCTTGCGAAACAGACGATCACAGTAGATCAGGTTCAAAGTGCGATTTCAGCAATCGATAAACTGGCGCAAAAACAGATTGATGAAAACGTTGTTCCCGGAATGGCGATTTCCGTTGTCTTCAATGACAAGCTAGTCTTTTCAAAGGGATATGGGATTCGCGAAGTGGGTAAAGGGGAAAAGGTAGATGCCGACACAGTTTTCCAACTAGCTTCAGTCTCAAAATCTGTTGGTTCGACGGTGGTGGCAGCTGCGGTCGGCGAAAAAATCGTTTCGTGGGATTCGAAGATAAGCGATCTCGATGCAGAATTCGCATTGTCAGAACCATGGGTTACGAGCAATTTGACCATTCGCGATTTGTACTCGCACCGCAGCGGTTTGCCCGCGCATGCAGCCGATATCTTGGAAGATCTTGGTTATGACCGTTCGCAAGTCCTGCACCGTTTGCGATACCAGAAGCCAGCAAGCAGTATGCGATCTGCATACGCGTATACAAATTTCGGACTCACGGAAGGAGCAGTTGCCACTGCTAAGGCAGCCAAAACGAGCTGGGAACAACTCAGCGAAGATAAGCTTTACAAGCCACTCGGCATGAGCTCAACGAGTTCCAAATTCTCCGACTTTTGGAGCCGGCAAAACAAAGCCGTAGGACACATGATGGTCAATGGCAAATGGGTACACAAAAAACAACGCACACCAGATCCACAATCTCCAGCAGGTGGCGTGAGCTCGTCAGTAAATGACATGGCAAATTGGATGCGCCTGCAAATCAACAACGGAAAATTCGAAGGCAGACAAATTGTCGATGAACAAGCCATTATAGAAACGCACAAACCGCAAATGGTATCAGGGCATAGCCCAATTAGCGGACTGCCGGAATTCTATGGTTTGGGATTCAATGTTGGATACGACAAACACGGTCGGCTTGTGCTCTCGCATTCTGGTGGTTTCGCCTTGGGCGCCGCGACTAACATAAAAATGGTGCCCTCTGAAAAACTAGGTATTTGCGTGCTTACAAATGCATCTCCAATCGGAGTCGCGGAGGGCATGACCTCAACCTTTAATGACTTAGCGCTGTACGGAAAAGAGTCCCAAGATTGGCTGGCGCTTTTCAAACAAGTTTTTGCAGACCCCTCGGAGTTCGGACAGACAGTCGGGCATCTCAATAACCCGCCCAAGTCGCCGACACCGGCGCAGAAGAGTGACGCATATGTTGGAACATACGAAAACGACTTCTATGGCGATTGCAGGATTGCAGCGACTAACGATGGTTTGACTATGACGCTTGGACCAAACCTCACCATACCAATCAAGCACTACGACCGCGACACTTACACTTGGGAGATGGACACAGAAGATCTGAGTGGCATCAGTGAAATCACTTTTGCCATTGGCGCCGATGGAAAAGCGAAGACTGTATTGATCGACAACCTCAACAACAACGGACAAGGGTTGTTCATTCGCAAATAGACTTACGCCAGTTCGGTTGTGAAAACAGCTTCGAATTGAAACAGATCCATCACCGTCCCGACGGATTGCTTTTGCATGTCGATTAGTTCCATCAAGTTGGATTTATCATTGCGAACAATAGCGGGCCATGATGGAGGCTCAACTTGCCACCGCCCATCGGCGGTCAGCATGTGAGAGCGGTCGGAAGAAAATACCTTCACAAACTCGTCCGCATCAATTACACGAAACAGCGAACGAAATTCCTCGCGCACCGCTCCATCTCTGAAAGTAGATTTGAGATACTCGCTAATCGGTGTAGGCGTAGGAAGGTTGGTGTCTAAATCAAACACCTTCCATCCGTTGCTCTTATAGAGCAAAACCACATGATAGTCCCAGAACACAGGCTCCTCGGGCGTGATACTAGCGCGTTGATGCCACAAAGCGCAGGAGCGATTCGCATTCGAAATCACAACGACATTTCTGTCATACGGACGAAAATCCTTTTCCTGACAAAGGTGCCAGATGTTCTCCTCGCAATAATATTGAGCGTATTTGTATGCTTCTCGATTCAACTGCATCAATCAACTCGAAACTATCAAGAACAGCTACCGCCAATCACGGACTATTCTTTCAAGGTATCATATTTGAGCCTGATGCAAATGAACGGAATCCAGATCAAGCGTCCTTCGATTTCAACAGCTGCCAAAGCACATGCCCAGCGCTTCACTCTTACAACTCTATAAACCCGCTCCATTCGTAGAACGACTTTCAGACGATAAAGTCGATGATGAGTACAAGCGTTATCGCACTCAAATAATGAGCACTATCTTCGTCGGATACGCCGGTTATTATCTCGTCCGCTCGAACATCAACGTCGCGAAACCCCTTCTCATCAGCGAACTCGGACTTACCAAAGGTGACGTAGGACTCCTTGCATCAGCACTAACAATCGCATACGGGCTGAGCAAATTCTTGATGGGCAACGTATCCGACCGCTCCAATCCAAGATATTTTCTCGCCACCGGACTCATTCTCTCCGGAGTAGTTAATTTAGCTTTCGGCTTCCTGCCCAGTCTCTACATGATGGTTGCGTTTTGGGCGTTGAACGGATGGTTCCAGGGAATGGGGTGGCCACCGTGTGGACGCACGATGGTCCATTGGTTTTCCGATCGCGAGCGCGGTACCAAAATGGCGATTTGGAACCTCGCACACAACGTAGGCGGCATGCTCGCACCTGTCATTGCCAGCTATTCGATTGCCATGTGCGGTTCTTGGAAGGGCGCGTTCTTCGTCCCGGCAGTCGTCTCAATCATCATCGGATTGCTCGTTTTCATTTTCATGCGAGACACGCCACAATCAGTTGGACTGCCACCCATCGAAGAATACAAAAACGACTATCCGAAAACCGCAGCCGAAGATAGAGAGAAAGAACTCAGCGGCTCGGAGATACTTTTCAAGTATGTGCTCAACAACAAATTCTTGTGGATATTCGCAGCAGCAAATGTGCTTGTGTACATCGTGAGATATGGCGTTCTCAACTGGGCACCAACATATCTCACCGAAGTGAAAGGCTACAGCATTACTGACTCGGCATGGCAATCGAGTCTTTACGAACTAGCTGGAATTCCAGGAATGCTATTCTGCGGCTGGGCGAGCGACAAGCTGTTTCACGGGCGCAGGTCGCCTGTGATGGTGTTTTCCATGAGTTTGATTGCCGGTGCAATCATGCTCTATTGGCTCAACCCAAAGGGCAACTTCGTGGTGGACACAATCGCCTTGCTCCTCATCGGTTTCCTTATATACGGGCCGGTCATGCTCATCGGCGTTGCGGCGTGCGACCTTGTGCCAAAGAAAGCCGTGGGTACGGCCGCTGGTTTAACTGGACTATTCGGCTATCTTGGCGCCACCGCAGCAGAATTGGGCATCGGTCTCATCGTCCAGCACTATGGCTGGAACGTTGGATTTATCAGCATCATTACGGCGGCGATACTATCCATAGCACTGCTCGCTTTCACCTGGAATGTGCATGACAGGCGAGAACACGCCGCTTAGCCATTCACAATTTTCCTTCCGCCCAAGTATGAGATCCGCATCACAAACAGGGTTATGTGTAGCGATGTCTCCAATAAAACCCCAATTTGCTTACCAGCAGGCAAATAGATGCTATGCTGACAACTTCTTAAGGCATTATGTTCGTGGCTTAAAACACCCAATAGGCTCTCCAGTTCTTTCTTGAGAGGCTGCATTTGCCGCTAAGCAGACCGTTGGTCTGCTGCCAAGCAGGCTCAAAAAGTCTGCGCGCCTCAGCAAAACTCTAAGGTTTTGCGTGCTTCAGCAAAACCGCTCCGGTTTTGCGTGCCTCAGCAAAACCGCTCCGGTTTTGCGTGCCTCAGCAAAACCGCTCCGGTTTTGCGTGCCTCAGCAAAACCGCTCCGGTTTTGCGCATTAAGGAAACTGAGATGAGATTTATTGAACTTGGCTTAGCCGAGCGACTTTCCAATGATTTGGAAAAAATAGGATTTATTGAACCCACCGAGATTCAGGCGAAGACCATTCCCGCCATTCTCGCCGGACACGACATTATGGCGTCTGCCGAGACAGGGTCAGGCAAGACGGCGGCATACGCGCTACCCATTATCAATGGAATGCGCAACGGCTCAAAACCATTGCCTCGCGCCTTGATTCTTGTACCGACAAGAGAATTGGCTGTGCAAGTCAATGACGAAATTGTGCGTTTCGCCAACAAGTGCGGCATTCGCACCGCCACTATATACGGTGGCGTCAGCATGTTCAACCAAATACGAATGCTAAAGAAAGGCGTTGATGTAATTGTCGCAACACCAGGACGGCTGTTCGACCACATAACGCAAGGCAATGTCAACCTCAGCCGAGTACAAACACTCGTACTAGACGAAGCCGACCGCATGCTGGACATGGGTTTCACCCCCCAGGTGCGTCAAATCGTCGCTAGAGTTGAGGGTCCGCGCCAGACCATTATGTTCTCTGCCACAATCAATAAAGGTGTGGAGAAATCCGGCGAAGAATTCTTGACGGATCCGGTCAACGTGTTCGTCAATACCGACCGGGTCGAGCCGTCATCAATTGATCAGCGAATTCACCTTGTTGAAGAAGAAGGCAAGACACCGCTTCTCGTCAAACTGCTGAGCGAACAGGACAACGAGCTTGTAAATGAAGCCGGCGCAGAGCCGAACAAACATTTGCCGCATCGCACTGTTCTTGTTTTCACCAAAACGCGCCACCGCGCATCGAAAATCTGCAAAAGACTAAACCAAGAAAACATCAGTGCAGGCGAAATTCACAGTGACATCTCGCAGAACAAACGCGAATCCACACTAAAGCGTTTCCGCGCAGGTGAGATTTCCGTACTGGTAGCAACCGACATCGCGGCACGTGGTCTCGATATTCCAGCCATTAGCCACGTCATCAACTTCGACCTCCCGCTTTCCGCAGCCGACTATGTGCACCGCATTGGTCGCACCGGGCGCGCTGGGCGATCAGGCATTGCGCTTTCGTTCGTCAGTGGTGAACAGCGTTATCTGGTTCGCGACATTGAGAAGGTAACCGGACGCTCGCTTGATCCGGACAGTCCATTTGGTAAGGTTCGTCCCAAATCAAATGAGTCGAAAAACTACAAGGGGCAGTCCAAATCGAAAAGCCCCTGGCAGCGCCAAGACCGTTCTAGACCAGAAGGCGCTTCCGGACACCAAACACGCTCGAAGCCGAGCAATTCTCGCGGTCACCAATCTCGACCGGAGAACCAGACTTTCAATCGCAATAAGCCGAAGTACGAAAAACCGGCACACCACACGCAAAAAAATCGCAGTGGCGCAGCCCAAGGCAAACAGAATCACGGTAAACTGAATGAGGTGCGTGTTCACGGTAAGCGTTCACGTTCTGATTTCAATGGTGATTCGCAAGATCTAACGCTTTGGAATGAGATGGCATCGCGCATTTTAGGCGCCGAATAAGAAGGCGAATAACAAGCGGATAAGAGATAGACTGGATACTCTGTAATTCAAGCAAGCAATTGTATGGAGAATTCGTTCCAAAACCTATCGCGCGACAGCGAAAAAACGCAGATGCTCGCATCTGGCGGCAGCGCCAGTTTTGAGCCTGGAACCATTCTTCTTGAAAAATTCAGAGTAGTCGAACATCTCGGTGCTGGCGGCATGGGCAACGTTTACCGCGTTGACCACCTCCTACTCGAAAAGCCATTTGCCTTCAAATGCCTGAACAAATTTCAGGAAGCAGATGCGAGTTGGAAGCGCTTCCAAAACGAAGCGAAAGCCGCCCAGCTGCTTGACCATCCTAACCTTCTCAAAGTGTTTGAATTCGGGCTGCTCAATAGTGGGCAGCCGTTTTTCCTCATGGAACTTATCGAAGGAAAAACTCTCGCTGACGAAATCAAAAGTCTCGGACATTTGCCGACACAGAGAGCCGTATCGCTGTTTATCCAGGTTGCATTCGCAATTGCCTGCGCACACAATCAAAAAATCGTTCACCGGGACTTGAAGCCCAGCAATATCATGCTTGTTCCGCCGAAGAATGAGTATGAGCGAGAAAGCGTCAAAGTCGTAGACTTCGGCATTGCGAAATTGACGGGACTAGACGAATTCAATCAGCAGACGCTGACTCGAACCGGAGAGATTTTCGGCAGTCCTTTCTATATGAGCCCGGAGCAATGCATGGGCTTGCCTGTTGATCATCGAAGCGATCTCTATTCGCTTGGTTGTGTCTTTTATGAAACGCTCACCAGCGCACCACCGTTTATGGGTGAAACAGCGCTATCCACAATGATGAAACATCAGGCGGACAAGCAATTGTCGCTCAAAGAAGCATCACTGGGCGAGACCTATCCAGCCGAACTGGAACGCATCATCGAAAAGTTGCTCGAAAAGGATCCTGAGAAACGATATCAAACCGCTGATCACCTTGCGCGCGATCTGATTTCCCTTGAGCGCAATCTCAAAGACGAAAAGACGCAAGCAGCGAGTGTTATTGGTGATGCAACAAGCTTTCGCCCTAAAGCACCGCCTGCAAAACCGAGTGAAAGTAAGGGGTCTTCAAACTCGCTACAGATGATTGCAATAGGTGCTTTGCTGTACATTCTCGGTGTGGGTCGCGGTTATATGTATTTCAAAAGCACTGCCCCAGCTCCAGCCGAAGTCAAAGAAGCTTATCCCGAGTATTGGTCGGAAATAGAGGATGGACAAAGGAAGTTCAACTTCCCTGACTTTCCCATAGGGACTCTCATCAACGCTAGTGGTGGAGAAAAACCAGCGTCTAGACGCATCGCTACAAGCCTCTCAGATGACTTCGGACTAGTCGTTGAAGATGCAAATGCCAAATATTCCAACCTACTCAGCAGGTTTCGACCAGACGACCTGGCCGTGCTTTCATATGATAGTCGCATCAACAATTCTTCGGTGTTTCCTCTTCTCAAAAAATTTACAGGTCTTCGCTGCCTTAATGTATCAGGCACCACATTTGGTGACAGGGATCTAGAGGCACTTCCTTATCTCAAAAAACTTATTTATCTCAATCTTTGCATGACCAACGTGGACTGCGCGGAATTAGCCAAGTACAACGAGATCTACAATCTTCAATTCTTGGACATCAGCCATCTAAACAGACCTGCGGACATTTTTAAGCTGCTTCCAAATTTCAAAAATCTCCAGCAGCTAGCATGCGCAACTTGTGCACTTAGCGACAAAGAACTCAAAATGATCGGCAAGAGTAAAACGATTAGGGTTCTAAACATTGCCGGTAACATGATTACCGATCAAGGAATCAAGAGCATCGAAGATATGCAAAGTCTGGAGTGGCTGGATCTTAGTCATACAAAGGTCACAGCAAAGTGCCTCGGCTCGCTGGTTAAGTTGAAAAAATTACGCCTGCTCGAAATCGTGCCATCAGAGTGGCCGATTGGGGATGTAAACGCATTTCCCAATGAACTTCGAAAGGCGAATCCCGGTATACAGATCTCTTATGTGAACCGAGGAACGTTTGATCCCTCTGTGTTATTGCCTTTCAAATGGGGAACCAATGGTCTTATGACGCACAGCGGCTCAAAACAAATGTTTCAGGGGACTACTTTGGACATTGGCGATCCAATCAAGAACTAAGTTGCCGGAGTTGCTGAATGAGATTTGCACGAAATTATATGGTCTGCCTAGTGAGCATGCTTTGTGCAATTGGATTGACTTCGTGCAGCAGTCCTCCCGGTGGAAAGCAAGAAGAAAAGCCTGCTGACGCGAAAGCAGCAAAAATTGAGAGTGAAGAAACTCTGCTCAAAAACTTGGCCGACAAAGAGGCAGCGCTACCCAAAAACTCTCCAGAGCTGGAGGAGCCGTTGGAAAAACTTGCTTCGTTTTATGAACTCAGAAATCGATATGACCTGGCGGAAAAATATCTTGCGCAACTGCCTCTGTGCAAGGAAACAAATTGGAATTGGGAGCGGCTGTCTACTGCTCTTGCAGAACAGCAGAAATTCGATCAGGCGATAGAAGCGATGAAAAAAAGCGTGGCGCTCGTCGAGGCAAAGAAAAAAGACGACAACACAGCCGCTGTGTACATCCGCTACGCGAAATTGCTGGAAAAAGCAGGTCGCAAGGAAGAAGGCGCACCGTTCAGAGCAAAAGCGCACGAACTAGCGCCCAACGTCAAAAACTCCACCGTCCGCTGGCATTAAAAGGACAACGCCCCCTCTAGCAGGAATATAATCTGTGACCTATCGGTAACTACGGCAACCTTGATCTACTTCGTTTTGAAAGGGAATGATATGAAACTCGCTTCCGTACTTTCTGCACTTGCCATAATGATTCTCGGTTTCCCCCCAACAGTCCTTGCTGATGAGCTGAGTGACAGATTGATTGGCACTTACAGCAGTAAAGAAACAAATTTCATCACTGTGAAGAGGCTCACGTTCACTAGAGAGAAGGATGGAAGTGTCAAGGTACGCGGTGCTTTAGTTGGTTTTCCAGATGAAGTCTCAATCGGGGAAGCAACATTAGAACCATACGCAAATCGTACTGACAAAGAGCACCCAGACGTAGCTCTTGCATCCTTTTCTTCAACGAAATACAAGCCGTTGATGGTTTTGAGAGGATTCAACTCGGATGGAGCCAGATACAAAAGTGTCGGGTTCAGTTGCTATCTTACGGATGCTGACGGTAAGAAAGTCCATGTTGAAGGCGGAGTAGAGCGCGAATAGTCTGTAGCAGAGACTATGTATTGCTCTCGCGCAAAGCATTACAATTGGCATTTAGCTGTTTCTGTAATAAGATCAGGGTCTTGCCAGTTGGATGGCTTTCTAAAACCTGTCAGGAAGGTGTCTGTGGTGAGCATCCGTTCAAAACTTACAAAATCCACAGTCTCAGCACTGGCGGCGCTTAGCCTGGCTGGAACATTTGGTTTGGGGCTGGCAACTCCGGCTGTGGCTGCTGATGAAGACGACGGCTCGAAAACCCTTCGCGTGCCCAACGCTGTTGCAAAGGACGCGCCGCTAATTTCTTGGCTGCCTCCCGAGGGCGTCAAAACTCAAGCAGCGATGCTCTGTATCCATGGATTCAGCCTGCACAAGGGTTGCTTCACCGCTTTCGGCAAGGTAATGGCGAAGGGCGGCATCGCCACCTATGCTCTGGACTTGCGTGGGTTCGGCGAGTCGAAGTCCAAAGCGCTGCACACAGAACTAGATTTCGACGGCAGCATGGCCGACATCAAGGCTGTGCTGCAGAAAATTCAAAAAACACACCCAGGTTTGCCCGTGATAGTTTTGGGTGAATCCATGGGAGGCGCAATCGCATTGCGAGCGGCTGCGCACTATCCCGAATTGGTTTCCGGTCTGATTGCATCAGTGCCCGCGCGCGATCGATTCGGCATGAGTGAAGAGGAGCGGGAATTCGCAGAGAAAGCCGGGATTCAGACAATCTTCGGTGGCTACAGCCGCACGATGAACAACGCGGCGCTGGCTGCGGTAAAGAAGATTTCCGAGAAAGAAGAGGTGCGAGCCGAGTGGACCAATGATCCTCTCATGCGCACAAATTTCTCGCCGAAAGAGTTCGTTCAGTTGGACGGATTTATGTCGCGCAATTTGGAAGCCGCAGCCCTGGTGAAAGACACGCCGGTGCTCTTTATTCAAGGGACGAACGACAAGCTTATTCGCCCGGCAGGAACGTGGAAACTTTTCGAGCGGCTAGGCACACCAAATCGACAGTTGGTGTTGAGCAAGAACTCCGAGCACCTTATCTTCGAAGAAGGGCAGTACAGGCAAGAAGACTTGAAGTTCGTCCTGTCCTGGATCAACAACAACATTACACGCTTGGATGTAATGGCTGATTCCACGGAGAAACTACATACGGTGGCATCGAAAGCGGAATATTCTTCCGGTGGTACTGGAGATGCTGATGAAACGCCGGAGATGATCGCTGCGGTAAGGAATGGAGGCTCGAGAGAGCGGTCTGCTTCTGCCAGCAACTCTGCCACGGAAGCGGAGCGACTTGCGGCCGCTACGCCGGCTGCGCTGCCGAGCATGCCGGAAGACAGAGAGTTCAAGAACCGCATACAGACGAACGATCGCCCGAAGATCAGTTACTGGATTGAGCTCTACAGAGGTGGAAAGGTTTTTCGCTGCAACAACAAAATGGAGTTCAAAACCGGCGACGCAATTCGCTTCCATTTGATTCCGGAAAGCGATGGCTATGCCTATCTCGTGATGAAAGAGAGTTCGACCGGAAAGAGCGATGTTCTGTTTCCAAACAAAACATACGGCTCACGCAACTTCTTGCGTAAAGGTCAAGACTATCCTATCCCTAGCGAGGGCTGGATGGCGTTTGATGCCAACCCAGGCACTGAGCAACTGGGGCTAGTTTTTGGAAAAGAGCAAATCGCCGTCACTCCGGAAAAACTCAAAAACGGGCAACTGACCGCGTGGGTTTCGTCATCCGATGACGGTTCGAAAGACCTTTGCCCGACGCGCCTGAAACTTTCTTGGGACGATCCTATGCCGGTTATGCTGCCGGAAGACTTCAAACCAATGTCACAAGTGGCACACTCGAGTGAAAGCAGCTTGGTCCGCCTGACTTCCACCAGCGGCGGAATGATAGCCGCAAACATTCAGCTTTTACACGGGAAGTAAAGCAGCCGATGTGTTATGCTGGCACGCCTTCCACACCGTTTGCAGGCGGCTCCCAGACTGGTTTTTAAGAGGTTGCCGACCGTCCGAAACGGGCATGTGGCGGACTTCGATAGCACGTAGACTCTCTCGTGCATCAGTATCTCTGGTTTTCAGGCTCACTTGGCAGGAGACCCACGATGCGTATTCGCAAAAGCACTCTAACCCTGGCTCTTTCCGGCATTTTGGCGCTCGGCCAACTCGCTTTCTTACCTGCGGCTAATGCAGGTAACGGCAGCAAATCCTTTGCCCCAGCCGAAGAAAGTGAAGCAACCTTCAAAAGAATTAAAACTCCCACTGACGCGCCGCTTAATGCGCCGATGGCTTCGTGGCTACCACCCGCTGGCGTGAAACCGCGTATCGCAATGTTGTGCATCCACGGCTTCAGCATGCACAAAGGTTGCTACGCCGCATTCGGTAAGGAGATGGCGAAAAACGGCATTGCGACTTATGCAATCGACATGCGTGGATTCGGCGAACGCAAAGAAATCGGCGGCAAGGTTGAACTCGACTTCGACGGAAGCCTGGTCGACATCAAGGCTTCGCTCGAACAGATTCAAAAGGCGCACCCTGGTTTACCAGTAATTGTCTTGGGCGAATCCATGGGTGGTGCAATTGCACTGCGCACCGCAGCACTATATCCGGAACTCGTCGCAGGCTTGATTTCGTCTGTGCCGGCAAAAGATCGCTTCAGCCTTGGGGACGAAGGCAACAAGGTAATGAAAGCCGGATTTCAAACGATGCTCGGTGGTTTCAACAAGCAAATGACAGATGCCGCAGCGTCCGTCGTTAACAAGATTTCCGAGAAGGAGGATCTGCGCAACACGTGGAAAACAGATCCGCTCATGCGCACTAGCTTCTCGCCGAAAGAATTCATGCAGCTCGATACTTTTATGTCGCGCAACCTTGATGCTGCCGAGATGGTGACGAACACGCCGGTGCTCTTTATCCAGGGAAGCAATGACAAATTGATTCGTCCAGCTGGAACATGGAAGCTCTTCGAAAAACTGTCCACATCAAATCGACAAATGGTCTTGAGCAAAAACTCCGAGCACCTGATTTTCGAAGAAGGGCAGTTTAATCCTGAAGACATCAAATTTGTGTTGACCTGGATGGATAGAAACATTGGTTCTCTCGATCCGGCAATCACTGGCATCAAAGACAAACTGCCAGTGGTGGCATCCAAAGAAGAGTACTCTGGTTCTGTAGCATCGGCAGCAACTGGCGCAGCAAGTGGTGCGAACAAAGACACGGATGCACCAACTGCGGCCCCGGCACCGGCTGCGCTTCCATCTCTCGCCTCCGGTGAGTTTAAAAACCGCATTGCTACTAACACTCGTCCAAAGATTAGTTATTGGATTGAACTCAATCGCGATGGCAAAATCTTCCGCTGCAATAACCAAATGGAATTCAAATCTGGCGATGCGATTCGTTTTCACTTGATTCCTGAAAGCGCTGGTTATGCGTATCTCGTAATGAAAGCCAGCACCACAGGCAAGAGCGATTTGCTTTTCCCGAATCAGATATATGGAACTGAGAACTACTTGAAGCCCGGTAAAGACTATTCCATTCCTGCAGAGGGCTGGATGCAATTTGACGGCAATCCGGGCACAGAGAGCTTAGGTTTGATGTTCGGACAAGAGAAGTTCTCGATCACGCCGGAAATGATCCGCAGTGGAAATCTGAGCTGCTTCAACGCCATTTCCAAAGGTCCAAAAGAAGATGGGAAGAAAGAAGTCTGCTCCACGAGGATGAAACTTTCTTGGGACGATCCGAATCCTGTGATGATTCCCGATGATTTCTCGCCGGTCTCCCAGATAACAAGCTCTTCTGCTGGAAGCAGCCTCGTGAGACTGACCTCCAATAGCGGCGAAATGGTGTCGGCGAGTATTCAGCTTTTCCACGGTAAGTAAAACTGTTACACGGTAAATAAACATGTTGAAAATTCGTTTTGAACGCGCTGCACTTTTGAGTCTTGCGAGTTTGTTGATGCTCGCGGGCACAACGTTTACGCCCGCATGGTGCCAGGCTTCCGGTGACAGTGCGAAGGCAGACATCAAGCCGGCCGCAAAGCTACAGGGAGTTGAATTTACTCAAATTCAAGATCTCAATCCGACCAAGAGCGGAACCAACAGACCGATCAAACAAAAGTGGGCGGTCGTCATCGGCACTTCGAAATTCAAAGAAGGACGCCTCAGCCCGGGCAAAGAAGATGACATGGCACAGTCGGCAAAAGAGTTTTATCAATTCTTGATCGATCCGCATGGCGGCCGCTTCGATGCTAGCCACGTAAAATTGCTGCTCGACTCCGATGCGCAAAAGCAAAACATTACAACGGCATTGGGTCCAAGCTTCCTCGGCAACGCCGCCGGCAAAGATGATCTCGTTGTTGTCTACATTGCCACCAGCAGTTTCCCAACAACCGATGGCAACACATACTTGTGCTCCTACGACTGTGCGCTCGACAATATCTACGGAACTTGCATATCTATGCAATCGTTGATGAGCTCGCTGAAGCAGAATGTTCACTCCGATCGCATCCTGCTCGTGCTTCAAGCTGGCTATAGCGGCGCAGCGAATCTGACGGAAGGCGCAAAATCGCTGGAACCGGTTAAGAAGCAATTCAACGTAGACATGGAAAAGGTTGTGTTGGGCAACGGCTTCATCATCTTATCCTCAAGTCAAGCAAATGAAATTACACACAGCAGCGCATTCTCACGCAATCTTATCGCAGCGCTGAGACAAGAAGATGGACTGATTGGGCTGAACAAAGCGTTCGCCATTGCAAGAGATAAGACTGCCAAAGAAACTGGTGCCGCAGACGCAAGAAAGAAACAAGTTCCACTAATGAAATCCGCATGGACAGGCAGCGAACTAGTTGTCGGCGCACCACCCGCGGAGCGCGTGGCAAACCTACCAGCGTCGGTAAGTTCATTCCTTTCAGCAGAAGGAGCATATCTGAAAGCCAGCAAGGCAATGGCAGAAGGAAAAGTAGATGAGGCACTGCAGCAATACAAGTTGGCAATCGTAGCCGATCCCAAATACGCGGATGCACTGGCAGACTACGGCACAGCACTTGCGCTTAAAGGCGACTGGAAAGGCGCTGCCGACTTGCAAAAACGCGCTATCGCAGCCAATCCGCACGATGCGCTCTATCACCTAAACTATGCACGCATCTTGGATAAGTTGGGTGATTCTGAAAACAGCTTGCGCGAGTTGAACCAGGCTTACACCATCAATCCGAAAGACACGACCGTGCTGATGGCGCTTTCGAGAAAGGCGATGTCTTCCGGCCAAATGAAGGAATCGGTTCGTTTCTTGGAAGAGGCAGTCGACTTGTACCCAGCGCGCGCCGATCTGCGCGAGCGCCTAGCATACGGGCTAATGAAGAGCGGAGAGGTAGACCAATCGGCTGCACAAGCGAAAGAAGCGGTGCGATTGGACCCGAAGTCACCTTCCGCACGAACAACCTTGGGTTCCGCGCTGATGGTGCAGGGCTACGTGGTGCCCGCAGTAAATTCATACAAAGAAGCGGTGAAACTAGCACCGAACGATCCCAGCACACACTTCTTACTCAGCAACTCTTTAGAAAAGAGCGGCGAACGTGAAGAAGCGATTGTGGAGCTGGAAACATTCCTCAAGTTATGTGACGCCTCCGACCCACGCGCCGCACAAGCAAAAGAGCGCTTAAGCAAGCTAAAGTCGCAATAAGCCCCCGCGTAGGGGCGCATTGCATGCGTCCTCCGGGCTCTCAACACCTTAGCAGCAAAGCGTAGGGGCGCATTGCATGCGCCCTCCGGGCTATCGACATCGCAGCAGCGAAGCGTAGGGCGCATTGCATGCGCCCTCCTGGCTCTCAACATCGCAGCAGCGAAGCGTGGGGGCGCATTGCATGCGCCCTCCGGGCTCTCAACATCGCAGCAGCGAAGCGTGGGGGCGCATTGCATGCGCCCTCCGGGCTCTCAACATCGCAGCAGCGAAGCGTAGGGGCGATGCCATGCATCGCCCGGTACCAGCGACCTGCCAGCGTTCGCAGGGAGTTAATGAAACAATCTCTCACGACCAGCGTCACAAGAAACATCGAGAAAAACAGCTCAAGCACAGCGATTATGAAGAAATTGTTGACTCGGGCGACTTCGACGAAAAACTGTTAGGATTCAGATAGAGGCCGTGTTAGGAAGCGGCGTGCTCCGCCCAAATGGGCGCTGTAATTTCGCGTCTGGAAAGCGTTACCAGATCAACAATGACAAGAAAACAAATGCGAATTGGAGCGATTGGCGTAGACAAAAAGAGCGGAATGCCTTTGGTTATCTTGCATGATCCCACTGGCAAGCTGATTATGCCGATCTGGATAGGTTACGCAGAGGCGAACGCGCTGAGCATGGCTGCCAGCAAGACCCAGTCACCACGTCCAACCACATACGAACTCATGTTGTCCTCGCTGAAGGCGTTAGACGTTCGTGTAAAAGACGTCTCCATTGAAGCGAACAATGAAGGAAAGTTCGAAGCATGGATCAATCTTGACGGTGGTCCAAACGAATCTGGCGGTCAACCGCTAAGCATCGAAGCTCGTCCTTCAGATGCCATTGTATTGTCTAGCCTTGCGGACGCACCGTTGTTCGTATCGTCCGACATTTTCGATGCAGTCGAATCAGAGCTTCAAGCGAAAGTTGAGGAGGAGGAGAACCAGAAGTTCAAAGAGTTTCTGCAAGACCTAAAACCTGGCGACTTCGCGAAATTTGCCTTGGAAAAAGAAAACGAGGTTTCGGAATCACAGGTAAATACGGAAACGAAAATAGAGCCGGAGCCGGAATCGGCGTCAGAATCGGAATCGGAATCAGAAACTGAATCGGAATCGGAAACTGAATCGGAATCGGAAACTGAATCGGAATCGGAAACTGAAACTGAATCAAAATCAGAATCGGAATCCGAGTAAAACCAAATCCAAACCTATTCGAAGTGACTTCCGGCGAAAGTCGGTGGGCGCGTGCAACGCGCCCCCACGCGTTGCTGTCGACATAGCCCCACGCGTTGCTGTCAACATAGCCCCACGCGTTGCTGTCGACATAGCCCCACGCGGATGTCGAATTAGACTACAATGGTCTCGGCAATGGGTTCTGCTTTACGGGGCTATTCCGTGACCACCGAGGCTGCCGCAGCTGCGACCGAGCAAAAGAAAGTTCCAGCAGTTCTCGTAGAAGGACTGGTCAAATCCTATAGTTTCGGACGAATCAAAGCGCTCGATGGAGTCAACCTGCAAGTAGACGAAGGCGACATCTTCGCACTCATCGGTCCAAACGGTGCAGGTAAAACAACTTTGATGGGCTGTATGCTCGCGCTTCTGCGAGTCAATAAAGGGCGCGTCAAAATCTTTGGCAAACCGGCGGATCATATTGATGTCCGAAGGGTCACAGGTTTTCTGCCGGAAAGACCGAGCTTTGAATCATGGATGAATGCGAAAGAGTTTTTGCAGTTTCATCAAATGCTAGCAGGCAGGTCTGCTGATGAGACTGCAGCAGAAGACATAAAACAAGCTCTAGAAGCGGTGGAACTGGAGACAGTCTCAAAAAGACAGATCTCAAAGTATTCGCGTGGAATGCTTCAGAGACTCGGGCTTGCGCAAGTGATGGTGGGCAAGCCCAAAATCTGCTTTCTCGATGAACCGACATCCGGGATGGACCCACCCGGCATGGAGATGGTGCGTACTTTGCTTACGCAGTTTCGAAAGCAGGGCGTTACCGTGATAGTCAACTCCCACCATCTCGATGAAATTGAGCGCGCTTGCACGAGATTTGCTTTCATTCGAAAAGGCAAAATCATGACGCAAGAAAGCATTAGCAATGTTGCCAGCAAAATGATGATTGCTTGCTGGGCGGGTGGTGTCGCACCCGAAGCAGCGATTCTCAATGCCGCACTCAACGAATGTGGCGGGACGCTTGCAGACTTGAATGACGAGCACGAAAAATAATGCTGAACGATCGGCAGGACGCTTCGAAAGTAATTGAGACATTGGTGAAAAACCAAATCAGCATTGAAGAAATCTTTTTCGATCGTCGCGGACTTTCTGAGCTTTTCAAAGTTGAAGTCAGCGACGAAAGACGTTCAGACGATTCCAAAAATAGTCCGACTGGGTCGACTCCAGGGTCGACTCAAGATTTGCCACCAGGTCAGACACCCGACTCAAACTCAGGTGCAAATTAGGATGAATAAAGCCATTTTTCTATTCACAATGAAACGTTATTTTCACTGGGTGAATCTGGCTGTGGGCACGATATTGCTTCTGTTCTGCTCAATAACTTGCGGGATGCTGCAAACCGTCGATACGCCTCTGACTAAAGAGGCTGCCCGCTCTTTCCTATTCGGTCCACTAATTCCCATAATGGTGTCGTATTTGGTGATAAGCCCGCAGGTAGCAAACTCACAGCGCCGCAAAGACGGCGAGTACCTTTCCCTTATTTTCTCTCGACCGATTGAACGTTGGTCATATGTAGTCACAAAGTGGTTAACGGGTAGCACCTTTGTCCTCTTGGTCATGACGCTCCAGGTAGCTCTTTCCTACGGAATTTCTTGTATTGTAGGCGCATTCTTTAGCGTGCAACCTGGAAACGTTTTGGATGGGTATGCAATCATCGACGGGATACTCAATACGCTCGGATTCACAGCACTCGTTGTGTTCATCAGCTCGATGCCGCAGAGGTATGCAGCGATCGTGGTGCTGCTTTACGCGTACATCATATTTCTTTTGAGTTTCACAGTTGGCACTGCTTCTTATCTTGATTCGCTTTCGATTGAGCAAGTTTCGAAAAACATGACTGCGATTGCCCAGTTGCTCTTCAGTATTTTCTGTGTAGGCTTTGATTCTTACCATGTGGTCAACTCATCAAACTTGCCTGTAGCGAATGTGCTTATTTACATGTCCAACGTTGTTCTTTATCTGACTCTAGCGACGCTGGTAATGTCTTATCGGGAGTTTTTCTACGCCAATGATTGAACCTGGGCGAACGAACCTTATCCCAAAGACCTTGCTTGGGCTGTGTATCGCGTTGTTCATAATGCGAGCTTCTGCCGTTTTTTATGGCACATATTTTCAAAAGGCACCAGCCAAAGCAATCACGTGGCAGCAACCAAAGCCGATCGACCGCTCGCGCCGAGACCTGCTATCTAAGCCGACTTTGTATTTCTTCTATGAAGACCACAGTCCGCTGCAAAAAGTTACGGCAGAAGTATTTGAGAGCATGCTGTTTCAGAACCGCGAAGTTGCGCGTTTAGTAAAAGACGAGTTCATTCCAGTGAAGGTAGCGGTCAACACAAGCAATTCCGAACCTGCAAAATCACTGACCAACACGCTGGGTGTTTACCAATATCCATCGATTTACATCACTCTGCCAAACGGCAAGTCCGTTCATCACGTATCCTGGCAATCAGATAGGATGTTTCACGCGTTTCTTAATGATGCTTTGATCGCAAGGGCTCCAAAAGCCGCGGGCGCGGCGATGGAAAACTTAGATTGGGCTCTTGCATGTGAGGCGTATGAGCTTGCATTTAAGGAGCACGCTTACTCTCCCTACTCGAGCATCTGTGATGAAATCTACTGGTCGATCGCGCTCAGACATCAGAATAACGAAGCGAAGGCAAAGCAAGTGCTGGAAAGAGAATGGAAAGAGCGCCGAATACCAGAGTTTATACGGGGTAAGGAAGACTGGCCCAAACCATGCATTGATTATTTGCTCGGAAAGATAACAGCCGAGGACCTGGAGAAGAAGGCAACGCTCGATCCTCATTCGTACAAAAAGGCCTTATCGCAATACGTTATCGGCGAAAATTTGCTTTTGCAAGGAAAACGCGATGAGGCGATTAAAGCTCTAAAACTTTCTGCGGAGGCGAGTAAGGCCTATTATATGCATGACTCAAAGTATGCGCGAGCACAGTTACGGCAGCTCGGCGAAAAGGTAGAGGATGAAAAAGACGAATCCGATCTTCGCAGCATTTATTAGTTTCCGCCCTCAAGAGTTAACTCACCTAAGGTACAGTCAGCGCGTACTAAATAAGTGTCAATCACTCACTTGATGTTTTCATGTGAAACTTTAGAAAAACAAAATGATATATCGCCTAGATTTCTCAGCTACGAGCTTACGCTTTCCTCTCATAAAGCGCGTCTATAAACTCATTATTTCTGTGATTCCAGAATTTATCACTCGATAACTGGAATTTTCGGCCGCGAAATGACGACACGAAATTCAGAAATGTTCCCAGATGAAATTCAATTCGTCTCGCGTTTACGTTCGCAAAGTTGACCGTCGAAAAATGGCGCGGCACAATGCGCACATTCCAACGAACGGAGACAAACCGCTATGAAAACTATTCTTTCTTTGGCAGTAGTAACTGCATTCATTGGCTCTGCAGCTATGGCTCAGAGCAGCGATGCGCCTAAGGCACCGGTAGCACCACCGACCATCGGCGAATTGCACCCAGCACCGGTTCCGCAACCTGCTGAGTCAAAGAAGATTGAGGTTGTCCCTCAAGAGAAAGAAAAAACAGCGCCGGCCCAAGGCGCTGACAAATAAGGAAACAATCAAAGCTGTAACGGCGACCGAGAGGAGACTGGAATACCAGTCTCCTCTTCGTTCGTGGCGAAACTTTTAAACGCTCAGCTAAACGCTCAGCGCCAAATCCAATGCATTCGATTCGGCACGAAATGCCCACCCTTAGCGAGTTGTTCGTCGAGATTCAAATCATTCGTAGCACACTGTCTGAGAATTTCAGCGCACTGCTTGTTGGCTATGAAACCTTCGCTGTTAAGCGAGTAACAGCGTAATGCCGTCACGCAAGATTTGTCAGTCAGATATCCAGCAGACAATGCTTTCTTCGCAAGCTGCTTTGCGGTGAGTTCCAAACCGCCCGTCAAACTTTCCATCATTTCCGGATGAACAATTCCTGAGGTAATAAGCAACTGTCCAAATGTCAACGTGGGCGTTGGCGGCACCGCAGGTGGATCAAGCTCACCCAGCGCCTGATAGATCGAAATTTCCTTGGTGTTTGCACTCTTAAGGGCTTCGGCAGCCTGATAAGCCTTAATAGCACCACTGGTGATCATGCCTTGCAAAATGATGGCGTTCTCAACAGTATCGTGTGTCACAAAGCCTTGTTCGATGAAAATGTGCCCGAGCTGCCGTCCGCGCAAGACATGAATTTCGAGACACTCCAGCATGTCAGTGTCTGAAACAAAACCAGCCATCGCAAACAACTCGTACAGTTTCGGACCCTGATCCGGCTCTTCGTGGTGGAGATTGAGTCTGAAGAATGTTTCTTCGACAGTCTTGTTCGTCCTTCTTACGGACTGAACAGCCTCAACAGCCGTTGCATAACCGAGCTTTTCGTCCTGCAGCAACATGCAGCAGGTCAGTGCAGCTTTCATAACATTCGCTGTCACATCACGGTTGAACACCAGAATGCGTCCCATTTGCATGCCGGTTTCCAGTGAAGTATTGAGAGCGCGACCAATCTGCTCGTTGTTGATAATCCCCGCTTCAACCAGCAAGTCGGTAATTTCGTTGGATGCACTGGGCATGTTATTGGTTTTCTTGTGCTCTTCACCCAAGGACGCCAGGGCATCTTCAAAGGACAACTGCTGGGTCGAGGCTATCCGCAGTGCTTTTACGGCAATATCCGTCGAAATCTGGTTGTCACGAACCATGGATTCCGCCAGCAGCGCCTTATCCATCGTGTACTGGCTCACATGTCGGAGCATGACCAGCACTTTGTGGAGGGGCGTGCTGAGCCGGGCAGAAGAGGCGTAACCCTCATTAAGCGTGCTGAGGTCGATAATGCGCGCCCCCGTCAAAAGCAACGACAGGACATCGTTATCGCGATTTTTTGTAAGCATGTGAAACTCCCGTCCAACGCCATGCCATTGGACTGTCCGAGAATTAGGTTATTTCTCCTAAGATGCCCAGTGTACGGGTCTTTCCAACCAGAAACAGTGGGGGTAGCCTATATTGATTTACGCATAACCTTATAAGGTTTATGAAATATGGCTTAGATCGGTTTCACAAAGCTTACGATGTCATTAACTTGCCACAAAGCGGCCTTACAATAGGGCGTTCTTAACCGGAAACCTACCTTATATAAGTCCCGTGGCACCTAAAATAGCTCCGCCCACCCAAGGCTGGCGTCGAGCACTCTACCAGACAGTTTTTGAATCAAACACACGCATGGGTCGCGCGTTCGACCTGATGCTAATAGCTGTCATCCTGACCTCAGTCGCAACAGTGATGCTGAACAGCGTACATTCGCTGCGCGAGCGGTATGGCGACCTCTTCTTTGCTCTTGAACTCGGCATTACAGCGATTTTCACAGTTGAATACGCGTTGCGCCTGATTTGCGCACCTAACAGATGGTCCTACGCGAAGAGCTTCTTTGGTATCGTCGACTTGCTGTCAGTGTTGCCTACATACATTGCTCTGTTTTCTGCCGATGCGCACTATCTGATGATTGTGCGCATTCTGCGTCTAATGCGCATCTTCCGCATCTTGAAACTGGCGCGCTTCTTACATGAAGCCGAAGCGCTCAAGCGTGCGCTTCAGTTGAGTCTCCCCAAAATAACAGTGTTCGCCGCAGCGATTTGCGCCATCGTCGTAATCGTGGGCGCATTGATGTACGTTGTTGAAGGCGAAGAACATGGCTTCTCGAACATTCCAATCAGTATTTACTGGGCAATTGTGACTCTCACAACAGTTGGCTACGGCGACATGTCTCCCAAGACGCCGCTTGGGCAATTCTTGTCTTGCATCGTAATGATGCTCGGTTATGCAATCATCGCAGTGCCAACCGGCATTGTTTCTGTGCAGTTGAATCAAGTGAACAACACCGCAACTGCCTGCAAGAAATGCGGCGAGAAATCACATGAACGTGACTCTTCATTTTGCCGCATCTGCGGGAACAATCTCCTGGCACCAACGCCGGCTCCTGGCTCCACCCCTGAAAGTGCAGATGCATCACTGGTGGTGCCGGATAAAATCGGAACGCTCGAAACTGAGTTGAGCTTGTACACCAATCAGCTCGAAAGGCGCAATCGGTTGGAACGGCGGAATCAAGTAGAAAGACGCAAGTAAGTAGACGTAGTTAGCAGAAAGACGTAGTAAATGCACACTCCAACGACTGAAGTGGACCTCAAGCGCGAATACCACAAATGGCACAGCGACAGTCTCAATCGTGAGATGGAACTGCTCAGCTTTGGTCATGCAGGCGCGAGAGTAATCGTTTTCCCGACCTCTTGCGGACGCTTCTTCGATTGGGAAAACCGCGACATGATCAACACCTTGGGTCATCATATTGAACAAGGTTGGATCCAAGTATTTTGCGTAGATAGCGTCGACTTCGAGAGCTGGTGGAATTTCGATGCGCATCCTAAAGACAAAGCGTTGCGCCACCTTGCATATCACAAGTACATCATTGACGAAGTTCTTCCTTTTACGAAGAAGAGAAATGACAATGACTACGTCATTGCATTAGGGGCGAGCATGGGTGGCTACCATGCAATGGATATTGCGATGCGATTTCCTCAGAGCTTCAACAGAACAATCGGCATGAGCGGTCCTTACGACATGCATCAAATGAGCGAGCCGTATGACGTTTTCTCATGGGTTCACGGTTACTACGACGATAATATCCGCGAATGCGATCCTACTGAACTAGTGAAAGCTGCCTCTGATGAGCACATTGAGAAACTGAAGAAACTCGACATCATTTTCGCGATTGGGCAAACAGACCCGCTCTTTCGTGGCAATGCGATGTTCGATGACGTTCTAAACGCGAGAAATATTCCGCACTCCTTCCGCATCTGGGATGGTTTCGCACATGATTGGCCGTATTGGCATGAAATGGTGCTGCACTACATCGGCGGCGACGGGACAAGATAAACTACTGTAACCCTGATGGCTCGGCCAACGGGCTGGTGGTGCGCTTCAGGTCAAAAATACCTGTGTCTTGCTTTTGGAGCGCAAAGTCTTTCACCGGTCCAAGGTTGCCGAACCGATGCATGTTCGAAACAAGCCAGAATGGCAATTCGTGGTTTGTTTTTGCGTCGGTGATATCGACCATCTCGATGCCAGGCACCTTCGCAAGTGGCGTTGCCAGCGAACCTGGCGAACCAAGGCGCTTAAAACCTCCATGAGCAAATGCTGAAGCGCGCAAACGATCATCCGAACGAGAAAAATAAATGCGAGTTTTCTCAGCGTTCGCGGCGAACTCGTCTGCGTGATTCAAGAACGTCTTTCCATCAGTATCCGCATTCGACATAATCAATTCATTGAACTTCTGCGGTTCCTGCGCGTTACCATGCGGTTTGCGACGCAACAGAGCTTGGTCCAAAATGATTGCACCCATACTATGCCCGACCAAGGTCATGTTATGCGCGCCAAGAATTTTCTGAACAGACCCGAGCGAAGACAAGAAACCATCGACAGTTTGCTCAGCCAAAGTTTCATTCTGCAAGTAGCGCGAAAAACCTTTTGGCGACACCCAGTCATATAGAAGGACTGGAACCTGCATGTGCGAAGCTAACTTGGCAGCACGCAACATCGACGTGTCGAAAGTAGCGCAGCAGCCATGGACGAAAACAACAGTTTCCTTGCTTCCGGACCGCTTGCGATAAGCATCAAATGCGCCAACCATCTCGTCTCTTGTGAAGGTTGCGTTTCTGATGAAACACAGATCAGGCGGAGGAGCGAGAGGATGCAATTTCTTCGCATCATGATCCACCTTGAGGCGCTGCCATTGCATGCGCTCCTCTGTTTTCACATCCAAAGGTGAACGCACCGGATATGGCACCACAACATTCTTGACACCGAACAATAGACCGCTAAGATTCTCGTCTTCCGAATAATCAACGCTGCCGTTTTTGCCAGCGTAGGAACGATTGGTCGCAAAGAATACAGGTACAATGAGCCAATCTTGCACTCCCTTCGTATCGTCAGGCGGTGGTGGCATTACGACTGAGCAGGAAGATAACAGCTGTGTCCAGAAGATGGAAAGGAAGACCATCAGTAAGCCGGAAACGCGACGTGTCCGCAAGCCAAAAACTATGGGTCGGGTATATTTCAGATTCGGGAAAGAATTCAAACTTTGCTATTTCCTTTGGCGGGTGCTCTACTTTTACTTTTCCGAAAGCGCAGCGCTCTAAAAGGATATCAGGCCGGCGATAGCGGTTCCATATTGAGTTGCGGTTGCCAGACACTCGCCTTGCATTCACATAGATGTAGGGGTGGCATTCTTGCCGCCCGTGCCTCTATTCACGACCAATTCACACGTGTCAAGGTAATGTCATACCCCCATGTTAGGTTAGAGCAGACTCTATCCTTGCCAGTTTCTAGAGGTTTTCCATGTCAGACAAGACTTGCGGGCCGGCACAATTCGATGCAATTGCAACACAGTTGAACGAAGGCAACCGAAACGCCGCCAATAATCTCATCAACGAGTGCACTCTCAGCTTGCCCGGCGCCACGGCATACTTCAATGACTTCCGCCAAAATGCTGAGGCAATAGTGAATGGAGACCCTGCGGCAATGAGGCGCTCCGAAGGAATCTTCAACGAACTCGCAAATCAAGAACGACAATTATGGAGCTCTATTCGTGACGCCGCCAATAATAGGAATTCAAATGGATTGTGCAAACTGGAAATTGTGGAAGACCAACAATCCGGTCCGCACGCGAGATTGACCGGCGATAAATGTAACTAGTTTGTTTTTTGGGAATTTCAAGATTTTTTGAAAATTGCCGCGCTAAGGTGCGAAGAACCAGCGCTCACAGCGCTGTTCCACGAAGCAATAAGACAATGTCATGGAAATTTTCTCGCACACACATGCGACTTCGTACGGTCGCACATACGCCGACTCGGACGAAGCATACCTGCAGGAATCTCTTGAGCCAGCAGACAGGCTAACGAATAAAGAGATACAGCAAATCCGATCGATTCGAGAAGAAATTGAGTCGCGGACAAGGTTAACACGATTTGAGGCGCGCTATATTTGCGTGCTGAAAACTGCTGAGGAGAAATCTCATGCTTCAGGATCAAACCTCACTGAAGTTATAAAAAACATCCGGAATCTTCTAAATGATGCTGAAAGAGCTAACTCGATCGAAAGGAGGTCCATTTTAATTGCATTCCTAGTCGCGTTACTTGCAAGTCACCCACAATAGAAATTACACAGAGTCTCTAACCACAAGCGACTTCTAGCCGAGAGATGTTCGACACTTATCTACACTGCAAAAGTGGAACCTAAAAGAACCAATACTTTTTTACAGTTTCATGACAGGCAGTCCAATATCTCCTGCGCTCCGCACGGCAACCAAACCTTGAGCGCTCATCTCGTACCAACTTCTTCGTGATTGTTCCTTAACAGATTCACAGAAATTTTCGAAGTAACTCTTGCTTAGACAAATATCACAGGTCCAGCTTTTCAGACATCTATGCTGCACATTCACGGAGCCGTTGGCACAATAGGAACAGTCTCGTTCAGTCGCTCATCACTCAGTTGATCCTTAATCATCTCAGTAAGTTTTTCGACGGCATTGTCTTCCAGAACATCGAGAAACTTAATCAGCGGCAAGTTGGATATAGCTGCGATTCTTCTCACAATACTAGCGACTTTTCCTTGTGCTGGTGCCTGATCGAAATCCTTAGCAAATTTGTTAGCTAAAGTGCGAAATCTTTCTTTTAGCAAATTCTGTAACTCTTCATCTTGCAGGATCTTATCTGAAATACCTGTCAATCGCGGAGGGCACGGAAGGAGGTTTGCAGCTTCTCCAACCAGTGGGATAATTCGGAAATGCTCTTTCTTGACTTTCCTGCCATTGGCATTCTCATATGATTGGATTCCTGTGGAATGCGCACTAAAACCGTCTTTAGAGTATCCATGCATAATTGGATTTGTAACAGGCAAATCGAAATGCTCTAGTAAGAAACGCTGGCAATTGTATTGACCCAACAGATAGTCATGGTGCCGCAAATCTTCCGAGAAGAAACCAGCAAATGCTCCTAAGAGAGCGCAATAGCTTGGATACTTATATGGTTGTCCATTACAATTATTTCTATCGCTTGGACTAATCAAATAGCGACTATATACGTCTTTATTCTGTGCTAAAGCCAATTCTGAAAGTTTGAATCTCGAAATGTTCAAGAATGTTGGAATCACAGACTTGAGCACAGAGAAAAGACTCTCATCTTCACAAACATTTCCCGGAAGTCCATTTAGTGGAGAAACCATCACTATTGACTGATTTGCTTGTTCGCCCACGCTCGCAAGAGTCTTTCTTCCATTTCGTGTTAACGCCGTTCTAGCAAACTCAAGAGGATCATTATTGACCATACCACCGTCTACAAGAAGCCATTTTCGACTATCGTTCTCTGTGAAAATCCAGGACGGTTTTACTGTGGCTGTCTCATAGGTGTGATGCTTTCGCTCAGCGATATACATGTCATTTTCATCACCTCTCCGCTTGTTTATTGCAGTCGGAACTAGGAAAGGGCGAGCGAGATAGTCTGCAACGGGTCTGGTCTTCGCTCGGGCCTCTAGAACAACCGGAAATGATCCACTAGCAATTGCCGCCTCTTTGAATTGCAACCAGTTCGGGTCGTCCTGATCGTAGAACCGGCTTTCATCAAGCGAAATAGCTTTGCATTCCGAAGTAGACTGTGGTGGCTCTCGGAAAGACATTACATAGTGCTGGTAGTCAGCATGCTGTGTCATTCCATGAACTCCACTGTGGAAGCTAATGTTGTAAGGAACTCCAGTGAGATTCGTGACCGAAAAATAGAATTCCAAGTCATCATCCAGCCAGCTAGGTCTGAGTGCTGGAGATCGGCGATCAACTTTAGCGAAGTCTCGGGCAATTTCGTCAACCACACCTGAGTTCAAAATGCTTCTAATTTTGTCCGAATCCTTCAGCGCGTTCAAATCGGAATTGTTTAGCAATCTCTTCATATCAATTCTTCGCACCCAGCTATCGTAAAAACGATTGCGCAAACCTTTGTCTATTGCTTGCCCGGCATCGTTTGCTACGCCTTTCTTCCTTTCTGCTTCTTCAGAAAATGATTCAAACTCTCCAAGTACAGCTCCTGGAATAAGACATGCAGTTAGTGCGCCGCCAGAGTTACCAGATACAACTTTCAATTTCACCTTGTGGTCAGGAACTGTACGCTTCCCTGCAACGATGTCCCGATCCTTTTGACTCTCCCACTCATTAAGCGCAAAGATGAGGAAATCAATTACACCCGCAGTGTATGCACCAGAAGAGACTGTGCCGGACAAAACAAGGCCGAGTTCATAGACTCGCTCTTTGCGAGGAGCAACGGGCGGAATCGGCTCATTCTTCTTTTCTTTGGGTGGCATGATCTACTCCTCCTATTTCTTTCTAGGTTCTAATTACTTAGTCATCAATTCACACTCAATTCTTCAGCTTGCAAGCAAAGCGAACTTTGATACCTGAGGCGCTAATCTCAGGGTCATTCAAGTCCAAAGATTCCAAAAACTCTGGTGGAGAAATCTCAGTTTTCTTAAACTTGTTCATGAATCCATCCGCAATCTTCTGCGTAATCTGTAATTTGTTCATAAACCAAAAAACAGGATCAAAGAAACCAGGCATCTGAACTTTGCACTTATCGAAAGCAGGGTCAACTTGAAACTTACCGTTCGGCAAATTATTGATATCGATTCCTTTGATTCTTGCTTCAATAACCACCTTTCGAGAGTGAAGAGGATTTCCAATCAATGGTAGTCCGGAAATTCCCTTGTGAAAAATTCCGTTCGCTCGAAGTATGAAGTCATTACTCTCGGGATTGACTTGCACGACGCGCAGCTGTGAAACGCCGGAGTCAGTCACGCTTGAACCAGGCGGCGCAAGATCCAAATTCTTGGGAACGACGGCGGTCAACAATCCGTTTAGGCGATCAGACGGAACTGCGAAGGTTGCATTTTCCAACGTTATCTTTGGTTCTGCTTGATCAGCTCTATCAACTTTCATCATGCCGCCAAGTGAAATTGCGACTTTCGACAGTTTGGCAGGTTTGAAATTTTGCCTCTCAACTTGCAATCCGTTCGCGCGTCCGGATACCAAGATTGTGCTCAAAGCCGAGGTATTTACACTTGCGTTGAGGTTCAACACAGTGTCATTCAACTCGAAGCGATCAGCATCTTTTTCAAACAAAAGTCTTGGCATAGTCAGCTTGGCCTGCCAGTCAGGACAGACAAGAGACCCAGCTTGATCAAGATGGAAATGCGAGTTTTTAGCAAGCATAGCTGAAAATGCGTGTCCTGTGCGAACTTTGTTTTCGGGAAACACTTCCCAATCCTTTTTGACAGAAATCGTTGCACGAAGAACTTCAATGTCTTCCGAAATTTCTGTTCCATTCAACGCACCTAGATCAACCTTCGCATTGTGTATAGGCAGCTCAAAGGTTTTATGCGGGAACACAACCTTCGCATTCGCATTCTCGGCTCTTACACTCGCTCCATCCAAATGCCAAGTCCGCCCTTTCACAACAAGGTCGCCGGGAAGTGAGATTCTCGAGCTAACTAATCTTAGTTGATTTTTTTTATCCGCAGTGACCAAGTCAATGCCTTTGCATGAGAACTCACTGCTCTTCAGTGCAAGGACAGGACTCTCACCTTTCTTCAGAACAAGTAGGAGTTTACTGAAGGAGAGATCCGCGTTCTCTAGTTGCAATTTTCCCGGGGCTGCGGCCGCTTCGACACCTTCCAGCTTTACCATTCGATCATTGTCTGGTGTCGAAAGCTCAACCGCACTTGCATCAGCGCTTGGTGCAACAAGCAAGGAAAAAGCCGAATCGATACTACGAACAGTAAATCTCGAAGGGGACGGACTTGTTGTCTCATACTCAAAACTATCGGCCTTTACTTTAATGCTTCCAGCCAAAGTCTTATCGGCGAGGCGCTTCAAGTTTGAAACTAGGATCGAAGTATTAGACCCAAACGCAATAAAAGCACTCTGTTCTGTGGGACCAACTGCAATCTTTTGTCCTGCTGCTGGCTTCCAAAAGAGTTCATCTATGGACAGGGACGAAAAACTATCAAGTTCCAAAGGTCGAGAAGAAACAGAAATGGGTGAACTGGTAATCCATTTCTGAAACGCCACACTTAGAGCACAGTCACAACGGACGGAATTATCTGCGAGTTCAAATGTAGATACAGTGACTCCCTCTCCAGTTGTCGTGGCTAACACAACAGGCGGAGCAAACTTAACCTTTCCGGACAAACTGCGCTGATCAGGCGTTGACCCAGCACTTACATCTGGCAGCAAAATATCAATCTCAACGTCGGTCGGCACTTTGCAGACAACATTCAAACCCGTCGGCAACGAATAACTACCGACGGCTAGGGCACCATGGGATTTGAAGCGCATCTCCCCGGTAGCTTGCAATAGTCGCTTCAGCGCCGCTCCCGATTGAGCGGAGCTCGACGAAGGGACACTCGGAGCGGAGGACGTAGCTACAGGCGCGCCAAGGTAAGGAGCTGAAAGAACGGGCAAATCGAAAGTTACCAGCAAAAGAGCTGCAAGAAGAGCAAATGACGAAACCATTCTCATCTCTTCAGCCGACCTAGTTGAGATTAGGAGTTTCATTATGGCTGCGGTATCTCCACATGATATGCAGGATCATTTGGCGGTAGCAGAAGACGACTGATTTTCTTCTCATTGCTCACCGCTTTGATAAACGCCTGGCTACGCGGTGCAATTGCGGCAGGATCGATATCCAAAACATTCAACTTCTTCGGATCCGCACAATGCTTAGAAACCTTTTCGGGTCCAAGGCTGAGGATCAGCTTTTCCATCTCTGCCTTAACTTCGGTAGGGGTCTTTTTGCCGGTGAGCTTTGCATAGAGATCCACTACCTTGTCCCCGTTTGGACCATAGAGTGCGCGCTGACTCGCCGTACCATGTTTCACAAGGTTCTCATACATCACACGCGCTTGATCTTTGGCAGTTCGTTGAGTGCTAGTTATGATCACCGAGGTAATACCAGCAGTTTTCAGAACACTTTTGAGCACATCAAGTGAGTATGTACTAACTGATGCAGCATCTTGTGGCTTTGCAAACTTAACCTGCGGTGTTGCTCCTGCAGCAGCTGCTCTCGCCGCTTTGGCAGCGGCTTCCGGCTTTACTGGGGCGGCAGCTTTGGCGCTCACTCCTGCTACAGCAGCTTTAGCTGGAGGCTTCTTTCCAGATTTTGTCTTGTAAAAGTTCACCAATTTTGCTTCTGCAGTCTTGTCGGCACAGGCATTTCCAATCGAGTGCATTACATCCCAACAATTCTTATCCGTAACAAACTTGAGTTCTCCGGTAAGAAACATAAGTGTTTCTGTCAGGCGACGATAGAACAACCCAGCAGTAAAGTGTCCGTCACTATTACAGAACAAATGCATCTGCAGCGCGGCCGCTTCGTACTTGCTAGCTTTCAATTCTTTAAGCAGAGTGGTCTGTCCACCACTATTTCCCGTAGTCAAAATGAACTTGCCGAGATTGTAAACAAAGCTCGACAATGCATCGAATTGATCTTGGGTTAGCAGTACACCAGCATCGGCTGTAATCTTGCTCGAATGAGAAGCAACATCCTTCTCAAAGAGCTCCTCTGCAGCCGCAAGAGTTATCCCATTTTTCATTGAGATTTTCTCTTGGGCTGACATCTTGTGTCCCCATCCAATAGTCATGACTCCCGGTGGATCTGCAGCACCTTGGTACGGAATGGCCAAACCATTTTTTGTCACGATACCTTCGTAGTGACGAATCAAATTGAGTCCCTTAGCAGATGTTTGCATTTAACCTCTCCCACAGTAATTTAATGCGTGCGCCGCGATGCTTCCCCGCACCTCACAGCACAGAGAAAGTTCTAATTTTGCTGGCTACCTCTGCGACAAAGTAGCGATTAGTTTTCTACCGTTTCTTCTTAGATGATTTCGGTTTAGGTGACCTTGCTCTTGCAGTTTGTTTCTTTTGGAGTGTATGCCTAGCGCCGGCTGTTTTCTTTTTGCCAGTTGCTCGGCTAACTTTGGACTTTCGATGTGCAGTTGATGTGGTTTTTGACTTCGATTTCGAGGTAGCCTTCTTTGATTTCGAAGCTTTCGCCTTTGATTTACTAGGCTTCGATTTCTTCTTAGCTCCTGGCATTTTACTTGCCATTTCTACGGCAGCAGCCGCGTTCACACGTCCGTAGCCATACCAATCACTGTGTCCATCGGCATTGTATCTACCACCTGCCGGGTCAATCTGATCGCAAGTCTGCTTGAGGATGTCTTTAACCTGAATTGGTGTCAAAGTAGGGTTGACTGCAAGCATTAGAGCAACAACACCCGCCGTTCCGGGTGTAGCACTCGAGGTGCCGCCGAACGAGTTGGTGTACTTGCCTTCGGCGTCTCCGAGTTTAGTCGAACCAGGGTTGTAACCGCCCTTACCTGTGCGGTCGATAGTCCAAATGCCTGTCGTCAGTGTATTGTCCAGCAAATCGTTGCTAGGGAATGTGCACCACACTGACTTACCATAATCACTGTAAACGCTCCGCGTGCCGGTATCATTGCAGGCGGCGACAGCAATCAGCCGGTCGTAAGACGCATAGCCATCGTATTCTACTGATTCGTTTCCGTTCCCGGCAGCAAAAAGCACTACACAGCCTTTTTTCTTTCTTCCATTCAAAAGAGCGTAATCAATTGCAAGCTTTGTCGAATCAGGAAGCGGTACAAACTGTGTATGTGCTGGATCATTGGGATTCCAATACTCTCCATCCATCGGTCCCCAACTGCACGAGATAACATCCGCGCCATGATCAGCAGCCCACATAAAAGCATCGGCTTCATCCTGCGAGCCCAGATCAGAAGCAAGCCTGATGGGCATTAGTTTTGATTTGGGCGCAGTTCCTGATGCTTTAAACTTCCCATTTGCGCATGCAACGCCTGCAACAGCAGTTCCATGATTAGAATCAACGCCTACTGGTCGAGGATCTTTGTCACCTGATGTCACATCATAAGGTGCGATGATTTTTCCCTGTGTTGCAAACTCTTCATGGTAGATGTCCACGCCATCATCGATAATGGCGATGACGATTCCATCCCCCTCAGTAAATTTCCATGCCTTTTCAAGATTGGCATGCTGATCTATAACCGTCTGATTGATAGAAGTGCGTTTAAGATGCCATTGTTTAGAGTAAATGGCTTTCTTTCCTTTCTCCCTAATCAGTTCGGGGTGACAATACTCAACCAAATTCTTATCGAGTAGTTCGTCCGCAATTTCGAAAATCGCCTGTCCAGTCCCGTCGGCAGCGGCAAGGAAGTAGCTATTTTTCGCATATTTGAGAGGACGTTTGATTGTTAGTTTCATCTGGTCTAAAAGCTTCTTACAGCTAGCGACAGTCTCCTTGTCGTGAAACTTGACGAAGAGGTTCTCTGTATAAATGACCGGTCTTTTGGACTGAGGATCAATTAGGGCTCTGCCAGCAAACTTGATCTCTCGCTCGTCCTTGAGCACTTTTCGCGCACTATCCCGAATTGCTACAGTATGCCCCTCTCGTGGTTTCATTACCTCGACGCCTGGGCATCTTGAATCAAAGACAGTCTCAAACTTTGTAAGGAGCTTTCGACTCTCAAGGGAGAGTGGTGTAATAGGCAAAGCAGTGCCACGTTGCGTCCTAACGACTAACTCGTTACTCTCGACTAATTTAAAACGTTTACCACCCTTACCACCGTATTGAAATTCCACCATGGTCTAATACCTCTTATGCAATCCATCGAATGGCTACCGTGAATAAGTTTCCAGAAAAAATTCCACACAGCTTGCAAAACAACACTATGTTCTATCGGACTGATGATCTTTTTGCGCTAGAGGGTAGCTCACACAAAAACGCCATGTATGAACTAACGACGCGGAGTAAGGTGTTCAGCGTCTTCGATTCAAGATCTTCGAGTGAAAAACCTGACTCAGCTATTCCGCTGTACAAGCTCGGAGAAAGCGGTGCTCCAGTCTTACCTACCGGCTTGGTATTCGTGCGCTTTTCCAGCGAAACCATTATTGAAGCCATGGAATCCTCCCTCAAATCAATCGGCTACCGAATAGCGAACGAAAGGACAGGACACCATAATGCCGCGTGGCTAGAGTCAATTGACGGATCAATTGAAACTGCATTAGCTAACTTGAGGCAACTGGGCTCACTTCAAGAAATAGAAGAAGTGCAACCTCAGTTTTTGAGCAGACGTGCAAAGCGTTGACGTCACTCAGGTCTTACATGATTTCACAGGTCGCCCCGATTTTGCTCACGCGGGACATTAATTCTTAACTGGCTATCTCTCACTAAACTTACCAACTGGGCTCACTCGAAAGCGCCAAATGACAACCGACAGACCCAACTCGATTTTGTAGTTGCATTTTCGTTTACTGGAGCTATGGACATTCTCAAATTTGTACTTCACTCAATCTAAGGACGATCAAGCAAGTGCATAAAAGCGTCGCTTGTTCACAAGGAAAACACTCCCACTGCGATCCATTCACAACTATGCCGCGTAATCAAATTCCTAAAGTCTGGCATTCATCTCAGAACTCACCGCAAAGTGCTAAATGACATCACATACAAGACCGATCGACACTCTCTTACCGGCTAGCCATTACATTTCTAACCACCCTGTGAGTCACATGGAAAAATTACTACCGAGGTAGTATCCTACAGAACGGTGTCCCACAAAAGTTGCCAAATGTATTTGATAGGTGACAAATGTACAACACCACGTGCTCGTGTCTATTCTGCTTTAGCCTGCTACCAGAAATTTGGTGCGGGGAAAAAAAAATCACCCTCCTCTCATTGAATTGAGGAGGCTGCAAGCAATGTCATCTCAGAAAATAGCGCTCTATCAAGGCGTTCTCGGAAACAACAAAGTATCTGCGCGTTTTACATATGAAAGTGCGGTGAAAACCTTTGTCCTTAGTGTAGATGAGTTTCAGAACTCTGGCGACTATATAGGCTCATTTAAAGCGGAATTGAGCATATCGAACAATATTTTTTTCGGCAGCGTAGTCGACGCGTTAAATTCATTCGCAACAGTAGGCACTTCAATTTCCGCAAGAATCGAAGCTGTTGCAGGCACAGAAATGCTCACTATGGAGATAGGCAGTGCTAGTGAAAAAAAAGAAGCAAAATTGACCAATACAAAAGGTTTATTGCGGACACTAACAATTTTCCACGACAAAGAACCTGCCCTTTATCTATCTAAGTCCATTTCTGAACTCAAGGCCATTGACTTGCAATCCCGGACACACAGTCTAGAAAGTATTTTCAAATCTGCTTCCATTGAACTGAAATTTGACAATGTCCCTTCGGCACTACCTGCAGATCACGACGCAACGTGGACAGCAGCGGAACTTCTCGTTGCCCTTAAAGCAAGGATGCCAGCACTTAGGTCACCTTGGTCAATTTGGCTCTTTGAGGGCACCAAGTATGAGGACGATTCAGTTCATGGGATTCTAATTAAAGGTGACAAAAACCTCAAGGAAAGCCGTAAAGGTTGTGCCATCTTCTCCGGGGCAATTGAAGGAGTAACTCCGGTCAGAAATCGAAAACGTCTGTGGACATTAGCTCACGAAATCGGACACTGCTTGAATCTCATCCACACGAACAGGCGCAACAAACCACAAGGTAGCGCTTGTTTTATGACTGATGCGTCTTCTGTGACTGACTCATTCTGGAATAACTTTGGATTTGAATTCAACGATGATAGTTTGCTCGATTTACATCACTCTTTCTATCCTTCAATATGCCCTGGAGAATCAGATTTTAAGGACGCTTTGTTTTACGCACGAGAAACGCGAAAAAGAAGAAACACTGACCTGCAGCTTGAGATCGTGGCAGAATCGCAAATCTCAATCAACGAACCACTGCTATTACAACTGAAGCTAGTAAACATAGGAAAACGAGTTAGGCACGTAAGCAACTGCTTAAACCCGAGATGGGGTAGGTCTGCAATCACGATCGCCGCAAAAGAATGGGATGCTCAATACGAGCCCATGCTCGATTTCTGCGGTGCACCACCAATAGTGAGACTTGCGCCGGGTGAACGAATTAGAGATTTTGTTTGGCTTCATTCGAATCGTTCTGGCGCGCTCCTTCCCAGTGAAGGAGAGTTTAGTATAAATGCAGTCCTTCAGATCAGTGACAAAACTTGGTTGGAGTCAAACACTGTAACGGTGCGGGTGTCAGAACCAACAACGACATCTGAGAAACTGCTTGCCTCAAAGCTAAAGGCAGAAAACATCAGAACCATTTTCGAAATAGAGGGAAGCGATTGCGCAAGCCTATCTTCTTCAATGGATTTCCTAAAAGAAATTGCAGACTTAGATGAACATCGAACTGCAAGCAAATGTGCCTCAATCCTGGCAATTAATGCTGGTCGAAATTTCAAATCGATGTTGAAAGAAGAAATGTATACAAGAGCGTCAGATTACGGTGAATCCGCACATTGGTTTAAGAAAGCGGTTCTAGTTCTAGAAGAGAATTCGCTCTTGTCAAAATTTGCAACTCGTGCCTTAAACAAGTGCATATTCAAAATGCCTAACGATGAAGCGGCAAACTTCAAAGAAAGAATTCAAATTGGAAACAAGTAAATCCTGGGGGAAAAGATGCATAAACATGTTGTAACGGCCACAACCACATTCACTCTGTCGACTTTGCTTTTATCCGGTTGCGGTGTAAGGGTGAAAAGTTTCCCGTACGATGAGACGCTACCTGGTGGAGGTGAGCTGTTCTCAAAGAAGGAATTTAAGAATCAAGTCGCGACAGGCTTTACTTATAGCCTTGCGAAAACAGTTTTTGAATTGAAAGCTACCTGCTCGCTATATCGAAGAATCTTCTACAAAAATGTTGATGCACAAGAGGTTGAGTCTGTTCTTTACATCGTTAACTTGGACGATGGAGTGAACATAAATCCAAAAGGTGAGGCGGACCCGCGACTTCGCTTTCGGGTTGACGCAAGAGCCTTGAAGGACTGGCGAGTCCTAACCGAGAAGGCCAACTTCAAAATGGCAGACAACGGCGTTCTTACTGATATGAATGCTTCATTTGACGACAGAACTGCTGAAATAATCGAATCGACATCGCGAGCAGCTATAAACGTAGGAAAAACTATCGCAATGGCGGGTGCAGCCGCAACTCGAACAGACGGAGTAATGGAGAAGATTGGAACATTTGAGGTTATTGGAAAGTACGATCCAGATAACTGTCCAATAACCGGTGAAACTCGAGCAATATTCGAAGGGTTGCCTCTAAAAGCACAAACAGAAGTTGCGGCCAACATTGCCGCAGATGGGCTAAAGGATCATGTCCCACTCAACAAGATCTCAATCATCGTTAACAAGGTTTCGTTGAAAATCGATCCAATTACTCTTCGTCGCCCAACCAGTGTAGACCTTAGTAATGCACTGGCAAAAGACAACTTTGGAAATTCGCTTATTCGATTCGTGACCTTAGAAAACCTCCAGCGAAACTACGTAAACGGTCTGGTCACGAGAATACCAGGCTACATCAACATTCATATACTCTCGGAGCCTGACGTAATTAGAGACGGTCATAATTTCAAAGAAGATCTTCGAAATAGACCAATAAAATTAAGCCAGGCACAAAAAGCAGTTATCCAGATACGGTTGAAATCAAATCTAACCGACGCTGATAAAAAGTCTCTTGCAGAGCTGAACGAACAAATTAACGACTTGACTCGGGAACTGGAGCCTCAAATCTTGTTCGAAGGGCATGTTCCGGTGTCTCAGCTCGGAAGGTTGGCAATCATCCCTATGCATTCAAACACCTTCGTGAAGCAAGGAAAAACAATTGTAGTCAATAAAGACACTGGAGCCATTAACTCATTTGACATGAATGCTACAAGCTCAGGCGAACGTGCAGCAAAAATGCTGGAAAACGTTTCCGAATCAGTTCTAAAAGAGTTGCCAGAGATAATAAGTACTCTTAACAGCAGTAAGGCGAAGAAAAATGCAGAATAAAACAATTATTCTAGGAGTTCTGGCGGTAATTGCGATCACCTGCGTACAAAGGTCTGACGCATCTCCTGTATTAACAGTAGATACTGTTAACAGTACATGCATAAGCGAAAAAGTAATTCCTACTAATACTTCGCTAAAGATTAGGGTCTCTAAAACAAACCTTCCAACGATTAAGGGACTTAGCTTCGCAGTTACTGCAATTAATGGAGTTCCAATCAAGATAGGTGAAAAAACTTCTCTTTGGAATCTCGCCGGAGAAGATCAGATGGAAAAGATCTATCTTCCTAAATCACAAAGATTGGGAATTTTTGTTGGAAATTATAAAACGGGAACCAAGTGGTCAAAAGAAGGTTTCTCCCCTAACTGGGAAGCACTGTCTTGCACTCAGCATGGAGACTATTTTGAGTGTGTTTTCGTGGAACCCAAAGACGCACCGATAGACCAAAAGGAAAGCGTGACACTGGAAGTAAAATTCAAAGCGCCGGAGTTCTAAATGGACAACATAACTTCTTCGCTCTTGTCCAAGATACCGGAAGCAATTCGAAAGCCTGTAGCTTACGCGTTAAGTGGAATAACATTTGGAATTGTAGCTGCGATCGTTCTTAGCCTCGTTTTTCTACAAAAGGGAAAAAGAGAAATAGAACTGTGTGATTTCGAATCTGCGAATGTTACATTTTCAGCGATGCAAGATTACCTCCATACAGGCTTAAGTGTTTTTCCCCACATCCAATACTTAGAAGGTGTTCCGCTGCGATACCTAGCGGAATGTAAGTATCGTATTGCAGGAAAAGATCCGGATAATGGTTACAGTAAGGCATTCGAACTGGCTACCAATGCGACCAATCTGATTTTGCGAGGTCCATTTTCAAACTCAAAAGACAAGGAAGTGATAGCTGCAAGAAGAATTGCCGCGAGTTGCTTATACAACCTAAACCGATTGCAGGAGGCAAAGGAACTTATTGAGCTGAATCTCAGAAACGATGAAACACAACTCAAAGAGCGAGTGGCAGATTTGGTATTGGCAGCAAACTTGGCGCTAAAGCGGCACGACTACAATGGTGCAAAAACCATTTTTCGCGAAATACTTGTGATAATGCCCAATGCGCTTCTGCCAAATCACAAACAAGCACAGATCTATTCAAACTACGCTACTTTACTTTTCGACCTTTCGAATTACCAGAAAGCCCTGGAGTACGATCTGAAAGCACTGGAGAACCTTAAGAAAGAAAAAGGATCGAAGTGCGCTGATTCACTAAATGCACCTATAGCTACTAACTTGGGAAACGACTATTGGAAATTGAAGAATTTTGCTGAGGCTATAAGAGAAGTGAAGTATGCGCAATCACAATTACGAGGACATCCTGATTGGGAGGCACTGACGACATTAGATTTGGCTACTATCTATCGGGACTCCGGAGATATAGATCGATCAAAAGAACAAGTATCTACCTGTGAAGATTACTTCACTTCAAATCACTCTTCAAAAGAGGAAAAGTCCTCATTCTACATATTAAAGGCGTCACTGAAACGTCTAGAAAATGAACTGACAGGAGCCGCAAGCGACCTCCAAATAGCGGAAACAAATGCATCAACAGCACAAAACAACGACAAAATCATGTCAGAACTGCTTATTGAAAGATCCAGATTAGCAAGGGCCGAAGGTTTGATTCCAAAGTCCAAATTACTAGCTCAAAAGGCTATAACAAGAGCGACATCTGCATACCCCAATGGCAGTGAACACCTCACAGTTAAGGAATATCAACACGAACTAGATTCGATTCGCTAGTTTGCACAAGTCTTGCAATTTAGCATTCTACCGCCAGATCCACTGCATCCTATTCGGAACAAAGTGTGCCCAGGCGGCTAGCTGTTCATCCAGGTTAGCGTCGTAAGACACGCAGTGTCGCAGGATTTCGACTGCATCTTTATTCGAAATAAATCCTTCGTTGTTCAGCGACAAGCATCGCAATGCCGTGACGCAAGTCTTGTCGTTGAGCGTGCCGGCGGCCAAAAGTTTCTTAGCCATCTCACGCGTACAAAGTTCGAGTCCTTCGAAATAGCTGTCGTACGTTTCGCGCTTGACCAAGTTCGCAGCGAGAAGCAATTCGCCGAAAGTTAGATTCTGTGTTGGCGGGCACGCTGGAGGATTGAGTTCACCTAGAGCCTGGTAGATCGAAATCTCCTTGTTGTAAGCATTCTTCAAAACTTCTGCGGCGTGATATGCCTTAATCGCACCACTCGCGATCATGCCTTGCAACACGATTGCGTTCTCCAGAACATCGTTGTTGATCAATCCTTGCTCGATAAAGATTTGTCCAATCTGCCGCCCGCGCAGAACGTGCAGTTCGAGACACTCCATCATGTCGCTATCCGACACAAATCCGGCCATCGCGAAAAGCTCATGAATCCTCGGACCTTGACCAGACTCTTCGTGATAAATGTTGTGTTGGAACATCACCTGCTCCACACTCATGTTTGTTTTACGCACGTGCTTAACTGCTTCAACAGCAGACGCCAAGCCGATCTTCTCTTCCTGCATCAGCATGCAGCAAGTAAGCGCAGCCTTCATCACTTGGCTCGTTACGTCGCGATGGAAGACGAGCACGCGCCCCATTTGCATTCCGTTTTCCAAAGACGTCTTCAGTGCGCGTCCGATTTGTTCGTTGTTGATGCATCCTGCTTCCACCAAAAGATCCGTGATCTCGTTGGACGCCGTCGGCATCAATTGAGTCTTCTTATGCTCATCGCCCAGCGCATCGAGGGCTTCTTCAAAAGTCAGCTGTTGAGTGGTCGCAATGCGCAGCGCCTTGACTGCAATCTCGGGAGACAGTTCATTGACGCGAATCATGGTTTCGGCGTGCAGAACGCGGTCCATCTTGAACTGACTAACATAGCCCAGCATGACGAGCACTTTGTGGAGCGGTGTGCTCAGGCGAGCGGACGAGGCGTAGCTCTGTTCGAGGGTCGGCATATCGATCAAACGTGCGCCTGTCAGCAGCAGCGACAGGACTTCATTTCGATTCTTTGTAAGCATGAGAAACTCCCGTCCAATGCACGTAATTGGACTGACCACGATTGTTGACACTAAAATGGCTTGTTCTATTAACTTGCCCGCTGCCCAGGCCCCCCTACCGCGGGTTTATGGGCGCTGCCCCATATAAAAGTACGCCCATTCCTATGTGTTTTTGCCCAAGAGGGTCAACTGGTGGGCGATTCACCCCAACGGGGGAGGGGTGGACAGCGCCGGAGCGAACTATATACATGGAAGCGTGAGGTCCTCCCCTAATCGCCCGTCTGGGGGACAATTCTGGTTTCAGCCACTGATGAACAAAGAGGGGCAGCTCACACCGCCCCCTCTTAAGATTCTTAAGCCGTAGTCCCTAAGCTACTCGCCCAAATCGCCCATGCTGAAAGCGTCTTTGGAGAACGGCTTGTCGGTGTTCATCGCCGCATTCTTCATGCCGTAATAGCCACCTTCGAGTGTTCCGGTGAAGATACCGAACGGAACTCCAGCAAGCGCTGCCATGCCCGTTACTAGCGGGTTCGATTTGTCGCCGGCGATGGACTTGGTCGATTCGCAGGAGTTCTTAGCGCTCATGCGCATTACTGCTACCGGTGTTCCAACCACTGCGGTCGTGCCGAATGCAACGACCTTGACGGGCAACATGAACGCCTTCATTACCGGGCTATCGTCGCCAGCAAGCGCCGGGGCCACGCTAGCGGCTGAAAGAGCAATTACTGATAGTGCTGCTGCGACAATTTTTTTCATGGAACGTGCATCCTCTAACGGGTATCTATAAACTGACACTAGTCAGCACAATTATGTCCTATTCACAACCAAACGACGGGACTTCAAATACCAAACAGCCTGGTGCATACCTCCTGCATATGCGAAACAGTCAAAGATGGACAAAAACTTCCCATGCAATAAAGCTTGTTGCATGCGCATTCGTTGTCCTGGGAGACTATGCAATTCAGAGCGCCCTGGCTCAGCAATCTGGGGGCTTTCCGCCAACGCCAGTCGAGCAGCCTGTCACTTTCCGCGGTGAAAGCAAGTTCTGCAACATAGTGAATAAGGCTAAGGAAAACAACTGGCGTGCGCTGCCAATCGGCGAGCTGATGGGCAAAATCGCAGACATGTTGGAAGGAACTCCGTATGTCGCAAGCACTCTCGAACTGTCCCCGGATGTCGAGCTTTGCTCAGCGAACCTTGATGAATTGGACTGTGTAACTTTCTTTGAAACGACTCTGGGCCTGGCGCGAATGATCAAGAAGGGTGGTGAAACGCAAAAGGATCTTTTGGCCGAAATTCAATTAACACGCTATCGTGGTGGCTCAGTTGGTGACTATGCTTCTCGCCTTCACTACACCAGCGATTGGCTTGCAGACAACGAAAGCAAGCAGACAGTTGAAGTTCTGTCGAAACTGCCCGGTGCCGAAAAGTTTCCGCAGAAAGTCAATTTCATGTCGAGTCACCCGGCATCTTACAAGCAGCTCGCAGCGCATCCGGAGCTAGTCGAAAAAATCAAACAGCGAGAGAATGAGATCAACGCGCGAACACTTATGTATGTGCCACTAGATAAAGTCGCCGATGCAGAGGCGCTTTTGCAAACGGGAGACATTGTGGGGATCTGCACTAATGTTCCGGGTTTAGACATATCGCATACGGGGCTGGTGATTCGCGACAAAGATGGTGTTCCGCACTTTATGGACGCATCCTCGCAAAAAAAGAACATGAAAGTTACCCTCGAGCCGGGACCGATTAGTAAATACATGACCGAATCAAATGAGCGGTCGCAGAAGATCATCGGCTTAGTCTTTGCGAGACCGTTGGAACCGAAAGCACAGTAATGTAGGGTCGACGCCATGCGTCGGCCGTTGCAAAATGCGGTCGACGCATGGCGTCGAACCTACAGATAGTGGAATTTGGAAGCATGTGATGCGCCGCCACGCCACGCCACGCCTTATCCTTAGAGCGATTCGCGAATGAGAAACTCTGCAAACTGACGATCGCTTGGCGCTAAAGGTAGCTCGAGTAGTTCTTGCATAGTGAACCAATCGACTCTGGTGTGTTCCAGTGGTTTCGGAACACCAAGAGCGATGACATCTACGAAATTGATGACGAAGTTGGATCCTGGATCTTGCGATTTGAATCGTATTTCGCCAATCTCTGTCACTTTCAACGTAAGCTCTTCGCAGAGTTCGCGTTGCGCCGCTGTAAGCAAAGATTCACCCGGCTCCAGTTTACCTCCTGGAAATTCCCACAGGTTGCCGTGACGCTTGCTAGGCGGACGCTGGCAAACCAAAAACTTGCCATCACGGCGCACCACGGCGGCAATTACATCAATCGTTGTCGCAGGAACATCAGGCATAACTATCGGCATCCTTCCACAACAGCCACTGTTGGTGGTGCACTAATCAAACGACGATACAACTCCTCATAACGATGAATTATTGCATCGCTTGAAAAACGTTTCCTTGCCTCCGAGCGCGCATTCTCTCCCAATCGGGTCCGTTTATCCTTGTCATTTATCAATTCTTCAACAGCCTTCGCAATCGCATCTGCGCTGCCAAAAGGCACCAATACTCCGGTAAGCCCGTCCTCAACCACTTCCGGAATCCCGCCGACATTCGTAGCGACGCTAGCACAACCGAAGAACATCGCCTCCAAAATACTCAAGCAAAAGCTCTCACTCTCTGATGTGTACAACGCCAGGTCCGCAGCCTGTAGGTATTCCTCAATCTCTAAAACATTCTCGCGAACAACAATTCGGTCTTCCAGACCAAGACGACTAACGTCAGAGCTAAATTGCTGAAAGTTTCCACCAGCCAGAATCAGCAACTTAAAAGAATTCCTGTTCTTAATTTTCGCGACTGCCTCTAGCAACAAGTCGATGCGTTTAAGAGGTCGGAGATTCGACGAGTGTACGATCAAAACCTCATCACCAACACCTAACTCACGGCGCACAGCATCCCGAGTTCGATAAGGAGTGCCAGGTTCATAAAAATTGTGGATGACTTCCATTGGTCCGTCAAAACCGATTACTCGAGTTGTTTCAGATTTCAACCATGAAGACACTGTGGTAACAGCATCAGATTGCATCAACGCATGGTGAATTGCTGGTCCATATCCTGGATCTGCACCAAGCAAAGTGGTATCAGTTCCGTGCAGAGTCGTGACGATGCGTGGCTGCTTCTCCGGTACCAGCATGCAGCGCGAGAGCAAAGCGGCCGTCGCATGCGGAACAGCGTAGTGCACATGCAAAACATCGAGGTTATACTTACAACTCACATTCGCCATTTCCACAGACAATGGCAAAGTGTAATCGGGATATTTGAATAAGCCGTAATCGTTGACGCACACTTGGTGAAAGTGAATTCTCGACGAATTCTCAGGCAGGCGAAATGGTCTTTCATAGCTGATGAAATGCACCTCGTGCCCGCGCTGAGCGAGTTCAATTCCGAGGGTGGTCGCAACTACGCCACTGCCACCAACCGTGGGGTAACAGGTAATACCAATTCTCAGTGAATCAGACAACTTAGACCCACCCATTTTCGCCTCTTTTGAGTTTCCATTAGACATCTAGAAGTTTCGCGCTCCTTTACCCGCATGCGCGAGCGACTCAAACATCAATGGATCATTGGGATACAGCGCCATTGCATACTCGACACCTGCCCTCGCACCCCAAACACGAGCGCGATTCAACTGCAAGTCAATGTAGTTACGTGTCGCCCCTTGTGAGGCATGCGCGCCCATTGCAGCTATCCACGAGTTAACCACGTCAGCGGAAGAAACATCCAGCAGAATTGGCAGCACATCATTGGGTTCGCCTTCTGGTGTCACGGCATAGTAAAACAACTGACCAATCGCGTGAGGCTCACCGTGAATCTCCTTCAATCCCCCATACCTAGCAATCCGAGCGGCATCGCGCACAATCTTGCCGAGGCGCCAATGATCAGGATGCTGATTCTCAAAACAAGTAGTCGCCAGCACAGTGGAAGGTCTAACGCGACGAATTATCTCCGCCAACTTGTGAGAGTGCTCCGCACGAACTTCCAACTTTGCGTCACCATCAAGAGTAACAAACTCGACTGTCGCGCCAAGCATCTCAGTCGCTGCAACAGACTCAGCACGCCTGCCCTCCGGAGTTCCATTCGATGCAGCCTCGCCCAACGAACAAATTACACAATGAACATTGCGTCCATTTCGAGCTTCCACAGCAAGAACGCCACCACAACCAAACTCAATATCATCGGGATGTGCGCCGAAAGCCAAGACTGGAGAGGAACCGATTTCGCTCAACTGTTCCCTCCTTTGATTCGGGTGTAAGTAGCGTTGATTGCAAAGAAGCGGCTGCAGAACAAATGACAGACCGCATGACCGAAGTTTTGGTAAACAAGCCTGCGACTCGAGAAGATGGTATCACCTATGTTCAATAGTTTCCTCCTCCATTTTTGCAGTGGACGGCAGTTCTACATACGCTTCGTCCGAAAGATCAATGTCTTCCCTTGTCACGAACTCAATCTCAGGCGCTTCCTCCTTGCGCAGATACGCCTGTTCACCGGCACCAGCAATATAATGCGTGCAGTGAATAACTGATTGCATCCAGCGCAGACGAGTGTCTCGAGTCGGATTGATCTGCTCTTTGGAAAATTCCACCATAGGCAGTTCTAAAAACGCGCTGCCTCCTTCATGGAGTCTCAAAACATCACCCACAACACGAGCGCGGACTATTTCATTTTCATACGGAACATCCACATAGAAGTCGGAGATATCGCACGCGCTTTTGCGGAAATCCGGGTCGCCGGAGCGAACCACTTCAATTCCATCAAGAAGTCCCATACCGCGATACATCTGTAAACAAAAATCGGCAACAGTTTTTTCGTGAGTTGCCTTGAAAATATTGATCAGTGAATGATCGATGTAATTGGGCAGTTGCAGAATCGTTTTCTCCTGCCAGGCTTCAGGAACTTTCTTTGCGTAAAGAGGTGAGAACTTTCGCTGCGTTTTATTTTCAAAAGCGAAGTTCAACTGAGCCGGATCATTGGTGGTGCGGTGACGCAGTATCGTACGTGTTTCACGCGGATCGTGATCGCTATCGTGATAGAAGAAAACGATCTTTCCGCCAATCTCTTGCTGAAGCCGACGAGCAGTGCGAATTTTAGCAACCAGAAACCGCTTCGGATAAAATCCGCAAGGCTGTTGACCAAAACAGATGATCGGGGAACTCATGCTGCCTCCACCACTTCGCTCTCTAACGAGACTCCAACAGGATTCTTATCATTGCGACCGAAAAACACCTGAAGAAATAGACTAAACAAGACACAAGCAGTGCAGCCGATTAGTGGATACCAGAGGTAAGAAATCGACAGGCTGAAGTATAAAACAAACACCAGCGTCTGCGATATAAGAGCGGACCAAAATAGCGCCGTGCCACCAACTCGCTTGAGGAAAAAACCAACGACAAACAAGGCAAGCAAGACTCCGTAGAAGATAGAACCGAGTATGTTGACCGCTTGAATGAGATTCTCCGACAAGTGCGCATACAAGGCGATAAAAACAGCGATAACGCCCCAGAAGGCGGTGAAGCACTTCGAGGCGAACAAACACTCCGCGTCAGTAGCATCACGTTTAATCAGCAAACGGTAAAAGTCAATGGTTGTGCAAGTTCCCAATGCATTCAGTTCTGCCGCCTTAGATGAAAGCGCAGCAGCAAAAAATGCTGCCACCAACAAACCGATTGCACCATGAGGCAGCTCACGCAAGATGAACGTAATGAAAACATAATCCGCACTATTGGCGGTGACAGTCTTGCCGGGTTTTACAGACTCTTGAGGCGTGGACTCATGCGTCCATTCTTCAGCCGCTTTCAGCCGAATTTTCTCGCCTTCCTGCTGTGCAACTGCCGCACTAACGAACTCCGCAGTAGCAGCATCCTCATCACCACGACGTTTCGCAGCAAGCCAGCTTTCTAAATGTTGCTTTCCCAGCTGATGCGAATTATTGAACTCCTTCTCATACGCGAGGAGCTGCTTTCCTTCAGAACCATCAGCTCGTTGAGATTCAAGATATCGATTTGCAGCAGAGTCAAAAAACAGAGGCGGGCGCTCAAACTGATAAAACACAAACATCAGGACGCCGAGCATCAAAATAGATAACTGCATCGGAATCTTGCACACCGCATTAAACATAAGTCCTAAGCGGCTTTCTCTGAGGGAATCACCAGACAGGTAGCGCTGCACCTGAGACTGATCGGCGCCAAAGTAAGACAGCATAAGAAATGTGCCACCAAGCAAGCCAGACCAAAAGGTATAGCGCTCGTGCAAGCTGGTTGAGAAATTCACCGCGTTCAACTTTTGAAAACCGCCCGCTACATTCATTGCATCCATGAATGTCAAACCGGCAGGTAACTTGGAAAGCAAGATTCCTGCGGCGGTAGTCATGCCAAGAAAGATCACCGCCATTTGATACTTCTGCGTGACTGTAACAGCATCCGTTCCACCAAATACAGTGTACGCAGTGGCAATCAGTCCGCAAGCAACTATGGTCAATGGCAAGGACCAACCAAACACCGTAGACAAAACAATAGCCGGCGCATAGATTGTGAAACCAGCGCCTATACCACGCTGCAAGAGGAACAGCCCGGCGCCGAACAGGCGCGTCTTGCGATCGAAGCGTTTTTCCAAATACTCGTAAGCAGTATATACATGGAGTTTATGAAATATCGGCAAAAAGAAAAGTGCGATGATAATCATCGCTACAGGAACACCAAAATAGACCTGCAAAAAACTCAATCCGCCGAGATAACCTTGTCCAGGCGTAGAGAGAAACGTAATCGCGCTGGCTTGCGTCGCCATCACCGATATCCCGATTACCCACCAGGGCGTGTGATCGCTGCCTTTGAGATAACTGTTCAGGTCACGACGATTTCGTGTGTGCCAAACCCCGTACATTGCGATTGCGACAATGGACACAATTAGCACGAATATGTCCAGAGTGTTCATGTCACTTTCCTAGTGAAACCATGTTCGCGAACAGGCGATAAGCACCGGGGACACCAGCAGGAAGTTGACGGAAAAATCCCAAACCGGTATAGATGTAGTGCCCCTTGCCATATTGTGCAGAAAGTAGAGCACCGGCATGCGGAAGCTCTCCCTTATCGCTGAAAGCCAAGATCGGCGTAAAATGTTCATCCCATTGATTCGGAAAGTACAAACCGCGTTCCTGAACCCAGCCGTCAAAATCTGCACTCGTAATCTTATTGGGAGTGTTCAAAATAGGGTTGTCCGGCGCGAGAAAGGTTACCGGCGCTTTTTCATCAGTGACGCGATCATTTGATATGTGTAGGTCATAAGGAGCTACCTTATCGACTTTCAATTTGTCATGTCGATTGTATTGGACGACAACCGTGCCACCACTTTCGACATACGCAAAGAGAGCAGGCATTGCCTTGGCGATATTGTTGCGCACGTTAAACGCGCGCACTCCTAGCACCACTGCATCAATACCCTCGAGGTCCTTCGCGGAGAGATTTGCATCATCCAGGATCTTTACCGCATAACCCATTTGCTGCAGGTTTTCCACCAGAGTGTCACCTGCGCCAGGTAAATATCCAATCGTATGACCACGAGTTGCCAACTCGAAGCTGACAGCACTCATCACCGCAGGCGGTTGCAGCAATTGTCTAGGCAAATGAGCATAGCTCACTTCTTGCCTTTGATTGTGATACCGCTCGCCATCTATTTCTGCGCTGGCGGTAATTCTGGCCGCTGCAGTCTGCTTCGGCGCTGTTACTGTAAAAGTAAATTTCGCCGTCTCTCCAACTGCGGAGAGGTTGAAAGCATGCCGAGTAGGCTCGATTTTCCAATCCGAAGGAACCTCGAGTTCCAGCTTGCCCTTCGAATTGGCACGCGAAGCCCTAATTTCAACTTCCACCGAGCGTGTCATTCCGGGCGTCATCACAATCACATCAGAGAGAAAACGCAACGAAACGGGTGGTATCACATCAAGACGTCTCCGAATGTGATTACCGAGAGAGTCAGCAGAAACTTGCAGAGGCTCGTCGTGCACCACAAACGTTTGATCTGCAATTTCGAATGTCTCATACACAGGAAATGCTGGTGAATTTTCTGCGGTTCCAATCAATGAAGGATCATCGACATGAAACATTCCTGGCGTACCATCAGAGGTGAGCCAGTAAGGTTGAGTCAGAGGAGTATTCGCTGGGAGCACCTTCGTGGTGTCCACACTTCTTGGTTGGTCGAGAAGTTGATTGACTTTATACGTGCTATCAGCCCCACTTAGTTTAGGAAAACGAATATCAACCCACCTTACTTGAAGGTTATTAGGCAACTTCGAACTGATAGATGCAGCTATATGCATCTTCATCTTCTCACCAGGTACCAGCTCCGAATTCGCGATTGTCGTCTCAACTGTCAGCCCAAGGCATGAACGCAAAATTCGATCGAGTAAATCGGACTTTTCCGCAAGAACGACATCCTCACTCTTCGCAGTCAGTTTCCTCAGCTGCTTGCGCAATTCCAAAACAGCCTCGACGCTCTTAGACGGATCGTTGATGTCAAACTTCGCAATGATATCGCTCGCGGCTCTTTCAATCGCATCTCCACCGGCAACGCGGTGCCAACTCGTGTCGACACCATCCATAATGTCCTTCTCGATTGGCACCCCATCCAATAGTTGGAACGACTCCAACCGCTTTTCACCGTTGCCACCAGGCATTTTGAATGTGTCAAAACCCTGCGTCTTATGCATCGCTCTGCTTGCACCGGCAATTGAGTGGAAGCTTTCACCGGACACGCAATCGTTGCCTGTCGCGTCGATCTTATATAGAGGCTGATCGGTAATTTTGTCCTTCTGCCAAATCGACGCATTCCACAGAATGCGCTTGGGCTGCCAGGGCTCTAACTTCTGCTCGGGAAATGCTTTCGCATCTCCAGCCAGTTTAAATGCCTCCATTGCCAGCACTGTTGAAGTCGTGTGATGTCCGTGTGTTCCACCTGGGCTCGGTGAAAACCTCGTGATCAACACGTCAGGCCGGAAGGTGCGAATTACTCGAACAATGTCTGACAAAACCTCTTGCTTGTCCCAGACGTCCATCGTTTCCAAATAGTTCTTCGAAAAGCCATAGTCTTTAGCGCGCGAGAAAAACTGCTGCGCACCATCGATCTGCCTTGCTGCTAATAACTCCTGCGTCCGAGCAACTCCAAGTTTCGCACCAAGATCCGCACTCAAAACATTCTGACCGCCGTCACCGCGAGTGAGGGACAAATATGCGGTTCTGTAATTGCGTCCACGCGCAAGATATGCAAGTAATTCGGTGTTTTCATCGTCAGGATGGGCGGCGATGTACAACACGCTTCCCATCTGCCGAAAACTCTCCAGTTCGTGAAGAATCGCTTGGGGAGAATCACTCTTCATATGGACTCCTAAAGCAGCGCTGGAAATTGTCGAACTCTGTGTCATCGCCGAGCAAATTGAACCAGAAAAGAGTGACGTCGCGCACATCAATGAAATGAATGCGCAACGCCACTCTCTTGATTTCAGTGACCAACGAATGGACACCCTCATCGCACCTTATTGCAAGCTGTTGATGAGCGTCTCGTTGAGTTTGACATAAGCGGTGTCATTCGCTTTTTGTGCGAGTTCGGTCGAGTGCTTAGCAGCTGCCAACGCACCAGCCTTATCACCCAACTTTGCGAGAATCTTCGCTTGCAAGTGAACGATGTAGAAGGCGTCCTTCTCTGCTACTGCAGCGTCGACCCACTTCTTCGCTTGCGACAAATCCTTGTCGTGGTTGAACCAGAAATTCGCAGCTTGAAAATAAGGTTTGTCTTTCTTATCCGACGCCATTTCCGCTTCGATCTGTTTCGTCAACTTATCAACGAAATTGACCTCCAATTTGATCGGCACCTTTGTCTTGTCCCAGACCAAGCGCATTTCAGCAGATTCGTCTTTGATGTCTTCGATGTCGATTGTTAGAGTTTCGACGGGCGAGCCGATGCTGATTGGCTTGACTGCGAAGCGCACGACATCGTTCTTCTCATCATATTTGTAGGTTCCCCATTGATCGGAGCCTTTGTTGATGATTACAGTCCACTCGTCCTTGCCGGGAATAGTCACTAGCGCATATGTACCGGCAGGAACTTCGTGACCGTTGAGCTTGACGTCGGTACTGAAGGTCAGCTTTGTGGCAGCGTTTGCGCCAGTGCGCCAGACCTTGCCGTAAGGAATCATGGCGCCGAAAATTTCGCGCCCTTTCACGCCTGGTCTCGAGTAAGAGATTTCCACATCTGTCAATCCAACACGCTGCTTCAATGTGCAGAGCGGGCTGGCTGCTGGAAATTCAAGTTTTGCAGTATCTGCCAAGGCAGCAGTTGAAACCATAAGTGCACCTCCAAGTGCGAGGGCTATCGGGAGTTGTTTGAGTTTCATCGTCTTTCCGTTCTTCGTTGAGGGAGGCTAGTCTTGCCCAACGGCAATTCAGCGATTTTAGTACTAATTTGTACTAACTGCTTTGCAAATGGGCGCTTTGTTGCAGATGTTGCCGATTAAATTCGCCGAAAATGGCAATTAATCAGGCTTGAGGCAGTACATACCTGAAAAGTAATTCGGTACCCAAGAAGTAACAATCCAGAATTTTTCAGCAATTAATGTGGGAGTGTGATCGGTTTGACATCTACCGCGTGGCACATTATGGATGACATATACCTATATATGCTGTTTCACCCCCCACTGTAAGGTAGAGGAAGCGATGGCTGACAAACACACCTCAGGAAACCCCGGCTCCGGTGCCAATTCTGCTGAGAACGCTGAAAAAATGCGGCTCCTGGACGCACGCGAAAACGGCACACCCTGGAAAAAATGGGGGCCTTATCTGAGCGAACGCCAGTGGGGCACAGTCCGCGAAGACTATAGCGAGGATGGCAATGCCTGGGGTTATTTCCCACACGACCACGCACGCTCGCGGGCCTACCGATGGGGTGAAGACGGGATTGGCGGTATAAGCGACGACAAGCAGCTGTTCTGCTTCGCGCTTGGCATGTGGAACGGCAAGGATTCAATCATCAAAGAACGCATCTTCGGCTTGACCAACGCAGAAGCCAATCACGGCGAAGACGTCAAAGAATATTATTTCTACCTCGACAGTACGCCCACACACTCCTACATGAAGTACTTGTACAAGTACACTCAACACGGCTTTCCGTACGATCAGCTCATTGCAAACAATGCCAAACGCGGCAAACTCGAGCTGGAGTATGAACTCATCGACACCGGCGTGTTTGACGACAATCGCTATTTCGACGTCTTCATCGAGTATGCAAAAGGTTCTCCGGAAGACATGCTAATCCAGATTACGGTACACAACCGTGGTCCAGAAGAGCACACTCTCGAATTGCTGCCGACATTCTGGTTCCGCAATGCTTGGTCGTGGTCTGAAGAGGCTGGAAGAAAACCACTGATCCGCGGCATGAAGAAAGATGGGCGCGAAATGGCAATTGCTCAGCATCAAGATCCCAATCTCGCCGAACACGTCTGCGAGTATTACATATATTTTGATGGTGACGCAGAACTGCTCTTCACTGAAAACGAGACGAATAGCGACCTTCTCTTCAATACTCCGAACGAAAGTGAATTTGTGAAAGACGGCATAAACATGTATGTCGTACACAATGAAAAACATCTGGTAAATCCGGCAAAAACCGGCACAAAAATGTCCGCTCACTACAAGCTGAAAGTAGGTGCTGGCAAATCAAAAACTGTCAAACTGCGCTTCAGCAAAAACGAACTGAGCAAACCGATGGAAGAATTCGACACCATCATGTCTCTGCGTTCGAGTGAAGCAGACGAGTTCTTCAAATCAATTGCACCACCAAAACTGGCAAACGACAAAGATCGATTCCCAATCTTCAGATCTGCGCTCGCAGGCATGATGTGGAACAAGCAATTCTTCTACTATGACGTCAACCAGTGGCTGCGAGAGCACAATTATTTTCCGATGTCGGGACCGGGCGGAAAGCAGATGCGCAATTCTGCGTGGTTCCACATGTATAACGAAGACATCATCTCCATGCCGGACAAATGGGAGTATCCATGGTACGCGGCGTGGGATCTTGCCTTCCATGTTCTATCAATAAATCTATTCGATCCTGATTTCGCGAAAACACAGCTGGAGATGATGCTGAAGAGCTCGTACCTCCATCCCAACGGACAAATCCCCGCATACGAATGGAACTTCAGCGATGTCAATCCACCTGTCCATGCATTCGCCACATACTGGGCGTATCTGTTCGATAAATTTCAACACGAGGGAATTGGTGACCGAGACTTCCTCAAATACGCATTCTCAAAACTTCTCGTCAATTTCACCTGGTGGATCAACCGCAAAGATCCACGTGGACACAATGTCTTCGAAGGCGGCTTCCTGGGACTGGACAATATCGGGGTATTCGATAGAAGCCACGCGCTGCCGACCGGCGGCAGTCTCGAACAAGCTGATGGTACCGCGTGGATGGTTTTCTTCAGCCAGCAGATGTTGAACATTGCGCTCGAGCTTGCACAAGACAATCCTTTATACGAACGCTTTGCGCTCAAATTCTTCGAACATACAGTTTGGATCGCCAGCGCGATGGACAGACCGGGCGTTCACCGAGACGAGCTGTGGGATGAAGATGATGGTTTCTTCTACGACGTCCTGCGCCTGCCGAATGGACAAGCGATGAGATTGAAAGTGCGCTCGATGGTTGGACTCTTGCCGCTGGCATCAGTAGTGGTGGCAGAGGAAGAAATCTGGAGAAACGTCCCAGGCTTCATTGATAAAGCACATTCGTTCTTGAAACGCCAGAAAGAAGTTTGCGCAAACTTGCATTTGCCAATTGAAACCGGGGTGGCAAACCGTCGCATGTTGGCAGTTTGCAACGAAAAGAAGCTGCGCAAAATCCTCAAGCGCATGTTCGACGAAAACGAGTTTCTCAGCCCATATGGCATTCGTAGTTTGTCAAAATATCACCAGGAGAATCCATTCGTCATCAATCACGATGGCGTCGAATTCAGAGTAGATTATGTACCGGGCGAATCCGACACTGGTATGTTTGGTGGCAACTCGAATTGGAGAGGACCAATTTGGTTACCGGTCAATTTCCTTTTGGTTCGCGCATTGCTGACTTATTACTGCTACTTCGGCAAAGAGTTCAAGATTGAATACCCGACGGGCTCCGGCAAAATGTGCACGTTGTACGAATGCGCAGATGACATAATCAATCGCATCTGCAGCATCTTTTTGGAAAACAAGGAAGGACAACGCCCTGTGTATGGTGGCACCGAAAAGTTCCAGGAAGACCCGTATTGGAAGGACCTCACCCTCTTCTATGAATACTTCCAAGGCGATAATGGAGCCGGGCTTGGAGCCTCGCACCAAACCGGATGGACAGGTCTGGTCGCCAACCTCATGGGAATGCAGGCGCTGATGGACGAGGACGTCTGGCTGGATCCGCATCCGATGCGCCGTCTTGCTCACAATGTGCAGACAGTGAAGAAATAACAATTGACTGCCGCAGGGAGGTGTATCTGCACCTCCCTCGCTGTTTCAACCACTCACGAGCAGGTTCGCAAATGAACACGAAGCAAAAAACACAACCAACTCAGAAAACACTCGATGCTTTAAGGGTTCTGCAAAAGAATCCCACGCTGTATCAAGTCAACACACGCGTTTGGTTAACCGAGCTTTCTAAAGGTCTCGGTCGTCATGCGACTCTCGATGACATTCCGGACACCATATTTGATGGCTTTGCTGAGATGGGCTTCACTTGGATATACTTCCTGAGTGTATGGCAAACAGGGGAAGCGGGACGAAGAATTTCCATTAATCATCCCGGATGGAAAGAAGGTTTCAAGGCAGACATTCCTGATCTGACTGATGAAGATATTTGCGGCTCTGGTTTCGCCATAACAGACTATAAGCTTCACAAAAATTTTGGAGAACCTGATGCACTGGTTCGCTTGAAACAACGCCTGAATGAACGTGGTTTGAAACTGATGCTCGACCTCGTGCCTAACCACACGGCAATCGATCATCACTGGGTGAAGACACACCCCGAGTACTTCGTCCAGGGCGATGAAGAAAGCATCTCTCGCACACCGCAAAATTTTCTGCGGGTAGGAGAAACAATATTCGCTCATGGGCGTGATCCTTACTTTGATGGATGGCCTGATACCCTGCAGCTCAACTATGGAAATCCGGCGTTTAGAGAAGCGATGTTTGCAGAAATAGATAAGATCGCAGAAGTTTGCGACGGGCTGCGTTGTGACATGGCAATGCTTGTTTTGCCTGATGTATTCTCCAGAACATGGGGTATCGATATTCAGCCATTCTGGCCGGAAACAATCTCAGATGTGAAAAAGAAATATCCCGGTTTTGTCTTCATGGCGGAAGTCTATTGGGATAGAGAATGGGATTTGCAACAGCAAGGTTTTGACTTCACCTACGACAAACGCCTGTACGATCGGCTACGTCAAAACGAGGCTCGTCCTGTTCGCGAACACTTCTGGGCGGCGCCGGATTACCAGCAACGCTCTGCGAGATTCCTGGAAAACCACGACGAACCGCGAGCAGCAGGAATTTTTCCAAAAGATCAGCATCAGGCCGCGGCAGTTCTCACCTTCTTTTCTCAAGGACTACGATTCCTGCATCAAGGACAATTCGAAGGATATAGGAAGCGCGTCTCCGTTCATGTTCAGCGAAAGCCTAAAGAGGAGATTGATGAGGAGATCCAACAGTTCTACAGAGACTTGATTGACTGTTTGAAACTGCCGGTCGTTCATGCGGGCGAATGGAAATTGCTGGAATGCACTCGCGCCTGGGAAGACAATTGGACATCTGAATGCTTCATTGCATTTGCTTGGAACAAGAATGGCGACGAAAAATCAACCATGGGTGCAAACTCTGGTGCACCTGAAGAAAAGCCGGTCTACGTGGTTGTGAATTATTCTCCATACCAATCTCAGTGCTATGTCAATGTTTCACAGCCAGGCACGGATTCCGCAATTGGTTTGAAAGACTTTGACATTCGCATTTCCAGTGGCGATAACCTCAAGTTCCTCGAACTTACGGAAAACGGCTTCTTCGTCGATTTTCCTGCGTGGGGATATGCCGTTCTGACTTAGCACCAAGTTCAGACCGGCTAAACCATCCCGGTCTTTCTTATTTGGTCTAACATCGCAATGATGGATCTCCCCTGGCGAGCGTCATTTACCTGTCGGAAGCCGCCGCCATAGACGGGGTCCTCATTACGAGCGATCCCATTTCGGAAAAACTCACTCTCTGGTGTATCAATCTCAGAAAGATAACCAAATGAAAACAATTCGCAAATGCCTTCTTGGAGTTCCAGAGGCATCTGGGGCATGCGATGGAGAAAGCACCAAACATGCCCGAATTCATGAGCCATTATGGCGGCAGTATGCGCCCTGGGAAGCCCGAAAAGAATCACGACCTCTTTGACCTTGCGCGCCTTCTCTTGACCATTTACAGATTGCGTTTCCAGCAATGAAATGCCAGCTTCAGTTTGAGGAGTTCCTCCAGCAAGTCGATCGATTTCTTCTAGGCTGGCAAGTCGCAACGGTAAATCAACGCTTGCATCTACGCTCAAACCCAGTTTCGCAAGCACCTTCCTCACCTGTCCGAAAAGTGTTTGAGCATCCTTGATATCGTCAATTGCAGTCTTCCTGCAAAGACTGCAGATCTTTCGTCCATCTTTGTATTCTACGCCACCACTAGTAATGCCTTTGGAAATCAAACGGGAACAACTGAAGCACTTAGGTAACTCGTCTACATGGTTCTTGCAAAACTTGTTTTGCCAATAGTCGGTAAGAAACTCACCAATCAGTGCCTTCTGACAAATTCCACACTTGGTCGCGAACTGGTCATAGTAGTCTTGCTCACAATAAGGCTTCTCATCACGCTGTAAAAATCCGGAGCTACCGAACGGTTTCCGGCAGATTGTGCAGACAAAGTGTTCTTTATGCCATTTGTGATTGAGCGCTTCGACATAATTGCCTTTGATTACTTGCCCGCAGCCAAAGCACTTTTCTCCAAACTCTTCGTAGTAGTCCTGCTCACAATATGGCTTTCCATCACGATGGAGAAAGCCGGAGTCCCCAAATGGTTTGCCACAAACGGTGCAAACAAAGTGCTGCGAGTGCCACTTATGTCCGAGCGCCTCGACGTACTGTCCGACTATTTCCTTGTTGCATCCTTGGCAGTAAATCATACACACCGGGAACGTTTCAGACTGCGCTACTCGGTCATGATCTGCTTGAGCTCATCACCTAGCGTCAATAATTTTTCGCGCCACATTTTCAAGTGATTTGTGCGCAGCATCACTTCGCGTGCGTGCTCTTTATCCAAAACCGCAATTGCTTTCATTGCAATTGCGCTCAGGTTATTCACTTCATGGTCGATACCAGCGACAAAAATTTCATATCCGGCGAGCGTGCCGCGACGGTTCTGCGCAAGCATATCCGTGAGATTGAGCGCTTCTTTGGAATTCTCATCCATAGAAAATCGCTCTGCCGGCAGGGCTGTTCCGTTCGCAACACGAATCAGTATTCCGAAGAGTTTCTTCGAAAGATACGACAGCATTGAATCCAAAATTAGCTGTCCATCGACTTTCCAAACAGTTTCGCCATCTTCGACGGTTGCATCGATATCGATGTAGCTGGAGAAGAAAGATTCGCGTCCTGCAAACGTGCTTAGGTTCTCGATCGGTACAATGTATGCGTGTATTTTGTGCGCTTGCGCTTGCAATACCAATGCCCAAGGATCGGTGACAAGCGTACCCTGAAAAATCACCAGCGACTCGCTTGGTTGACTAGCCGCCGCAGGTGCAGCAGGGCGGTTAATGGTGACATCCCTCTTGTCGGCGGTGTCCGCGTTCGCCAACTCAAATGCATAGCGTTGGAAATCATCGAACAACTTGTCCAAAAACGCGATGCTGGTCAGATGCACCGGCTCGCTATGAGTCTTTGTGACCGCAGCTGTCGGCTCTTTATTGACGTCGGCGAGCCAGTGCGCAGTCTCCTCACCCGTAAACTTGCCCTGCAAACCGCCAAGTATCTTCTTCGACAAATCATCGGAGGTTTTGCCTCGATTGGAACCACCCAAGTTCGAATTTTCCACTGACAAATCCCCCGTCATCACGTTTTCATATTATACGGCGCATCCATCCTCCAATTCCGGCTTTACAAGGTCGTCTTAAGAACGAATGCTGCACACATACTGTGCCGGCTGGCTGCAGAAGCCACCTTTCAATACTCCTTCCTACCGCGGGAGCCGGAGGACACCCTTAAACTCGCGAAAACACCACTTTCCTTAGAATTCCTCAATGTTGTCAAGCGGCAGCGTTTTTCACCCGGCGTATAGTACTGCAAACACAATTGTGGCAAGGGTTTTCAGCCGAGAACCCAGGAAAAGCCCAGGCCGTCGCGCAAATTGGCACTGCCTGATAGGATGGAGTTACGCGTTTGGGGACACACATAGTTTTTCGCATATAGATGTGGCAGTTGTGCGCCACAGCTCTGGCGTAGCGTTGGCTTTTTCAAAATTCAAATCGTGAGACTCCTCTTTGTCTCACGAAGGAGGGCGCATGAGTTTATTCTCTTGGCTCAGCGGAAAAACACGTGTTCAAACATCCAATTCGTCCGTGCAAGACGAAAAGGTATCGGTTGAACCCTTTCTTTTCACTGAAGCAGAAATGTCGGGTCCATTCACGAGTGGCAACCTGGCGATGTACTTGATTCACGGAACCGACATAAGCAGCACCAACTTCATCACGCTTGAAGAGGCGCTTGCGAAGAAGAAAGTGGTGATAGAAGAGACAGGACAAGTTCATTCACTGAAAATCAAAAACGCAGGCGACGAAGTTGTCTTCATTCAATCCGGCGACATCGTAAAAGGCGGCAAGCAAGATCGCACTCTGCAGCACGACATGATTCTCAACTCAAAGTCCGGCTTCGAATCCATCAGCTCATTTTGCGTAGAACAAGCGCGTTGGCAAAAACGTGGACAGGAAGCAGATGATCACTTCTCGAAGTCAGACTTCTACCTGTCCTCCGCGAGGCTGAGAATGGCAGCAAAAAGCGGCTCGCAAGGAGCGGTCTGGAGTGAGGTAGGCAAACTGCAACATCGCAGCGCGATGAACGCAGGAGTTCCTATATCGGATATTCAAGATCAAATGTCTACAACGAGCTTGCAGTTGACGTTGGAAAACAAAAAGATCCAGGAATGCACGGGACAGTATGTGACGGACCTGAATCAAGCACTGACGGAAAAGCCTTATGTGATCGGCTGCGCGTTTGCCATCAACGGTCAAATGAACAGCATCGACATTTATGCATCAACTATGCTTTTCAGAAAGATGAGCGCGAAGCTATTGCAAGCCGCCGCGGTCGAGGCGTTCTCCGAGCAAAGACAGACAGAGAGCTTCGAACCTCCAACACTGGTACAAGTGATGGAAAGTATGAAAGATCTATCCGACCAAAACGCAACCGTCGTGATGGTAAATGGCGATGCAAAAATCGTAAAACAAGAGTCGAAGCAAAACGTGTTGTACGAAACACGAGATTTGACCAACGAAGGAAAGTGGCTGCATCGCAATTACACGGCGAAGGCGTAATCAAACAGTTCGCATTGCCGCAAAGCGGAGACTCATGCTGATCGAAAGCGGGCGATGCATGGCATCGCCCCGATGCTCACAACCGGAGTACACCTTAAATCGCACAGTCTCTAGCAGCCGGTCGATTCGTGGCTAACAACCTTTTCGACGAGTTTGCCTGGCTTCGCCTTAGTCGACAAAAACAGCGTCACATTGCGGACATTGTAATTGTCGGTCGTGTCCATAATCAAATCCAGCTTCCCATCTCCATCGAGATCTCCAGCCCATAGGAGAGATGGAAAAGAAGAATCTGCCACTTCTTTGCGCTCATAGACAGTCTGCTTCACACCGCCTGTCTCAAGTACAACTTTGTATTGAGAGCGATATTCCTTGTCCTTTTTCACGCCACCAACAGTGAGCGTCGACTCTTTGCCACCAACATTCAATTTCAACTTGGCCCCGACGTCAGGTCGTTCCTTCTGATACGTCGTGCTCGTAATAACCTTTCCCGCCTTCAAAGCTGGCACGTCCTTAACCAAAACCAAAGGCTCCACTTTGTCTGATGTGGTGACCTTCTTGCCAGTTTTTTGATTTACCGGCTCGTCATTGATCTCGTCGTGCACCATGGTGACATTCACTCTGGTGGGTCGCAATTCAAACTGCCCAGCTTTTGTGGGAAAGAGACCCATCCACGTAAGGCCAGATTTGGTGTGCAATTCGTCGCCATGATAGACGGTGACTTCAATGATGTCTGCGGCCCAGGCAGCCGACGCAATCAGCGAGCCAAGCAATGTGGATGCCAATATTGAACCTGATTTATACATCGAATCTCCTTGCGTCACCGCCGTGTCAGATTGCACCAAACTTGCGCACTGAATTCATTGACAAAAGTATGATCTACTACTAGCCTAACCAATTACTTTATTACACTTCCGGATTCTTGGCGGAATATTCCCGCCAGAAGGAAACAAAGATGCCAGCATCTGCCGAGACCAAAACAGAAAAGCGCTTTGACGAGAAGCTTCTTGATATTTACAACGGTGCAGCGACAACATTAATGATCAGCATCGGTCATCGCACCGGGCTATTTGACAAGATGGCGGAAATCGGAGCGGCGTCTATCGAGCAATTAGCGAAAGCCGCGTCGCTCAACGAAAGATACGTTCGCGAATGGCTCAACTCGATGACTGTCAGTGGCATCGTCAATTACGACGCGGAGCAGAAAAGTTACACATTGCCACCCGACCACGCCCATCTATTGATTCGAAGCTCTGGCAAGGACAATCTCGCAGTCTTCGCGCAATATATCAGCGTGATGGCAAACGTTGAAGACGAAATCATCGAGTGCTTCCACAAAGGTGGTGGCGTTCCATATTCGTCGTATAAACGCTTTCATGAGGTGATGGCAGAAGACAGCGGACAATCACTGGTGCCGGCACTACTGGAAACAGTTTTGCCACTGGTCGATGGTCTTGTAGCAAAACTCGATCAAGGCATCGAAGTCATGGATATCGGATGCGGCCGCGGTCTGGCGTTGATGCGCATGGCTAAAGCATTTCCGAAAAGCAAATTTGTGGGCTACGATCTCTGTGATGAGACGGTAGCATTTGCCACAAAAGAAGCGAAAAGCAGGGGACTCAGTAATCTTACTTTCGAGGTTCGTGACGTTTCCGCGTTGGGCGACGTCGAGAAGTTCGACTTCATTACAGCCTTTGACGCTATCCACGATCAAGCGCAGCCGCAAACGGTTTTAAACAACATTAGCAAAGCATTGAAAACCACCGGTACGTTCTTAATGCAAGACATCGATGCATCGAGTCACGTCGAGAATAATCTCAATCATCCGCTTGGTCCTTTCCTGTACGCCGTTTCTTGCATGCACTGCATGACAGTTTCTCTCGCGCAAAATGGCGAAGGTCTGGGCACCATGTGGGGGCGTGAAACAGCAAAAACTTATTTGGAGCGCGCAGGATTCAAGTCTGTTGTGATTGAGAAACTCAACCACGATATTCAAAACTGTATTTACGTGGCGACAAAATAACAGCTACAAAACAGTCGCCGAATTCCTTGAATGATCGAACGTGATCATAGCCGGAATGTAATGCAAATGAGCAACTGTGGACGACGGTGGCTTCAGCGTCGTGCTGAGCAAACCGTGATCTGACAAGGCACCACTGATCTTCGGGTTGTTGAAGAAGGGACGAACTTCAGGGTTGGACATCAACCATGGAATTTCTTTGTGCAAAAAACCGTCGAGTCTTCCACCCATTGATTGTGTCGATGTCGTGTCGCGAGGGTTCGCAATTTTGAACCCAGCATGGAGCAATGGATCAAGCTCTCTCGTTCTGTCCAAGTAAGTGTTCCAGTCACCGGCGACGATACCGCGGAAATCCCTGCCTAACACATTGGCTAATCTCTTCGCCTGTTCCTTCCTAACCGGTGCAGTAAACGCTTCGCCACCTCTCATAGACTTGAGATGAACAGCAACAGCGGAAAATTTCGCTCCTGAAGTGGAGTCAAGCAAATCGACACGAAATGCAGGTCTTAGATCGGAAATGTTGAACACATTGGCAATCTCTTCATAGGTGTGAGTGTTTAAAACCTTCAAGCGTGGATGAAGGAGAAAACCAACTGCCTGTCCTCTACTGTTTTCGCGAGAAACTTCGAAGTTGTATCCGTTATCTTTTGCGACCCTGGCCAAACCATCAAAGTTCGTTTCTTCAACAAACATCAAATGGTGGCGCGGAATAATGTGTTTGTAGCTCTCAGTGAAGTACTTCGCTTTGTCACTTGTGAGAAACTCCATGTTCCATGCACCGAGCACAAGATTGCCGTTATCCTTAACCATAGGCATGCGCTCCATACTTTTACCAACTTCCGCTGCCACCACTTTTGCGTCGGGCAGTGGACGAGGCTTCAACTCTCGGAGGGCATCGAGCAACCTGAAATCTGAAGGAATTCCCTCGCGCAAATGAGGCAGAAAACTGTTCAGTGCCAAGCCTTGAACACCGGATTGCAAAACAACTTCAGTTGGTGCAAGTTGTCCATTAGAGGCGAGCTGAGACGCCTCACTCATGACACTGCCACCAACAAAACCAACTAACGGATATGCAGTCAGTTTTCCCGCAAGCGATGAATGCTTAGACCAAAAGTTACCCCTGTCAAACGCAAAACAGCCAACACCAGTACCCAAAGCGTTTCCCAATCTAGTGTGATTTTCATTAGGCTTCTGCAAGCCGGCAAACGCCATTGCGCCGCTGATGTTTGCGATGCGGCTCGAAGTCAGTATCGGGTTAAGCACTGCACCAACACGCGTCCCGGCAAGGGCACCGTCGACAGCCAAAAATGCTCGTCCTGCACATTCCCCCGCAAGGTAGAAGGGCAGCAACGCTCCCACGCCGCCTGATATGCCTTGTATGAACCAACTCGCGCTGAAAGGCTGCTGGTCTTCGATCGTCAAATGACAGTCGGGCAGGCTCGCTGCATTAGCAGCGATGTTGTACATCGCAAGTGGACCAGCATTTAAAGCCGGATTGAAGATATTGTGTTCAGCCCAACACACCAAGTCCTCGGTTTTATGGGCGTCAACAACCATTAACTTCGAGTCGGAAGCATCCATAGGCATGCGAAAACCGCTTCGCAAGGGGTCGAGAATAGTTTGCGCCTAGGCAACCTACCTTTCAATGTGGCAGGCACGCGTGAGCGTTCGTAGTACCCGCAGCGATTTATTAAACGGCGAAAGCCACCTTGTATTAAGGAATGATTGAGTTACGAACAACCTCTCAGCCCTAGGAATAAGATGGTTGTCACGAGGTGCAAAATTCAACGATGAGTCCACTAAGAGTTATCTTTTTAAGTCTTTCCAGAATGCCACCAGTAGTGTTGCTAATTACAATCATTGGTCTCTCTACCTTTATTACCTGGATGGTCACAGATAGAGTCAATCGAGCAGAAGAACAAATGGAAGCGGCGCAAAACGCACGCAGCGAATACGTTGTTATGTCTGTCAATAGAATTCCAGCCAGCACGGAAATAGACAAAAGTATGATTGTTCAGAGGCGAGCGTCCGAAAGTGACATCTGGTCAGATGCCATCAAGAACAAATCACAAGCTGTTGGTCGCGTCACAGAAAACGCAATCCCGGCGCACTCGCAAATTCGCGAATGTGACTTGCAGTAGTCTGATCTAGTCCTTCTTCTCTGGAATCGGCGTTACCACGAGCCGGTCGAATGCAGATTATCTACCGATTGGGATAATATGTGTAAAGCCCGATTAGGGTGCGCATGTGACTTCGCCGGATTCGCGAAATTTGCCAACTTCAAAAGATGAACCATCCAATAGCAAGGAGCCTGCTCAGGACAAAGCGCCTGCATTAGATCAAGCTGCAACGATGCCAGATTTGATTGAGAAAACACTCGATACTCTGGATGGCGGCTCCGGTTCGTTTCTCACAAGTGCATCAGGAGAACTCGTTTCCGTTTCACCCAGCAAGCCAGAACAGCTGGTCGGGTCAATCTTTGACGGCAAGTATGAAATTCTCTCCTTGCTTGGGCAAGGAGGGATGAGCGCGGTTTTCAAAGCGAAAAACCTGGTGTTGAACCGTATTGTCGCTATCAAGATATTGCTGGGTTCTCGCAACTTAAACGAACAATCGCTGATGCGATTTCAGCAGGAAGCGCGAGCGGCCAGCCAGCTCGACCACCATAACATCGTAAAAGTGCATGACTTTTCTGTTTCCATTGATCATGCACCATATATGGTGATGGATTATGTAGAAGGAAACTCAATCGCAGAAATTATTACAGTCGAAGGGCAGCTCGATCCCTACCGCGCTCTTGATCTCATCTTGCAAGCGTGTGATGCGCTGGAACACGCACACCAGCAAGGTGTTGTGCACAGAGATTTAAAGCCCAGCAACATTATGGTGACTAAAGGGAAAAACGATTCCGAAGTAGCCAAGATTGTGGACTTCGGAGTTGCGAAGATAATGGAAGAAGAGCAAGGCTCAGCGCCGCAGCTAACAAGAACAGGCGAAGTTTTTGGCAGCCCCCTCTATATGAGTCCGGAACAGTGTTTGGGCAAAAAGGTGGATGCGCGCACAGATATTTACTCACTTGCGTGTGTCTTGTTCGAAGAACTCACCGGCATGCCACCATTTCGTGCCGACAATGTTCTTGCAACGATGCATATGCACATCAGTGACGCACCGCCAGAGGTAACAAAGCTGCGAACAGATTTACCAAATGGTGCAGTTCTCTCATCCATTCTTCTTACGGCGCTCTCAAAAAATCCAGATCAGCGCTTCCAGAGCATGCGTGACTTTTCCACTGCACTTCAGAAAGCAGCGCTTAAGCCGCAAACCAGGCTCGGTAAGATTCTCACGCTTTTAAACATCTTCCGCAAAACAAAAGGTTCAAATCGAAAGCTGCCGATGCTCACAATCATCGCCGCGAGCACAATCCTGGTCGGCGGCGCGTCCTTATGGGCATTGCACTCGCTCCAAGAAGCTAACAAACTTCAAGAAGTATTGACCCTAAAGGATGAAGACGTACTTATGTCTGCAAGAGACAAACTTGAGCAAGAGTACTTACTCAAAGCCGATCCTATAAGGCGAGATGTCCAAGACGGCAGAAAATTAACGGACGGGATCGTCCCCTTCTATTTGAAGGAACCCCAACTACAAGTTCTCTATCTCCGCCATACGAAAATTTCAGGGTTAGGCTTTGACCAATTGACGAAAGGTTTGAGCAAACAACTTACTGGCTTCTCATGTAGTGGAAACACTCATCTGATGCCGAATGACTTGATGAAAATTGTCGAGAATCTGGACGGAGATAGACTCAATTTGCTTGCAATGCAGAGTGTACGTGCTACAGACGATGTGGTGGCGGCTTTCTCAAAATTCTAAGTTCTGGAGAATCTTGAAATAAGCGGCAGTGACATCACACCAAATGTGTTTAAGCGCCTACCGGAAATGAGGTCCGTCAAGAAAGTGATGGTTAATGACACAGCGGCAAATGATGAGACCTTGCGAGACATTGCCGAAAAGTTTCCAAATCTGGAAGGTCTGCATCTGAGAGGTACGAAAGTCACCGATGCCGGGCTGCAAGCATTGAAGAAACTTCCACTGCGATACATGTCAGTCAGCAGAACCAATTTAAGCGAACACGCGCTAGCTGAGCTGAAAGCCGCGATTGGCTCTCGACTCAAGATCGACTCGACGCCTAAAGATTAACGACTCGAAACTGCATCCGCTCAATTAATGCATCTAACGTCTCTCAAAGCGTTTCTATGCATAACCTCGACTTGCAGAGAAGTAGATCTGCTCGTCATCATCATCAGATCTCCAAAATACAAGAATGTTATCAGCGGTTTTACTTACAGCTGGGCCGACATCGGTATAGTCATGATCATTGATCGTCTGGCTAGAAGCCCAATTCTCCCCATCTTGCGTGCATGTATAGCGAATTCTCTTGTCGCTGTCTCTCCAGAATAAATACATAAATCCATTCATCACACATGCACTCAGCTTATCGTAGGACTTATCGTATTCGTTGATTCTCATTCCTTCCGGCCAATTCTCCCCGTCGGACGAAGCGCTGTAATAAATCTGCTTAGACACATCATCTGCCTTCCAGAAAACAAAAAGCTGCCCCCTAAAAGAGCAAGCTGCTACAGTTTCCTCAGTATGATCATGGTCATTTATTTTGCGTCCCTCAGGCCAATTTTCACCATCATCTGACGCACTGAAATAGATTTTGTCGCTTGAATCACCGGCATTCCAAAAGAGGTAAAGCTTGTTATTGAACTTACATGGAATTGGCTCCCTCGGAGAATAATCATGATCATTTATCCTTCTGCCATCAGGCCAATGAATCCCGTCAGAGGACGCGCTCCAGTAATGCCGTTTCTCGGTATCGTTAGATCTCCAAAACACATACACCTTGCTCTTGAATTCACAAGCCGTTGGTGCGAGCTCTGAAGAGTCGTGGTCATTAATTCGTAGCCCCTTGGTCCAAGACGATCCATTCTCTGACGTGCTGAAGTAAATCTGCTTGTCGGAGTCATTCGACTGCCAAAATACAAATGTCTTACTCAATGCAGTGGATCTACAAACTCCAGGCCGGCGGAATGTCGAATCTGCATCACTAACCCGCTGACCGTCAGTAAACGATCTGACTGGATTCAAGAATTGCGGATTGAACGCAAGTGCGACTGAATCCATCGCACCATACAACTCCGGCTGCAGCTTAAAATCTTCAGACCACTTATTCGAATTTCTGTAATAGTTGAAGTACAGAATGTCTGTATTTTCGACACCAGCATTGTGAAAGCAATACAGAAAACCATCTTTTACGATTACTTGTGGTGCAAAACTTGCTGTAAATGGACTATCAGGAGAATCTGTCGGAGCAAGCCTTTCATCGTTGGAAAAATTAGTTCCATCAAATTCAAATTTGTATAGATTCTCAGTGCCGAAGTTCGCACCAAGGTGTATTCCAAAAACGCGATCACCATATACCACTACAGCCGGTGCCTCACGAGATTGATAATCAAGCTTGAAAGCTTTGGAGACCTTATGCCCATCGTAGTAGAAGTAGTTGATATACTGATTGTCATCGATAAAGAAACAGTAGATCTTGTCCCGATAAACTACAGCGCTTGGTCTCTTGCTCGAATAGAAATACTTGCCAGGTTCATCTGTAGGTGCTAACGCAACATCCGCCCAACACCATGTATTCGAAAGGTCAAACCACCAGAGTATTCTGTCTGGTGCGCCTCCCAGATGGATGCAGACGAGGACTTCGTTATAGCTGACCACTGCCGGTGCAAATGTGGTTGTATAAAATTTGTCAGGGTCATCGGACGGCGCAAGGCGAGTCTCATTCATCCATCCGCCTATCTTTCTGCCACAGTAAATGAAGCTGTCACTTTCGCCCTGCCGGAAACTGAAAAGCTCGCTCCTATACATAGCTAGTGCAGGAGCCTTTGCAAGGCGGTATGGTGCCGTAGGGTGAACTTCAGCATCTCTAAACCATTCACGGTCATCACAGATTGCTTCATAACACACGTCATTAGCTGCTCTTCCCTTATGCACAACGTGCAAGAGCGGATATGAATCATTTATGAGCGTGAATCCTAGTTCTTCATACAGCATCCTTATCGAATAGGCATAACCTACTCCTAGTTCTTCAATACAAGAATGCAACATCCCTAAGACACGCATCTGATCGTCGACAATCACGGCCCCGGAATCGCCGTATGCAAACTTACTCCCATCGCCTTTCAAAGAAAACTGATTCACATACTGCTGACCGTCGGCATCGTATCCTGTGCAATTGATGGCTTCTGTATAGAAAGAAGACACGAACGTCTTTGCGCCCCGCTTCCTTACAGCAATCGGATATCGAAGGTCTTGATCTGTTAATTCGTAAAAGCCCTGAACAGGTCCAATGTCTAGGATAAAGTTAGTCCACTGTATGTTGTCATTCAGCTCAGCGTAGCCGTAATCATGTTGCTCATCTGGACCAACTCGAGTCACACTCGCAACAGGATAGTGCGAAGGACCAGGCTGAAATATGACGCCACTCGTTTCAAGTACGTGCCGACAACTTAAAATCGCCGGCTTCCCGTTCTCGCTTCGGACTATCAACCCAAGTGTGCCCATCTTGTTAGGATCAGAACTCGACACGATCCTTGCCCCAGAAACAAGCGGAACGTAAGCCTTGCTATCCGATGTTCCTTCAGGTTCTGCAGCTGGTCTCTGTCTTTGCGTGATCTTGCGTGGAGCCTCGACAATATCCGTAGGCACACCATTGAATTCTCGCGGGATCAAATTCGAAGAATCAAGCTGCGACTTCGGACGTTTCTTCTCGACGAATACGATAATCGCGACTTCGCCAATGTAGACACCACCAGTTTTCTTTGGACCGACTCCAACCGCATGAACTCCCGGAAGTCTCAAAAGGTCGTTTTCAACTTGTTCTTTTACTGTTGAAACACTGTATGTTGCCTGTGCCATTTCTTCGTCCTCTCAAAAGCGTCAGCAGTCCCGCGCAACACGCAAGGCACGAGAACAAGTTTTCGATTTTAGAAATTGTCGCCAGGTTACGATGTTCCTCCAAATTCTGCAGAATAATCCCCGCTCAAGATTATCTTTTCGGTAACCCAGGCAAATGACAGTCCAGTGCCAGAAGCAAAAGATTAAACCTTAGAACCCAATACCTGCTGGGCATTGAGCCGTTCACGACCTCTTCACCCTGCATCAATATAATAGAAACACGTTTACTAGTATGTTCCCCAAGCTAAACGACCTCCAGCCGCCACAAGCGGTTTACTCTTCATTGGGTTGGAAGAATGACCACAACCGATACTCCGGTAGAACCGGCTCGTCAGCGTCAGCCTGTTGTCGAACGAGACACAGAGCAAAACAGTCCCGAGACAAAGCCAGAAGCAAAGTCAGGCTTCGTCAGTGATTTCGCTACGAGAATTGGTCTCACTGCGGGTTCCCCTCCGGACACTCTCAAGTTACTGAGTGACCTAACGCGCAACGCGAATCTGACAGGCGTGCCGGATGCATTCGGCGGATTTTTTCTCGCCTCAAACGGAACGGATCTTAGTGGATTACTAACTCCGCGTGCTAGGCAGAATCAATCCGAAAGAGCCGCACTTCCAACAGAGCTGGCATCTCTTCGCTTAGCGGCTACAGCGGATCGCGCAGCAGTTCCAGTCGAGCGCGCGGCGCACCCTGGAACAGACAGTTTGCCAACGGGCGTAAGCAGAATCGAGCGAACACGGATACACGGCACTGGCTCACCAGTCGACACACAAGTCGAAATTCGATATGGCATGGACGGAAAACCCAACTTCGTCCGCGATCATCTCGGCGAATGGAAATCAGAAGACGGCGGTAAGACATGGAAAACCGGAGAACCCAATCTTCGCTTCCGCCGCGGCGAAGTTGCCATCGACAAAGACGGTAACTATTCAATCAACAATGAAGACTACGGCGTGAAATCGACTTACTCGCCGGATGGAAAAGTCACGCGCACCATAATCAATCAAGCTAGCGAACAGTTCTCCGTCACACGCGACAAGAAGGGCATTCCGACAGGTTTTAGCGATAGCAGCGGCGAGTGGACGGGCGACGGAAAAAATTGGACAAACACCAAAACCGGAGAGAAGAAAACCGGCACCGTTTCTCTTGCAGAGCACGGAGAGTTCCGCTTCAAGCCGAACAAGGGTGACGCAACGGTCGCACAAACACCGCAGTTAGAGCGCATCAATAAAATGCAAGATGAGCTGACCAGACAGTATGGTATCAAGTTTGCAAAACCAGGAGAGAGAGTAAAGAACGAAGGCAGATCGCAGCAGCAAGGAAATGATGAACCAATCATCGCGGGAGCGCCGACCGAAGCTGAACTCAACACACTGAAGAAGGTTCTGAAAAACACTGATCACGAAAATTACAGCGGCATGAAAATGTGGTTCATTCGTGCGGACGAAAATACACTAGATATGTATGGCGCATACACAAGCGAGAAAGGCGACAAGCCGGCCACGCCGCATGAATGCAACGGTTGCCACAATCCACAGGCGATCACTGACGCGAAAAACGGAAACATGTTCGTCCTTCCACTGGCACGACAAGAGATGAATGGTGCCCAGGGATTAGAGGCGACACTCTACCACGAGCTCGGGCACCACGAGCAAAAATTCAAAGGCATGCTGGGAGACATGGTTGGTCCGCGCGGCACGCCAGAAAGCAGACAGCAGGCTGCGGAGATGGGCTGGAAATGGAGTGAACGCCTTAAGAAGCCGGTTCTAGAGGATAAAAATGGCGGACTCTGGAGTTTTGATTTGAAAAATGGCGAATTTCGCTGGGCAGGAGGCAAACAGCCAGCGGACAAGAAGCGTAGATTAGATCCGGAAGAGATGCGCGATCGCGCGAAGGTTCCTTCCGTCAATGCTTACTTCTTCAACCCATCGGAACAACATGCCGAATCACTTGCAGCATTCAGAATGGGTGTGACGGGTAAGGAGCGCGATGGTGGTGATCGTCGCACTCTAGCAATTGATTCTCCCGACATGTATCAGTCAATCAAAAGATACGATCAAGCTCGAATAGACAAGAAATACGGTCCAGGTCCCAATGGCGAGTCGAAGATGATTCGTGGTTTGGATGGGAAGATAATTGAGAACACGCCGGCAAATCGACGCCAAGTTGAACAAGCAGAGTATCAGTGGAAACTAGAAAATTTGAGTGAACCGCGCATTCCTAAAAAGCGCGATCCTGAACAGAAGGACAGAGGAAGAAGGTAGCAATAACGCCGCTTGGCTCTTTGTCTTCCCAATGACGCCTATTGCTGTTTCTTCTTCGCGATCGCTGCCTTGATTTCCATAACCTGCTCCAGCAGCGGCTGAGCCTTATCATTCTCATCAAGTGCAATATGCAGCGATGCAAGTTCTTGAATGCGCTCTGCAGTTTTCAAACTGTTCACACCATGCATCCGTTTTGAGACCTCAACTGAATGTTCCAACAACTTGATCGCAGTTCCACACTGTCCTCGCTCATGGCAAAACATGGCGAGTTTTGCGATGCGTTCTGCCTGTGATTTATTGGTATCAATCGAAGCTGCTGTGCTGGTACTGGCATCATCAGACTTTTTGTCCGGAGTAGAAACATTCGCCTGCGCCTGTTTGGAATTCGAAGTTGCTTGCTCAACATTCGTCCCAGGTTCATCCGAAGCCGTGGATGTGGCCAAACGCATAATCTCTGAGTCAAGCGCATCTGCATCTTTAAACTTGCGTTGAACGTACAAAACATCCTGCTGTTTCTTCAATGATTGCAGCAGCTCGATGTTATTGCCGGAATGTCGTGCTTCCAAAACCGCAAGGTTCAAGGATTTTTCAGCATCATCGTACTTCTCGTCATCAAATGCCACAACTGCAGCTTTGTAGTGTTTGACCCAAGCCGGACTGGATTTAGCGACCTGAACTTTCGTGGTCTTCTTACCCGGAGCCAAATGATCTGGATAAAGAAACATCATAAAGACGCCAACGACAACACCAATAATCAGAAAAACCAAAAATGGAACTGCCAGCTTCGACTGGGGATAAGAGACTTCGTTTGCTATGGAAACAGCACGAGGATGGGGGCTGGTCGCTGTGGAGATTGCTGGCGAGGTTGCTGGCGAGCCATCTGTGGAGGGTGATTCGATCGGTGTAAACGTGTTGCCGGACGCACCGCCAAGTTTCAATCTCTCAAGAGCAGCTTTAAATTCTGCGGCAGACTGGAAACGTTCATCAGGATTCTTATCCAATCCACGAGTGATGATCGCTTCCATTTCTTGAGGTATTTCCAATTCCGGTCTGACCTGGGATACAGGAAGAGCAGTTTCATCAATATGCTTCTGCACTGTCTCCAGCACATTCTCACCAACAAATGGTGGCACTCCGGTAAGAGCCTCGTGGAGGACACAAGCCAGTGAATAAATTTCACTGCGCACATCAGCACGCTTTCCCCGACATTGTTCCGGACTCATGTAGTATGCGGTTCCCATCATGAATCCCGAAGCGGAAAGCTGCTGTTGCTTTCCTTCGCCGAAAAACTTCGCCAACCCGAAGTCGAGAATTTTGACTTGCTCGTGACCATCTTTGGTCGGCACGATCATGATGTTTTCCGCTTTTAAATCCCGATGTATTAGCTCCTGTTCATGCGCATACTGAAGGGCATCGCAAATCTGCAGAGCAATACTCGTCACACGCGATACAGGCAAAAATGTCTCATCATCGAGCAAATCACCGAGGGTTTTTCCCTCAACAAAGTCCATGACCAGATACATCTTCTCAGCGACAATCCCAAAATCATGGACTGTGACAATATTCGGATGGCTGAGCTGACAAGCGATTTTCGCTTCATTCTGAAACCGGGCATATGCATCTGGCTCATTTGAGAATGCAGCGTTCAGCATTTTGATCGCGACGATCTTATCCATAAGAATATGCCGCCCGCGATAGACAACACCCATGCCACCACTAGCGATGGCAGAGATGATCTCATACCGGTCGTCCAGCTTTGTGCCGATGAGTGAATCGGCTTGCGCCTTAATGTTGGGTGATTCGTCCACAGGATTATTCTACCTAACCCCCGCGAGCAGCGCTGGGTTGCGTTTTACCTCCTCTTGACATTCAAAGGCTTACCAGTTAACACAAAATCCATATAAATCGATGGGTATATAAAACCTGGTATGGCGTTTTCACGGGACTTTCCAGTCCTGGGGGGATTGATATGGCTGACGAAACCGCAAAGAAGCCTGAAAAGGGCGAAAAGCGTGAGGTTTCAAAACCTTCAGAACGGACGAAAGTCGAAGAAACTGCCCAGGACGGGGATCAAAAGGAGAAATTCAGGGCAATACGCCGTGGATTGGCAAAAGGCGAGATGGCTTTCTCCTTTGCTGGAGCAAAAGCCGGCTCTGGCTCCAAATTCGAGCTTGTCGATGGCGAAAAGCAGGTAGCGGCTGCCACACCCAATGTCCGGACGGCGGAAAAGCCGGTTGACATGACCCAGGCCCTGCGTGACGCCGAGGCTATTCGGAAAGCGACAGGGAATGACAACTGGGTGGCACGTTGGGCTGATCGAGATGCCATCAACAAGATTCTCGAGGGAAAGACCGAAGCCGAACGAAAGGCAATCGACAGACTGTACAAAGATAAGTATGGAAAAGGGCTCGAGGAAGAAATGCGCGGGTTTCAAACCGGCAGCGACCTCGAGAAATTCCTCAACATACTCCATCGCAAAGACAACAATGCTGAAAATACTGCAGCGCGCAGGATTCATGAAGACCTCGTTGAGAACCGAAATTGGATTCAAGGCAGGAGCTCCAGCCAGATCGAAAAGGATGTGCGCGATCTGCTATCCACGCGCAGTGCCGATCAAATAGCGAAGGTTGACGCGGAATATCGCAAGACGTATGGCGTCTCTCTGCAAGATGCAATCCTAAAAGACGACAAGCTTTCGCAGGCGACAAAAGACATGGTCGCCATCTACCTGAAGGGCAACGACAAGCGCACCGACACTGACACTGCAAAATTAATCGACATCGCTTTACAAGAAGAAGACAAAGATCTTTTTGCCGAGTCTATGCGCGACGCCTCGCCGGCTGCACGTAAGGCTTTTCTCGACAATGGCGGCGAACAGAAAGTAAAAGATGCCTTCGGACATTGGTATTCAAACTCTGATGTAACCCACGCGATGGACTACGCGCGCGAAGGCAAATTGTCGGCATCGACCCAAATAAAGGACAACACCGGAATTGCATTCGACAACGAGAAAGGTGTCGAACTGGCAATCAACCGAATGACTGATCGCGAAAGAAAAATGTACGTCGACGGAAAAGCTTTGTCCGCTGGAAATACAATTGCAGGCATGGACGAACAGCAGCAAAAGCAAGCTCGCGACTATTACAAAGCAGTCCATGATGCATTGAAGGAAACTGCAAATGCAACTGAGATGGTGCAATACGAGGACATGATTGCCAACAAGGGTGGCGGGTCGCTGGTGGCGTCGCTAGCACGTCATCGTGGTACCTTCTACAACTCAAGCATCGAAGACATCACAAATGATGTGCGCAACATGACACAAGCACAGTTCGATGATGCAAAACGCAACCCGGCGCAACGCGCAGCATTAGATCAAATGCTGACCAGTTTTAACAAAGACGAAGAAGAGCGAATGCAAGTTCTTGCAGTATACGACAAAATGGTTGCAGCTCCGGACTTTGCAAAGGCGCAGGAAGCTGGGAAAGTCAGCGTTAGCGAAGAAATTGCGGCAAGCCAGCATTGGTATGGAACCAACTCTGAACGACTGGTTACTTCAATTTCGAACATGTCTGCGACCGATCAAAATCGATATCGAACCGACGAGAGTTTCCGAAAGCAGATCGATGACTCGGTGAAAGATTTGCTGCGAAATCCGGATCAGCTAGACGCTGCGCAGAGAATGCTCAGGCAAGTCAAAGAGGGCAGGGCGCCAGACTCCGACGTAGTCGCACTGCTCAAAATGAGCTTCAATTTCGAAGGCGAAAAGACTGGTGAAATATCCCGCCGCATCGACAGCGTCCTAACCAAAAATCCGGAATTGCGCGAACGTTTGATAAATCCAAAAACGGAAGAAGACAGGAAGTTTGCCGAAGAGTTCAGGAAAGCGGCACAAGCGACTTTCAGAGAAGACTATGAAAATTACGGCAAGCCACTAGTCGAGACAGGTCATCTGCCGCTTGAGCGCAAAGTTGCGCTTAATCAGGGTGTTTTCAGCAATGCATATAAGGAAGCATTCCAGGACCTACAAAATGCGAGCCCCGAAGAGAAGCAGAAGTTGCGCGATGATCCCGCTTATAGGGACAAAGTGCTCGGCTGGATGGATGACAACCGCAGGCAAATTGCTATGGCAACCATCAACCAGACAGCGCTTCAACCAGAAGACAATATTCGGGCAGCGATTGTTGGTTGGGGAGGTTCGTCCGACATCGTCGCAGAACTCAACAGCATAAAGCCCGAAGATTTGGCGCGAGTAAAAGCTGACTACGCTGCAAAATATGGCAGCAGTCTAGCCGGCGATCTGATGGACAAATTGGGCGGACAGGATCAGGACGTTGCCGAGCGTGTCCTTGCGCAAAACTTATCGGTTGAAGAGCGCACCAATATCGCGCGGTCACAAACACAAGATGCGCGCAGCGGAATTGGTGCGGTGCTATCTGACAGCATCTTCCGCAGCGGCACCGGCGAGCAAGCCGATGACGCAATGGAGCAAACCAACAGAGCAATTTCAGAGCAAAATCAACTGAACGCGGCTATTGCCGCCGGCAATGAAATCGCCAATAGAATGTCACCGGAGCAGGTACAAATGTTGCAGCAAAAGTTAGCTGCACAAGTCAATGAAGCGATTGGGTTTCAAAACACAGCAACGGAGAATGCGGTGGAATCGAAGAAAGCTGCAGCAAATTATGTCGCAGATGGTGCCATCATAACGGCAGCGATAGGAAGCATTATCCTTACTGGTGGAGCAGACGCACCATTGGTCATAGGGCTGGCATCCGCAGGTGCGGGTATCAAGGTTGGTACCAATGCGGCTATCCAGGGCAACAACTATGAATTGAGTTTGGGGCAGGTCGGATATGACGCAAGCATTGGCTCGCTCACGGCAGCAACGTCTGTGATCGGACCAGGACAGATTGCAGCAGTCTTTGGCATCGGCAAAGCAGCCGCCACAAAGGCCGCAGGAATAGCACTGGCAGAAACAGGCGAACATGTTCTTGTGCAGGGCGGCAAACAAGCAATTGAAACTGGCACGCGCGAGATTGTACAAAACACTCTGGCAAGCGGAGCAAAATCATTGAATCCGGCAGATTTCACGGCTCTCGCTAACAAGGTTGTCTCGCCGGAGCTGACCGGCGCAGCGCGAGAGCAGGCAGTTGCACAACTTGCTGAAAATCTGCGTAAAAATGTCTCAGAACAACTGGCAAGCGGTATTGTGCGCCACGCTACACACATTGGATTAAATGCCAGTGGTGGCGCTGCCGGTGGCGGTTTGACCGGAGCCGCTGAAGGTGTTGCTGAGTGGGATTCGCGCAAAACAGTTGCAGAAAACCTAGCTCATATTGCAGAAAGAAGCGGCGAACTAGCGCTCGGCGGAGCTGTAATTGGCGGCACCATAAGCAGCGCTACGACGGGATTAGGACGTGCGCGCGATGCATTGCGTGGTGCACGGGAAGGTGAAGGTGTCACCGGAACGCCTAGAGTTGAAAGAAGACAACGCCCTGACAGTGCTAGAACAGAGACAAGTTCAAAACCGGAACCTTCGTCGAATGCTGACGCACCACCAAGGCCTGAAGCACAAACAAAAGCGGAAGGCACACAAAGATCGGATGCTCCGGAAGGTTCGCAAAAACCAGGAGTGCCAGAACGTGAAGTAGTGGCGCCACCGGAAAGACAGCTAAAACGACCAGGCTATGAGCGTACTGTAAATGAAAGAGGACAGGTGCTCGACAGCAAAGGCAACATCCTCGAAAACGAATGGCCGCGCGTCGAGCCGCAAAATGTGGAAGCTGTGCGCGCTCAAGTCAAAACAGAGTTGGCGCAGGTTAGAGCTTCGAGCGGTGAGAGTGTTCTTTCAAAACTTGAGAAGTCAGGGCTATCACCAGAGCAGCAGCAACGTGTGCTTGATTCGCTCGGTGAAGTTCGAGAGCACTACGCTCGCACCTTCGCTACTGATATAGACCAGCCGGTAAATTGGATTCACACGCAAGGTGAACTTGGAAGAGTCATTGACTCTGCAAAGGCTGCTGGTTTGACACCACAACAAACGGAAGACGCGTTGCTTGCGTCGATGTTCTCCGATTCAATAAAGACCAAAGCAAATTTCACTACACACCACGTTGATGGAGAACTTGCCGCGGAGCACATACTGAGAAACAAGCTCGGCGGAGAATTTACTCAAGAACGATTGGACGGCATTTTACATGCAATTAGAGAACACCAGATTGCGCCACCTGCGTTTATGGCGATGATTTATGGTGGCGCCATTAGAAAAGGCTTTGGCCGAGCGCTTACAGATGAGGAGAATGGTGTTCTCAACTCATTACTTAAGAAGATGTCCGATCCTTTGAAAGCTCCGACAGTCGATGCACCAGGTGGTGGCAGAGTTCTTGCACTCACAGATGCGGAACGAGAGATGCTCAAGAAAACTGGTGCGACAGAATGGCATGTACCGAGCGAGAATACACCTTGGTACAAGATGTCCCGCGCATTGATTGACGGCGACGGCATCGACAACTACGCAACGCCCGGAGGTTTAAGCAAGATCGTTCAAATTCGAGGACCAGAAACTGGACCGTTTTTCAAAGATGGCAATTTCCGATTCGAGAACCCGGACCGCGCACCAGGTGCACCGCCAAACTCATCACAACAGTCTTGGAGAGACAGCTTCAACGACTTCGCCAATGTGGCATCTCCGGATGGCTTAAGGATTGCACGCGCAGCTGCATTCGATGCAGAGGAGTCAGCAATAAAAGCACAAGCGAGAGTAGATCAATGGCTGAGAGAAAGACTCGGTGTACCTGCAAATCAAGAACTGCCTGTGATACCAGGTTGGACTGGCAAGCCGCAATTGGATTCGGCAGGTAAACCACTGATTGGCCCAAATGGAAGGGTGGTAGTTCAACCGGATAATGTGAAATACCCTGATTACGAGCCAAGGTGGTGGGACATCCACATAAAACCCGCTGGTGCGCGTACTGCGGAAGAAAAAGCATTCTACGAAGATCCTGCCAACAGGTATCGTGGTCTTAACGAGCAGCAGATTCGCGAGTTTAAGCTGGCACAAGAAATTCGAGACAGATATGCCGCAGAACTTAGGAAAGAACAGCGCGTGGCCGGCGACGCAGCACCCGATTATCAACCAGTGGTGCCCGTACGATAAGCGCGTTTACGTTTTCCATAATTGAGGTTAGTCATATGCAATCGACCCCAAAACCAACGACTCTTCAAGAGATGCTCAAGAAGCAGAATGAAATGCAGTACGCGGCAATGGCTCACGCGCAAGCGGGTCAAGCACTACCAGACGATTTCGCGCAAGAGTATGCGGAACTGGAAAAAGAGATAGAAAGACTTCAGGCGGAGAAGAAGTAATGAGCGAATTGAGATTAGCACCGAAGGCAGGCGCAAGGGCTCGCTTTAAGCTTTCTAATCGGATTGCACTATTGGCGCTTTTAGCTTCAATTTCGCAGTTCATCACGAACACAACAGGCGCCGAAGCAAAACCATTCCAACCTGCAGACTATCCGGAAAGCACTTCGAAGACTTACACATATACACTGCCGAACAGCAAGGTTTCGGTCGAAGCATTGCAGGTCAAACGCCTAAATGAAAAGCATTCTAACCCGCGCTACTGCCGCGCTTGGGTGACAATCACCAAAGACGGAAAGAAGGTCAGCAGTGAGTACTTCGAAGACATCAATGGTCTTGGTGGACCTTGTGGACTCTACTTCCCACAAAAGTCCATCTCTGACAACTACAAAGGAGTCGTCAAACTTGGAGATTATGATGGACGCTTGCTTCTGGTAAACAACGCTGGGAAGTATTGGAATATTCCCGGCGGCAGTTTCTTCACAAGCAAAGACAAGAAGCTTTTGTTCAGCACCCATGAATGTGACGCCCCAGCGGGCATTGCCGTATTTGATCTCCAGAAAGGTGCCACCATCTTTCAAACGAATGAGAAAGCTAAGGAGGCTCCACCGGTAGTGAGCAAATGGTATTTCGATGGAACGAACTACTTTTTCACGTCAACCGATCCGAGTAAACCGGAGTCAAAAAGCAAAGCTCAAGATGTTTATGTGTTCGACACGAAAATCAGTAAGCTGGTGAAGAAGATGCTGCCGCCGGCAAAAATCGCGGCAGCTACGCCGATTGCTTATGACTTCAGCGCGATGTCAGACTCAGACATAAAGGCTGCTGACCAAGGTATGGACGTGAAGGGATCAACCAGGGATGCGGCTGGCAAAAACAAGTAAAGGAAGACCGCGAGCGACCACACTTCGCCCGCGGCTCCTATTTCGTTCTCGGCCAAACTAGTTAGTCTTATTCTTCACTGGGTCTCCAACTTTTCAGCATCTTTCCGCGCTGAATCATTTCGCGTTGAATACCACTGTGCGCTTCGCCATATGCCGATTTAGAGACACTCATTTCGTTTCTAAGCGCATCCATAACGAGCGGAATTCCTGCTGGTCCCAAAGCAATACCCATGCCCAACTTTATGTTGTTCGCAACGTCGCCCCAGTAATTGCTGTCGTTCTTCTCGCTTATCTTCTTCCCGAAGGATTCACCATATCCGATACTATCCTTCAGTCCATGCAGTTTCTTCGCTACGGTGGCTTCGTCCAATTTCTTGCTGAATTCGATGTCGTTGGGAAGCATACCGCCGACATTTCCCTCAATTATTTCCCCTTGCTTGAGGTCAAACTTGCTCCCACCTCCACCGGGGCCGAGTTCCTTCAGTTCAGCGAGCTTTGCCTTTGCACCCAACTGCTTCAACTGTCCTTCTGTGCCAGACGGAATGCCCAATTGGTGGTGTTCGGCAAATCCACCATTCTTGAATCCGCCTCCGCCTTGAATCTCAACACCCATGTTTGGCTCGCTACCGGAAGATAATGCCTTCTTGAACATCCGGGCGGAGCCGTGCTGCAGCTCGGAATAAACCTCATTGAACGACGCTTCTGAAGGCGTTGCATAGGAAGATCCCTTGTGGAGGTGTCCTTCTAATGGTTGAGCTTGCCCTTCCATTTTTGCGATTTGCTCTACATTTCTGTGACCGTGGTAACTCATGGTTGGCTCCTTTGTGCGCATAGGCAGCAAGTGGTGACGCACAACGACGTTGCGCGGGAAGAAAAGGCGATTTTCGGAAATTAGTATTCCGCTGGGGTGTGGCTTTAGCGACCGAATGTTTTGTCCATGTCGGGTGTTCTCCGTGGAAGGCGAGCGGGAACCCCGTGTATGGCAGCAGTTGCCGGTTAAATTTGTTAGCGGTCCTGGGTAATTGCGAGTATATGTCGCCCCGAGTTGGAGGGGAATGTGTAAACGCGCAAAATTGTCGACAGTCCCCCTTTAATACAAGACCAGAAGTCGGGAAAAGGCAACCAGCCGCACGCCAGCGCCCACACATTCGAGTCAACTCACCAGTCCGCGATCAGCTCACGCCCGCTTAACCAGAAAAATCATCTCTTCGGAGAGAGTCTCATCAAATGGACCGCCCGCCCAATCGCCCAAAATCCTCTCGATTCTCAGACCGGCTTTCGTCAATTGATTCTCGATTTCTGAGCGATCAGAAAAGCGCAATTCACTATTCGAGACTAGGGTTTCATCAGAAAACTCATATCTCAACTCGAACGCCATTCGATTGTTTTGCATCGCAAGAAATTTTCTAGATTCGCGTACCGTCTGCTCAGGCAGTTGGAGATCCATCTCGTAATCCCAACGGCTAGCCCAGTCAATTTTTGGGTTTCTCGACTCGAACACAAATTTTCCATCCGCGTTCAACAATTTCTTGACTGCGCAAAACGTCGCATCAATGTCACCGTCGTCCAAAAGTACTTGGAACGCGTGTCCAGTCATAATAATCAGATCAAACTGCTTGCCAGACTCGAATGTTTGTGCGAATGATTGCACCCATTCGATTTTGTGTCCGTTTGGTTTGCGCCGCGCAACATCGAGCATCGCTGCCGAAGGATCAGCACCCGTCACATCATGTCCTTGCGCTGCATAAGCAACGCAAAGCAAACCTGTGCCGCATCCCAAGTCCAATATCTTTTGCTGATGTACACCAGCTAAAGCAAGATAGAAATCACGATCTTGTGACCATCCGCTGTCGATGTCGTATATCGCAGCGAGCTTCGGATTTTCGTAGTGATTGTCGGGCATGATAATGGCGCTCTTCTGTGTCGCTAATTCTACACCCGACCGAAAGGGTATGAATGCGGCAAACGGTGGCGCTGACTTCCTTTGATTTTCAGCGGGGTAATAGTATAGGTTCGACGCATGGCGTCGCCTCCACCATGCCCGAAAGGCGCCCAACCTCCATTTGGAGAATTGAGCGCCTCACATTTCTAACTGCGGCGGTGTAGTCGACCTACCTTTATATATACAGGTCAGTTCTGGGGACGCGTACTACCCGAACCTCCCCAATTACGGCTGCCGCCGTCACCGTATCTGCTACCGCCAGTTCGGTCGCCGCGACCTTCGCCACCTCGACCACCCCAGTTGCCGCGACCGCCAGTCGAGCCGGTTCCAGCGCTAGGCGTGCCGCTTCCTGCCGGCGGTGTTCCACCTGCCGACGGAGTACTTGTGGAAGGATTGTTTCCAGTGCTGGGATTGCTTGCTCCGGTATTCGGTGAGCTGCTGCCGGAACTCGATGAGCTTCCGCCAGTACTTGGCGCGTTGCTACTAGAACTTGGCGGGTTGCTGTTGCTTTGCGAACCGCTTCCGGAACTCGGAGTCGAACTCGTCGACGGACGATTGCCATCGTTGCGATTCCAATCGGGTCGTCCGGAATTGCCGCGATTCCAATCGGGACGATTGGAATCTCCACGATTCCAATTGCCATGGTCACCGGAATCTCCTCGGCGCCAACCATCGCGACGATCATCATTGCGATTTCCTGGTGCATTGGAATTGCCGGGGAATGATGCTGTTCCCGGCTTCTTCCACCAACTGTTGTTCCAACCGTTTCCGTTTTGATTCCAGTTGCGATAGTGCGAATTCTCATCATCATGCATTTGCGTGGTGATGTTTCTATCAAGCTGCGTTAGCATCGACATCAGAGAGTTACGCTCATAAGAACTGAATCCACCGATTCGATATTGTTGCTGTGCTCTGTCAATGTTGTCATACGCAGTCGAAAGTTGATTGAGCTCCGCGCGAGTGATTCGACCGGATGCACGACCTCTATCAATACGCTCTCTCAGACTTTTCTGATAGGCGTCTATTTCTTGATTGAAACTATTGATGCCAGAGTGTTGCTGGTCCGCTTGCCACCAGTTGTTGCGCCATGATCTTCTTGTCGGGTCCCACATTTGATAGCGAGCGTTTACGTCATCGTGCAAGAAGCCAGTCAGCTGTTTATCGAGGTTGGTCAGAGACGTCATCATATTCTGACGCACAACGGCGTTCATCGGCCTGTTTCCAAGCCCGCGACGAATCATCTCAACGTTGTTGTACAAGCTTTGAACAGAATTGAAATTGGCTTGCGACAATTGTCCGCTTTGACGGCCGAGCTCGATACGCCGAGCAAGATCCTGAGAATAAGCGGCGATGTCGGCGTCCTGCGCTGCTTGCGCCGAAGCGATAGTAATAGTCATCGGAATTGTCAACGCCAACAAAATGAGCTTGTTCCACATAAATCGATTTCTCCTTTTTGCCTTTGGCATGACGAGTAAGCGCGTCAATAGTTGCGACTACTGACATCAAAATCTAGGTGTCTTATTCTAGAACAATTTCAGGCTAATTTCGGGTGATCGAATGATTCCTTTTGCGCCCACCGATAGCCTTAATCAGCGGTTTGCAAGGGCTGCCTATACGACCCGGAGACGGCACCTTACCGGCGTATGTTCCGGCGATTAGCCTTGAATCTTCAAAACCGCCACGGCACAAGGGGGATGACGCAACACATAATTTATAGTGTGCCCGATGAAGAGCCCCTTACCGATTTTGGGCTCAGCGCCCAATACAATAAGGTCGATATCGTGTTGCTGCGCTGTAAGTATTGCAGCCTGTGCCGGATGCGAACTGGTTTGAACCAGAATCGACTTGAATTCAACATCTAAAGCAGTCGCCAGCTCTTGCAACGTTGTTGTGATCTCATTGGTCACATTGCGCTCAATTTGTTTTCCGCTCTGCGTCGCCTCACTATAAAGGTCGTTGGCTTCAGATTCTTGAATACACAGACAGAAGACTTTCGCATTGAGCGACTTGGCTAAAGAAATACCAAACTCGGCGGCAGCAATCGACTGCTCATTGCCACTAACAGGAATGAGAACTTCTTTGATATCACGCTGACTTGTGGAATCTGGCTCATACACAACGAGGACGCGCGTGGATGTGTTCAAAATCACGCCATCCACCAGTTGCCCGAAAACATACTCCGCATCACCCGGCGGCTCATCGGTTGCCATCACGATCAAGTCGTATCCGCGATTGCCTTCCTCTGAAATGACCTTCATTGGATCGGTGGAGGTTACGGTGTTTTCAAAAACGCTAACAAGTTTTCTATTTACCACGCTCTTAATGCTTTTGAACGGCTTCTCCGACGCTCCCGCCGGATGCTTCACCCACAGCGCCGTTGTTTCTACTACTTGAGATTGACCTATGCTGTTCAACAGCTTGGCGATGAACGCGTTTCTGCCACGCCCTGAGGTCGGCCAAAGGACCCGACGAATGCTACTAAGGATGGTGCGCGATCTTCTCTCTTCACGCTTCATTTTCTCAATCTCGTCAGGCGTGATCTTCACCTTGCCCATCGTGTATTTCATCAGAGGAGCGGAAACACCGGTGGAGAAGAGAGCAATGAAGATGATTACCGCATACATATCCTGGCTGATGATGTCCAGTGACAATCCAAGCATTGCAAGAATCAAACCAAGAGAACCTTTTGTATTGGCACCGACACCAACTGCAAGTGATTCCCAAAGTCCATAACCTGCAACTCGTCCAGCGCCTACACACGAGGTGAGTTTCACAACCAGAGTTGCCAATGATAAAAGCGCGGTGATTGCGCAGAGCTTAGGCTCTAGAAGCGAACTGAGATTGACATTGAGTCCGCTGGATGCAAAAAACACCGGTGCAAAGAACGCCATGGTTACTATTTCCAGTGGGCGCACCACCTTATGGTTAATGACCGGAGTCTGCGACAGAATCACTCCAGCGGCGAATGCACCCAAGACAATGTGAACACCAAGCGCTTGCGTTGCAGCGGCGCAAGCGAGCAACAAAACAACCATGCCAGTGATCAAACCATCACTGTTCGAAACGTGATCATTCACCCACCGCAAAATCGTGAAAAACACAGGTCTTCCGAAGTACATCACAGCGAGAAACGCGATCGTTCCAAAGAACGCGACAAGTACTGGATTGCCAGCAGACTCTCCAGCAGATCCGGATAAAACTACAATCACGGCCAACAACAAGCAGCATAGAAGATCGTGAGCAAGAGATGTGGCAATGATCAATTGCCCGACAGTCAGCTTGAGCATCTTCATATCCATGAGAACTTTTGCTACGACAGGAACTGAAGATGCGGCAAAAACAGTACCGAGGAAAACAGCAAAGGCCAACTTATTCTGCGCTTGGCCAAGCAACTGTTCGGAGAGAAGAAGTGACAGCCCACCACCAACAAGAAGCGGACCTACTAGCCCAATGATCCCGAAACACAAGAGCGGTCTGCCCAGCCGTTTTAGCATCGCGATATCTGTTTCCATCCCTGTGAGCATTAGCAGGAAGGAAACACCAATCCACGAAATAACTTCAATCAACTTGGATTGAGATCCATCGCGCGGAAACAACTGAGATGAAAGATCGGGAAACAATGCACCAAAGAAAGTGGGTCCAAGAAGCAAACCCGCAAAAATCTGCCCTATGATGGCAGGCTGTCCGAGTCTCACAAAAATCTCACCGCATACCAATGAGGTAAACAGCAAGAGGGTAATCTCTATAAAGAGGAGCAGAACAGCATGTTCGCTTAAGCTATTGCTGGTGCGAGTTGGTTTCTTCTGAGGCGCTTCCGTAGTTTGAGAAGGTGAACCGGATGCAGTGGCTTTAGATGCAGCACTAGCAGCCGCCTCACTTTCCTTCTGAGCCTTCTCTTTAGCGTGAGTTATGTACTTTCTGAGTTTTTCACACCAATCAATCGCTAAGTTAGTCTGCGACTTTCCGTACTCTTCGGCGTCGGCCTTGGTGACGCTACAAAGAACTTTGTCCTTCAAGTAAATTACAAGAACGCCATCCATTCCGACTTTGACGTTCAGCTCATCGAGATCGGCTTGGGAGTCGTCAATAACACCTTGAATGGTGTCCATGACCAACTGCCCGCGTTCAACAGCCGAGAGAATTTTGGTGTTGGAAACAGCGAAGATCTTGTCTTTGCCGACGTACACATCACAGAATTCGTCCGCGGCTAAAACGGCGGTCGTACAAAAAGTGAAGAACACAGCAATGAGAAACGCGAGAAACTTCATGCTTGCATTCCTTTCAATTGTCCTCGTTCGCCGCTACCACTCTCCTCAAAGCTTAGCAGGAGAGTGCCTTCAATGCGATTTAGCACATATAAATTTCAGTGGATATATCCGTTAGCTAACGGGAAATCCTCTGTCTCTCATCAGCGCATTGGTATCAACATCGCGACCGCGGAAATTGCGAAATGCGACATCTGGTGCCACCGAGTTTCCGACACTGAATATGGTGTCTCTGAAGCGGTCACATGTCTTTCGGTCGTAGAAGCTTCCAGCCTCGATGAACGCTTCCGATGCATCGGCAGACATGGTGTCTGCCCAAATGTAGGAATAGTAGCCGGAGGCATATCCATCATCCGAGAAGATGTGACCAAACGCCGTCGGGCGGTGGCGCATGACAATCTCTTTCGGGCAGCCGATTTCGGTCATGGCCACTTTCTCGAACTCATCCGGCTCAATTGTCTTGTCCGGAGTCGCGGCAAGGTGAATTTTCATGTCGTAAATGGCGGAAGCCAAATACTCGGTAGTCGAAAAACCTTGATTGAAGGTTTTCGCCTTTTCGATCTTGGCGATCAACTCTTCCGGAATCGGCTTGCCGGTTTTGCAATGCAGAGCAAATTTGCTGAGCACTTCGCGAGTAAGCAACCAACGTTCATTGACTTGGCTGGGAAACTCAACAAAATCGCGCTTGACACTGGTGCCGGCTAAGGACGGGTAGTTTACGTTGGACTGCAAGCCATGCAGCGCGTGACCGAATTCGTGGAAAAGCGTGTTTGCATCATCCCATGAAATGAGAGTCGGCTCGCCAGGCTTCCCTTTCATGTAGTTGCAGTTGTTGGAGACAATCGGCGTGATGTTGTCTTTGAATTTCTCTTGAGTGCGATACTCACTCATCCAGGCGCCCGAGTTTTTGCCGTCGCGGGCATATGGATCGAAATACCAAAGACCAATCTGTTTGCCATCGCGTTGGACTTCGTAGACAGTAACGTCGGGATGAACAACCGGCAATCCTTCGACCTTGACCATGTCCAGTCCGTACACTTGTTTAGCAGCCCAGAACATGCCTTCGCGGATCTTGTCCAACTGCAAATACTGCTTCACTTCATTCTGATCGATGTCGTATTTCGCCTTGCGCACTTTTTCGGCATAGAAGCGATAATCCCACGGCTCGATTGTAATCTTCTCGCCTTCAGCATCAGCAATCTTTTGCATATCGGCGACTTCTTCTTTCACACGATTTGTGCTTGCCGCCCAAACACGCAACATCAGCTTCATTGCATTGTCGGGAGTTTTTGCCATGCAATCATCAAGACTCCAATCCGCGTGGGTGTTGAAGCCCAGAATGCGGGCGCGCTCGGTGCGCAATTTCAGAATCTCACCGATGTTCTTTTTGTTGTCGTTGGCATCATTGTTATCACCGCGGCGAGTCCACATGCGCCATCCTTTCTCACGCAAATCACGACGAGTAGAGAAAGTAAGGAACGGTTCCATGGAAGAGCGAGTGTTGGTAATCACCCACTTGCCCTTCAGCTTATGTGATTCAGCAGAGGCGGCGGCGGCTTCGCGAAGGCTCTCCGAGAGCCCTGCAAGGTCTGCTTCGCTCTCCAACACAAGCGTATACTTCTCTTCGTCAGCCAGTTGATTGTGTCGGAAGCTCGTGAAGAGGGTGGCAAGCCTCTCATTGATCTCGCGCAGACGCTTCTTCTTGTCGGCATCCAGGCCCGCGCCTTGACGAGTGAACATCTTGTAGTAGACCTCAACGAGACGCTTTTGCTCGTTGGTCAGGTCAGACTTTTCGCGCGCTTCATAAACAGTCTTGATACGTTGAAAGAGTTCGTCATTCTGAATGATCTCATCATCGAACTTAGCGAACTGCGGTGTCATCTCCGTTTCGATTGCTTGCATCGGTTTGTCGTTCATCGTCGACGTGTAGATGCTGAAGAAGCGAATGGTGTTGCTAAGCGGACGTCCAGCATCCTCAAAAGCAACAATTGTGTTCTCGAAGGTCGGCGCGTCTTTCTGGCTCGTTATGGCTTTTATCTGCTCGCGCTTGAGATCCATCCCTTTCAAAATTGAAGGTTTGAAGTCAGATATCTTGACGAGGTCAAACCTCGGAAATCCATTGTGTTCGCCGGTCCAAGTAGCTAGAAGGGGCCCCAGGGTGACGGTTTCGGCCAAGGACTTAGTCAAACTCATAGCGAATCCTCCACTCAGCATGACAACAGCGGCACTGCCTTTCAGGAATGTTCTTCTGTTCATGGGCACCTTGATTAAACGGGAATTGCAAGCAGGCGCTATTTTCTCACGTCTGAGAAACTGCTGCCACATCACGCGGGGTCCGGTTTAATGCTAGCTTTCGGACAATAGCGACTGAACAGTTTTGCTCTGCTCGTTGTCTGGATACTTTTTCAACCAACGCTTCGCAGCAGTTTTTGCAATTTCATTTTTAGGATCGATCTTGAGCATTTCGATTATCAATTCGGGCGAACCATCGTCAAATTTTCTCAATCGCTCACTAGCTTTTGAAATTAGCTCGTCGTCGGGAGAAACTCGCAAGAGTGCAACAAGCAACCATGGGTGAGGAGGATGGTGGTGCAAGATTTCTTTTGCCAGACCAATTGATTCCGGGTCATCCGAAACCAGCAAAAGCGACTCGACTAAAACGGGTGCTCTGTCTTGCGGCAACTGGCTTGCAAG